>OCIZ01000091.1_pt1 | contig 24864 bp, 17 predicted proteins | sample 1495841 | NCBI WGS metagenome assembly OCIZ01 (sample SAMN01915229, study PRJEB22387) | human oral metagenome | isolation source: saliva | host: Homo sapiens | place: USA
GCCAGGGCGCACGCCCCGACGATCAGCGCGTTGGAACCCGTGCGGGCCAAGCCGCCCTTGCTTCGCTTGCCGCCCTTGCGTCCCTGGTCGGCACTTGGCGAGGGGACAGCCGAGGGTTGGGTGCTCGGCTCAGCGCTCGGTTGGGTGCTCGGCTCAGTACTCGGTTGGCCGCTCGGCTCAGTACTCGGATCGGCAGAGGGGGTGGGCGCGGGGGTCGCGGTGACCGTCAGAGGGGCCGAGGCCTCGGCGGCGGGAGACTCCGCGGCGGCGACAACCGTGTGGTCCCCGGCCTCGGTGGCGGCGGGAACCGTTACCTCGGCGGTGAAGGAACCAGTGTCATCCGTGGTGGCCGTGCCGACCTCGACGGGGTCGGAGTGCAGCGTGAGGCTCACCGGAGAGGAGGGGGCGAAGCCCGTACCCGTCACGGTGACGCTCTTGCCGACCTCGACGGTCTGGGGGGCGACGGTGATGGTGGGGGTCGAGAGTTTCTCGGACTTGACGGTCACGGAGGCGACGGTCGCGTCCTTACCGAAGCCCTTGAGCGCGTACGCCGGGTTGTCGTAGGACAAGGTGACGCGTGCCGTGGCGTGCTGGCCGAGGGTGAAGGGGCCGACGCCCGCCTTGAGGTCGGCGACGGTCAGGCCCTTCACCTCCTGATCGCCCACGGTTACCTTGTACTTCGCGTAGTCGTCCGTGAAGCCCTCGGTGTCGAAGGAAACGCGCACGCCCGAGGCAACCTTGTCACCCGGGGTGATGGAGGCCGTGAAGCTGGTTTCACCGGTCTTGGGGGTGGGGGCCTTGAACTTTTCGAGGCCGGTGGCGGGGATCGTGGTCGTCTGCTCGCCGATGGTGGTCAGGCCGGTGGGCACGTAGGTGGGAGCGCCCTTCGTGGTGACCGTGACGACGGGGAGGATCTCGTCGGGCTGCGCGGGCAGCGTGATGACGAGGTCGTTGCCCTCGACCGTGTATGTTAGGGGCGCGTCGGAGCCGTCCAGCTTCACCGTGGTGATGTCGTTGGCACCGGCACCACGCAGCGTGACCATGCCGTCGGTCGGCCACTTCTCGATGCCCAGATAGATGTGGGAGTCATCGACTATGGTCTTGCCCCAGGTTTCGATGGGGAAGTGGGTTGGGCGCGAGTTGCCCAGGATGCCGGGGTGTGCGCGGTTCCAGTCGCCGATGCCCTTCAGGACCGAGGCATCCCACGGGTCGTAGGAGCCGTCGAACTTCGGGCCGACGTTGAAGAGAAACTGGCCGCCCAGGGCCACGGTTGAGAACATGTTGCCCACGATCTCGGTGGTCTTCGTGTGGGCACCGCCCGGGGCCTTACGTAGGGCCGTCGTGTTGTCGACCTGCTGGATGTGATCCCAGTCTTCCTCGGTGTAGTCCGGGTAGCCGGTGTCCTTGTAGGTGGGGGCAGCGTCGTCCCAGTTGGCGTAGCCCCAGGTCTTGTGGAAGATCGAGACGGCCGACTCCCAGGGGCCCTGGGTCTGCTCGGACTGCATCTCGTTGTCCCATCCGACCTCGAAGTCCGCGCGGTCGTTGCCCACGCGCGAGTTGATCATGATGTTTGGCTGGAGTTCGTGCGCCCATGCGCGTAGCTGGTCGGACTGCTCAGGGTTCGGCTTACCCATGTCATACCACAGTTCGGTGATCTCGCCGTACTTGCCGCCGAGGAGCTCCTTGAGCTGTTCATGGATGTAGTCCATGTAGCCCTCTTCATCGAGCGTGTTGGCGTTCGTCCACGGGTCCTCCGGCTGCTTCTCCCAGTCGATGTTGGAGAAGTAGAGGCCGAACTTGATGCCGACCTTCTGGCAGGCCTGCGACAGCTCGAGGATCGGGTCGCGGTGGGAGGGAGACTGCTTGGTGAAGTTGTAGTCGGTCGTGGCCGTGTCCCACATGGCGAAGCCGTCGTGGTGCTTGGACGTGATGAGCAGCATCTTCATGCCGGTGTCCTTGGCCTGCTGACACCATGCGGTCGCATCGAAGTTGGGGGCTTCGAAGGTCTGGGCGGTGGCCAGGTACTCCTCGCGAGGGATGCCTTGCAGGGGGATTCTCTGGTCCCAGGTCTGTTGGTGACCCCACGCCTTAATCTGCTCGGGATAACCCACTTCCTGCTTCTGGCCCTTGTACCAGCCTGCGTAGGAGGAGTAGACGCCCCAGTGGATGAACATGGCGTACTTCATGTCCTGCCACTGCGCGACCTTCGCCTCGCTGGAGGCGGGCACGGCCGCGGGGATCGCGTAGCGTGCGTCGTAGGTGGTCTGGGTGGCGGGCGTGGTGGGCTGTGCGTCGTCGGTCGCAGGCGTGTCTGCCAAGGCGGGACCTGCCATTCCTAATGTCAGTAGGCCGGCGAGGAGGCTGCCAGCCAGTCGGTTTGTGATGCGCATCAAGTCTCCATTGATTGACGGGATCTCTCGAGCGGTGAGAGTGCCTCTAGTCTGCCAGAGCATTGGTGTGCTGTGCCACTATTAAACTTTGTGTTTCCTTACGCGAGACTTTCGCGTTACTTACTAAGTGGCTTCATGTGCTTATTTTGGCGCGTTAGGGGGTGGGGTCGGGGCGATCTTGTCACGAGGGGAATAAATCTGCGAAATGAAAGTTGAGTACATCAGACTCAGGTTTTGAGTGACTCGCGCTGAGGGGGCCTCGATCAGGGAATAAAATCCAAGCCCTCAAAGTTGAGTACATCAGACTCAGGTTTGAGGGCTACGGGTTGCGGAATAAAAACCCGGCTCCTAAAGTTGAGTACATCAGACTCAAGGATATGTCGGGAGCTTCCCGGCACCACATAGACCACACAGACCAACGCAAGCCGCTCCCGAAGCGGAGACGGCCTAGCGAACGAAAGGACAACAACCATGGCACGTGCAGTCGGTATCGACCTCGGCACCACCAACTCCGCTATCGCCGTCCTCGAAGGCGGCGAGCCCACCATCATCCCGAACGCTGAAGGCGCTCGTACGACCCCCTCGGTCGTCGCCTTCTCCAAGACCGGCGAGGTCCTGGTTGGCGAGATCGCCAAGCGTCAGGCGGTCACCAACGTTGACCGCACCATCTCCTCCGTCAAGCGCCACATGGGCACCGACTGGACCACGGAGATCGACGGCAAGAAGTACACCGCGCAGGAAATCTCCGCTCGTATCCTCCAGAAGCTGAAGAGGGACGCCGAGGCCTACCTGGGTGAGCCCGTCACCGAAGCCGTCATTACGGTTCCCGCCTACTTCAACGACGCACAGCGTCAGGCCACCAAGGACGCCGGACAGATCGCCGGCCTCAAGGTCGAGCGCATCGTCAACGAGCCCACCGCCGCGGCCCTGGCCTACGGTCTCGAAAAGGGCAAGGAAGACGAACTCATCCTGGTCTTCGACCTCGGTGGCGGCACGTTCGACGTGTCCCTCCTTGAGGTGGGCAAGGATGACGACGGCTTCTCCACCATTCAGGTGCGCGCCACCTCCGGTGACAACCACCTGGGCGGCGACGACTGGGATCAGCGCATCGTCAACTGGCTGATCGACCAGGTCAAGGCCAAGACCGGCGCCGACCTGTCCAAGGACGCGGTCGCCCTCCAGCGCCTGAAGGAAGCTGCCGAGCAGGCGAAGAAGGAGCTGTCCTCCGCGACCTCCACGAACATCTCGCTGCAGTACCTGTCCATGACCGCCGATGGCCCCATCCACCTGGATGAGACCCTCACGCGCGCCAAGTTCGAGGAACTGACCGCGGACCTGCTCGAGCGCACCAAGAAGCCCTTCCGTGACGTCATGGCCGAGGCCGGCGTGACCGTCTCCGAGATCGACCACGTCGTTCTCGTCGGTGGCTCCACCCGTATGCCCGCCGTCACCGAGGTCGTCAAGGAGCTGACCGGCGGTCGCGAGCCCAACAAGGGCGTCAACCCCGATGAGGTCGTCGCCGTGGGCGCCGCCCTGCAGGCCGGCGTCATCCAGGGTGACCGCAAGGACGTCCTGCTCATCGACGTGACCCCCCTGTCGCTCGGCATCGAGACCAAGGGTGGCGTCATGACCAAGCTCATCGACCGCAACACCGCGATCCCGACCAAGGCCTCGGAGATCTTCTCCACCGCCGAGGACGGACAGCCCTCCGTGCTCATCCAGGTCTACCAGGGTGAGCGTGAGTTCGCCCGTGACAACAAGCTGCTCGGCACCTTCGAGCTGTCCGGCATTGCCCCGGCTCCCCGTGGCGTGCCGCAGATTGAGGTCACCTTCGACATCGACGCGAACGGCATCGTTCACGTCTCCGCGAAGGACCGCGGCACCGGCAAGGAGCAGTCGGTGACCATCACCGGCGGTTCCTCCCTGCCCAAGGAGGACATCGACCGCATGGTGCGCGAGGCCGAAGAGCACGCCGCTGAGGACAAGAAGCGCCGCGAGGAGGCCGACACCCGCAACCAGGCTGAGCAGGCCGTCTACTCGACGGAGAAGCTGCTCAAGGACGAGGCCGACAAGATCTCTGAGGCGACCCGCGAGGCCGTTCAGAAGGATGTCGACGCCGTCAAGGAAGCCCTCAAGGGTGATGACATCGAGGCCGTGAAGACCGCAATGGCGACCCTGTCCGAGTCCGGCATGAAGATCGGCCAGGAGATCTACGCCAAGCAGCAGGCCGACGAGGCCGCCGCGCAGGCAGCTCCTGCCCAGGACGACGTCGTGGACGCTGAGATCGTTGACGAGGACGACAAGTGAGCATCGAGGAAACCAACGGTTTCTCGGTGCCTAACGAAGACGCCAACGTCGCCGGGGCCGACTCCAACGAGTCGGCCCCGGCCGACCAGACGGCCCACACACCCGAGAACAACGAGACCGCGCCCGGTTCGGATGACGCCGCCCAGGCCTCGTCCGAGGCCCCTGCCGACGACATGAGCGCCTTCGAGGAACAGGTCGAGGACTCCGACCTCGCCAAGGCTCTCGAACGCATCGCGAGCGTCGAGGACCAGCTGGCCCGCGTCAACGCCGAGCTGTACAACCAGGGCCAGGAGTACGCCAACTACGTGCGCCGCTCCAAGGAAGCCATTCCCGGCCATAAGACCGCGGGCCAGGATGAGGTCATCGACGCGCTTATCAGCGTCCTCGACGACATCGCCGCCGCCCGCGCACACGGTGACCTGGAGGATGGTCCCTTTGCGTCCATCGCCACGAAGCTCGAGGACACCCTTAAGACACGCTTCGAACTGGAACGCTACGGTGCCGCAGGTGAGGACTTCGACCCGAACCTGCACGACGCCCTCATGGCCACCACCAGCGCTGACGTTGATCACCCCGTTATCGGGCAGGTCCTCACCAGCGGCTACCGCCGCGGCGAACGCGTCGTGCGCGCCGCGAAGGTGCTGGTGAATAACCCTGAATAACAGCAGCAACACGCTCGTGACTGAAAGTGAGGTGAAACGCGCGTGAGTGAACAGGATTGGTTCTCGAAGGATTTCTACAAGGTCCTGGGAGTTGATAAGACAGCGGACAAGAAGGCCATTACGAAGGCCTACCGCAAGCTGGCACGCAAGTGGCACCCGGATCAGAACCCGGGCGACAAGACAGCCGAAGCCAAGTTCAAGGAAATTGGTGAGGCATACGCGGTCCTGTCCAATGACGAGGATCGCAAGCGCTACGACGCGATTCGCGCGATGGCCGGCGGCGGAGCACGCTTCTCCGCCGGATCGGGCGGCACGGGAGGTTTCGAGGACCTCTTCGGTGGCTTCAACGGCGGCGGTTTTGGCGGCGGCGGCCATAACGTACGCTTCCAGACCTCCGGCATGCCCGGCGGCGGCGCTGGTTTCGAGGACATCCTCTCCGGCCTCTTCGGAGGGGGCGGCGGCGCGAGCACGCGATTTGGGGGCGACCCTTACGGCTCGCCCTTCGGTGCCGGCGGCCATGCCCAGCAGGCGGCGCCCACGCCCGAAAAGGGCGGGACGGTGCGCGCGAAGCTGTCCATCTCCTTCCGGCAGGCCCTCAACGGTGCGACCTTGACCATCAAGGTCGGCGGCTCCCCGATCAAGGTCCGCATCCCTGCGGGCATCAAGGACGGTCAGAAGGTCCGCGTCAAGGGGCATGGCAAGCCGGGTATGCACGGCGGTCCCGCTGGCGACCTCGAGGTTGCCGTGACGGTCAAACCCCACCCCGTGTACTCGCGCGAGGGTAACGACCTGGTCATGACACTGCCGGTGACAGTCTCCGAGGCCATCCTCGGTGCCACCATCGACGTGCCCATGATCGACGGCAACACGGCCACGGTCAAGGTGCCTGCGGGTTCCTCCTCGGGCGCGGAAATCCGCGTGCGCGGCGAGGGAGTGAAGACCTCGAAGGCGACGGGTGACCTTATCGCTCGTCTGTCCATCCAGGTTCCCGAGAAGCCCAGCCGCGAACTCAAGAAGCTCGTGAAAGACATGGCGAAAGCCGAGGGTGACCTCGACGTGCGAGCATCGCTGGCGAAGGCGGCTGAGGAGTAACTCATGGCGACGACCGGCCCGGACGAGCCGATCACCTTCGTCATCTCGGTTGCGGCCGAGCTGGCGGGGATGCACCCCCAAACCCTGCGGCAATACGACCGTCTAGGCCTGGTCATCCCCGCCCGCACGAAGGGACGAGGGCGGCGCTACACGAAACGCGACGTGCAACGCCTGCGTGACGTGCAGCGCATGAGTCAGGAAGAGGGCATCAACCTCGCTGGCATCCGTCGGATCCTTGAACTCGAGCGACGCGTCGAAGCTCTCGAAGCCGAACGTGATGCCCTGCGCGACGCCGTCGCTGCCTCCGAGGCGCGCCGCAACCGCGTGTTCGCGGCTTCCGCAGATGGCCAAGTCATGCCGATGCGACGAGGCCAGCGTCCATGGGATCGTTCCTCGAAGCCCGCGGCCGCTTCCGGCGGATCGCTCACCGTGTGGGATCCGATGCGTGCGCTCGCGTCCCTGGCTTCCTCTGGGACTCCGACACGCCACGCGCTGCCGGGACCGTCTTCGAGCGTGCGATCTGTCATCGAGGGAACGATTATTTCCCGCTGATACGGTCGCGTGCCTGCTGGTCGACGTACGTGCGCCGCCTCGATGCTGCTGCGTCGGGGCGGCACAGCGTATCGGAGAGTCTTGCCCGTGTTCTGGGTGCCTCCGGCTTCTCCCCGCACGCTAACCCGCTATTCCGCACGCTAACCCGCTATTCCGAGTGTGGGCGGCCATGCCCATGTGCGGAATAGGAGGCCCACGTGCGGAATAGGAGGCCCACGTGCGGGATGCGGACTCGGACTCGCACGAGCGGCCCGCGTGTATGCTGCAGGTCCCTCCGCTCGAACTGCGTCGGTTGGGGTGCGTGGCGCGGTTGTTATGGCGGCCCGATAGCGCCCAGGACGCGTCAGCGCGTCGCTGGGAGACAAAAAGGAGCTGCGGGACCCATCCAACGGATGAGTCCCGCAGCCTAATTCGATCAAGGATCCGGGGGCACACAGGATCCCTGATCGAAGCCTGGAACAGGCGACAGGCTCTCGCCTGCTGAGAACAGTTTTACCAGGTCACGGCGGGTTTGGATACTCGATCAGCGGTGATGTGCGCACTTCGCACGAACGTGCAGGCCATCCGAAATGAGCGTGCGTCTCGTCGGCAACATTTTTGTGAAATGGGCGCTGACCTGCGGCTTTGTATTTGAATCGAGCTTTTCATTGAAAATACGCAGATTGTGAAGCGAGAATGTCGCAGAAGCGGCGGGGTGGACTCTCCGTATTGACCGTTGAGTCGTATTGATGCGATCACACCGACATGTTGTGGGTAACGTTGGTATGGTATTCAGCACTTTTGGTGCTGGTGATGTGTTCTCGGCGTGTCGCGTGGGACGGTGTACAGCCCAACCCGGCCCCGGCCTCGTCCGTGAGGAGATCGCAGAGTACTCCGCCGACGCGAGCATGGCCCCGCAGGCGCTAACCTTGGGCCATGACGAATTCACCGCATCACCTGTCGGTGCGCTCGCGCGTGGCCAACGTGGCCGGCGCTGCCGCCCGCTTCACCTCCCGGGCCCTCGGCCGAGGATCCGGAGGCATGATTGGCGGAGAGGTCGCCCTGCGCATCTCCCCGCAGTTCCTGGCCGAACTGGCCGCCCCCTTCTCCTCGGTCATCGTTACCGGCACGAACGGCAAATCCACGACGACGCGCATGGTACGCGCCGCCCTGGAGAGCGCCGGGCCCGTCGCCTCCAATATCAACGGTGACAACATGACCTCCGGCGTCATCACCGCCCTCATGCAGGGAAAGAACGCGACTCGCGCTGCCCTCGAGGTCGACGAGATGCATGTGCCTGCGGTCGCCGCGGACGTTCACCCCGACGTCTTCGTGTACCTCAACCTCTCGCGCGACCAGCTCGACCGCGTCGGCGAGATCGGTTCGGTCGAAAAGCGCCTGCGTGAGGGTGCGTCCGCTCACCCGAATGCCGTCGTTGTTGCCAACTGTGACGATCCGCTGATCGTCTCCGCCGCCGCCGACAACCCGAACGTCGTGTGGGTTGCCGCCGGTGCCGGATGGGGCGGAGACTCTGCGGCCTACCCGCGTGGCGGCCGCGTCGTGCGCAGTGGCGATGACTGGCACCTGATCCCTGCCTTCGAGGGCGAGGAACTCCCCGCACTGCAGAGTCGCCCACAGCCCCACTGGTGGCTGACAGACGTCGACCTGGCCCCCGAGGGTCCGCGTGCCCTCCTGCACGGCCCAGGCGACGTCGCCGTGCGACTCGAACTCAAGCTGCCCGGCCGCGCCAACCTTGGCAACGCCGCGCAGGCCGTTGCTGCCGCCGTCGCCATGGGTATTACGCCCGAGGCCGCGGCGACAGCCGTCAGCTCCGTCACCGAGGTCGCGGGGCGCTACTCCGTCCACGACGTCAACGGGCGGCGCGCCCGCATGATGCTCGCGAAGAACCCCGCCGGCTGGCAGGAAGCCATGACGATGGTTGACCCGCGCGTCGACCAGGTCGTCATCGGCGTCAACGGGCAGGTTCCCGACGGGCAAGACCTCTCGTGGCTGTGGGACGTCGACTTCTCTCGCGTCAACCAGCCCGGCAGGCGCGTCATCGCCTGCGGCGAGCGAGGCGCCGACCTGGCCGTACGCCTCGAATACGCTGGCATCCACTGCGACCTCGCACCCCTGCCCATGGATGCCCTGGCCGCGTGCGAGCCGGGGCGTGTCGAGGTCCTCCTCAACTACACGGCAATGCGCGACTTCAAGGTCCTGCTCGACCGAAAGGAAGGCAAGCGGTGAGCGCTTCCACACTGCGAATCGGTGTTCTCATGCCCGAGGTTTTGGGCACCTACGGGGACACGGGCAACGCCCTGATCCTGGCCGAACGCGCCCGCAGGCGCGGCATTGACGCCGAGGTCGTCCACGTGGGTCTGACCGAGGAAATCCCCGATAGCCTCGACATCTACACCCTGGGCGGGGGAGAAGACACCGCCCAGGCGCTGGCGGCCGACAAGTTCCGTGGTACCTCAGGCTTGGCGCGCGCCCTCGACGCCGGCCGCCCGCTCCTGGCGATCTGTGCCTCCCTGCAGGTTCTCGGTCACTGGTATGAGGATGCGCGCGGTGCGCGCGTGACCGGCATGGGTGTTCTGGACATCACGACGCTGCCGCAGGGGCATCGCGCCATCGGCGAGCTGGTGACGGTGCCCCTCGTTGAGGGATTGACTCAGCCGCTCAGCGGTTTTGAAAACCACGGCGGTGGAACCGTCCTGGGCGAAGACGCGGCCCCTCTCGGCCGGGTCATCTCCGGCGTCGGCAACGGCACCCCGCAGGGCCAGGAACCCGCCGAGGTCGCCTACGACGGTGCCGTCCAGGGATCCATCATCGCCACCTACATGCACGGCCCGGCCCTGGCTCGTAACCCCGAGTTGGCGGACCTGCTACTCCAGCGCGCGACCGGCATGTCGCTGCCGCCCCTCGAGGTTCCCGGCGTTGCGCAGCTGCGCGCGGAGCGCCTGAGCGGCGTCCAGCTGCCCTGACGCGCGCCGACACCCGCGATTCCGGACGTAGCCACGGCCTCGTCCATCCGTCGCCGATCCCACCCGTGGTCGGCGACGCGCCTTTTGTCGACAAAGTGAGTGCAGAGTCTTGTATGCTTGGCGACAAACCCCATCAGAAAGGCGATACCATGTCGAACCCCTCCGTTGGAAATCCGAACCCGCAGAACGCGCCGCAGGCATACCCGGGAGGTGCGTACGGTGCGCCTGCCCCGACGGCAATGCCGAAGCTGCCCGGTCGCGCGCCCAGCATTACGACGATTGTCATTGGCATCCTGTTAATGGTTGTGGTCGCCCCGATTGTTTTCTTTGGAATAATGATCGCGGGTGTCACCAAGACCGAGGGCAATGCCGTCAAGGGCGGTACGACGGCCAACGGCAGCATTGTGACCGTGACTGCGGATGGCAAATTCACGGTTACCGCCGACGGCGCTGACCCCGAATGCTTCCTCATGGATGCGGGTGGCACGCTGTACCAACTCACCCCCTATAAGGATAACGAGGGCGTCTACACTGCCTCAGGTATTCCTGCAGGCCAGTACAAGCTGCAGTGTGAACGCATCGCCAGCAACGCGACAGTCGTTGCCTTTAATGCCTCGCCGGAGGTCATGACGCAGGCCTTCGTCATGCCGTTCGTGTGGGGAACAGTCGTTGGTGTTGCCGGTCTTGTCGTCACGATCATCGGCGTTGTGCTCCTCGTGAAGGTGAACGGCAAGCGTCGCCGCATCATGCAGGAAGCCATGATGGCGGCTGTGCGCTGACGCGAATCCTGTCAGGGGCGAGGCTGGAGTAGTTCCGGCCTCGCCCCTTTTCTGCGCCTTCTCTCGGTATACCGTCCGGGGCGGTGCGCTGTAGGATCGCGTGCGCCGTCCCATTCGCGGTGAAACGCTATTCAGCGCGCGTGCAGCGTTGTTATGCTTAAGCAAAATTCCCACCAGGAAGGCACGCACATGTCATATCCCCCCTACGGTTCTTCGGGCGGCCAGAGCACGCCCTGGCCTCAGTATGGTGAAAACACGGGTGGAGTCCCGCAAGGCTACCCGGGTGGAGGTCCGCAGGGCTATGCAGGCGGCGGATATGTCGCCCCTACTCCGGTGGTCATGCCTCCGATGCCCAGTCGCGCGTCGGGCATCGTTGCCCTCGTTCTCGGCATTGTGATGATGGTCTTGATCGCGCCCATCGCGTTCTTCGCGACGATGGCTATTGGTTTGACGTCGAGCGTGGAGGACTTGTCGAACGGTAGAGCGCTGGGGAACGGCGCGAGCGTCACTGTGACGGATAAGGGCAGTTATTCGGTGATGATCGGTGACGGGAGCGCCTCCTCGTGCGCGCTCGTCGACTCCAACAATAAGAGTTATACGCTCAATCCCTACGAGGGGAGCAACACCCTGTTCTCGGCGTCGGATCTGCCGGCGGGCACCTACAAGATTCAGTGCCAGGGCCTGACCCCCGGCGCGGAAGTCGCCGGTTTTAACGGTTCCGCGGAGCAGCTGGCGAACAAGGCGATCGTCGTGCCCCTCATCTGGGGAACCGTCGTCGGCGTCGGCGGTCTCATCGTCATGATTGTTGGCGTCGTGCTCCTCGTGAAGGTGAACGGCAAGCGTCGCCGTCTTGCGCAGGAAGCCATGATGGCGGCCATGCGCTGACCCGCCACCCTGAGAGGGGCGAGCCCCGGAGGCGTCTCCGGCCTCGCCCCTCTCTGTCTGTCTGTCTGGCTACGCGTCTCCCACGAAAGGAACTCTCGTGTCCACCCTGTCTTTCACTGGCGAGCGCCGGGTGCGTTTCCCCGCCCCTGACGTCGCCCGCGGCTTTATGCTGGCCCTGATTGCTTTGGCGAACGTGCCATTCTGGGTTCGCTTCTTCCCGGACTATCCCGCGCCGGGGCAGGTGGCGCTCGATGCAATGAGCGGGGTGGATCAGTGGTGGTTCCTGCTGCGAGCGCTGTTCGTCGACCGCCGCGCCTATCCATTGTTTTCGATTCTCTTTGGTTTTGGGATGGCGATCATGGCCAAACGCACGATCGAGCGTGAGCGTCGCGTCGCTCGTGAGGCTCTGCCCGCCGAACTCAGCGCCGGGTGGATTCCCCTGCAGTGGCAGTTTTTTGACGAGGACGTGGAGCGTCGCGCTCGTCGCGCGGCATCGCGTTTGATCCGGCTCCGTGGATGGTGGATGCTGGCGTTTGGCGCTGTGCATAGTGTCATTTTCCAGGGAGACATTATTGGGACCTACGGTCTGGTGGCGGTGATCTTCGCGGAGGTTATTGTGATGAGGCGCGTGTGGCTGCGCGTGATCATCGGGGTGACGGGTGCGTCGCTGAGTCTCCTTCTTCTGTCGTCGGGCGCGGCGGAGATGGGTGCCCGTCCGATGACGCTGGAGTATCACGCGCAGGCGACGCTGGAGGCGACGACGCCTCTGTGGAATCTGGCCGGGTGGCTTGTGTCCACGCCTTTCACGGTGCTAACCACCCTGGTCGTGCCCTGCGTGATGCTCGGGGTGGGGGTTGAGCGTTGGGGGGCGCTGCAGGATCCGAGCGGCCATCGCGGTGCGCTCGTCGCGATTGCTGGTGGTGGTCTCCTGGCGGGGGCGCTGGGTGCGCTGCCCTACGTGCTCGGCCAGTTGGACTGGGCGCATGTGGGTGGCTCGGGTTGGACGTTCCCCCTTTTTCACGCGTCGGGTGTCGCTGGGGCGTGTGGCTGGTTGGCGCTCCTTGCTCTCCTGGGCGGGGGTCCTCACGAGGCCTCGGCGGAGTTCGCGCAGAGCGCGGCGTCGTTCGAGGAGTTGGGTGCTTTCCGCTCGTTCTTGAGCGCGATTGGCCGCCGGTCGATGACTGCGTACCTGGCTCAGACGCTCGTCTTTGCCGTGCTGTTCCTGGTGCTCGGAGCTGTGGGCGTACGCTCCGTGGGCGTGGCGGTCTCCGCCCTCATTGCACTCGCCGTGTGGGCGCTCATTGGAGTCGGGTGCGTTCTCTCCGACGCGATGGGACGTACGCGTGGTCCCGCTGAGCGTCTCCTGCGCTGGTTGGTTGCGCGCACCGCGCGGACCCTGCCGCTGCCGAAGCTGCCGATGTCGATTTACGGTGCGCCGACGCCGGGGGCAGTGCAGAACCTCGGGGTGAAGGGCGCTCCCAAGGCAATGATGTCGGTCTCTCGGGACGCTGAGGGAGTGCTGCCGGACTCCTTGGACGGCATGCAGAATGATGCAAATAGCTGAAAACTCTGTATCGTGCAAGAGAAGGAAGCAAATGTGACTGAATAGACAAATAGGTTCTGGGTTGTCAGCACCTCTCGGATGAGCTGCGGTGATGGCTGTGCGGCGTTCATTCGTGACGTGGTTGCGGCGGCCTCTAGGCCTTGTGGCCATTGGTATTTCGCCGATTCTGCGCTACTGTGAGAGTGTAGTGATACACACGCTGATGGCACGATGTAGTGAGCGGAGGAGGCGGCCGATGGTTGTGCACATGTCAAACGCACAGAGGGGTGGCCGACGCGCTCACACCCCCGGGGTACGGACGCAGTGGCGCGTCACGAACGACGGATACGAGTAGGGGAGTCATCATGGGCTGGCTATGGCGGGCGGATGCCGACGGTGGAACCGACGGCGAGGAAACGCCTCGCCGCGCCGAATCGGCGGACGATAACCGCTCTGATATGGGACAATGGGAGGGTAGTAAAGCAACGTCGGCGGAAGGAATCGCCACGGGTAACTCGGAGTTTGAGGCCAATCGTTTCGATATGGTCCGTCCTATTACGCAGGAGCGCCTGGGGCTCCTCTTTGATTCTGAGGGATGGGCCTGGCGTATCGACAACGATGGAGACCTGTGCGGCCTGTGGGAGGGACACCTGTTCTGCTTCCGCTTCCTCGGCGACTCGCGCGAGGTGCTTTCGATTGTTGCGTTTATGAAGCAGTTGGTTCCCCTTGAATATGGGGAGGATCTGCGTGATTTCCTGCAGGCGTGGCATGGGGAGTTCCTGTGGCCCAAGGCTTACGTCGCGGAGCAGCTTGAGGGGGATCGTGTCGTCGCCGAGGTGAATGGCGACTACGAGTACGGCGCAACGGATGCGCAGCTGATCCAGCAGGTCATGTGCGCGCTGGCGACGACGCTGCAGCTCTTCCGTGCGCTCGCGGATCGTTACAGTATTGAGGATGCTGAGGGACCTGGTTCCTCGGGTGGTCATCAGCGCGGATTCGACGGTCCTACCTGGCTTCCGGAGAACTGAACTCCGGCCTCGCCTGTGCCTTGTGTTCCCATTTTGAAGTTGAGTGGAATAGACTCAACTTCGGGTTCGTTATGTCTACCAGATGCGTCGACAACCGTCGATGCGAGACGAATGAACCATTTGGAGGAACGATCTCATGGCACGTGAGATGACAACGAAGGCGCAGGAGGCCATCGCCTCCGCGCTCCAGGCCGCGTCGGCGGCCGGAAACCCGCAGGTCGAACCCATTCACCTGCTGCAGTCCCTTATTGAGCAGCGTGACGGTATTGCCCTGTCCCTGCTCGGGGCAGTGGGGGCGGACGCGCGCGCAATCGGCGCACGCACCCGTAACGCACTGGTGGCGCTACCCAGTACTCAGGGGGCATCCGCGGGTTCCGCTCAGGCCTCGCGCGCGCTGCTCGCCGCCGTTCAGGATGCGGGGGAGCGCGCCGAGAGCGCGGGAGACCAGTACATTTCGACCGAGCACCTGCTCATCGCTCTGGCAGCGTCCGATACCGAGGCGGGGCGTATTCTCACCGCCGGTGGTGCGACGGCTGAGGCCCTGGCGCAGGCGCTCGCCCAGCTGCGTCCTGACCCGATCACCTCGCCCGACCCCGAGGGGTCGTTCGAGGCTCTGTCCAAGTACGGTCGGGACCTGACCGAGGTGGCGCGCGAAGGCAAGCTTGATCCTGTCATTGGGCGCGACAACGAGATTCGTCGCGTCGTCCAGGTCCTGTCCCGGCGTACGAAGAACAACCCCGTCCTGATCGGTGAACCCGGCGTCGGTAAGACCGCCGTCGTCGAAGGCCTCGCCCAGCGCATCGTCGCGGGCGACGTCCCGGAGTCCCTGCGCGATAAGCGCCTGGTGTCCCTGGACGTGTCGTCGATGGTCGCCGGTGCGAAGTATCGCGGCGAGTTCGAGGAGCGCCTCAAGGCGGTCCTGGCCGAGATCTCCCGCTCGGACGGGCAGATTATTACCTTCATTGACGAGCTGCACACGGTCGTGGGCGCGGGCGGCGGTTCCGAGGGCGCGATGGACGCGGGCAATATGCTCAAGCCCATGCTCGCCCGCGGCGAGCTGCGCATGGTCGGTGCGACGACCCTCGACGAGTACCGCGAGAACATCGAAAAGGACCCGGCGCTTGAGCGCCGCTTCCAGCAGGTGTTCGTCGGTGAACCCTCGGTTGAGGATACTGTCGCCATTCTGCGCGGCATCGCCCCGAAGTACGAGGCTCACCACAAGGTGACCATCTCCGACGGTGCGCTCGTCGCCGCGGCGACCCTGTCGAACCGCTACATCACGGGACGTCAGCTTCCTGATAAGGCGATCGACTTGATTGACGAGGCCGCATCTCGCCTGCGCATGGAGCTGGACTCCTCGCCGGTTGAGATCGATGAGCTGCGCCGCAGCGTGGATCGCCTCCGCATGGAGGAGTCCTATCTGACCGAGTCCGACCCGGAGGGCCTCGACGAGGCCACCCAGGATCGCCTCAGCAAGCTGCGTGCTGACTTGGCGGACCGTGAGGAGAACCTGCGCGCCCTCACAGCGCGCTGGGAGGCTGAGAAGGCTGGGCACAACCGTGTTGGTGACCTGCGCGTCCAGTTGGATACGCTGCGTACCCAGCTTGAACTGGCGGTTCGCGAGGGGCGCTGGGAGGAAGCGGGTCGTCTGCAGAACGGCGAGATTCCCTCCGTTGAGCGTCAGATTGCCGAGGCCGAGGCTCAGGCTGAGGATCAGGAAGCTCAGGGCGATGAAGAGCCGATGATTGCGGAGAAGGTCGGTCCCGCAGAGATCGCAGAGGTGATCGAGGCGTGGACCGGAATTCCCACGGGCAAGCTCCTTCAAACTGAGACGGACAAACTCCTGCACATGGAAACCGAGTTGGGTAAGCGGCTCATCGGGCAGAAGGATGCCGTGCGTGCGGTGTCCGACGCTGTTCGGCGCTCGCGTGCGGGGCTGTCGGATCCGAATCGTCCGACTGGTTCCTTCCTGTTCCTGGGACCCACGGGTGTGGGTAAGACCGAACTGGCTAAGTCGCTCGCGGAGTTCCTCTTCGACGATGAGCGTGCAATCGTGCGCATCGACATGTCGGAGTACTCCGAGAAGCATTCGGTTGCCCGCCTGGTCGGTGCCCCTCCGGGGTACGTCGGCTACGAGCAGGGTGGTCAGTTGACTGAAGCGGTGCGTCGTCGGCCATATTCTGTGGTCTTGCTCGATGAAGTTGAGAAAGCTGACCCTGAGATTTTCGACATCCTTTTGCAGGTTTTGGATGACGGGCGTCTCACTGATGGCCAGGGTCGGACTGTTGACTTCCGCAATACCATTTTAATTCTCACGTCTAACTTGGGATCACAGTTCCTGGTGAACCAAGACTTGACGACCGAGGAAAAACGGGATGCGGTCATGTCTGTCGTCCGGTCGAGTTTCCGGCCAGAGTTCCTCAATAGGTTGGACGAAACTGTCATGTTTGACGCTCTGACCCGCGAAAACCTGGGTGAGATTGTTGACCTGCTGGTTGCTGCACTTCAGTCCCGCCTGCGTGATAGGCGTATCAACTTGACAGTTAGTGAAGTGGCGCGCGGTTGGCTCACGCGCGTGGGGTATGATCCTGCCTTTGGGGCGCGCCCGCTACGCCGCTTAATTCAGCGCGAAATCGGCGATCGACTGGCTGTTCTCCTGCTTGCAGGGGATGTGCAGGATGGGCAGAACGTGACAGTTGACATTAACGCAACCTTTGACGGGCTTGTCATGAATGTTGATAAACCCTGAGATTGCGCGCTACACTGAATACCAGTGTGTATTTCGGACTCGCAGTATGTGATGTCCGCAACAGCAGGAGATGATATGACAACGCAGAGGAAGGCCCGTGGAGCCTATTCCGTTGGACAGGCGACGCGTGAATCCATCCTCTCGGCAGCGATGGTTCTGATCGCGGAGCGAGGCTACAACGGCTTCTCTCTGCGCGACCTCGGTCGTCGAGTCGGTATTTCCCACCCCGCCGTCGTCTATCACTTCCCCTCCAAGGAAGCGATCCTGCGCAGTGCGATCCAGCGTCACGAGGAGATGAACGCCCTCTTCGACGTCTCCATTAACGAGGAGGCGGAAGGCGGATTCGACGAGGGCGGCATCACCGCCGGTTCGTTCGTTGACTGGGCCGTCGGGGAGATGCGTTTCGCCATGAAGCCCGGCGCGGATGCGGCCATCGCCCTGGACTGCGTCCTGTGGGCGGAGTCTTCGTCGGAGACTCATCCTGCGCACGCACACTACAAGTACCGTACGCAGCAGATGGAGGAAGCTCTCACCTCGATGATCACCGCTTTCGTCGAGGACGAGGGCGCCGACATCGGTACGACTCCTCGCACCCTGGCAAAGATCCTGATCCGCTACTGGTATGGCTCCGTCGTGTCGGCTCGTTACAACGACGAACCCATCGACGCTCGCGAGTTCGTCGCGGACTTCTTGGCCGTGTGTGTGCAGCTCCTGCACCTGCCGGCGCACTACGTCCTCCAGCTCGGTGCCTCCGTGCCCGAGGAAGTCGCGGAAGTTTACGCCCGCACGCTGCGCAAGATCAGCGAGAAGACCACGGCGGCAGCAGAAGCCGCCGCTGTAGCCGCGGCTCCGGAAGCCACCACCGCGTGATCGGCCCGCTACCTTCTTTCGATGTCGCCCTCGTCCTTCGCGTCGGGGGCGACGTCGTCTACTCGCACGGCGATGTTGATCGCGCGTTCCCGCTCGCGTCTGTCACCAAGCCGATCGTCGCGTGGTCGGTGCTGGTCGCGGTCGAACGAGGCCTGATCTCCCTCGATGATCCTGCGGGTCCTGAGGGGGCCACGGTTCGCCACCTGCTCGCCCATGCCTCGGGCCTACCCTTCGAGGGGAGGCGTCCTGTCGCCGCTCCCGGCAAGCGCCGCATCTACTCCAACGAGGGCTTCGATATCCTCGGCGAGGTCGTGGCTGAGGCGAGTGGAATGGGGGTCGCTCAGTGGGTGCGCCAGACGGTGTTTGACCCGCTTGGAATGGGTTCCGCGGACATTCCGGGTAGTCCTGCTCATGCGGGTGTTGCGAGCGCCGCCGACGTGAGCCTTTTCGGTGCTGAGCTCGCCCGTCCGACTCTGGTGAGCGCGCCGCTGGCCGCCCTCGCGGGACTCTCACAGTTTCCGGCGCTCGCCGGCGTCGTGCCCGGCTATGGGCGTTTCACGCCCTGCCCGTGGGGCCTCGGCCTGGAAATTCGTGGCGAGAAGGCTCCGCACTGGACTGCGCCCGACGCGTCGGCGCGCACGATTGGGCACTTTGGGCAGTCTGGTTCTTTCGTGTGGGCGGACCGTGACCTCGGGGCCAGCGCCGCTTTCGTGGGTGCTGAGCCCTTCGGGCAGTGGCATCACGATAACTGGTCGGCCCTCAACGCGTCGTTGTTGTCTCTTGCGCGCGAGCGTGCCTAATTGGTACGGATCGAGGGCTGGGTGCATGTCCAGGCCTCGATCCGTACCGGAGGCGTCGCCCCGGCTTCGTCCCTGATCTGTTAGTCGACGTCGACGATGACGGGCACGTGGTCGGACGCGCCCTTTCCTTTGCGCTCGTCGCGGTCGATCTGCGCGCCGCTCACGCGGGCCGCGAGTGCGGGCGAGCAGTAGGCGAAGTCGATGCGCATGCCCTGGTTTTTGGGGAAGCGCAGCTTCTGGTAGTCCCAGTAGGTGTAGTTGGTGACGCGATCTCGCGTGACTTCGACCCAGCCGTCGGCGGCGAAGGCGGCGAAGGCCTCGCGTTCGGGTGCGGAGACGTGTGTGGCACCCTCGAAGACGCTCATGTCCCACACGTCTTCGTCGAGGGGTGCGACGTTCCAGTCGCCCACGAGGGCGATGTGCGCCTCGGGGTCGGACAGCCAGTCGCGGCCTTGCTCGGCGAGGTTGGCGAGCCACTGGAGCTTGTATGCGTAGTGCGCGTGCGTGAGTTCGCGGCCGTTGGGCACGTACAGGCTCCAGATCGTCATTGACGAGGCCTGCCCGTCCCCCGAGGGAAGGGCGTCGGTCGTGTCGATGGTGACGCCAAGCGCGCGGGCTTCGACGACGGGCGGTTCGCCGAAAGCGGGCTGGGTGGGGAAGTGGTCCTGAATATCGAGGATGGGCAGGCGTGAGGCGACGGCGACGCCGTTCCACTGGTTGAGGCCGTGGATGGCGACGTGGTAGCCGGCCTTCTCGAAGGGTTTGATGGGGAACTGGTCGGGGCGGCACTTGATTTCCTGCATGGCGAGCACGTCCGTGTCGGAGCGCTGCAGGAAGGCGATGACTCGGTCGACGCGCGTGCGGATGGAGTTGACGTTCCAGGTCGCAAATCTCATGGGGTCGAGCCTAGCCGTGAGTGGGGGAGTGGGCGCGTGAAACACGCGTGAAACAGGTGTGAAACGCGCGGAGTTGCGCAGTTGTCGGACAGACATAATAGAATGATAATGATTCTCATCTATAACATAGCTAGAAAAGGCACTCTTATGTCATACCTGCGACGCGTGAGCACAGCGGCGCTGGCACTCTTCCTGGCGCTCACCCCGGCCACCGCGTGGGCCGGACCCGACCAGGACAAGGATTGGATCGTCACCAGGCAGCACGTCGATGCGCCCATCCCCATCTGGCACGACGACACGAACAGCTTCTCCCTGAATACCATCAACCTACCGATGGAGAAGACCGCCCTGTGGATCCCCAAGGCGTGGACCGGAACCAGCGAGAAGGACGAGGCGAAGTCGCAGCTGGTCATACCCGCCAAGCGCCCCGACCTGGCGTTCCTCGGCTCCGAGGGGGCCGTCCTGAACGCGGCCCCCCAGAACCCCGGACCGGGCAATACCCCCATCTGGGCAGGCCTGGGTGCCGGCGAGGTCGGCGACGCCGACAAGTTCGAGGGCGAGACCTACACGCTCGACCTCATCAGCGTCGACGGCCCGGGTCGAATGGAGATGTTCATCGACAACGGCGACAGCGTCAACCGTTTCCTCTCCAGCCACGACACGGCCTACCGCAGCGTCTACAACCCGCGTCACTCGCACATGTATACGACCTTCACGCAGCCCGGTCGATACGTCGCGAACTACAAGATGACCGCGCGCAGCGCCGACGGGACCGCCATCTACTCCTCGCCGATTACGCCGCTGGTCTGGCAGGTCGGCGGTGAGAACCCCGCCGATGGCACCATCAAGGACATCGAGGCCGCCTACAACGCCGCGCGCGCCGAGCGCGGTGACGGCAATGAGGCCCATCCCACGCTGACCCTGTCTCACCACGCCGAGCGCGCCCACCCCGGCGACAACTTCCTCACCGACATCACGATTGACACGGGCGTTCCCACCGACTCCGGGCGTGCGTGGATCACCGTCAACGGCTACTTCCTCACCGAGGTCGCCGTCGAGGGCGGTCGAGCAACCGTCTCCGAGCTGCTCGGAGAGGACGCTGCCGCCGTCCAGGCGATCTACATTCCCGGCGATTCCGGATCGTCGCGCTGGATCTCGCAGGTCGTGCAGTACTCTCAGAAGGACACCGAACCAGTCACCGTCGGCACCACCGACACGATCCTCGTCGACTCCAACCCGGACCCAGCGCCCGTGTGGAACCCCGACCACCTGCCGCTCTCCTCGCGCCGCGTCGACGTCTCCTACGACCTCAAGCCCGGCACGACCGACCAGTACACGGCTACGGTCCGCGCGAATGACCCGACCCTGCGCGCCACCTACAAGATCGAGTTCCTCGAATCCAAGTGGGATTTTAGCCCCTGGTGCTCCATGGAAGGCACCCTGGGTGCGGGAGGCATGGACACGAAGACCCAGGACCTCGGCGTGTGCCAGTCCGACCCCATGTACGTGCGCGTCATCCTGCGCCCCCACCCCCTCTCCGACGCGGTCATGACCGTCGCTGACGCCTCCGACGTCACCGTTGGCGACCACGTGGGACTCACCGCCATGCTGACAATGCGCGACGGCGTCGCCGCCCCCGAGGAACCGGAACCCGCGCCTGCGCCGGAACCGACCCCCGAACCCGCGCCGACGCCCGCGCCGGATAACGGCGGTGGCCACGAGAACCCGACCCCGGCCTCGTCCCTCCTGAGCGACCCCGTTGAGATCGCGCGCGGACACCTCGACGTGCGCCTGACCCAGGCGAACGGAGAAAACGGCATCACCTACGGGCTGGCCGTCAAGGACGACTCGCTCACCAACGCGCGCACCTCCGTGATGCGCACCGTCGGCTCCACGACTCTCACGGTCGCCCCCAACGCGCGCTTCGTGCGGCCCGCATCTCTGTCCGACCCAAGCTACGACGTGCTCGGACCCGTCGGCACCGCCACCTACGTGCTGCCCGAGACGCAAAACAGTGACATCGTGTGGCCCGGACTGTCCACCGAAGGGGTCGACTACGCGGCCCTACCTGACGGTGCCGACCTGACACTGCACTTGGCCGAGGCCCCCGCGGGCGCGCGCGTTGCCTTCTTCCAGGGAGGCACCTTCGGAAGCGGCGCAAAGATCCACTTTGACTCGTCCGCGGGCGACGGCGTCGTCCACACGACCGAGTCCACCCACATGCACGGCAACTGGGTCTTCAGTGCTCCCGGCACCTACCGCATCGAGGTCGGTGCTCGCAGTGGCGAGCGTGTCCTGGCTGAACCGCAGGCGTTCACCGTGATCGTGCGCGGAGGCCACCACGAGCAGCCCGGTCCCACCCCGGGCGGAGAGCCGGTGCCCACGCCCTCGCCGGATCCCGCGCCCAGCCCTGAACCCGCGCCTTCGCCGGAACCGAGTGTGGATCCCGAGCCTGCGCCTGCTCCCGAGCCCAGTGTGGATCCCGAACCCGCGCCTACCCCTGCGCCGAGCGTTGACCCGGAGCCTGCGCCTGCTCCCGCTCCCGCCCCCAGCGTTGACCCGGAGCCTGCGCCCGCTCCTACACCCGCCCCCGCCCCCAGCGTTAACCCTGCGCCTGCCCCTGCGCCCAGCGCGAATCCGGCCCCGGCACCCGCTCCCGCCCCTGCGCCGAGTCTCCGCCCCAGCGGCTCAACGGCACCGGTCTCGCCTCGTGGGACCAAGGGGGTCATGAGGAACCTGCTCTCGAGCGGAACTCGCTCCTCCGCGGGGACGTCCGGCGGATCCGCGAGCGGTTCGGGCGTGGCAACCGCCAGCTCCGGCAGCACCTCGCGCGGTGGTTCGGGCGTGGCAAACACCTCGGGTTCCGGCACTCCGGTGACCACACCCAAGGCTGCACCCGCCGTCACGCCGAGTGCTAGCCCCCAGAGCGGTGCCCACAGCGGTGCCCAAAGCGGCGCGCAGAGCGGCGAGAACGCCCAGAGCGGCGCATCAGGTACTTCATCGGACGGATCGGATGACGCGGTATCCGCGCTGCCGATCGCCTCTGCGGCCGACAGCGGACACTCGGGAGGCTGGAGCCCCTACTGGCTGCTCCTTCTCATCATCCCGGCGGCCCTCGCCGGTGGCGGAGCCATCTTCCTGATTCGCACCCGATAAAACACCTGGCCGGGGCCCCTCGCGACACACGAGCGTGAGGGGTCCCGGCCTCGTGCTACCCCCACACGTGCACGCTAGACTTCCCACATGGGAACCGCGCTTGTGACCGGAGCGACCTCCGGAATTGGGGAAGAATTCTGCTGGCAGCTGGCCGCCGCCGGACACGATGTAGTGCTCGTCGCGCGCCGCGAGGATACGCTGGCCGCGCTCGCGGCCTTGCTGACAAACGTCGCGGGCGTGAACGCCGAGTACATTGCCGCCGACCTGTCCACCGAGGACGGGTGCGCGCGCGTCGCCGCCCGCCTCGACGTGGGAGGCCCGGCCGATGCTCAGAAGCCGGACCTGCGACCCGTCGATCTCCTCGTCAACAACGCCGGTTTCGGGTTGGGAAGCCCCTTCCTGGACAACAGCCTGGAACGCGAAATCAACGGCCTGAACGTCATGGTTCGCGCCGTCATGACGCTCACCCACCACGCCGGCATCTCCATGCGTTCGCGCGGACGCGGCGCGATCCTCAACGTCGGCTCCGTCGCCTCGCGCACGGGAGCTGGTACCTATTCCGCGCACAAGGCCTGGGTCGTCGCCTTCACCGAGGGCCTCGCCGCCGAACTGAAAGGCTCCGGCATCACCGCCACCGTCGTGTGCCCCGGCCCCGTCGACACGCCCTTCTTCGAGCGGGCGGGCGTCGACATGCGCGCGACCCCCTCCTGGCTCATGGCCAGCCCCGACCAGGTCGTCACGGCAGCCCTCGACGCCGTGCGGGCGGGTCGCGTCCAGGTCACCCCGACTGTTCCCTACAAGGTCGCCATGGGTGCCATGAAGCTCGCCCCGCGCTGGGTGACCGCGCGCGCCATGCGCTCCGTTCCCCACATGTGAGGGCGCGCAGACGACAACGAGGCCGGGGCCAGGTTCGCGCAGAACCCAGCCCCGGCCTCGTGCATGCGGGAGAACAATCAGGCCAGGCCGATGTCCTCCAGGCCCAGCGCGTAGAAGTACGGGAAGCCTTCGGCTTCGATGCGCTCCTTTGCGCCCGTCGCACGGTCGACGATCACCGCGACGGCGACGACGTTCGCGCCGGCCTCACGCAGGGCGAGTGCGGCCTCCAGCGGGGAGCCGCCCGTCGTGGACGTGTCTTCCAGGACGACGACGTTCTTGCCCACGATGTCCGGACCCTCGATGCGGCGCTTCATGCCGTGATCCTTCGCGGCCTTACGCACGACGAACGCGTCCAGATCCAGGCCGCGCGAGGCGGCAGCGTGCAGCATCGCGGTCGCGACGGGGTCGGCACCCATCGTCAGGCCGCCGACGGCCACGTACTCCTCGCCCACCGCGAAGCCAGCCTCCTCCAGGAGGTCGAGCATGACGTGGCCGATGAGCGGAGCCGCCTCGTGGTGCAGCGTCGAGCGGCGCATGTCGACGTAGAAGTCGGACTCGCGGCCGGACGCCAGGGTGACCTTCTCGTGGATGACAGAGAGTTCTTGGACGAGGGCTGCCAGGCGCGCCTTGTGGGAATCGTTGGTCATGGTGTTTCCTTTACGTGTCGGGGGTCAGTGGGCTGCCTCGACGAGCTCAATGAGATCGCCGATACCCTCGTGGATGCCGAAGGGGCGGAACGGGTAGTTGCAGACGTCCTCGCGGGCCGTGGACCCCGATAGGACCAGGTGCGTGCGCAGGCCCGCTTCGACGCCGGCGCGCACGTCGGTGTCCATGCGGTCGCCGACCATCGCGGCCCGCTCCGAGTGGGCGCCGATCTTGTTGAGGCCGGCGCGGATCATGACCGGGTTCGGCTTGCCCACGAAGTAGGGCTGCTTGCCGGTGGCCGCCGTGATCATCGCCGCGATCGCGCCGCACGCGGGCAGGGTGCCCTCGTCGGAAGGACCGGATACGTCGGGGTTCGTCGCAATGAACTTCGCGCCGCCCTCAATGAGGCGGATCGCGTGGGTCAGGGCGTGAAAATCGTAGTAGCGAACCTCGCCGAGCACCACGAACTCCGGATCCGTTTCCGTCATGACGTAGTCGGCGGAGTGGATCGCGGTCGTCAGGCCAGCCTCGCCGATGACGTAGGCCGTCGAGCCGGGGGACTGCTGCTGGAGGAACGCGGCCGTGGCGTTCGCGGACGTCCAAATGTTCTCTTCGGGGATGTCCAGGCCCGAGTTCGCCAGGCGGGCGGACAAGTCACGGTTCGTAAACAC
>OCIZ01000092.1_pt1 | contig 24297 bp, 17 predicted proteins | sample 1495841 | NCBI WGS metagenome assembly OCIZ01 (sample SAMN01915229, study PRJEB22387) | human oral metagenome | isolation source: saliva | host: Homo sapiens | place: USA
CCCTCACCGGCCTCGGCGGCCTGTGGGGCGGCCTGCTGGTCGCAGGCTGGATCTTCTCCTCTTCCGACATGTGGCGCCCAGCGATGATCGGCGTGGCCGCGGTGGTGGCCCTTGTCGTGGTCATCATCGTTTCGCTGATCGTCGCGTATCTGCATCCGCGCCCCGGCCTCGAACCCATCGCCGAGGTCGCCAAGCGCGGCGAATCCGACTCCCTCGAATTCAAGTCCAGCGCCCGCTGGAACATGCGCGCCGGCAAGCGCGACGACGCCATGGAAACCGTCATCGCGAAGACGGTCGCCGCGTTCATGAACTCCGGCGGCGGCACCCTGCTCATCGGCGTCGATGACGATGGTCGCCTCATCGGGCTGGGTCCCGACTACGCGACCCTGAAGACCCCGGACGCGGACCGCTTCGAGCTGTGGATCCGCGACCTGTGGGGCCAGCGCCTGGGTACTAACGCGGCCGCGCTGCCCCTCCTCGACTTCGCCGAGGCCTCGGACCCCCAGGAGGGCTACGGACCCCAGGAAGTATGCCGGGTGACGATCCCGCCGTCCACGCGCCCCGTGTACCTGAAGGGCCCCAAGGGTAAAGGTGAGGCAGAGCTGTGGGTGCGCGTCGGCAACTCCACGCGGCGCCTCGAGGTCGCCGACGCCGTGCAGTACGTGGCTCTCCGATGGCCCGAATCCGTGCGCGTCTCGCCGCTGACCCGCATCCGCCTGTTCCTCACCATGACCCGCCACCGCGACACCCCCACCCGCCTGCCGCGCGTCGTCGAGCGCGTCCTCACGGAGCGCGCGAAGCACGGTGGCGGGTCTTCTGAGGGGGAGTAGGAGCGCGGTTAGACTGGCCCCAGGAACTCAGAGAGGAGAGTGGTCGGCGTGCGCCTGCGCAAGACCCTCCCGGCGGACATCGAGCAGATCATCGCCTCCGGTGACGTCGAGGCCGTGGCGCGCGCGGTCGCGCGCTGCGAGATCGGCGCGTACCTGCGAGGGTCCGCCTACGAGCCGAGGCTCATGCATTTCCCTGCTTCCGAGGAGATCACGGACTTCCTGCTGGCACGCGGCGAGGACGTCAACTCGCGTGACCGGTATCAGCGCACTCCGATTCACGCGCGCGTGCAGTCGCGGTGCCTCGATCAAATCCCGCTGTTGATCGCGCGCGGAGGCGAAATTAACGCCCGCGACACCTCCGACCAGACGGCGCTGTTCGGCGTCGTCGAGCGTTTTCCCGTCGCCGACGTGTCTCGGATGATTGCGTGGGGCGCGGATCCGCTGGTTGTTGCCGACTCGAGGGTCTACGGGAAGGCGACGCTTGTGGAGAGCGTGGTGGCCTGGCATAACTTCCTGGACACGCCGCGCGCGCTCGCGGTGATTCGGCTGCTTCTGTCTGTTGGGGCACCCGTCGGCGAGCGTGTGCCGACCGCGCTGCGGTCGATGGACCGGATGCGCTGCACGTTCATCACGCACGGTCTGCCGGACCACCTTTCGCAGTCGCGGGTTGACGAGGCCTCGGCTGCGTTGTCGGAGCTGTGCGCGCTGTTCGGGGTGGAACAGCGTGAAGCTCAGCGCGCACCTGTCGTGGGGGAGCGGCTGGAGCTGGATCCGTCCGTGCCCGCACTGCGTCAGTATGAGGAGCTGTGGGATCTGCTTGTGCCCGACAGCGGCCAGTGTCGGACGCTGCAGGGCGAGGTCATTCGCATTGCGGGGCGCGTCGGTCACGAGGTGTACGACAACGGTGGCATCAACTGGGATCGCTCTTTTGGGAAGCTGCTGGACCAGTATCTGCGTGTTGTCTCCTCCGGCGTTTCGCTGCCGCCTGATTCTCTGTCCCGCGCCGAGGCCGCCGTCGCCTCCCTCAAGTCTCGTTCGATGTCCCACGAGGCCGTCGACGAGATCACGAAGCTGGCAGTGGCGTGGGTGCACCTGAACCCGGTCCTGGTGGAGCTGGATCTGCCCGACGTGGGGCGGTGAGCAACGGGGTGGGCTTCAGAGTGTAAAGCGCGCCGCGTTACACTGTGAGCATGGGTAAACGGATTCTTGGGTGGCTGCGACAAAGGCCGGTTGCAGCCGGATATGTCGTGTTGTGGTTTTTTCTTCTGGGCCTGATCGCAGGTTTCTTCTGCGCAACATTTCAAATCGTTCGTGTTCAAGTTCCCGATGAGTATTCTTGGACAGTCTGGTTGTATGTCATTACTCCGTTTTTGCTCCTCATTGCTACTATGGTGCTAATGCAGATAATATCTCCGCGGCGCAGTTGTCCGATTCTGACGATAAGACTGATTCTCATTGCCGCATGCTGGGGTGTCTTTCTGCTCGTACTTATCCTTCCCAATGTTGACGGCTATACGCTCTATCGTGGACAAGGAGTGCTCGACTCTGAAATTGTTTCCTTTTATGAAGCATATTTCATCTATGGGCTGTTCATCGTCGGATCGTTGTTCCAGTGCGTAATGATTGAGCATGAGGACGAGATTTCCAAGGTAAACAAGGTTATCGGTGGTGTTCTTGCCATCACGGTAATATTGGTGCCAAAATTACTTGAATCATGGTCTCTTCTCACTGTGCGTTTTTATGAAAACTCGTGTGGCAAGTGCTGTAGAGTTGATCTGCTTGCTGGTATTTTACAGTTGCAAATGGGTGTTGCATATGCAGTCGGCCTGGCGGTAATGGCTGCCATTGGGTTGTTTGCGGAATCGATCGTGCGATTCATTCGCTCAAAAGTGAGTGCTATGTCTAAGGGGTCTTCGCCCGATGACTCTCAAAATGCTGAGGTGCCTGTTCCTACCAGTGAGATCACTTCCGCTTCTGACAAACAGAACGATGGTGTTGAACTGGCTCCGGGGTCCTCGTCGACGTCTACTTGTGTGCCTCAGGAGGCTGCTGATGGCGGGGCTATCCCCGCACAGGCCGCCGAAACGCTGACAAGCGCGTCTGGTTCGGGTGTTGATCTTCCCAAGCGCTGGATGAGTGCTGCTGTCAGCGGCCTTGTCGCCGGGGGATGTTTCTCGGTGGTGAACCGTCTCTTCAGTCGCCGCTGATTTACCTACCTTGTGCCGTGTCACTCAGGCGAAGTGCTTCTCCACGACATGGCTTGTTTCTAAGTGGTGTTACACCACTTAGCGGGGTATTACACCAGCTCGGAGGTGGTGTAATGGTCCCTAACTGGTGTCATGCTCCCTCAGTGGTGCAGAGCTGCACGGCCTGGTGCTATCGGACGCCGGCGTGGTCGGTGCCAGCGACGACACCCGCATGCAAGCTTGTTACCGATGAGGTGCTACACCTGATCGGAAAGATTCAACCCCTTCTGATCGGGTGCGATGCTCCCTAACTGGTGCAGCGCTTCATGGCCTGGGCATGTTGCGCGTCAGCGGAGGTCGTAGGCGCGGCCCAGTTTTGCGACGGGGCTTGTTGTGCATTGGCATTGCACTAGTTAACGCAGCGTTGCACTGGATAGCAGGCAGTGCAACGCTCTCCTATCTAGTCTAGTGCATTGCTGTCGTATCTAGTGTACTGCTGCCCGTTCTGAGCATGTTGTGTGTCGGTTGGGTCATTACGTAGGGCTAGTTCCGCGACGACGCTTGTTAATGATGAGGCGGTGCACCCGATCCGTAGGCATTACACCCCTTCTGATCGGGTGTAGCGCGACGTAACGGGTGTATTGCGACGGATCGGGTGCAGCGCTGCGTAACAAGTGCAGTGCGTACCGCGTCCAGTGCTCGCCGTACCCGTGTGCGCGAGCCGGAGCTACGTGCGTAAACAGCGCAGCAGAGCTTCGCCGGAGTAGAACAAACAGGGGAGGGGCCCAAGCCATGTGGCTCAGACCCCCTCCTTATGCCGTATCAGCGCGGTGATATCTCCGCGTGAGCGCTACGACGATCGGCGTGTGCATCAGCTGCGCAGTGCGCCCAATGACGGGTCGGCTATGCGTCAACCCTGAGTATCGGCAGTGCACAACCGCGCTACCGCCGCCTTACTCTGCGTTCTTGCGGCGGCGGATGCGCTTGCGGGTGCGGGGCGCGCGCTCAGAACCAGCAGCAGAACCGGAACCAGCCGAACCAGCAGCACCACCATCAGCCGAACCCGAACGCTGCGAGTGCTCGCCGCGGCCGCGGCCGCGCGTACCGCGGTCGGAGCGACCGCCCTTGCCGGCGTTCAGCGTGCGATCACCGTCCTGGGAGCCGCGACGCGACCCGCGCGAACGCGACGTGTCCGAAGAAGAAGCCGAAGCGCCACGCGACGAACGCCCACGGCCGCCACGCGAACCCCCACGCGACCCGGAACGGCCGCCACGGCCTCGTCCATCGGAGCGGGGAGCGGAGCCGCCCAGGTCTTCGAGGACTTCGGCGTCCAGGCCAGCGCGCGTGCGCTTGGCGCGCGGCAGGCGACCGGTCGTGCCCTCCGGAATGTCCAGGTCGGTGAACAGGTGGGGGGAGGTGTGGTAGGTCTCGAGCGGATCCGGCACGCCCAGGCCCAGGGCCTTGGAGATCAGCGACCAGCGCGGTGTATCGTCCCAGTCGACGAAGGTGACGGCTGTACCGGAATGCCCCGCGCGGCCCGTGCGGCCGATGCGGTGGATGTAGATCTTCTCGTCTTCGGGGCACTGGTAGTTGATGACGTGCGTGACGTCGTCGACGTCGATGCCTCGCGCGGCGACGTCGGTGGCGACCAGGACGTCGACCTTGCCGTTACGGAAGGCGCGCAGCGCCTGCTCGCGGGCACCCTGGCCCAGGTCGCCGTGCAGCGCGCCGACCGCGAAGCCGCGGGCGGTCAGGTCCTCGCCCAGGCGGGCGGCGGTGCGCTTGGTGCGGCAGAAGATGACGGTGCGGCCTCGGCCCTCGGCCTGGAGGATGCGAGAGATGACCTCGACTTTGTTCATGGCGTGAACGCGGTAGATGACCTGCTTGACCGTGTTGACGGTCTGGTTCTGGTCGTCGGGGTCCTGCGCGCGGATGTGGGTCGGGTGGACCATGAAGCGGCGTGCGAGGGCCACGACGGGGCCGGGCATGGTCGCGGAGAACAGCATGGTGTGGCGGTTCTCGGGGACGCGGCTCAGCAGGGTTTCGACGTCGGGCAGGAAACCCAGGTCGAGCATTTCGTCGGCCTCGTCGAGGACGACGGTTTCGACGCCGGACAGGTGCAGGTGGCCCTTGCGCAGCAGGTCGATGAGGCGGCCGGGTGTGCCCACGACGATGTCGGCACCGCGCTGGAGGGCTTCGATCTGGGGTTCGAAGGCGACGCCGCCGTAGATTTCGACGATGCGGGTCGACAGGTACTTGGCGGCCTCGCGCAGGTCCTGGGCGACCTGCTTGGTGAGTTCTCGGGTCGGCAGGATGATGAGCGCCTGCGGCTGGTTGGGGTTGAGCAGGTCCTCGTAGCCCTCTTCGTCTGGCGCGATGACGTCCTCGAGGACGGGGATGCCGAAGCCGAGGGTCTTGCCGGTGCCGGTCTTGGCCTGGCCGATAATGTCGTGGCGGTCCAGCGCGGGGCCCAGGGTCAGGGCCTGGATCGGGAAGGGGTGCGTGATGCCCTTGTCTTCGAGCGCGTCAACAATCGGGTCGGTGACGCCGAAGTCCGCGAAGGACTTCTTGTCGAGGTTGTCGCCGCCCTTGTCAGTAATGTCCGGGGTGGCTTCTTCGACCTCGGGGGCTGCGGGCTTGATGTTGCCCAGGCGGACGACGCCTGCGGAGTATTCGACGGACGAGGCCTGGGCGGGGGCCTGCGCGGAGGGCGCGGCCTGCGTGGCGGCGTCGTTGTCGGGGGTGGGCTCGAGGGCCTCGGTGTTTGTGGTGGTCACGATCTGCCTTGTCTCCCGGGCTTTTCCGGGGTTGGGGTCGGTGCCGATCGCGCAATGTCTAGCGCGGGGATTCTCGTCCGCGCGAACGTGTGATGTGCAAAAAGAATGCGACCGGGCTTCCGGTGGTCGCTTTTCAGTGTAATCGTGTGAAGCGGGCGAGCGGGGGAGGTGCTGGTCACAGAGGGAGTGAGAACGTGTGGATTGTGTGGACAGTGGGAGCCAGGGCGCTTGTCAGGCACTATGCTGGACTCATGGCTCACGAATATGTTTCTGTCCCTGCCGACGACACTGATGTCCTTGGTATTCTCGCGTATTCTTCGCTCGCGTTTATGACGCGCCTGGCGAAGGACGGAGAGCAGGCCCCCACGTTTGAGGCACACGTGGAGCACGCGCGCATGGCTGCGCAGTGTTTCGCGCTGTATCAGCAGCTGGAGGTGTGGTGTGAGCACCGTGACTTTGATTTGCTGGAGGCCGCTGGTGCGTTTACGAGCGCGTATGACGATTTGGATGCGCGCACCCGTCCGACGACGTTTGCGGAGCGCGCGGTGAAGACCTTTATTACGCGCGGCATGCTCGGTGACATGCTGATTCGTGTTGCCCGCGTTCACGGCCTGTTTGAGGGTATCGAGGACGTGTGGCCATTCGAGCAGGGGCATTGGGTGCGCGCGCACCTGGGACCGCAGATTGAGGCGGACCCGCAGTTGGCGGATCGCCTGTCTCTGTGGGGTCGCCGCGTGGCGGGTGAGGCCCTCGGCCTCGTGCGGGCCACGCTGTTTACCTATCCGCAGCTGGCGATGACGCCGGACAATGTCGATGAGATCACGGAGTACGTGATCAAGCGTCACGGTGAACGTATGAAGGACATTCACCTGAAGGCCTGAGGCTACAGGGGATAGACGAGGCCGGGGAGCGCGAGCGGTTCAGTTCCGCAGTGCGTTCCCCGGCCTCGTTTGTCTGTGCGGGTCAGTGGATCGCGAAGCCGACGCGACGCTCGGTCTTGCTGGCGATCTGCACGTAGCCGAGGGCGTTGGCGGGAACGAGGGTGCGCTGGCCCTTGGTGTCGGTGAGGTCGAGGACGCCGTTGGGGGTGGTCAGGGCCTCGTGAACTTTGGCCATGAGCTCGCCTTCGGTCATGTCGACGTCGAGACCGAGCTGGCGCGTGTTATCGCGAATGCCGATGAAGATCTCCATGTTGACTCCTTGCTGGAAAATGTCGTCACGCCCATCATATGTGCCGCAGATGTGGGTGGGGTCTGCCAGTATTGCGTCATGAGCGAAATCAAGGTCAGGTTGCGGCGTCGCCCGGAGGGTTGGTGGCGTCTTCCTGCGCTGAATGAGGCGCAACGCGCGGTTGTCGAGGGAGCGCAGCACTCGGATGTGATTGCCCGCGGGGCACCGTCGTCGGGGCGCAGCCCGTGTGCGCTCGCGGTGTTCGAGCAGGCGGTCGCCCGGGGCCATTCCGCGTTGATTCTCGCTCCTGATCGCACGCGCGCTGACGTATTGACGCCGCGCGCGCAGGCGCTCGGCCCGTCGGTGGTGCGTCCGGTTCGCACGCCCGCGTCGTTTGCGTATCAGGTGGTGGCGACGTGGCGCACTCAGCGCGAGGTCCCTTTGGAGGGCGTGGAGCTGGTGACGGGCGCGGCCCAGGATCAGCTGCTGGCCGAGCTGTTGCAGACCGTGGAAGCACCCTGGCCCGAGGATATTGGCGAGCAGATGCGCGCGATGCCGGCGTTTCGCGCGGAGCTGCGTAACCTGGTGGCGCGCGTGGGCGAGGCCGGGATGGACTCGGAGAAGCTGACGCAGGCCGGAGCACGTTTCGGGCATCCCGAGTGGGAGGGCGCGGGTGCGATTGTTGCCGCCCTGGAGGAGGGACCCGAGCGGTCCCCGGAGTATCCGCAGACGCTGCGCGTGGACCTGTCGCGCATCCAGTCCCTTGCTGCGGACCTGATTGGTGCGTGGGAGAGGGACTCTCAGGCGCGTGGCGTGCAGGCTCCGTGCCCGGTGCCGGATGTCGTCATCGTGGATGACCTACAGGATTGCACGCCCTCAACGCTGACGCTCCTGACCGCGTGCCGGGACGCGGGTGCCCGCATCGTCGCGTTCTCGGATTCGGACGTGGCCGTGGCTGGGTATCGTGGGGGAGAGCCGCACCTGGACCGCAGGCTCGCTAGCGCCCTCGGCGTCGAGATCGCTGAGTTGGGTCAGGTGTATGACACGTCCCGCGTCGTGCGTGACTTGGCTCGACAGGCCTGCTCGCGTATCGCGCAGTCGGGGTCGCCCGCGCGACGCGACGCGGACGTCGCCCAGGATGCGCCCACGGGTGCTCTGGTGACGCACCTGGGTGCCACGCCCTCGCAGATGGGCGCACTCATCGCCCGCGCCCTGCGTGCCCGGCACCTGCATGACGGCATCGATTTTGCGGACCAGGTCGTCATTGTGCGCAGCTCCTCCATGGTTGCTGAAACCAGGCGCTACTTGGCGCGCGGCGGCGTTCCCCTGGCCGGTGGCGGGCGTGCTTTCGACTTCGCGTCGCAGTCCACGACGCGCCTTCTCTTGGACCTCGTGACTATTCCGACGAGGGAGAGTGACACGGACGTGGCCGTTCGCCGGGAACTGGCCGAGCGCCTCTTGCCGTCGGCTCTGGTCGGGGCGGACGCCCTGGCGGTCCACCGGCTGCTGCGCCGTCTGAATGCCGCGCGCGCCTTGGCCGCCGAGGAGGCGGGCGACGAGGCCGCGGTTATCCCGCTGACGGTAGCCGACCTCGTCGATGATCCCGACACGTGGCGACCCACGCTCGAGAAGGGGGCCGAGGCCCCTGGTCGGCGCGGGTGGAACGACCGAGCCCTGGCGCGTGTGCTGACGAAGGCGGCGCGCATGTGGGAGCTGGCCCGACAGCGCGACGTACGCCCACAGGAACGCTTGTGGGAGCTGTGGGAGGCGTGCGGCGTCGCCGAGGACTGGCGCTCGCGGGCCATCCGATCGGACGAGGCCTCGGCGTGGTTTGACGATCAGCTGGACGCGGTCGTGGCCCTCCTGCGCGTCGCGGACGTGTGGGAGCAGCGCAACCCAGCTGGTTCCGCCGTGCAATTCGCCTCCGAGCTGCTTTCCGGCTCGGTTCCTATCGACACGATTTCGCGCGTGGGCGTGCGCCCCGGCGGCGTCGAGGTCCTCACACCCGCGCAGGCGATGGGCCGCCACTGGCAGGTCGTGGTTCTCGCGGGCCTGCAGGACGGAGCATGGCCGAACATGCGGCTGCGTGACCGGATTCTGCGCGCCGACCTGCTCACGGACGTGGGTGCGGGCCGCACGGTCATCAGCGACGACGGGCGTGAGGAACTCATCGACTCTACGCGGGCCGCGCGCCGAGCCGTGCTGGATGACGAGTACCGCCTGTTCGTGGCTGCTGTGACGCGCTCGCGGTGCTACGTGCACGCGGGGGCTGTGCGCTCGGAGGATGCCGCGCCCTCCGTGTTCTTCGACCTGGTGGCGCGTCTGGCGGGCACGCCTCGAGAGAACGACGTGGTGCCGCTCGATGCTGTGGAGGCGCCCTTGTCTCTGCCTGGGCACATCGCGGATCTGCGCGCGCGTGCGGCTTCCTCCGATGACACGGTGGACGCCCAGCTTGCGGCGACGCTCCTGGCTCTCATGGCCCGTGAGGGCATCACGTCGGCGCAGCCGGAGCGCTGGCTGGGCGCGGGTGGCACACCCACGACCGACGAGGAATGCCGAGGTGATGTGAAACTCTCTCCATCTCAGTTCGAGCGGGCGTTGGCCTGTCCTCTGCGTTGGTTCCTCACGACTATCGGCGCTGACGGGCCGTCGAATGCGGCGGCCAGTTTGGGAACCCTGGTCCATGCGCTGGCGGAGGAGAATCCGCATGGCACGCCGGAGGAACTGACCGAGGCGCTCGAGGCGCGTATCGAGGAGTTGGGCTACAACCTGGACACGTGGGCTGGACGGCATGCGGATCGTCGTGCGCACGCCATTGTCGACAATCTGGCTTCCTACCTGGTGGGCGTGCCCGGCCGGGTTGAGGTCGAGCAGATGGTGGAGGCCCAGGTCGAGGGCGTGACGATTCGTGGCCGCATGGATCGCCTCGAGCACGTCGACGAGGGAGTGCGCGTCACGGACTTGAAAACGGGCAAGAGCGGACACAGCGCGAAGACCGTCCCGGACAATCCTCAGCTGGCGGCCTACCAGATGGCACTCCTCGCCTCGGGGGCGCAGGTGGCCGGGGCGCGCATCGCGCTGCTCGGTGGGGACAAACCGAAGACTTTCGATCAGAAGCCCCTGGAGGGGAAGACGTTGGAGGAGTGGCGGGGCAAGGTACGCGAGGTTGCTGCCATTGCGCGCGGCCCTTACTTCGAGGCGACCCCCTCGGAGGATGCGTGCCGGTACTGTTCCTTTGACCGGCTGTGCCCGGCGCGTGAGCGCGGCCGCAAGGTGGTGGAGTGACGTGGGAAAGGACAGCTCCATGAAGCTAAGCGCGATGCAGATCCAGGCAATCGTCGACGCGACGAAGACGCCGACGCCGGAGCAGGTACGCGTCGTCGAGGCCCCACGCCGCCCCCTCTTGGTCGTCGCGGGTGCAGGGTCGGGTAAGACCGAGACCATGTCGATGAGGGTGCTCTGGCTGTTGGCCAATCACCCGGACCTGACCCCGGCCTCGATCCTGGGCCTGACTTTTACCCGCAAGGCCGCGGGGGAGCTGGGCGACCGCCTGCGCGAGCGTATCCGCCTGCTGTCGCGTGAGATGCCGCAGATGCGCGAGCGTCTTGACGAAGACCCGGTGGCCCTGACATATAACTCCTTCGCGGAGCGTATTGTGTCCGAGCACGGGATGAGGATCGGCATCGACCCTGATTTCGCCATGCTTTCCGAGGCGGGTGCGCTCGACCTGATGACGCAGATCGTCGAGGCGTGGCCCACCGACTTGGACGAAACACTGAGTCCCACCGGCGTGGTGGGTAAGATCCTGCACCTCGCCGGTGAGATCGCTGAGCACGGCTACACGGCTGAGAGCGCGCGCGAGGCCTTGGAGGAGTTCGGCCGGGAGCTTGAGCAGGTGGGCCGGGGAAACGACGCGGCTCGCAATGTCATTGATGCAAACCGTCGCCGTCTCGCGTTCCTAGGGCCTATCGAGGCTTACCAGCAGCGCAAGCGCGACATGGGTGTTCTCGATTTTTCGGACCAGCTGGTCCTGGCAACGCGCATCGTGCGCGAGGCACCCTCCGTGCGCGCCGCGCTGCGCGACGAGTTCCGCGCGGTCCTCCTCGACGAGTTCCAGGACACGTCCGTCATCCAGATGGAGCTGCTCTCCACGCTGTTCGGCGACCACGCTGTTACTGCGGTGGGCGACCCGAATCAGGCGATTTACGGGTGGAGGGGGGCCTCGGCCTCGTCCCTGGAGACGTTCCTGGAGCGCTTCCAGACGGGGGTCGCCGAGGAGGAGCAGACCCTCACCTTGTCCACCGCGTGGCGCAACGACGTGTCGATTTTGGACGCGGCGAATCGCGTGGCAGCACCGCTGCGGGAGGTAGCTTCCTATCAGCAGGGTAAGGACGCGCTCAAGGCGCAGTCGCCTGTTCTGGTGCCTCGTCCGGGCGCGGGGCAGGGCAGGGTCGAGATCGCCTATACGCAGGCCTACGACCAGGCCCTGGCGGCGATGGTCGACTTCGTGCAGCGGGTGCGCTCGCAGCCGGTCAAGGACGGCAAGCGGCGAACGGTTGCAGTCCTCAGCAGGCGTCGCAAGGACTTTCCGCTGATCGATGCCGCCCTGCGGGAGGCCGGTATTCCCACGGAGATTGTGGGGCTGGGCGGCCTGCTGGATCAGCCCGCTGTGCAGGACGTGCGTGCGGCTCTGGAGTTGGCGTACGACGTGGCGGCCTCCCCGTGGCTGGCGCGCCTCCTGGCAGGCATCGACCTGGGGGCCGCCGACCTGATGGCGCTGGGGGACTGGGCGCGCTTCCTGGCGCGTGCGGAGGGGCTGAATCCTCATCAGGCCGTGCTTCTCGATGCTGTGGATCGTCCGCCGACGCCCGGGTGGGCCGACGAAGGCCGTCCTGCGATCAGCGAGGAGGCAGTGCGCCGCGTGCGCCTGCTGGGCGAGCGCCTGCAGCAGGTCCGTGAGGGCGTGGGGCGCTCAATCACGGAGCAGGTCGAGCGCGCGATCCTCATCATGGGGACCCTGGATGACGTCATCGCGGATCCTCTATCGATGGGTGGGCGTGCCGCGCTGGACGAGTTCATCGCCGTGACCGCGGCCTACGAGAAGGAGACGCCCGGCGCGTCCCTCGGGTCTTTCCTGGCCTATCTGGATATGGCGGATAAGCGCGAGGATGGACTCGATGCGCCGCTGGGTGAGCCAGATCCCAAGGCCGTGCAGATCCTGACGATTCACGGCTCGAAGGGCCTGGAGTGGGACGGCGTCGTCGTCTTTGGTATGAGTGACGGCGTGTTCCCGTCGCATCGGAGCAAGACGCGGTCGTGGCGGGATGAGCCGCCCAAGTCGATGGCTTGGGTGACGGATAACGGCGCGTTTCCTCACCCGTGGCGCGGGGATAAGGCCGATCTGCCTCCCTTCGAGTTCGATGTCGAGGGCGAGAAGAAGCCGTCGACCGCGTTTAAGAAGTGGTTGGAGGGCGAGTACGGTGCCTCCCTCGGCGAGCATGTGGAGCGTGAGGAGCGTCGCCTTGCGTACGTGGCGATGACGCGTGCGCGCAGCGCGCAGTTACTCGTGGGTTCGTGGACCTCGCAGATGGACAAGAAGGTCAGGCATCCGTCGCGCTACCTCATGGAGGCCTGTGCCGAGTTGGTGGGTCAGACGGAGACGGTCTCGGAGGATGTTGTTGAGCGGTTAGGCCAGGGGGCCGCGTGGTCCTCAGGCTCTTGGCGTGACGTGGGGGTCGAGTCGGCCGACGGTTCAGCCGTGTGCGTGCTTGCTCCCGCACCGTCGAAGGAGGAGCAGGCGAGCCTCGGCGGGGCGCAGACATCGGAGGCTTTCCCACCGGCACCCGGCCCGTCGCGTCAGCGCGTCGCGGCTGCGGCAGCCTCTGTGCGCGCTCAGATGCGGGAGCTCGCGCAGGATCGGGATGTGTTCGAGGCCTTGGCCGAGCTGGGTGATGACCCTGCGGTGAGGGACACGGTTGCCCTCATTGAGGAGGACCGATTGGGGCGTCAGGTGCCGGTCGTGGACCTGTGGGCCGAGCGCGTGCCGGCGACGTCGGTGTCAGCGATGCTGCAGGACGCGGATGAGTTTGCGCGCGATATGCGCCGACCGATGCCGGTTAAACCCAGCTCGTTTTCCGCCCTGGGCACGGTTTTTCATGCGTGGGCCGAGCGCGAGCTGCACGTCGCGGGAGCCGATCCTGCGTCCGAGGCCGTGGATCCTTCTGCGGTCGCGTCCGGCGAGGACGTCGCGTTGGCTGGCGGTGACGACGGGGCAGACGAGGCCTTGCTGACGCTGAAGGAACGCGAGCTGCTCGAGAGACTGCGCGAGAACTTCCGCGCGTTCGTCGCGGGGGAACTGGCGGACTATCGGGCCGTCGCCATCGAAGAGGCCTTCTCCGTGGAGGTGGGTGGCGTATCCGTGCAGGGCCGCATCGACGCCGTCTTCGAACGCATGAGCGGGGAGGGACAGCGCTTCCTGGTAGTCGACTGGAAGAGTGGTCAGCCGGTTACGCGTCAGACGAAGCCGGAGAAGCTGGCCTATTTTGCGACGCAGCTACGCCTGTACCGGCGTGCATGGGCTGCCCGCATGGGCGTCGATCCCTCAGAGGTCGGCGCGATGGTCGCGTTCCTGGCGGGGCCGTCGCACTACACGCTGGAATCGCTTGAGCGGATGCTTGGCGGCGGCGTGCAGCCGCTGGACGAGGCTGTGAAGGGGGCACTGAGCTGACGCTGGCGCAGCGCCATGTCCGCGTGGAGGCAACATCCCTGTCGTTGGGGCAACGCGCTACAGGGATGTACGCCGGTCCTTCTCGATCACGGATGCCCAGTGAGAGTCGCCCGCCTCAGCGTCGCTCGATGTTTTCGAGATAGCGTCGGACATCTGGTCGCACCACTCGTGCATGGTATCGCGGCGTCTTTTGGCGTCTGATTCGAGCTTGCTATAGCCGGAGGAAACAACCAGAAATCCCCAGTTGATACTGCCCGATGGGAGAGTGATCTCGTCGACTTCACCTTGCAGGGTGTCGTGCCTGTCCTTGAGTCGAGTCATCTCTGCGGGGTCGCAGGCAAATGATGTTGTCATGGCTGGCGTGCCTCCTCGTCATCGGGGCGGAAATAGAGGTCGTTGTCGGCGGCGTATTGGCGTGCGGTGTCCATGAGCTGGGGATCTTGTTCGAAGCACACCACGGGATCCGGCCAGCGCTTGCCACGGGCAGGAGGCTCCATGCCGATGAGCGTAAAGGTCCCGACCTTCTCGAGGGTCGCGCTCTCACCCAGCTTCAGCGTCTCGTTCAAATTCGCGGGACGATTGACTCCCTCATCCCACTCCACGCGAACCTCTGCTTCGGGGGTTCCATCAACGACTTGAGCATCGGTTGAATAGACGGTGAGATAGGGGAAGGAATCGATGAGCGGGTAGAGAATTGCCGTTCGAAGAGTGTAGATCGTGCCTGCGCACTGTTCCATTTTATGTTCTTCTTCTCTAAGGGTGCATGCGCCGATCAGGCCTACGGCGAGGGTTGTCGTGGCGATTAATGTTACGGCGCGTTTGAGGATGTTTTTCACCAGAGGGATCCGATCGCGATGTCTCCGTAGTACTTCTCGAAATCGTCCCAGGAGATCGTGAACTCCCCGTCGGGCGTTGGGGCGTCGCAATGAGGAATCGAATTGAAAACGTCGCTTTTCGCGGACTGGAGGCCTTCGTTGAAGTTGTAGAGACGTCTTGTCCCTCGTAGGCACGCCTCATCGTAGTTGTCGCGGGCTTGTCCAGCCCATGTCGAGATTGAGGACTTAATTGAAGATAGGTCGTTCTCAGCGGCATTTGCATTCGTTGCCGTGTCGCTAAGCCCATCTTTCACGCCTGCGATCGCGTCAGCGTTTCCAGGTGGGTCTGACACGTAGTTCGAGAACCAGCCCATGTGCGTCTCCCTTGTCTCACTATCATGCCGACTCTAACCATTGTGAAGTGTTTCGTCAATGTTGGTGGGCGGTGTCATTGGGTGTCAGCAATTTTGTGTGGCGGTGTGGCTGTTTGGAGGCTGGTTATGGTGTGTCGTCGGTTGCTTGGTCCCCTGGATCGCGCGGTGATCATGGCGGGGCTGGAGGCGGGTTTGTCCCAGGTGTTTACTCCCCGCCAGATCAGCGCGCCACCTGTGCGCGGAGGTGTGCGGCTCACTGCACTTCCATGGACACTTCTCCCGACGTTCCCGGCGCGATCAGTCACGAGGTGATCGACACGTGGATTGACGCCCACCCCAAGAAGACCCTCATCGAGCACGGTATTTGCTCGCCTTCGCGCAGGTGGATGCGCAAGAAACCCCCAGCAGGCGGGCGAAAACCACCCATTGCTGGGATGCGATTGATCGATTGAAGCGCCCCGACATCGCTGATCGCAAGATCCCGGGCAACTGCCCAAGAGTCAGCCTCGACTACCGCACCCCAACAGAAGCATTCAACGAACTCATTACTACCATCCATTGACACCACCGGATGTTACGAGCAGTATCCGCGTTCTGTGAGGACGAATTATCAAATTCCTTGTTATTGCGCGAAAAGATTGGCCTCGAAGGAGTAGCGCGATGCACGGTAGATGTGGTCGCCGTACTCCACGATGCGTCCGGAGGGATCGTATGTCGTGCGCTGCGTCGTAAGCAGGGCAGCACCGCGATGCTCGGACAGAAGCTTGGCCTCCTTGGTGGTTGCGCTGCGTGCCCCGATGACCTGTCGGGCTGAGGTGAGGGTGACGCCTCGCTCGCGCATGAGGTCGTAGAGAGAGCCAGACTCGAGTTCCTGCATCGTGGGGGCAATATCTGCTGGAATGAGGTTTGTGAGTACAGCGATCGGTTCGTTGTTCGTAAAGCGCGTACGTTCGATGTGAACGATCAGCGTTCCTGCCTCTATTTTCAACGCCTCGGCTTCGGCCTCCGTGGCGGGGTGCGCCTCGTAGCGCTGGATCGTCGTCTGTACCTTGTGGCCGGCCTCAACCAGGTCCTTCATGAGGGAGGTGAGTTCCATGGGGCGGTGAACTTGGCTCGGGGAGACGATCGTGCCGACGCCGCGGCGTCGTGTCAGGAGGCCGCGGTCGACGAGACGCTGCAGGGCCTGGCGCGCGGTTGGGCGTGAGACGCGCAAGCGAGCAGCCATCGATAGCTCGTCTTCGAGTCGAGTGTCTGCGGGCAACGCTCCGGTGTTGATGAGTTCAGCGATGGGTTCGGAGATCTGAAAGTACAACGGAACGGGAGAAGAGCGATCCAGCGTAATGTCCGGGATGTAAGGCGTGCTAGTGGCAGCCTTGGATGCGTTGGGCATAGGTGACCTTCAGTATGGCAGGACTTTGGCCTCGTGAGATAAATACAGTTACATGGTATCAGGATCCATAGGGAGGTGGAGTAGCGGCGCGTCGAGCTGTATTGTATGGACAAAGTGAGGTGATTGTGTGTCGATAAGGCATATGTGGTAGGTCAGGCTTGAGAGGCGCCCCAATGGGGAGAAAAGGCCAACATGTTGCTGGATCGTCGCAATGCAGATATCCCGACAATGGGCCGCTTGGGCATCGACGTCAAGCCCAAGGGCCTGATCCCAGCGTCATTCCGAGATCAGGCCCTATAGGAAGCCGCATAATGGCTACGAATGAACGCGTCCAAGAATTTAGGACCGCAGGTCAGCGCCCCAGGTCTGACGGTCCCGCTTCGCGCGCCACGGCCTCGTCGATGACGGAGGCGACTTCGCGTGCCACCGACGCCCAGGTGAAGTGCTCGCGCACGCGCGCCCCGACGGCGGCGGCGCAGGACGCTCGGCGCACGGGGTCGGTGACGGCTTCGCGCAGGGCGGGTACGAGGGCGTCCGTGAGTTGCGCGGACGACGCGCCGTCGACGATCCAGCCGAGGGCGGGAGAGGTGATGACCTCTTCGGTGCCGCCGCGCGGCGTCGCGATGATCGCGCAGTCGCCCAGGGCTGCCTCGAGGATGGAGGTGGGCAGGCCTTCGGGGTACATGGACGGGTAGACGAACACGTCGGAACGACGGTAGAGGCTCATGACGCCGGGGAAGTCGAGCTTGCCGAGGAAAGAGACCGCGGGGTCTGAGCCGTACCGGGCATGCAGCTCGTCCTCGATGGGGCCCGAACCAGCCACGGCTAGGCGGAGCGGAACGTCGGGCAGCTCGGCGCGCAGGCGCGCGAAGGCGTCGAGTAGCGCGACGATGCCTTTTTCGGCGATGAGGCGGCCCGCGTAGGAGATGACGATCTCGGAACCCTTGACCCCGCGTGGCCACTGGCGTTCGTAACGGTCATCGGCCACCGCCGTGTCCTCGGGGGTCACCGCGTTGTACCACACGCCCGACGCCTTGATTTTGAAGTGGCGCAGCCACTTGTTGCAGTTGCGGGAGACCCCATAGTAGGAGGTCACGTGCTTCTTGACGAAGTGGGTGAGGCCGTGCTCGTAGATGCCGCCGAAAAAGTCGAGGACCGGGTTGCCGACGCTCATGTGCGCGGTGCCGTGCTCGATCAGGGCGACCGGGCGGCCCAGGCGATGCGCCAGGCGTGCGCCGAGCAGGCTGGTCAGGTGGAAGCGCGTGTTGACGATGTAGAAGTCGGCGTTCTCGGCCTCAACGGCCGCCATCGTTTCCTTGAAACGCTCGTCGCGCTTGAAGAAGGGGTAACGCTGCTTGAACAGGCCTTTGGTCGGCAGGCGGTAGATACGCAGGCCGTCCTTGTCCTCGAAGCGGGGCAGGGACTCGTCGTGCAGGGACGTGACGATGAAGACGTCGTAGCCGAGAAGTCGCAGCTGCTCGCTGAGGCGATCCTGGTAGCGTTCGATCCCACCCAGGTAGGGCAGGAAGAATTCCATGAAGATGGCAACTTTGACGGGGGAATGAGAGCGGTCAGCCATTGACGGACTCCGTTTCGATGGGCGCGTTGCGGACGGGGATGAGCATGAACGCGACGAAGAGGATCGCGAGCAGGGCCATGGTTGAAGCATAGGCCAGGGACGCGCCCATCATGGCGAAGGAGCGCACGAGCGGCGCGGCCGCCAGGTAGGCGGTTCCTCCCGCGATCAGGAACGCCACGAGGACTGCACGCAGGCGACGCATGGTCGCCAGCGCGTAGTAGAGGATGACGCCGGCCGCGTTGAGGGCGCCACCGAGGACGAGCACCATCAGTTCGGGTAGGTAGTCGGACACGTCCGTGCTGTACACGAGGGTCAGCAGGGGAGCGCCAATAAAGTAGGTGACGACGGCGACGAGCACGAATGCGCCCGCGGTCGTGACGAGGCCTCGGCGCACGATGGCGAAAAACTCGGTGCGCTTGCCTTCGGTCCAGCGCAGCGCCATGCGGGTCAGCAGCGGGCGGAAGACGAACAGGGAGAGCATGTTGATCGCGACCGCCGGCATGTAGATGATCGCGAAGACGCCGAGCTGCTCGTCGCCGAGGGCCGAGTGGATCGCGAAGCGCGGCGCGTTGGCCAGGTACTGGTTGAGGAATGCGGCGATGAACAGGGGCAGGCATTCCCACAGGATCCCGCCGATACCTCGCAGATTGAACGAGGGGAGCAGGGGAAAGAGGCCACGCGCGGGCAGCCCGTAGGCGACGACCAGCACGAGGCAGGTGACCGCGAAGGTGACGAGTGTGGATAGGAGCAAGTCCTGGGTGAACCAGTACAGGCCCGACCACAGGAAGGTCGTGGTGAAGATGCGCGCGAAGCAGGCTTTGCCCGCGATGTCGAGGCGGCCCGAACGCTGGAATTCCGAGTAGTAGACGTCTTCGAAGGCGTCGAAGATGCGCAGGAGTGCCATGGCTGCGATGACGGTGAAGGCCGGGTAGGGGTCTTTCGTCGATGCGGTCCACGAGTGGTAGGCGATGAGGCCGACCATGACCAGGCAGGTGAGCAGGCGGGTCGACAGGTAGGTGCCGAAGTCGAAGCGCCGCCGCACGTCGGTGACGTGGAAGGTGCGCACCTCGTACAGGCCGACGGTCTGGTACTGCTGGCCGATAGCCAGGGCCAGGGTGAACAGGCCGTACTGGGCGCGCGCGAACGTGTCGGTTGCGCCCGAGCGCATGATCGCCACGCCCATGATGACCACGGCCAGGCTCGACATGAGGGAGGCTGCGGTGTTCCACAGGTAGTCGCGTCCCAGCTGTCCGCGTGACTCGAGGGCCTCCTCGGTGGTTTCGACTGCGGTGTCCGGGTCCGAGGCCTCGGGCAGGGACGAGGCCGTGGTGTCCTTCTCGCTCACTCGTCTGCTCCGTCCTGCGAGGCGGGGCCGGGGTCGCACGGGCCAAACACGATGTGGAAGGGTTCGTGCGTTTCACGGTCCTGCGGGTCCGGCACGCGCATGTAGTCGCCGTAGCCGCGGGTGAGCACGACGTCGTAGGCCGCCGGGATACGCACGGTGATGTCGTCGAAGGGGACGGACTTCGCGGGGAACAACTCACCCTCCGACGCGCTCCAACGCCGGGGATCGCGCGTCGAAAAATCGCCGTACAGCATCGTGCCGTCGGGAGCCATCTGCGGGTTCTCGCGGCCCTTCAGGGCGGATCGCAGCCAGCGGCGGTACAGGGAGGCCTCGTTCACGCGCAGTGCCCGCATCCCCCAGTGCGCGCACGCCATGGCCGCCGAGGCCAGCTGGCGTGCCGGCGTGGGCAGTCCCGTTGGCGGGTTGGGGATCGAGCGCAGGAACATGAGGCGCGCCCACAGCCACGTGCCGCGCGACTGGGAGCGGAAGCGCGCCGGGTCTGCCGCGATCTGGTCCAGGACGAACAAGTCCACGCCGATCGGCATACGGAAAGAGCGGTCCTTGGCGACCTTCGAGACGAACTCGGAGCCCTTCAGCCCCAGCACACCGAAGCTGATCGGATAGTTGGGGTGCGAGGCCGGGGACGCGATGAAGAACTCGTCCCCGAGGAGCGCGGGGGCCTCGGCAATGAAACGCTCGTAGTCCTCGCGCGGCATGCACACGTCCCCGTCGTCGTCCCATGGGATGAAACCCTGGTGACGCACAGCGCCGATCGCTGTGCCGCCGTAGGCGACGTAGCGCACGCCCAGGAGGGAACATACGCGGTCAATCTCAGCCAGGCATCGCCTGGTGACGCGCTGGATAGCTGCCAGAGTTGCGGGATCTGCCGCGCTCATATCTCTCCGATCCTTCGATGGGACCTGGGGGCTTACAGGGAGTCGGCGTAGGGGCCGAAGTCGATGACGGCTGCCTCGTGGTTGTACCGCTTCTCCGGCGGGGGCAGCTGCATGTAGTCGCCGTATCCGGCGCGCAGGAGCGAGTCGTACTCGTGCTGGATCATGACGGTGATGTCTTCGAAGGGGACATCCAGCGTCGGGAAGAACTCTTCCTCGCGCACGATCCAGTTCTGCGGGTCGCGCATTGTGAAGTCTGCGTAGACGCCCGTGCCCGTTCCCTCGTAGCGGCGAACCGCCTTCTCCCAGCGTTCCTGCAGGCTGCGCGGGGTCGCACGCACGGCCTTCAGACCCAGGTGTGCCACGGTCGTCGCGGAGAAGATCAGCGCCTTTTTCCACGCGGGCGTGTTAATCAGGTGGGGGCGAGGCGTGCCCTGCAGGAAGAGGAGGCGGCCCCACAGCCACGACTGGCGAGACATCTTCCGGAACGCCTTCTCGTCGGCAGGAATCTCATCCAGGGGCAGAATGTCCAGGAAGAACGGCATGCGGTACTTCGAGTTCTTGTCCGCCTCGGGGATCAGGAGAGTGCCCGGCATGACCATCTTCGTGAACATGAAGGGGAAGTCCTCGCGCGTGCGCGTGTTGTCCAGGCGGAAACGCTCATCCAATAGCGCGGGAGCTTCCGCCAGGAAACGCTCATAGTCGGCGCGCGTCATCATCACGTCGATGTCGTCGTCCCAGGGGATGAAGCCCCCGTGCCGAATCGCGCCAATCGCGGTGCCGCCGTAGACCGCGTAGGACACTCCGATGCGTCGGCACACCCGGTCCAATTCAGCCAGGATCAGCGTCAGGAGTTTTTGGACCTTGCGCAGGTCGGCGTCGGGCGTCGTCATAAGTCCTCCGAATACGACTAAGCGGGTGGGCGCAAGCGCGCCCACCCGCCATTGTCTCACGCCTGGGAGCTGGTGACCTTCTCCGTGCGCTTGGGAAGCAGGTCACCCCAGTTGGACGTGGCCGCCAGGACCGTGCCGACCAGGATGACGACGCAGCACAGGACCTGGGTGGCCGTCGGAATCGTTCCCTGCAACACCAGGGCAAAGATGATCGCCCACGCCGAGTAGGAGATGTTCAGGGCCATGCCGCGCGAGGCACCGATGGCCGACAGGGCCTTGTAGTAGAAGAGGTACGAGGCCGTTCCAGCCAGGCCGGCCAGGGCCACCACGCCCGCGGACAGGGTTGCCAGCGAGTGCAGCGTGAAGCCGAAGACACCCGCGATGGGAGCAACGATGAAGAGGTAGACCATGGCCGATGTCGTCTCGCGGATCTGCAGGGCCACCTCGTTATCCACGGCCTCGTCGCGCATGCCCCACGTGAGAAGCACGGCCTCAGACCCCCAGCCGATCACGCAGGCCAGGGCACCCGCGACACCGAGCAGAGCGTTGCCGCCCTCAACGGGGTCGGAGGTCGCCGACAAGCCCGTCACCACGATGGCGCCGAGTGCGACCAGCAGAGCAATGATCTGGCGAGGGGCCATCCGCTCCTTCAGGAGGGCGAACGCCAGCAGCGTTCCCAGAGCCGGGTAGAACGTCGAGATGATTGCCGTCAAGCCGGGGCCGATGTTGTCGATCGCGATCAGGTAGCCGCTCATGCCGATCGGGCCACCCAGGAGCGCGGCAGCGATGACCGATTTACCCGGGCGCGTGCGCAGCGCCGCCGCGGTGTCCTTCAATCGGCCTCGGAGAGCCATATAGACGACCAGGATGAGCGCGCACGCGACGTCATGCAGGACCGCGCCCGCGAGCGCCGACTGGCCGAAGTTGAGGAAAGGTGCCATCGCCAGCGCGATCGCTAACACGACCGTGTCGAGGCCCCATAGTACGCCTGAGAAGAAGCCGTAACGCTTGCCGCCGTGCTGAGTTTTCATGCCAGCTCACCCTCCTGGGAAACCTGCGCGCCCGAGGTCGAGGTGGCCTCGTACGAAGCGAGCAGGGAATCGATTGTGCGTGTTGCGTGTGAGTAGTAGATGTAGAGCCATTCGCCCACGTCGTCGCCTTCGGCTTCCTTGACTAGCGCCCATAGGTACCAGCACCAGCCGGCGAAGACCTCGTAGGCGAAGAAGTGGCGTGCCTCGCGCTCGGTGGGGGTGTGGCCCAGGTAGTACTCGAGGGCAGCGGCCGCGCGCTCGCGGGTCATCTCCGCCGTGCACACGGTCATCGTGCCGAAGTCGGCTGCCATGTCCGACATGCCCGCGTACTCCCAGTCGATGAGGCTGATGTTGCCGTCCTTGTCCACCAGGAAGTTCGGGGGGAAGAAGTCGTTGTGCGAGGGGACTTTATCGAAGCCGTCCGCGTCCGCGAAGGCCTTCAGACGCAGGACCTTGTCGCGCAGCTCAAAGTATCCGGGCACGTCGATCGGGCCGAAGGTCTTCAGGATGCCCTCGTAGCGCAAGCCTTCGGTAACGAAGTCGAAGGAGCGGTCCAGGACTCGGCCGGAGGTGTGCAGGGCGCGGTCCATCTCCATGGCCGCTTTCAGTTCTTCGGGGCGGGTCACGTCCAGGTTGCGCACGTCGCGCACGAAACGCGAGAGCTTCCATCCCGCCGCCGGGTCGCCCGTGATGAAGGTATCGTCGATGCCGAGTTCGGCGGCCAGGTGCAAGCCGGCGAACTCTGCGCTGCGGTCCACGATCTTTTCCGTGCCGATGCCGGGGTGACGGTAGACATATTCGTCATCGCCCACCGTGAAGTGGCACGACAGGTTTGTGATGCCCTGCTTGAGGGGGTAGAAGTCACGGATCTCCGACTTTGCGCAGCCCAGAGTCTCGACGATGTGGTCGAACACCTCGGAGTCGACGTTTTCGATGAACAGCGGATCGAAGTCGCGCAGCTCGTCGACCGAGTCGAACTCGTGGATGACGCCGTCGGGGTAGCGGCGGATCACCATGTCGAACGACTTGATGTGATCCAGGTAGATGGACTCCCACAGCTTCGAGACTGTCTCGGGCTTGTCGTAGACCTGTTCGAGGATCTCGCGGAACGTTGCGGAGAAGTTGCGGTCGAAGTAGACGTGGCCGAGCATGACCCACGCGTCCTCGCCGCCCACGGTCGCGCCCGTGATGCGGTCGCCCGCGCCCACCTTGATGCACCACTCGTCGGTGGGGCCCTCGACGTAGTTGGCCGAGTAGTAGGACTTGTAGACGTAGGGTTCGAAGGGGTTCGTCGTGAAGTAATCGTCCGAGGAGCACACGTAGGTGTTGTCCAGGCGTTCCCTTACACGCCACAGTGACCCGTTGTTGTTGCGCGTGGCGTACTCGCGGTTGACGACGATGTCGACGCCGTACTTGTCGGCCAGGTAGAAGAAGTATTCCTTCTTGTAGCCGACGACCAGCGCGATATTCGTGATGCCGACTTCGTGGAGCTGACGAATCTGACGTTCGACCAGGATCTCGCCGCGCACCTTGAGCGTGCCTTTGGGCCGCTCGTAGCTGATGGGGGCGAATCGCGAGGAGAGGCCGGCGGCCATGATGACGGCACCCGTGACGCGATAGGGTTCCAGTGCTGCGCGTCCCGCGTCGGTGATTGCGCGGTCCTCGATGTAACCGGCGGCCTCGCACTCGCGTGTCGCTGTGTTGACGCGGCCCAGGCTCATCTCGGTGGCCACGGACAGCGCGCGCTGCGTGAGGGCTGCGCCCTCGCGAGCAAGAGCGGTCAGGATGTTGAATTGGGGTTCGCTGAGAGTGCCAACGTTCGTCGAGGGCATGCGATCACCTTTCGTTCACGAGAGATAGCTAAGCGCTACGTGTTCGAGCGTAGCACTCACGGTGCTAATTATGAACATATGGTGGTGGTTTCCACAAGGTCGATGTTCGGCTCGTGGTCTGACGAATCTTGACAGGTCGAAGCACGAGGCCCGTGGGCGTCCAGCGCTCCGCAGTATTACTCGTCTGACGCTGCACGACAGCCGCGCAGCGACGACCCCGTCAACTCATCGTAGACAGCACGCAGCTGATCCACCGACCCGCGCAGCGAGCGCTCAGCATCCACCCACGCGCGGCACGCCGCCGCGCGGTCCGCGCGCTCCTCGTCCGACCACGCCAAGGCCTCGTCGATGGCGCAGCCCAGGGCATCCGGCGTGCGTTCGCCGGTGAGCAGCGAGGCTCCTGGCGCGGTCATCTCCGGCGTTCCGCCCGTGCGATACGCGACGACGGGCACGCC
>OCIZ01000096.1_pt1 | contig 23780 bp, 20 predicted proteins | sample 1495841 | NCBI WGS metagenome assembly OCIZ01 (sample SAMN01915229, study PRJEB22387) | human oral metagenome | isolation source: saliva | host: Homo sapiens | place: USA
CGTTGACCGCCATATTTTCGGCATCACTGCCCAAAAGCTGGACGGTACAGGGCGTGCCGGCGGGGGTTTTGTTACCGTTGGCGATTTCGGGGGCGTATTTGAGCCAGGTGGAACGGGAATGGACTGTGTGGGTAATGCGGACGAACTCGCTGACGCATTCGTCGTAGCCGCCGATACGGGTCAGCAAATCGCGCATCACATCGTCCACCAGCCCCTGCATCGGAGCAAGCACGATTCTGCATTTTTCTTTAAATTCAGTCATTTGATTGTTTTCATTAGATTTTATTTAATTTTTAAAAGTGTTTATTTTGTATTATTCCGCCCTATTTCTGCACGTTTTACCATTTTCAATGTACCATATATGCACCATTTTTATTTAATTTGGATATGGTGCAAAATAATGGGAACGATAACAAAACGAACCAATCCGTCAGGCGCCATCGTATATCGGGCGCAGATACGGATTAAAAAGGCGGGCTACCCTGATTTCTCGGAAAGTCGTACCTTTTCTAAAAAGGCTATGGCGGTTGAATGGCTGAAATTAAGAGAGGCAGAGCTTGAAATGCACCCTGAACTGCTTTTCCGCGAGAAACGGCAAACATTATGCCCCACCCTTCGGGAAGCCGCCAAGCGGTATGCGGACGAGGTGCGAACAGAGTATAGTGATTCGAAGTTCAGGACACTGAATTTTGTGATGAATTTTGAGATTGCCGACAAGCGCATCGACCGGTTGCGTCGCGAGGATTTCACATCTTATGCCTTTATCCGCCAACGCGGATCGGATGAATTGGGTCTGCTTCCGGTCAAGCCATCCACCATCAATTCAGATCTGCAATATTTGCGCTCGATTTTGAAGCACGCCCACTTTGTTTGGGGCTATCCAGTTACTTGGTCTGAAATCGATATTGCGATTGAAGGCCTACGGCGCGCGCGGGTCATCGGCAAAGCGGAAAAGCGCGACAGACTGCCGACATCAGAAGAATTGCAGAAGCTGACAGATTACTTTTATTTTTCGTGGAACCGCAGAAGCTCAAACGATATGCGCGTGCCTATGCACCTGATTATGTGGTTTGCCATATATTCCTGTCGCAGGCAGGCAGAAATCGGACGGCTGGCATGGGCGGATTTGGATTTGGAAACGCGTCAATGGCTGGTAAGAGATGTAAAACACCCGCGCGGAAGCAAGGGAAATCATAAGAAATTTGAAGTCAGGGACGAGTTAATACCGCTGATAGAGGCTTTGCAGAGCGAGAAAATCAGAAGACAGATGCAGGGAAATCCCGATTTGCTTTTGGGCGGGTATCAATCGAAAACAATCAGCGCACTATTTACCAACGCCTGCCGCGCCTTGCATATTGAAGATTTAAGGTTTCACGATTTACGGCACGAAGGGGCGACGCGCCTTGCCGAAGACGGGCTGTCCATCCCGCTGATGCAGCAGGTTACGCTACACGGGGACTGGGAAAGCATGCGGGTTTATACCAATATACGCCGCCGTCCGCGCCGGCTCGATTTTGCCGAAGCAATGTCCAAAGCGTCTGAAAATTCCCCTTGACGGCGCGGCGGCATTCGTCTAAAGTTTCGTCCGTGGCGTCAGAAACCACATCACTAGCGGAATCGCACCGATAATGCGATTTTTTCACGTCCATAGTTTCTATTCCTTGTTGTTTGTTTCGATGACAGGAAGTTTCTATGACCGCGTGGGCGACGAATACAAGACCCGTTTTCGGGGAATAAGTCCGCCCAACTAGTGATGGGTTCTGAACCACGCGGTCGCCCGATTCGGGCATTCAGAAACTTCACTAGGAAATCAAAATGAACCAAGTTCAACACTTCAACTTCAATCAAAATTCAATCCAAGTTATCAACAAAAACGGCGAAGGATGGTTTGTCGCTTCCGAAGTCGCAGTCATGCTTGGCTACCGAGATGCACATAACCTGACCCGCATCTTAGACGATGACGAAGCTGATACTCATAATATGAGTATCAGATCTGAAAACGGTGTGGAACAAGTACGCGAGGTCGCCATCATCAATGAAAGCGGTTTTTATCACGCTGCCTTCAAATCCCGCAAAGCCGAAGTTAAACCCTTCCGAAAATGGGTAACATCCGAAGTCTTACCTTCCATCCGCAAAACAGGCGGCTACCAAGCCAAATCTACCCCGTCCGTCAAAGACCAGCTTCCAACCCGCGACGAACTCATCCAAGTCATCTACATGCTGGGCGACCGCCTGCGCGAAATCCACGGCTGGGGATGGGGCAACTTTGACGACCATCTCTCCGGCAAATTCAACAAAACCCCGCGAGAATCGACGTATGGCGAACTTATCAACATCATCCGCTGGCTGCACAAACAGACCCAAACCGTAGCCGGCCGCCCCATCGTTGCCGGCGTAAACTGCCCCGTCAAACCCTTCGGCCTCGGCGCATCCCTGTCGCAACAGGCTGAAAACCTGCCCGCAATGCTGGCGGCAGAGGAGAAAAAGCAACTCCCCGCGCCTGTTGTGGTCAAAGCTGCCGATTCAAGCGATGCCCAATGCAGAAAACGCGAGATTGCGGAAAGCCACAATTCCGCCATCGCCCGCCTGCTGACATACGACGGCGATACGTCGGCAATCGAGCTGGCGGAATGCGCGGCGGCAAACGAAATCATCAACTTGGCCAAGATAGTCAGCGACGCCCATGAGAACTTTATGTTCTGCAAGGAAAACCAAAACCAAACCGACGACAATTTCAAATGTGCGATGCTTGAATTGACGCGCCTGCAAAATACGATAATGGAACTGATCTGCTGCTGATGGCAATGGGACAAGCCGTCCGAACTGTTTCGGACGGCTTTTGGCTTCTTTTAAAGAAACTGTACCCGATTATGTACTGGACGATGTGCTGGCGCGCATCGGCGCCGTCTTATTCGATTAAATGCTGAAACCGCCCGAACCTGTAATCTTTTCTTACAGGTTCGGGCGGTTGCTTATTCGGCACGCTGACTGCTTACTGCATGACCATATGCCTGCCATTCCCTTAAATCGGCTGCATGTCCGTCGGCTGTTTCTGCCAGTCCTGCATATTTTTCAGCGCACTGTCCGAATAATAGCCAGCCTTGGGAATCTGACGCGCCATCAGATGCGGTGGCGGCGGTAGTGGTTGCGGGCAGGTTTCTGCTGCGATTTTGGGCGGCGGCGTAGTGGCGCAGGCGGTTAAGCTCAAGACGCATAGCGGCAACAGTTTTTTCAGCATTTTGTTTTTCCTCTTCTAATTTGGTTTGTCGTTCGGCAAACGCGGCGGCGGTCTTCTGCTCGACAGAACGCGCCTGCTTTGCCTGCTCGATATAGCCGTCTTTCAAACGATTGGAAATTTCGACAGCGGCAGCCTCCCGTCCCATGCGGTATTTTTCGGCACGGTCGAAATGCCATGCGGTAAAAATCAGGACTATCAGCAGCAATACGCCTACCGGCTTCCAGTATTTCAATAAAATATCCATTTCAGACGACCTCAAGGATGCAGCCCGGGCAGATACACGGTTTTGCCGTTTTTCTTGGTTGCGGTCAGTATCTGGTTGCGTTGCGGGCTGTTGCGTCGGAAACCGATGTGTACCCATGCGCCTTCCCCGCGCTCGGGAAATTCGAGTATCAACTGGTCGAATTTCAGCGCGCCTTCATCACGCATTTTGATTAACAGTTTGGCAAATGCCAGCGAGGTCATGCCCGATGCGTCGCAATCGGCGGCAAGTCCGTGTCGGTGCGCCGATGTCGGGCTGCCACCGACCAATTTGTTTACCCGCTCGCTGCGGAAGCAGCTTGTTACGATAATCGGGCGACCGACGTATTCGCGGATTTTTTCAAGCTGCTGTGCGGTGTAATAAATGTTGTCCATTTCGGCGGGCGACGGTTCGTTCGGTACGCCTGCGCGACGAGCGGTTTCACTGCGTGTCAACTCGCGCAGACTGAAATTTTTGGTAACTTGCATTTCGGTTCTCCATGTTCTTTTCAAATAAAAAGCCGCCTAAACGACAGGCGGCTATCTCAATAATTCTGCATACAAAGTTTTGATACGAAAACGCCGCAAAGCTCTATATACTCCGCGGCGTTTTACTTTTTTCAGGCAAACTATTTCAAACCATGCCGATGCTGCCATTTGACAACCCGTACCGAACGGCTGCCGAAATATACACAGGCGGCAATATCCATCATAAATTTGCCTAAGCTCGGCGTCAGCCCGTAAGCAAAGACTATGTAAAAGGTATAGATCGCTCCACCTAAAAAGGCGAGATACGCCCACGCCTCCGGCGACAATGCACTCCACTTACGCCCATTCAGACGACAAATCATCAAGTACGCCGAAATCAGTGATGGGGCGGCAGAAAGAATCAAAAGTAATTTCATTTTTTCGGTCTCCACGGCAGAAGGTTCAGCAGCCACTCCACAATATCGTCTGCATGCTTTTCGAACGATGGCCAAACGGCGCGGGCAAATCTCAACAATACCTGCCACAACAAGCCGACAACGACGGGGGCAAAGGCATGTGCAAACTGTATGCGCTGCTCACCCAGCGACGGATGGCTGCCAACTACTTCGCCGATTAAGAAATGCGTCAGCGGTGGGGCAAAAGCGCCACCCAAAAGCCCGCCGATAACGATATAGGCCACTACCATCCAGCGGCTTTTCGGCTCGCTTATCATCGTTACCGCCGCCGAAGCCACCGCGCCAAGCACGACTGCATCGACAGGCATCCCCAACAGATGACCTGCGCCGACCACGCCGCCAAAAGTATAAACGGCGGCAGGGGTAATAATCGGTTCAGACATTTTCTTTTCCCTTATGCGAAGGTCGTCTGAAACTGTTTTTCAGACGACCTTCCGTGTTATGAATCAGATGGCTGCTTCAGGCAAATCGGCATAGACCAACTCCGCGCCGGTCAGGCTGTTGGCGGAAATAGGCTGACCGTAGGCATCGACCGCGCCCTCTTCAACCGCTGCTACAACAGCCTGGTATGCCCAGTCCAATACATCCGTACCGCGCGGCGGCACGCCCGGAATATTCAACTGCATCGAACCGACCGAACGTCCGCGACGTTCAAATGTCGATTTGCGCACGTAGCTGTCTAACGACACCACATTAAAGCCGGTTGCATAATCCAGCGATATATGTCGGATGACGTGAAACTCGGCAGAACTGTCGGTTTCGGTATCGATGATTTCACGGTTGATTCCGACGATGATTTGATTTTTGTCTTTTGACATGATGGTTTCCTTTGGATAAAAAAAGACCGTCTGAACCATTCAGACGGCTTCGGTTTTGCAGCCGTATCTATTTCCGTTTCCGAAAATGACGGTAGAAAAGGATACAGGCTAAAAATAAAGGCAGCAGAAAGCGCGCATAGGGATACCACGGATGGTCTGCATGCCAGTATCCGTACCGTCCCTGTGGAACGGTATCATAGTGGTAACTGTCGGGGAAAAAGTTGATCCAAACCGTTACTGCCAGCCATAAGGCTATATCCCTGACTGCTTTCATCGTATTTCCTTTTCGGTTGAAACCCCGCCCTTTAGGGCGGTAGAATCAGACTTTATTTGGGAGGGGCGTAACCCCTTCCAAATCAGGGCAACACATAGGGCGGCGCTTTATGTGTCGTCCTGTGTGTTGAAACGTCAAACATCTTGTCCGCCATATCAACGACGGTTTCGGTAATTTGACCGGGCTGTACCTTGACAGCTCCGTCGAATAAAGCGTTAATGATTTTAACATAGGCTGTACGTTTTGCCTGATCCATAATAAACCTCCATAAAAAAAGCCCACCCTTCAGGCAGGCAGAAAAAAGCCGCCCTTTCGGACGGCTAAAATTTAAACAATAAGACAGACGATACCCGATAAATCGCCCAAGGGCGAATAATCAAAATTGCCGCTAATGCGGCAGAGGATATGCAATGAATGCGCTGCACCATCGATACCTTTCTGGAAAGATATACTGCCTATCTTTGGTAGATGGAATGGGACGGAAAAACTAAGAGGCACATCCTGCGGAGTCCTCATATACAACGGCGGCCCACCCGGAACCCATACGGAAAATTTCTCGTTTCGTTCTATCCTCTTTTCAGGCGACTGAATCGTAACCTCCCGCTGAATCACACCATCCATATACAGTTGCAGACTGACAACTGCACCGTTTTCTGCAACAGCAAAAACCGGCGGTACGATGACCGTCCGGCGTGCTTTTCGGCTATCAGGGATTTGGCATATCAATTCCTGATAGCCTAATGGCGACTGCTTCAGCTCAAACGTCCTGACCGCCACGACATCTCCGATGATATTAGCGGCCTCCAAATCCACGGCTTCGATTCTCGCGCCACGTATCGTACCGCCGTTGATCAGACCTGCATTGACGGTTGCACCATTCAACGTCGGCGCCTCGACGGTTAGGTTGGCGGCAAGATGCTTCGCCAAAACAGAACCTGAAGCAAACAAATCACCGTTCAATGCCTGCTTTGCCCTGCCGTTTTCGATAACGGTAACGAAAGCGGGCGTAACCGTCTTATCTTTCGGATCGACATAAGCAACTTTATCTGCCATCAGGAGGATTTCGCCGCTTCCCGTCTTTCCATCGGCTCCCACTGCAACCCCTGCAACTGCACGACGGCCGCCTGCTATTGCCTCAGTCTTCAGCGTGTACAAAGACTGTACTTTCCCTCCTATCTCTGCAACAGCAGAACTGGCCTGCTGAACTTTAGCCGACAAGGCCGTCAAAGCAGACGTATCGGCGTTACTGTCCTCCGGCGCAGGACTCCAGTCAGTTGCTACCGTGCCGCGCTCCAGTTTTACACCCGAAACCTTGATGGAATCAGATGTCTGATAACGTGCCTGAACGATGATGTTTCGGAGTGCCTTTACCTCTTTGGCAACCGTGTGTTTGGCGACAATACGCTGTTTCAGCGTTTTGGTCGTACCGCTGATGGCTTCGTCGTACCACGCAGCAAAATACCCGACAGAGTTGTCGGCGTAGGTCACAGAAAATTCCGCGCCGATTCGTGGGTATGGTTTGCCATAAGGCGATGTGGCGTTTACCAGTTCGATATCGCAAGAGATAATCAAACTGTCGCCTTGCTTCAGATCCAAAGCAGCCGAAACGTCGATAGTAACGTTTTTGGTCTGATTATTCCCGCTAACGGTCAACACTTTGCCGGCTGTTCCTGTTGATAAGGCGTAGTTCCGTCCGCCGACTTCAACACTCTCCAGCTTCGCCGTCAACGTGTTGATTTCAGACGACCGGGCAGCATCATTCCGACTGACGGTTTCTGCAAGACGGTCAATTTTTGCCGATGCCGTATCCGAATAGGACTTGGCATCTGCCAAGGCTTTATCTGCTTTGGCTTTGGCATCCGCCGCCGCTTCGCGCTTGATTTGTGCATCTTTGGCCGCCGCATCGGCAATTGCCGCAGCCTTGGCCGCATCAGACTTGGTCTTGGCATCCGCCGCCGCAGCCGCCTGTGCTGCATCTGCTTTGGCCTGTGCCGCTCTTTCTGCCGCCGCCTGTGCTGCATCTGCCTTAACTTTGGCGTCTGCCACTGCCGCTGCAACGGCCGCCGTTTTAGCATTATCAGCATCACGCTTCCATTCTGCCGACAATGCGTTGCGGGCGATAGTGGCAACTTCGTCCTTCTCTGCCTTGGCAGTCTGCAATCGTGTGATCTCTGCCTGATTTCCGGATGCTACTGCCTTAGCTGCACGAATTTCTTCGGTTTGCGCCTTATCGGTTTCAACCTGTGCTGCTTTATAGGCAGTCAATTCAGCCGACAAAGCCGATAACGCAGACGCATCGGCATTACTGTCCTCCGGTGCGGGACTCCAGTCAGTTGCTACCGTGCCGCGCTCCAGTTTTACACCCGAAACTTTGATGGAATCAGACGTTTGATAACGCGCCTGCACAATCAACCCGCGGACGGCCTTCACATCTTTCGCCACCGTATGTTTTGCAACCAGACGACGCTTCAGCGTCTTCGGTGCATCTTTGACTGCTTCGTCATACCATGCGCTAAAGTAGCCTATCGTGTTGTCCGAATAAGTGACAGAAAGCTCAACACCGATGCGCGGATACGGTTTGCCGAACATGGACGTCGCATTAACAATGTCGAGATCACAAGCAATAATCAGTGCGTCCCCTTGTTTTAAATCCAAACTTGAAGACACATCCAATGCAACGGATTTGGTCTGATTGTTGCCGCTTACCGTAAGAACCTTATCCGCCGCAGCCGTCGATAAGGCGTAGTTCCGTCCGCCGACCTCAACATTCTCCAGCTTCGCCGTCAACGTGTTGATTTCAGACGACCGGGCAGCATCCTGGCGCGTTACGGTTTCCCGCAATGCCGAAATACCGCTTTCTGCATTACCAAGTCTGACAGCCAGTGTTTCACGCGCCTGCGCCTCGGCTCTGTCGCCATCGGTACGGGCTTTTTTTTCGGCTTCCAGCCCGGCGGCGGTATTGCCTTGCGCAGACGTAACAGTTTGGATTTGCTGCGCCTGCTGCTCATTGACAGCTTCTGTTGCGGCAATACGCGTACCGATTTCAGATGACTTTTTAGCAAGCTCGGCAGTCCGGGCAGACGATTCTGCCTGTATTGCCGCCGTGCGGGCAGACGATTCTGCCTGTATTGCCGCCGTTCGCGCCCGTGCTTCCTCCTGTAAGGCTTTAGCACGTTCCGCTGCCTCTGCAGACACTTTCAACCCCGCAGCCGCAGCCATATCCCGATTCAGCGTATCTATCAGCTCCCTGCTTAATGCAGACTTCCCGATTGCCCCCTGAATCTGCTGCACTATCGGCGCAGGATTGTTGTCTGCCCTACCCTGTACGGCAGCGGTAAATTCCCCCGTATTTCCTGCAATATCACGAATGCGCACCCAGAAATAATAAACGTCGGCAACGCCGACGCCGGTTAAGGTATAGCTGTTTTGCGGATACGCCAGCGACGCGAGTTTCGTTGCCGTCTGAAGATTGTTGGTCTTGCTATACCACAGCTCGGAAACCAACTCGGAAACAACGGTTTGCGGCAATACCCAATCCACGGCCACAGACAGTGTTTTCGGCGTCGTCCTCAATCCGGTAACGGCATAGTCGATACTCCAAGCCTTAACCAACGGTGCAGACAGTACACCCCGTGCATTACGGCCGCGTATTTCCGCCCGATAATTGCCGTTCGGCAGATTTTCCAGACGAATTTCCGCTGTCTGTGCATCAGGGATATGGCGGTATAGGCTGTTGTTACGGTAAATCTTAATATCATAAGTTAAAACCTGACCGTTTGCGGCCAGGTTGTCCCATGTCATCACAACTGTCCTACCGTCGGTATTGACAGCCGCATCGGTCAACACAGGGGCGGTGTTGTGCAGCGTGGTAATTTCATGGTCAAAATGCGCAAAACTATCCACGGCAGCATATTTTTTCGGGTCATGCAGCAACGCGGTAACGGTATAAGTACCCGCATCCGTATTCTCTTTGATGCCGATGGCACGGTAGAGGCGCGGCTTGACTTTGCCGGATAAAACCCACGTATCGCCAGCCTGCAACGGCACCTCACGCTCCAAAGTAACCTTATTGCCTGCTGCCGCAGTTATCTTCGCTGATTTCAGACTACCGCCTTCAGAATAAAACACCAAGGCTCCGACCGCATCGGATACAGGCCGATCCAGCGTCAGCACATTGCCCGAAATGGCGGCAACACGTCCAGACAACTCTGCACCCGCGTATTGATTGTCCATAATCTGCACGATGTCGTAAGGCAGATGCTTCAACCCCTCACGCCCGATTTCAAACGTTACGGCGTTCTGCTGCCGCAACTCAGTTTGCAGCGTCCATGCGCCGAAACGTGCCGCCTGCCCGCGCGAATCGCAGCCGAACGCAGTAATCTGCTTGATATTCAAACCATAGCGGGCGATGGCTTCGTTGTCGGCTGCATATTCCGTCTTGGTGCGATAGCCATCGTATTTGTCTATATACTGCACATGAACAGCAGTATGAATGGACTTCAACGCTGCACCCGCATAATTAAACAGGCCGTCTTTAACATTGGCATTGGTATATTGCGCCACCGGATCGGCGTCGGCATCCATGACGACGGATACTTGCTGTCCGTTCCAAACCGGTAAACCGGTAAAGACGCTGGCAAGATTGTTCAAAAATTCACCTGCCTGCATCAGGTCGGTAATATAGGCATTGCAGACGAAACGCGGCTCTTTGCCGCCGAAGCCGTCATCGACCGGCTCGTCGCAATATTTCCCGATTTGGTACAGACTCCATTTGTCTATGTCTGCCACATTCAGACGACGTGCCAGCGTGGAAAATCTCGGCTGGGTCAGCACATCGTAAAAAACCCATGCCGGGTTGTTTGTCCATGCGGTTTTGAAACTGCCATCCCATGTTCCACCCGTATATTGGCGGGTTTCAGGATTGTAATTGGACGGCACTTTGACCAAGCGGCCTTTCATCAAATAATTGCGACGCGGAATCTGATTCCCGAATTGCGCCGAATCAATCGACAATGCCGCAAACGCGGTATGCGGATAGCTCAATTTCGCATCAACGATTTCAACGTAGGACGAAAAATAGGTATTGTTGCTGACCTTATCGGTCTTGGAATCAGGCGAAATTCGGAAAACACGGATATTGAACGGCACTTGCGGCACCACATCAAATTCGACATCCTGATAATATGTCCCGCTGGATTTTTCATTGAAACGCACCTGATTTGATGCCTGCACACCATTGCTGTTTATCAACTCAACACGCATTAAGGTATCTGCAGGCACGGTGTCGCCGTTGTCTTCAACCTGCGCATTCCGTTCGACAGCGACCGTAATCCGCAAACGGCTGACCAATTCGTCGGTAACGGCGCGAACAATCGGCTGATTCTGCTTCACCGCAGCCGAAACGGCTACGGTGCGCTCGGATGCATCGAAACCCGGAACATAGGACTGGTCTTGCTCGCCACGCTGGAAATAACCCGTAACTCCATTAAAATTGTAGCTGCCGTCCGAATTTTGGACAGGAGTGTCATCAAAATACACGCTTTTGAACGGCGCATCATCGCCGTTGGCAAACCCCGAAACCACACCTTCGGATACCGCATCAATAATCCGCAGCGACTGGGCGCTGGATAAACTGTTTGGGGCTTCATAAGGTGTCCGTTGTCCTCCGCCCGATTTGCCGCCCATACTATTTCCTTTCCTGATTCAAAACCTTACTTCACGGCATTCAGAATACCGATCAAACCCCAAAAATACACAAACAAAAACAGACACGCCGCGAAGTTTGCCCCTTCGCGGCGTTTCGCTTTTTCAGACGACGTTTCAGCCCGAAAACGCCGCCTTATAATTGCGCGCCCGCACGCTGTCGTCTGAAAAGTCGGTACGGTATTTCTGCCCGTTCGGCGCGGTTGCTGCTACACCTTGAACGAATGTCTTGGACAAACCCAAATTCAACACCGCACCTGACGAAGCCGCCGTCGATGACGGTTCGATACGGCGGGACTGCACACCCTGCGATACAACACGGCTGCCGCAGTAGCAAAGCCCGTAAGCCAACGGCACAGGGCGCCCCTGTGCCGCTGTATTGGCAAGGTTGGAAAAAGCAGAATTCTTACTCTCTTCCACCCCCTTGCCGCCGGCATTCAATTTGGGCTGCTTGGTCAACATTTGGGCGACACCGCCCGCCACCATGCCGATACCGACGGCGATAAGCTGCGTACCACCGGCCCAACTCGTAAACGCGCCGACTACAATCAAAACCGCTCCGATAACGGTTTGAATCAACCCGCCATTTTTACCTGCACCCTGTACGCGCGGAACAATGTGCAATACACCGTCAGCAGGCCGTCTGAACACGCTACTTATCGTTTCTTCCGACTGGTCTTTACCGTCAAACCGCACCTGATACACCCCGTCCCGAATCCGCCGACGCAAGCCTTTGATTTGGGTAAACAGAGCGTGCAGGGCTTCGGCGGGCGTCTCGACGTGCAAAACAAAACGGCGGCCGTATTCGCGCAGGCCGCCGTACAGACAAACAGTAATCATGCTTGCTCCATATGGATGTTTCAACACACAGGACGACACATAAAGCGTCGCCCTATGTGCCGTCCTGGTTTGGAAGGAGTTACGCCCCTCCCAAATAAATTCTGATTCTACCGCCCTAAAGGGCGGGGTTTCAACCGAAAGGAAATGAGATAAAATCGTTCTCAAGTGCCTGCATCATGGCCGGCTCGAAGTCAGGATGCCGCCAAACGCTGTGCGTAACATCCGCCCAATAGCGGGTATAAGGTACACGGCAGCTCAATTGATTGTAGGCATGGTGCAGCATCCAGTCGTTGCCCAAATACAGGACGGCATGGGACGCATGCCCGCCTGTTGCCGTCAAGACCACATCACCGGCGCGAAGGCCGTCTGAAACACGGGAAAACCCGCAATTTTCCAAATGCTTTTCCCAAAAGCCCGCCGCTGCGTCCTCATCTATATCGCCACGCGGATGGTCGGGGAAAACCAGTCCCATCAACATGAAGGCATCGCGCACCAGCGTGCCGCAATCCGTCTTGCCGTATTCGAAGACACGTCCGCGCAAATGCGGAACGGGGCGGAACAGTTTCAGACGACCTTGTGTAACCAATATCCAAGGCAAGCCCGTTTCGACCTGCATCTGTCTGTCCGCACCCGATAAAAACGGTTCGCCGCGCGGATGGGAATGCACGACTGCCACAATCTCACCGACGCGCTCCGCCGCCATCCAATCGTCAGCGGAAATCTCAAAGGTTTCATGCGGATTTTCGGCGCAATTGGACAAAGGCAGAAACTCATAGCCTTCATAACTGAAAACCAAAACCCCGCACATTTCAGACGGTACGGCTTCTTCAGCACATGCCAGCATTTCGCGCCGTACTTCTTCACTTAACAAATTCAAATCCATCATGTCGTTACCTTGTCGCTAGACGGGAAACCGCCGAACGGCAAAACTGCCGTCGCGCCAAACCGCGCCCTACATCCTGTCAGTGTTTTGCTGCATACGTCTTTGGACGCATCGTCCGTGGGCATATCGAAACGGTCGGCAACCGCACGCCCCGTATAACCGCACCCTTCGCCGCGATACTGCCAACAGCAGGTATTTGCCAGCATAATACGGGCGGGAATGACCGAACCATCCGATTCGGACGGTGCGGCAAGTTCGAAGGTTGCCGTTTCTGCATTCAATGCCGTCATCCGTTCAACCAAATATTTGCCGACGACTTCCTGCATCGGGTCTGCGGTCGGATTGCGCCCGGACTGGAAATTGACCGCATCTAAAAACTTGGCATAGGTTTGACGGCGCACAACCAGCACGCCGACGAGCTGACCGAACTGATCCGCCGCGCCCGTAATCAAACCCAAGAGATTCGATACCGTCAGCGTCGGACGGTTGCCCGCGCCTTGCGAAGTTGATTCAAAGCCGTCAGCCTTAATCGGATAAGGCTCATATGCCTGCCCCTGCCAGACAACCGCCGTACCCCGCTCGTTGACCTGATTGCAGAAATAGAAAATCCGACCGCCCAGCGGCCGCAAGTCCACTTGCCACAAATCGACCAAAACATCCTGCTGCGCGGCAGACAAGGCTTGCAGCATCACGCCCGACATGGCCTTTATACGCGGATTCATGAAAACACCTCCTCAAACGTACAGCTCAATTCGTAGGCTTTGCCACCCTTCGCCGTTTCCTGATATTCCGATACCTTGACCAATACAGGCACGCCGTCGGGCGGTCTCCAATTAAACGGCTCAACACCGCGCCGGGCATCAAAAAAGGCTTTGATTTCTGCCATCAAAGCCTTTTGTCCGACTATCTTGATCTCCCAGCTTCGCAGCTTCGGTTTCAAAGATTTAGGCTGCCGTTGCTCGTAGCCGTCGCCAAAGCGGACGGAACGGACATCGAATTTATGTACAGCCTTATTATCCGAAGCAACACGCCATCGGAATGTTTCAGTCATGATCGGTTCCTTTCAGACGACCTATTTATGGTAAGTACCGTTTTCACGGTACACATTCTTGACATACCACTGTTCCACCATGCCCGGTATGGCGGCGGCAAGATGCTTCGCCATCTCCGTATCGGCACTGCTGTCCGATTCGGTGCTACCGTCCCGATTTATAGTGATGTTGACCTGCATGCCTCCAGCCCCGTTCGAACGGACTCCGGTCAAAACAGACGGCAGTCCTACTGCACCGCCGCCGGCATAACCATTCAACCGCAGCCGCTCGACAGCCGCAACGCCGCCGTGATTACGTACGTCCCGCTGGGAAAATACGACTTCGCCCTTGTGGACAATGCCGGCAGGCTCATACTTCCCGCCGTAGCCGGTATAACCGCCGCCGGAAAACAACGCGTCGAACTGCGTACTCCCACCGCCGACAATACCGCCGTCGGCATAACCCAACGCCGACTTCATTGCATTGACAATCGCCATTTTAATCAGCATTTTTGACAAATCCTGCAAAATGGAAACAGTCAGGCTTCGAAAATCAAGTTTGCCTGTGGCAACAAAGTCTGCCAGCGCATCCCCCATTTTGTCGAAGGTTTGTACGGTGGCATTTTCCATCGCCTGCCTCATTGTTCCGAATGAATCGATGTAGCTTTTCAAGCCGGACTCGATACCGCCGCGCCAATCATTGTCGCTGTCTGCACGCGCCTTCTGCATTTGAGAAAGATTGCTCATCCCTTCCGCCTTGCCGCGCTCCAATAAATCGATACTTTCCAACGGCGCACCTTCTTCACGGGCTTTCGCTATCTGTCTGTCCCACAGTCTCGCCAGCGTCAGTTTCTCGATTTCTTCACGGGTTTTGCCGATAAGCGAAATTTCAAACAGCCTGTCATCCAACTTTTCTTTCGAATCGTCGGTCATTTGCTTCACTATATCGGAATATTTTTTGGAGGCGGCCGTCAAACTATCCTGCGCATCGGCCTGTTCGGCACGCGCCCGCGCATCCGCCTGCTGCTCCTTCGTCCAATCGCCGAAAGTCGGGTCGGACAACAACTTCAACTGTTCGCCGATGGCGCGGTTGGCATTCAAGATTTGCAAAGCCTTCTCCGCCGCGGCATTGGCATGACGGCGGTTAAAATCCGCCTCCCATTTTTCGTAGCCGGAAGACGGTATATCGACAAAATCACGGCGCGGGTCATGACTTATTTCACCTTTACCGCCGCTAAGCCAATTCATGCGTGCCATTACTTCAGGAGCGTATTTTCTGCCGATAGGGCCGATACGGCCTTTATCTACATTTCCTTCGCCGCTATGATAAGCAGTCAACGCTTTGACAATATTGTTGTCATACCGTTTCAGCAAATCCCGCAAATAACGAGCTGCCCCATCCGCAGAAGATGCAACACTACGAACATCAACACCGTACTGCTTCGCCGTACCAGGCATAAACTGCATCGTACCGCGCGCCCCAACTGGTGAAATCGCATTCACATTTCCGCGCGATTCCTGCATCGACAATGCAGCCAGCAGGTTTCTAGGTAATCCGTAGCGTTTTTCTAGACCTCCATAATCAAACCGTGCTGCCTGACTAAGTACGGTTTGATTAACAGTAAACTTCTCTTTCTCAATTTTGTTTTTTTTAGGCCCGCCGTGTTTTTTCTCGGCAAAACTTTCATTAATCTGCTTGGCATTTGCCGCGTAATCATTAATGATTGCTTGCCGCTCCTTCGCGTCAGTGACGCCGTCCAACGCCTTGTCCCGTGCTTTGTCGTTTTTCTGCAGTTCGCGTTGCTTTTGCTGCTCTCGAGTGGCATAACGTTCCGAAATAGCAGCCAATTCGGCCTTACCTTCAGTGCTGTTTTGGTTCTGCTTCTGTTTCTTCCGCAAAGCTTCAGCAGCGGCTGCATCCTTGTCGATTTCGGCAAGCAACTGGGCACGCCGCGCATAGGCTTCCTGCAGCTTACGCTCGCCCTCTTCACCCCAAAACAATTGCGTAACCGGATGTTTTTTGTTGGTTTCGATTTGGGAAATAAACGAATCCAGCGCGGCAATTTCATCCAGCTTGGTCTTCTCCCTACCTATGGATTTAACAGCATCCCATGCTTCCGACGCACTTTCTTTAATATCCTTCCACGCCCGCTCAATCAACCCAAGATTGCCCAGTACGCGTTTTGCCATATCCTCCGACTCTTCGGAAAATTTCCGCTGCACCAATGCAACCGCGTCCTGTTCCCGACCTTGTGCCTGCAAAGCCTTGACCTGCTCGTAAACATCGGCAGTCATTGTCCGGTAGTTGGCTGATAGGGCTACCACGGCTTTCAGCGGGTCTTTGGCGATTTCAGTATATTTCTCAACCAAATCGTCAATACTTTGTCCCGTTGCCTGCGACTGGAGGGTAATACTCCGGGCGAACTGTTCGTAATTGTCCGCTGCAACCTTGCCGCTTGAGACCAAGGCCGTAATTGCAGCACGCGCATCAGCATAGCCGCCCGTCGCTGCCCCGACCGAAACAGCGATTTCCTGTATCCTGTCTGCAGTAATCCCTGCTGCATCTCCGGCAAGTATCAAGGCTTTACGGTATTCGCGCGATTCCTCTGCACCCTGATACATCGCATAACCCAATGCCGCAATGCCGCCGCCCAATCCCGCAACAGCAAGGCGCATAGGGGAAATGACCGTGGCCAGCCCCTTAATCATACCGCCGAAGCCGCCATACATATCACGCAACTGCCCACCCTGTTGCATCATGATCAGAAACGGGCTTTGCCCGCCTGCAAGCTGGGTAACGATGTCGGTAATTTGTGCCGGGGTTTGCCGCAATGCGTTATTGAACTGCTTGACAGACTGCGTAGCGCGATTGGTCTGCGTATTATGCCTGTCCAATTGGGACAGTAGCGGATTAAGCCGTGCAATATCGATACCACGCTGGCGCGCAAGCTCTTCGTAATACTCTCGGTTTGCCTTACCGCCTGCAATCTTAACGGCTATATCGCGACGGATGGCATTTTCCAGAGAAGCCAAAGACCGTTCCGTCCGCTTCGATGCCGCCGACACTACCGTTGACGATTTCTCCGCGCCGTCGCCACTATGTACCAATCCGTCAGAAATACGCCGCCCCTGGGAAGATGCCACGTCCCCCAAAGACTTGATGGACTGTTTTGCCTTTTCTACGCCGCTGACGACACCGCCTGTTTCGGCGGTAATATAAATCTTGGTTTCGTTATTCATGTTCGCCTGCCCACATTGACAACACTTCAAGCTCCATCATGCGGACTTTCTCCAACAGTGTTTTCCGTTTCTTCGGCTTGATATTGCCGCATTCCATAACCGCTGCAACGGCGGAATAATCCAACCCCGTCGCACCCGACATTCCGATACGCCACTGCGTCGATACTGCAATAAACAGTTGCACCGCCTGCCAGTTGCACGGCCATACGCCAAAAGTGGTCTCCTCTTCTGAAAAATCGTCCGCCGAAAATCCGAATACATTCAATTCCGCCGCGTCAGGCTGCTTCTCATAAAGCGCACGCGCGGCGGCAATCAGTTTCCCTCGCGGGCATTGAAGACTTCCTCAACATAACCGTTGACGACGGCAAACACCGCCATCGGATAGCTATCCAGCAGGATTTCGACATTCTGCCGGTCGAATGCTTCTTCCAAATCCCAGCCTTGAACACAATCCAAGACGGTATCTGCCGTCCAGCCGTCTTTATGCTTTTCGGTAAATTCTTTCATCGCCTTGCGGCCGCGCGCCTTAAATTCAAATTCGACATCCGCAGGTTCTGCACCGGGAACAGGGATTTTTACGGTATGTCGGAAAGTTGCATCAGGCTTCAAAGTGAGTTTTGCCATTTCAATACTCCAAATAAATAAGGTTGCCCGAGCAACTCGGACAACCTTGATATGCCGATAAAATCAATAACGGTTTACTTCGCCGGAAATGGCGTAGGACAACGTTACAGCCATTACTTGGTTACGAACCAATTCGGGGGTTTTATTCATGCTGGGATAACCGTTATAGCAAATCAGCCCACCACCTTTCAAAACCACTTTCAAAGGCCACTTGCCGCCTTTATCGCTGCATTTTGCAGCCGCCTTGTAGCCGGGCAACGAAGTATCGTCAGCGATCTTAATCGACATTGACATAGCTGATTTCGTGGACGGGATTTGCTGGTCAAAATCGTCCTCCAGAAAACCAAAATCTACATATTGCTGCTCGCCGCCACTGGTCGAAAATTCTACAATTTGCGAAACCTGCACCCAATCGGTAATTTTCTGAACAGCACCGATACCGCTGCCTGCCGGAAACTCATCTGCATTGGAAGTATCAATGCCGTTCAGCTTGAATGTATCGGTTTTGACATCGCCAATCTGGAAAACGCGTTCATTCAACTTTCCCCAGCCGCTTTTAAACAAAACCAAATCGCCGTTGGCAAACCCGTGTCCTGCTACCGTCAGGACGCATTCGGCAGCATTAGTTGCCACCGTAGCTTTTTTCTCCGCCGCCAAAGCGGTCGCAATGTGAACGGTCGCACCGTTCGGTAATTTCACTGCCATACTTTAACTCCAAATTAAAGGCAATCTGAAATCAGACTGCCGTATCAAAATAAATTGCCTGCCATCCTTGCTGATAATAGACGGTAACGGCTTCGCCGCTTTCGTCGGAATCGATATTCAGCAAATCAGGCACCAGATTTTCCAAATCACCGACGCCCAAATCGGAATGTTCGGCAAACAACTGCCCAATCAAAGACAGCATCTCTTCCGCCAGTTCGTCCGCACCGGAAGCAGCTTGCACGCAAACCAACGTAACCAGCCGCACCGTATGCCGGTAGGTAGGCGGAAAATCAAACGTTTCTTGTTCGGTTCGGCGACTGTCAACGTACACCACAACACACGGCAACTGCGATTGCGCAGGCGCGAAACCACGCCCGGAATACACGCGCTGGAACTTCGTTTTCAGCACATCTGTCGCCGCATTGCGGATTTCAGTAAGTCGGCTTGTCATGTATCGCCCTCAATTGCACAACAACCATTCCGCAACCGTCAAAATCGGTTTCCGCCACCGCATAACGTTTGCCGCGCACGGTAACAACCACCGACTTCACGTCTTCCGGCAGGTCGTCTTCAGTAACGATGATTTGCGGGTCGGCATTGGCAACGGCAACGCCAAACCCGCTATCCGTCATAAATTCACGGTCAAATATCGCGTTTACCTCTTTACCGTCAATCATCACGGTTTCACCGAAATCTGCAGGATTGGTAAACACGTTCAGCGGCTCGTTAAACACTGCCGTCCTCGCCGCCCTCACCGGATGCGTTACCGCTATCTTCAGCTTCGCCGCCATCGGCAACAGGGGATTCGGCCTCTTTGGCAGGCGCTTCTACCGCCCAACCTTCGCGGATATAGACAGCCGCCGCAGATTCGTCCACCGAATATTTTTTCCCTGTGGCAAACGTCTGTTCACCATCGAAAAAACTACGGGTCGGGATAATTTTGATTTTTGCCATTTTTAATACCTCAATCAATAAGGTCGTCTGAAATGCAGACGACCTTGGGTTTCACAATCAAGCAGCCACGATGTCTTTAATGGCGGCAAAGGATTCGACATGACGGACGGCAATATCCACATCTTGCAACGTGGTGATGCGTACCGCGCCCGCAGTAGATTTGGTGTACGGATCAACAATCACATCCAAAACGCCCCAGTGCGCAATCATCAGATCAGACCAGTTACCAAAAATCAGCGGGCTGCATTTGTTGGCCGCCGTGCCTTTGGTCAGGTTGGACGGAATTTGGTTTGATACCGCGCAACGGTAGCCGTTCAACGGCGTTGCGCCGTCCTGCCAGATGTAGCCGGACACGCCGTCGGCCTTCAGCTTGGTTTTCAGCAGACCGCGGACGCGGGCATTGGTGATGTAGGCCAAATCGCCGATGTCGGCATTGGCGGCGGCAATGGCACTTTCCAAAGCGACGATATGCTTCCATTCGGGCGCACCGCCGTTCGCACCGATTTCCACCGCGCCGATGCCGGCAGTGTTCAGGATGCCGGTCGGTTCGTTGCCGGTACCTTTGCCATTGATGGCCGCCAAATCGATACCCAGCATCATCGCTTTCAACAATTCGCTGCGGGCGAACTGTTCGGCAGACAGCGAAGATTGCAAAATGAATTTGCGGCTCAATTCGGTATTGGCGGTAACGGTTTTCGGTTTCAGGCTCATTTGTCCGAAAGTGGCGTTCGATTCGGTCGCACTGCCGTTTTCATCCACCCATTGAACGGTGTTTCCGGTCAGGTGTTTCGGAATGGTGATGTCGCCGACCAAGCCGTCCAGTACGGTGGCGCCCAACTGGGCAACGGCAAGTCGGTTGCGCAGCAGTTCGATGAACAAGTCTTCGCGGAAGTCGTTTTCGATGACGTTGCCGCCGTTTGCCGCATTGCCTTTGCTGTAAGCGCGGGCAATCAAATCAGTCGGCACAAAGAAGCCTGCCGCTGCGCGACCATGTCGTTTTTCCAACTCTTCCGACACTTCGCGTTCCAAGCCCGCTTTGTCCCATTTGCCGGTTGCGGCGGCAGACATGGCGCGCAGAAGGGAAAATTCACGCTGTTCTTTATCAGTCATGCCGATTTCACCGGCGGTAACGATCGGCTTCGTCTGCATGTTTGCCATGATGGCGGCGCGTAATTGGGCTTCACTGCCGCCCTCTTTAATAACCTTTTCGGCGGCTTCGATACCGCCGTGGGCGGCGTAACTGCGACCAATGGCCAGCAGTTCGGAAACGCGCGCGCGTTCGTTCTGCATACCGCGTTCGGCGGTGTTGTTGGTATCGGTTGCTGCGGCGGCAGGGATTGCAGCAGCGGAAGTTTCCACCGCAGCGGGAATTTGATTTTTATCCATGTTTCGATTTCCTTTTTCAGGGGTTGGGTTTTCAGGGTTTTCAATAAATGGTTCCGCCGATCTGCCGACACCTACTGTCGGGTCTGCCGGAACGGTTACAAAACTGATTTCATACGGCATCCAGCGGGTAACGATGTAACGGTAGTCCTCATCGTCTGCATCGGGATTGTCCAATACCATGTCTTCCACGCGGTAGCCGACGCTGATATGGCGTAGGATGCCGTCTTGCACGTCTTGGAATTTTTCCGCCGCTTTCGCACCGTTGCCAAAACGTACCAAGGCACGGCCGCGCTTGTCGGCATCAATCCAAGCACGTTCGATGACGCCGATTTGGTCGCTCCAGCCATGATTGAACAGCACCGCGCCGCCGTCGTTCAGACGGCTTAAGTCAACGGCACCCGCCGCATGACTTAATACTTCTTCGCCGAACCAGCGTTCTACCGGCTCTTCGCTGGAAAACGCTACTTCGACCGTCCGTTTTTCAATATCAACGCTTTCGCGCTGAAATACGGCAAAGCGGCTCATTTGCTGCATTTGAGCCTTATCAGGCTTCATTTTCTTCATTCGGGTTATCCTCCGATTCCGGTTCTGCCGCCGATGCGGCCGGTTTTACGTCGGCAATGATTCCTTTTCCTGCCAACATCTGGTTTTCCTGTTCGATTTGGGTGATAACATCTTCAAAATCCAAACCCATTTCCGCGCAAATATCGCGGCGGGATTTGACTGCCAGCGCCACTGCCTCTTTATGCGCATTAATATCTTTCAGCGGGTCAACCCACGACCAGCGGCGCCCCTGCCAGTTGCAGGCCTTGAACTTGTCCAGCTTGCCGGCAGGCAGCGATTTGCCGGACGGCATCTTGATTGCGCCCATTAGCAACGCCGCCTCAATCCAGCGGTCGAATACGTCATACAAGAACGCTTCGGCAAACCAGTTTTGCAACGTCATCCATGTGTCGCGTTCCTCCAGCGTCCCGCTGCGGATACTGGAAAAGTTCACGCCCTCAAGGTCGTTCGCCAAACTGTGATAAGCCACGTTCAAACCGCTGGCGATACCGCGCAGGCTGGCTTTGACGAATGCGTCGTAATTGGCGTGCGGATAATCCGGGTCGAACGGCGTAAAGTCGTAACCCTGCGGCAGTTCGTGGAACGTACCCGGCTCGACCGAATCGATTAAATCGATGCTGCCGCGCCCGTTATCGACCTCTTGCCCGTCAATCGGCGGCATGAAGTTGTCGGCATCTTCCGTCTGTTTGAAAAAGCCCATTTTCGATGCACCGACACGGGCAGCGATAATGGCCGCTTCCTGATAGCCCGACAGGTTTTGCAGGCCGATGATGGCCGAAGCCACCCATGGAAAGCCGCGCCGCTGCTCCGGGCGGTCGTGCAGGAAAATATGGCTGATTTGCGCTGCCGGCACCCGTTCGCGTAAATTGCCCGTATTCGTCTGTCCGTATGATTCGCCCGGATGCGCCGTCCGCAACCAGTACGCCACAGGACGGGAATAGCTGTTTAACTCGACACCCATGCGCACGGCGTTGCGCCCGTTTTGCTGCGGAACGTTGTATCCCGTATCCAAACGGTCAATATCCAGCACCTGCAACGCATAGCCGTAATCATTGTCAAACCCTGAAATATGACGAATCAGCACTTCGCCGTCCCGCGCCACGCTGCGAATCAGCAGCCGTTGCAGGTCGGTAAAAGACATCTGGCCGGTAACGTCGCACACACCGCGCCGCGCCCAGCGGGAAAACGCTGCTTCGATGGCCTTGTTCGCCAAGGCATCGGGCTTGTCGGCGTTATCCAGCAAAACACGCATTTGCAGGGCAAAACCGTCGCGCCCGATAACGTTGCTTTCGACCATGTTCAAAAACTTGCGCATATAGTCGTTGTCGCGAGCAAGGCTGCGGGCGCGGGCGCGCAGGCGGTCAAGGTCTGACCGCGCCAAAGCGTCCGCCGACCAGTTTTGCGGCTGCCACGAAGCCAGCGACCCGACCGGACGCGCTCCGGCAAAGTTGCGGCGGGCTGTTTTCGGGACGGCTTCCCGCCTGCCGAACAAACGCGCAAAAAAACCGCGCTTTTGCGGCGCGGCATTTGATTGTTTTGCCATAGCTCATCCTAAAATCGCGTGATGATACGGCCTGAACGGCGCGGGGAAATACCCGCCGCCGCTTCCAGCCGCGTAATTTCCCGCTGCCAGAACCGTATCTGCTTCAATAAATCGGCAAGGCTGGAAAACTCCATTTCGCGGTCTTTGATTTTGTACCGCTTGGTCATGCCCCTGCCTGCCGCATGTTCCTTGTAGGCTTTTCGAAGGCTGTTCAAAATCTCTCGCGCTTCTTCAAGTTCTACCGCATAGTCATTACCGTTCATTTTCAGACGGCCTCTTTTGCATAAAATTTACTGACGCCTTCCTCGAAACGCTCTTCCACCAAGCCTTCCTCAATCAGCGTATCAATATCGCGGCGGGCAAAAATCCAGCCGCTCCACTTCTGCTTTCCATACACCTCATTGGCAACACCGGTCGATGTGCAACCCGGATGCGTCCGAATGTGTGATAGAACCTGTTCTTTTTCGCTCATGGTTATAGCCGTATAAAGGCCGTCTGAAATCTGCTGTTCAGACGGCCTTTGTCTTGGTTTGCACTTAAAAGGCGGCCGCAAACCTTGACCGCGCCCTCTAACTTCGGGCAACGTCGTATCAAGCCCTAATCTGAAATGTAGTAGCAGAAAAGCGTTTTCTGACGTCCGGTTGACGCTTAACCGGCTGGACAGCCATCTATTCAGACGGCCTGAATCAATAATTGGTAACGAAGTTACTGCCCTTACGGCGTCTGGTTGCCGCAAAACCGCTGCCGCTGTCCGCCTTCGTTTTTTCCTGCACCTGTTCGACAGATCGGAAGAG
>OCIZ01000101.1_pt1 | contig 22904 bp, 20 predicted proteins | sample 1495841 | NCBI WGS metagenome assembly OCIZ01 (sample SAMN01915229, study PRJEB22387) | human oral metagenome | isolation source: saliva | host: Homo sapiens | place: USA
TTTCCCGGGAAATCAAAGGGTAAAAGGAGCGATTTCAGTTAGATGGAACTAACTTTCAGTATTTTTTAAAAAACAAAAAAATTTTCAAAATCCGTTGACAAGAACAAAAAAAGCGATTATAGTATGCCATGTTGATAGTAATTATCAATTTTGTTTTTTGAAAGCCTCAGGAACTTTTGAAAGACAAAGCAATAAAAGAAAGGACGGCCGATGAATTATTCACGACAGCGTGCAGAGGTACTGGATCAGATTAGGGAGCATGAAGACCATCCTACTGCAGATGTAATATTTGCAGAGCTACGCCAAAAGGATCCTAGCATCAGTTTGGCAACGGTGTATCGGAACTTAAAGTTACTTTCGGATTTAGGAGAAATTCGGAAACTTAGCTTCGTATCAGGAGCGGATCGTTTCGATCCTACCGTAAAACCCCATTATCACTTTGTATGTGAGAGATGCGGGAAGGTTTATGACATTCCTATGAAGGTTGCGGAAGCACTGGATTCGGAGGCGGAAATGTATATTCCGGGAGCCATTACAGGTCATGATTTGGTGTTCCGAGGAATATGTGATGAATGTGGAGCTTTGGAGGGCTTCAAGGATTCACAAAAATAAGTTGAGTTTGAGCATTTGCCTTAAAAAAGGCGGAAAAGGAGAGAAGTTATGAAGACTTGGGTTTGTTCAGTATGTGGTTATGTGTATGAGGGAGAGACTGCTCCTGAAAAGTGTCCTGTATGTAAGGCTAGCAGCGACAAGTTCGTTGAGCAGAGCGGAGAGCTTACATGGGCAGCAGAGCATGTAATCGGAGTAGCTAAGGATGTTTCCGAGGATATCAAGAAGGATTTAAGAGCTAACTTCGAGGGAGAGTGCTGTGAGGTTGGTATGTACCTTGCTATGAGTAGAGCAGCTTACAGAGAGGGATACCCTGAGGTAGGTGATTACTACAGACAGGCTGCTTTCGAAGAGGCAGATCACGCATCTCGTTTCGCAGAGCTCTTAGGAGAGGTTGTATCTCCTTCCACAAAAGAGAACCTTATCGCTCGTGTAAAGGCTGAGAACGGTGCTACTGCAGGTAAGGTTGACCTTGCAAAGAGAGCTAAGGCTCAGGATTTGGATGCTATCCATGATACTGTTCACGAGATGGCTCGTGACGAGGCTAGACACGGTAAGGCATTCCAGGGTCTGTTGAAGAGATACTTCAGCTAATCACAACAGTTGGTAACACCGTAGTGCTTGCCCTTTCGATATTTGGAGAAAGGACAGCAGATTGTACAAAGGAAAAACTTGTTTTTTCTTATAGCTATTATAAAATGCTTTTGTAATAGCGCAGGTTGAGTCTTGGAACAGAGGAGGAGCGCTCCTCTGTTTCAATTTTTAGACAGGCGAGTATGCTTGCCGGGAAAGGAGAGCAGTATGGCAAATTATAAGGGAACAGAAACAGAGAAGAATTTATGGACAGCCTTTGCAGGAGAGTCTGAGGCAAGAAACAAGTATACTTATTTTGCTTCTCAGGCAAAGAAGGACGGTTATCAGCAGATTGCAGCAATCTTAGAGGAGACTGCGGCCAATGAGGAATACCACGGAAAGATGTGGTTTAAGGAGCTGGCAGGACTTGGCGGCGGAATCGGAAACACTCAGGAGAACTTGAAGGCGGCAGCTGCCGGTGAGCATTATGAGTGGACCGATATGTATAAGACCTTTGCAGAAGTAGCAGCAAAGGAAGGCTTCCAGGAGCTTGCTGCAAAGTTCCGCCTTGTTGCTCAGGTTGAGAAGACTCATGAAGAGCGTTTCTTACAGCTTTTACAGGGAATCTTGGATGACACTACCTTTAAGGCTGAGCAGCCTACCCTGTGGCACTGCAGAAACTGCGGTTTCATCTATGAGGGAGAGGAAGCACCTGAGACTTGCCCATGCTGTAATCATCCTAAGGCTTACTTCGAGCGTAAGGCTGACAACTATTAAAAAGCACTTCAGCTGAAAGAAAAGTACAGAAATTCTATTCAGTAAAAGTAAGTATCTGTTTTATAAATCCACAGTCTTTTCCATAAAAAGAGGAAGAGACTTGTGGATTTTTTTATGTGCGAAATATTCCTATCTTATATGGACAAAAATGAATTGTCTGAAATTTGAAAAATTAATATTTTTTTCATTGCCGGAGGGCGGAATCCGTGAAAGCTTGCATTGACGGAAGGAAAAGTTTAGGCTAGACTCTAAGCTTAGGGATGAGTTCCTAAGACTGCTGTTTTCCAAGAAAAATGAAAGAAAAAGGAAGATGGCAAAGAGCGTTTTGTATAGAGAAAATTAGATATAGAGAAAGAGGCGTTGCGATGAAAAAAAGTACAGTATTATTAATTCTGGACGGCTACGGAGATCGGAAGAGCAAAGAGGGAAATGCTATCGCTTTGGCGAACACGCCGGTGATGGATCATTTGAAAAAGGATTATCCCTATGTGGAAGGACAGGCTTCCGGACTGGCTGTAGGTCTTCCCGACGGACAGATGGGAAATTCTGAGGTAGGACATATGAACATGGGCGCGGGCAGAATTGTGTACCAGGAATTGACCCGTATTTCCAAGTCTATTCAGGATGGAGATTTTTTTGAAAATGCTGCCTTAAAGGGTGCTGTGGAGCATTGCAAGAAAAAGGATTCCGCCTTGCATTTCATGGGACTTTTGTCCGATGGAGGAGTACACTCTCACATTGAACATATTTATGGACTTTTGGAGCTGGCAAAGCGTGCCGGTCTTAAGAAGGTTTATCTTCATGCTTTTTTGGATGGAAGAGATACTCCTCCCGACTCCGGAAAGCATTTCCTTATGCAGATTGAAAAGAAAATGCAGGAAATCGGTGTGGGAGAAGTAGCCAGCATTGCCGGAAGATACTACGCCATGGATAGAGACAAAAACTACGACAGAGTGGAAAAGGCTTATCTGGCGATGACCAAGGGAATCGGAGAGAAGGCGGCTTCCGTAGAGGAGGCTATCAGCGCTTCCTACGCCAAGGAGGTTTTTGATGAATTCGTATTACCTACGGTAATCGAGAAAAACGGAGAGACTCATCTTATTTCTGACGGAGATGCTTGTATCTTCTTTAACTTCCGTCCGGATAGAGCAAGAGAAATCTGTCATTGCTTTTGTGATAATGACTTTAGCTTTTTTGACCGGGGAGCCAGAAAAGAAGTATATTTTGTCTGCTTCACCGACTATGACCCCACTATTCCCAATAAGGAAGTGGCTTTCCATAAGGAAGAGATTTCCAATACCTACGGAGAATATCTGTCGTCCCTGGGAAAGACTCAGCTTCGTATTGCGGAAACGGAGAAATATGCCCATGTTACCTTCTTCTTTAACGGAGGAAAGGAAGAACCCTTTAGCGGTGAAGATCGTATCCTGGTTCCCTCTCCCAAGGATGTGGCAACCTATGATTTAAAGCCGGAGATGAGCTGTTATACGGTAACGGAGAAGCTTACAGAGGCGATTCGCTCCGGAAAATATGATGCGATTGTAGCAAACTTTGCCAATCCGGACATGGTAGGACATACCGGTGTTCTCCCTGCAGCCATCAAAGCCATTGAAGTGGTGGATGAGTGTGTGGGAAAAGTTGTTGAGGCCGTGCAGGAAGTAGGAGGTAATCTCTTCATTCTGGCCGATCACGGAAATGCGGATATGATGGTGGACGAGAAGACGGGAGAACCCTATACCGCCCATACTACCAATCCTGTACCCTTCATTCTTGTGGCAGCGGACAAGACTTTAAAGCTGAAGGAAGGGGGATGTCTTGCAGATGTGACTCCCACACTTTTGGATTTGATGGGTATTCCAAAGCCGAAGGAAATGACGGGAAAGAGCCTGCTGGAGAAGTAAAAAGTATAGCAAGAGTGGTAGCATAGCCAAGGATGGGACGCATAGCCAATGACGGAAGTATATTCAAGGATGGCAGTATAGCCAAGGATGGACGTATAGAGAAGCTTAGAAGTAAGGACGCAAGAGTACCTGGAAGGAGTTATTCATGAAAATAGGAATCTGTACAGATTCCGGATCGGGAATACGGAAGGAAGAAAGTGAGAAATTCGGGATTACTGTAGTTCCCATGCCCTTTCGAATGGGGGAACAGGAGTACTTTGAAGGAATCAATATGAGTCGGGAGCTTTTCTTTGAAAAGCTGGCAGAGGGGGAGGAAGTTTCCACTTCCCAGCCCTCTATGGAAAGCCTGATGAAGGCCTGGGATGCCCTGCTTTTGGAAAATGATGAAATCGTTCATGTTCCGTTAAGCTCAGGGCTTTCCGGTTCCACCCAGACGGCTCTGATGCTTTCACAGGAAGAACCCTATTTGGACAGAGTATTTGTTTCGGACAGCAGAGGCGTTTCGGTTACCCAGAGAATGCAATGCCTTTTTGCCAAGGAATTGGCGGAGAAGGGATACACCGGGAAGGCTATACAGCATCTTTTGAATTCCATTGCGGGAGATAACGGCATTTATATCGGCGTAAGTACCTTGAAGTATCTTAAGCGGGGAGGCAGAATAACTCCGGTAGCCGCAGCCATCGGTAGTCTTTTGCAGATTAAACCGGTTCTATCCATTAATAAGGGAGGAAAGTTGGACTCCTTTAAGAAGGTAAGGACGGAAAGACAGGTTCGGGAAGCCATTATTGAGGGCTTAAAGGACAGTCTGGAACGACTGGGAGATCCGGAGGCAAGAAAGTCCTATATTGCCGTAGCCTATACGGACAATTTGGCTCAGGCGGAAGAGTTTCGTGCACAACTTGCGGAGACCTTCCCGAATCGTTATGAAGAAGAGATAGTGATTTCTCCTCTGTCCTTATTGATATCCTGTCATATTGGAGAGAATGGTCTTGGCGCAGCGGTGATTAAGCGTCCGGATGCATTGGAAAATACTTAAGCTTGGGGAGCAGTGATTTCAAACTGCTCTCCATTTGTTTTGATGAGAATTTCTCCCAGCTTTGCAGTTTCCAAAGGAAAGAGACGATACTTCTGACAGTTTTCCACAGTGTTTTTGTGAGGATGTCCGTAGCGATTCTTTTTTCCATAGGAAAACAAGGCAAATTTTGCCTGGGTTTCAGACAGAAAACTTGGGCAGGAGGAGGTCTTGGAGCCGTGATGGGCAAGCTTTAAAATATCGACTATAGGAGGTTCCTTGCTTTCCCTGCAATTTTCCAATAGAGCTTCTTCGGCTTCCTTGGGCATATCGCCGGTAAAAAGCATACGAAAATGCCCATAGGTCAAAAGGCAGCCTATGGAGTGGGCGTTGGCTTCTTCGATGTAGGAAAAATCATTGGGATAAAAGCAACGGATATGAAGCTGATGGTCCTTGACATAGGGCCATCCTTTTTTTGTCGTAGCGTGATTTTCTGCCATAGTGCTATTTTCTGATATAGTGCTATTTTCCGCCAGAGCATTAACTTTCGTAGGAAGACAGATTCCCTGTTCGGAAAAAACAAGTTCATCTCCCTTCTGCCAATAAGAGATATCCGCTCCGTGATTGTAGGCCAAACGCTTTAACAAGTCATAACGATGGTCCTCTAAGGCGGAGGCGGGAAGAATTAAATGGGATAAGCTTATGGAGGGATTCTTTTCCAGTAGAGCCTGTATACCGCTGATATGATCCCGGTCACAGTGGGTGAGGAGGGCATAATCGATATGCTGAATCCTTTTGGCCTTACAATAGGGAAAGAAAATCTGTTCCGGAAATAAGTTCTTACTGGTGGAACCGTTGTCGATGGTGAAAACCAGATTTCCCTTTCGAAGAACAAAGCCGTCACCCTGGCCCACATCCAGGGCGGCAATTTCCAGTTCCTTAGGGGGCTTGGGCAGGTAGAGCGGAAGGGAAAGCAAAAAGCCCAGGGAGAGCAAAAGGGACAAGCTTTTTGCTTTGGGAAAGAAAAAGAGAAGGTAGAGAAAAAGAAAATACAACATCACAGAGAGTACTTGCATTTTCCCAAGGAGAATCTGGGAAAAGGGGAGAGCAAGGCTTTTTTCCATGAAAAGATGAAAAAATTGAAACAGGCGATTTACAAGAAATCGGGAGGAAAAGCTAAGAAGACGAAGAAGTAGAAAATCTTGCCTCGGCAGATAGGAAAGAAAGATAGATACTGCCCCAAGGAGAAAGAACAAGGGAAGGAGGGGGAGCAGAAGCAGGTTTAATAAGGGAGCATATAGAGGAAAAGAGAACTGGATTAAGGAAAACAGGGGGAGCAGAGTCAGATAAAAAAGGAAACTGCCTTGTAAACGATGGGGAAGAGTAGAGAGAAAGCAGGGGATGAGCTTAGAAAGAAAAGAAGGAAATTTCAAAAGAACTGAGGGGTGCTTGGAGAATGCAAGCTTATGTTTTTTACAAATCTTGGAAAGGACTTTCTCCTTCTTTTTTCGAACTGTTTTTCCGGGACGTTCTTCTAAAAGGAAGAAAACAAAGAGGGTGAAGAAGGAGCACTGCATTCCGACGGAATAGAGGGAGAGCGGATTAAGCCAAAGCAAAAACAGTAAGGCGAAGGAAAGCTGGGAGAGCAGATCCTTTCCTTTTCCCAGCTGTATGGCGGCAAAACGGAGAAAAAGCATAAAAAGAGCCCGAAAGGCGGAGTGGGAAGAACCGGTAAAAAGAAAATAGGAAAACAGAAAGAAGGAAGTGATAAGAGAAGAAAGTAGGGAGGAGAGTTTTGCTTTTCGAAGGAGCCGGTAGAAAAACTCTCCCAGAAGAGATAGATGTAAGCCGGATATGGCCAGAATGTGAGATATACCGGCACTTTGATATAGGCTTTTTTCAGATAAGGTGATTCCTGAACGTTCTCCTAAGAATAGACTTTTTAAAAAGGCTGCCGTCTCTTCCGAGAAAAGTGCATCTATTCTGTTTCCAAGGTCTTGCTTCAGGGTAAACAGCTCTTTGGCAAAGGGGGAGGACTCTCCTTGGATAAGCTCTATGGTATTGGCTTGAAATACTCCGGAAATTCCCTCTCCCTTATAATAGCGGGTAAGAGAAAACTCTCCTTCGTTTGTGGCAGGGTTAAGCTCTGAAAAATGGCCTTTTACAGAGCAAATCTGCCCCGGGAGCAGAAGGGGCGTAGAGTCATCTCCGGCGGATTCCTTCGGGAGATATAGTATCAGTTTTTGAAAGTGAAGGTCATTTCTTTTTTGATATTTTTCTTTCTTCTGCAAAGGAGAATTCTTTTTTTCTAAAGCAGTGTACGCGATACAGGAGCCAAGAATGATCTTCCATTTCTTTTCCTGCTCCTCGATATACAGTACCTTGCCTCTCAGGACAGTCTGTAAGGGAAGGATATAGCCGATGTTTTCCCTTTCCGCTCCATAGCGATGATTTACGGAATAGAAGTTTAGCATAAACAGGGTAAGGCATAGGAGGGAGCAAAATAACAGTCGGTTTTTCTTTTGCTGTAAGAGAAAGAGGGATAGAAAAACTAGGAAAAAGAGGAGAAGAAAGCGGTAGGAAAAAGGAATTTCAGGGGTAAGAATTAATTCTCCCAAAAGGGCAAAGAGAGCAAAAAAGAATAGGGGACGGGAAAGAAACATAGTGTGCTCCTTGGATAGAGGAAGTTAAGGAAAATATCATGGATAGTGAACAAGCTGTGAATGTAAAAAGAATGTAAAATGAAGTGAATGTAAAAAGAATGCAAAATGAATGTAAAAAGAATGCGATAAAGAAAAGTTAGCGGCGTGAAAGCTGTAAAGAAAATATTGAAAATAAAAAGATATTTTCCCTATCCTAGTCCCAAAGCCGGAAAAAAGCAATAAAAAAACTCCCCCAAAATAGGGGAGCCTTTTTGTGCAGTTTACTGCATCTTGTTTACAGCTGTGTAAATCTGAGAAATCTTACGAGAAGCGTTGTTAGCCTTGTAGATGCCCTTGCTACGTGCCATTGCAATCTTCTTCTGTGCCTTAACCAGCATGGTCTCGGCAGTTGCCTTGTCACCGGCCTCTACAGCAGTGAAAACCTTCTTCATGTAAGTCTTTACTTCGGAACGGATTGCCTTGTTTCTTTCATTTCTCTGTGCCGCTACCTGAATTCTCTTTTTTGCAGATTTGATATTTGCCATGATTAAAACCCTTTCTTCCATAAGACTTTCCTGCCGCGGAAAACAAAATCCTATGGGAACAAAATAGAATGTATTCTTGTATTCTCTCTTGTTTTCAAATATCTGGACACGGACAGTTTGAAAACATACGCAACAATAATAGCGAAAACAGCTAGAACTGTCAAGGCGTGTATGCAGAAAAATAAAGGAAATACAGAGATAAAATGTAGTATAAATACAGGAGGAAAATACAGCAATAGCATTTTGTGGAAAAATCTTCCTTCTTATGGTATAGTTCCGAATGATTCTATTGCATGAAAGATGAGTTTTATGGGGGATATGCCTTAGATTTAGGAAAGGAACCCCCTATTCCTTCTTTATAGGAGACAGAATGGAAAAAATTAAGCAAGAGCGAATTCGCAATTTTTGTATTATCGCCCATATCGATCACGGAAAATCCACTTTGGCGGATCGTATCATTGAAATGACGGGCACCTTGACGGAAAGAGAGATGCAGTCTCAGGTTCTGGACAATATGGACATTGAGCGGGAACGAGGAATCACCATCAAATCCCAGACCGTTCGTATTGTGTATAAGGCGGAGGATGGGGAAGAATACATCTTCAATCTTATCGATACTCCCGGACACGTGGACTTTAACTATGAGGTAAGCCGTGCATTGGCGGCCTGTGACGGCGCTATTTTGGTGGTGGATGCCACACAGGGAATTCAAGCCCAGACTTTGGCCAATACCTATTTGGCTTTAGATCATAATCTGGAAATTATTCCGGTCATCAATAAAGTAGACCTGCCCTCTGCGGATCCGGATCTGGTAGCCCATGAAATTGAGGACGTTATCGGGATTGAAGCTCTGGACGCTCCCCGGATTTCCGCGAAAACCGGTTTAAATGTGAAAGAGGTATTGGAAGCGGTGGTAAAGCGTCTTCCTCCTCCCGGCGGTTCCATTGAGAATCCCTTGCAGGCCCTGGTTTTTGACTCCTTATATGACAGCTATAAGGGGGTTATCATTTTCTGCAGAATTAAGGAAGGTAGCGTTAAAAAGGGCAGCAATATTCGTTTCATGGCCACCGGTGCGGAATTTACCGTAACAGAGGTGGGAACCTTTGCGCCGGGACAGTTTATCCCCGGGGAGGAATTGACTCCCGGTATGGTAGGCTATATTACCGCATCCATTAAAAATATCCGGGATGCCAGAGTAGGTGATACGGTCACCACTGTGGATAAGCCTGCGAAGGAAGCCCTTCCCGGTTATAAGAAGGTGCAGTCCATGGTATACTGCGGAATCTATCCCTCCGACAGCCAGAAATATCCGGATCTTCGGGATGCTTTGGAAAAGCTGCAATTAAATGACGCGGCACTGAATTATGAGGCGGAAACCTCTGCGGCTTTGGGCTTCGGCTTTCGCTGCGGATTTTTAGGCTTACTGCATCTGGATGTGGTACAGGAAAGATTGGAAAGAGAGTACGATTTGGATCTGGTAACCACGGCGCCCTCCGTTATTTACCATGTGTATAAGACGGACGGCTCCATGATGGAGCTGACCAATCCTTCCAATCTTCCGGATCCGGCGGAGATTGCCTATATGGAAGAGCCCATTGTGGAGGCGGAAATTATGGTGACCTCGGAATTTGTGGGAGCCATTATGACTCTTTGTCAGGAGCGAAGAGGCATCTATAAGAGTACGGAATACATTGATCAAACCAGAGCGGTTTTGAAGTATGATTTACCCTTAAACGAGATTATCTATGACTTCTTTGATGCCCTAAAATCCAGGAGCCGGGGCTATGCAAGCTTCGACTATGAATTAAAGGGCTATCAGGAAGGTAAGATGGTGAAGCTGGATATTTTGGTGAACAAGCAGCAGATTGATGCCCTTTCCTTCATTGTCCACGCAGGCTCTGCCTACGAAAGAGGAAAGAAAATGTGTGAGAAGCTGAAGAATGAAATCCCCAGACAGCTTTTTGAGATTCCCATTCAGGCGGCAATCGGCGGTCATGTGGTGGCAAGAGAAACCGTGAAAGCCCTTCGTAAGGACGTTTTGGCTAAGTGCTACGGCGGAGATATTTCCCGAAAGAAGAAGCTTTTGGAGAAGCAGAAGGAAGGAAAGAAGCGTATGCGACAGTTCGGTAACGTGGAAATTCCCCAAAGCGCTTTCATGTCCGTGCTAAAGCTGGATGAGGACTAGACGGCATTTTTTCCATTCATTTTGAAACAATATTAATAATAGTAAGAAAAGTAGACGAGAATAATAGGAGGAGTAAGAAGATGGCAAAGAACTTGGATTACGCAAACATTGGATTCGCATATCATAAAACCGATAAGCGTTACATTTCCTATTGGAAGGAGGGGGCTTGGGATGCAGGCTGTCTTAGCGAAGACAGTAACGTGGTGCTCAATGAGTCCGCAGGAATTCTGCAGTATTGCCAGCAGGTGTTTGAAGGCTTAAAGGCCTATCGCTGGAAGGATGGCTCCATCGTCTGCTTCCGTCCGGATATGAATGCGGAAAGAATGTTTCATTCCGCTGAATTTCTGGAGATGCCGGGATTTCCCCAGGATCGTTTCTTAGAGGCCTTGGATGAAACCGTAAAAGCCAACGCGGACTGGGTTCCTCCCTTTGGATCCGGAGCGACTCTGTATATTCGTCCCTATGAATTTGCCTCCGGCATCGTCATCGGGGTAAAGCCTGCGGATGAATATACCTTCCGTATTTTTACCACTCCTGTTGGCCCTTATTTTAAGGGAGGAGCGGTACCTATCGCGCTGATGATTTCCGATTTTGACCGGGCGGCTCCCCATGGAACCGGAGCCATTAAGGCAGGATTAAACTATGCTATGAGTTTACATTCCCATGAAATTGCGGTGGAAAAGGGATTTACGGAAAATCTTTATCTGGATGCGGGAAAGCGGGAGTTTGTGGAAGAAACCGGTGGTGCCAATGTGCTTTTCGTAGATGAAAAGGATCGTTTGGTGGTACCGAAGTCCGATTCTATTCTACCTTCCATTACCAGAAAATCTTTAATCTACGTAGCAGAGCATATTCTTCACATTCCGGTGGAGGAGAGAGCTGTCCGTTTGGAGGAACTGAAAAGCTTTAAGGAGTGCGGACTTTGCGGTACCGCAGCAGTGATTTCTCCGGTAGGTAAAATTCAGAATCATGAGGAAGAAATTTGCTTCCCCAGCGGTATGGAGAAGCCCGGAAAAATTATGGATGAGTTATATAGAACCCTTATTGCGATACAGGATGGAGAAATGGAAGCCCCGGAGGGTTGGATTCGCCATATTCAGTAAGTAAACGCCCTGCACAGGGAAGTGCCGGGGAAAGGACATTGTCCGAAAAATCAGGGAAAGTACAGGAGCTTATTCTGCCCTTTCTACAGAGAAAAACTAAAGGAAGAAGATGAATAAAAAAGAAGAAGAAAAGGGAATAGGCTCAGTTGCGTTTTTAATTGTGATAGCTTCTACACAGGCTATTCTGTTTTTGTTTTTGCTTTTGGTCTATATCCGGACCTCTTACCGGAGATCCATGGTGGGAATCACCCTGGATCAGAAAAAGGCATATATCCAGCAAACTGTAGATAATTTGGTGCAGGATTTGGATGATCTGCATGATGCTTTGCCGAAAGAGCAGGCGGAAAAGCTTTTCCGACAAAGTATTGACCAGCATTATTATGGGGAAAACAGTTATATCTGGGTGAAAAAGGTCTTGAATTATGAAGGGGGAGACAATTATGCAGTCACCCTGATGCACCCCAGAGACAAGAGCATGGAGGGGAAATACCTTTCCACCAACGAGAAGCTTTCCGGAATTTTTCATAATAAGGAAGAATTAGATGGAATTCTACGGGATGGACAGGTTTTTACCAAGATCGTTTTCCGTAATGAGGCGGGAGAAGAGGTGGATGAAAAAATCATCTACTCTAAGCTTTATAAGCCCTATGACTGGGTTATTTCCATGGATTTGGATGTGGAGGATATTAAGCAGGATGTCCATTATATGGACAAAACGATACAAAAGATTAACTATCGAATTCTGTTCTTTTTAGGCGGTATTTTCACCTTTGTAATTGTGTCTTTGAATCTGGTGCTGTTTTACCGTTCCAGACGGAAATATGTTTCCAGAATTCATGAGCTTTCAGAGGAAAATGCCATGGACGAGCTTACCGGGGCAAAAAGCAGAAAGGCCGGAAAGCGTATTCTGGAGCATAGTTATAACCGTTATAAAACCATAGGAGTCAATGCCAAGATTTTGATGATGGATGTGGATTATTTCAAGAGCTATAATGACCGCTACGGCCACAGCTTTGGAGACCAATGTCTACAGCACTTGGTGAAGGTGATTCAGGAGACGGTGCGTTCCTCCGACGATGTGATTCGATGGGGAGGAGATGAGTTCCTTTGTGTACTGTATGATTTAAATGATCTTTATGCGGAAAAGGTTTGCAACAAAATTTGTGAAGCGGTGGCAAGCCACCCGATTAAGCATGGAGAGGAAGAGCTGAATATGACCGTTTCCATAGGCTATTCTGGCTTTCATGAAAGTGATGAGGACGCGGAAGAGGTGGTAAAACGGGCAGACCGGGCTCTGTATGACGCAAAGTATCATGGCAGAAATCAGGCTATGATGTATGATGAGGAAAATGATATCTACCGGGATCGTTAGATGTCATAATGTCTCCGTAAGCCCTGCGATTTTTGCAGCCGGCCGCCGGAAAGTTTTTAAAGTAAAAATTCTGCCAGCAAAACATTGGAAAGATTCATGCCCACTTCGGTAAAACGATAGTGGGCATTGTCATGGAGCAGATAGCCTTCCTCACATTGCTTTTCCAGCACAGCACCGAATATCTTATGCATATCAACGGAAAAGCGTTTCACAAAGTCGATTTCGGAAACGCCGGCGGTTCTTCGCAAGCCTAGATAGAAGAACTCTTCCATTTCCTCTTCTTTCGTTAAGACTTGCACATCTTCACAAAGCTGTTCCTCGATGGAGGGACGGCTTTTTTGCTTTTGCAAACTTAGAAAAGTAGAAGAGGAAGAAGTCTCGTCAATGCTTTTTTCAACAGACCTTTGCCCCGACTGGACAGCGGAAGAATCTCCTTTTTCGAAAAAGGGTAAAGAGAGGTATAGGGGGAGCTTATTTGTATTTTTCCATCGTTTATGTTGAAAATAGGAAGAGGCATGAATGCCAAAACCCAGGTAGGGAACATTGGACCAGTAACCGTAGTTATGCACGGAAAAAAAGCCTTCCTTGGCATAATTACTGACCTCGTAGGGAGACATCCCCATTTTACCGGTCCATTCCTTCGTAAGGGCATCCATTTCCAAAAGCTCCTCCTCGGAGGGGATTGGCAGCTTTCCTTCCTTAGCCAAGGCATAGAAGCGGGTTCCTTTTTCGATGATTAAGTTGTAAATGGAAAGGTGCTCCGGCTTTAAAAGACTGATATTTTTCAAGGTCTTTTTATAGCTTTCCGGAGTCTGCAAGGGAATCCCGTTCATTAAATCAATGCTGATATTTTTAAAGCCCAGCTTTCTGGCCTCCTGATAGGCGGTAAGGAAGGTGGAAAATTGATGCTCCCTTCCCAGAAAACGAAGCTCCTCCTCCCGGGTGCTTTGTAAGCCAAAGGACAGACGGTTAATGCCGGAGCGCTGATACGCTTCCAAAGCCTCTTTACTTGCGGATTCCGGGTTGCACTCAATGCTGGCTTCCCAATCGGAATAGATGGGGTAGCAGTTTCGGATGACTTCCATGGTTTTTTCAATTTCTTCGTATGGTACGGCACTGGGAGTGCCTCCGCCGATAAAGAGGGAGAGGACCTCATACTGTCCCTTTTGAAAATCCCTGCTTCGCCACTCCAATTCCTCCCGGAGCTTTGCCATGTAGGCGATTTTTTGTTCCTCCCCGGAAGGAAAGGAGAGAAAATCGCAGTAGGCACATTTTCTTGCACAGAAGGGGATATGTAGATATAATGCAAGAGGTTTTTTCCCTCGTTTTTCAAATGATTCCAGTAGGCTACGGTACTTTTCCATGGAGATTCCTTTCAACGTTTTCTCCACTTTAGCACAGAGCATTTTTTTCGGCAAGGAGGACAGTTTGGGATATAAAAAAGGAGAAAGAGAAGAGTTTCTGGAGGCTCAGAAAAAGATTCAGGAACAGCTGAAAGAGAAGAGTTTTCTGCCTCTTTACCTTCTCTATGGGGAGGAGGATTATTTGCTGTCCTATTATAAGAAGGCCTTCTTCCAAGCCTTTTCGGAAAATGAAGGTATCAACTGCATGGTGGTGGAGGAGCTTCCCCCTACGGATGAACTGATTTCCGCGGTGGAAACCCTGCCCTTCTTCGCCCCATACCGCCTTATGGTTTTTCAGGGGAAAAGTAGCGGCAGAAAAAAGCTTTCAGAAGATTTTATACAGTATTTGAAAAACAGCCCCAAAGAAACAGTGCTGCTCTTTATTGAAGAAAAAGTAGACAAACGAAGCAGTCTCTATAAGGTGGTGAAGGAGAGAGGACTCTGTCTTGCCTGTATGGAGCAGGATCAGGCCTTTCTCCAGCGTTTTGCTTTGCAGCAGTTGAAAAAGGAAGGAAAGAAGATTCGGGAAAATGTCCTCGGACTTCTCCTATCCAGAAGCGGCAGCAGTCTGTATCGCATTGTGAATGCCTGTAAGAACTGCGTGGATTATATTGGAGATGGGGAAGAAATCACCCAAGAGGCGGTGGAGGCCGTGGTGGAGAAACTTCCGGAGGACAGAGTTTTTGATTTGATTGAAGCTTTAGGCCGGGGAGATCAGGAAAAGGTCTTTCAATATTACGGAGACCTTTTACGTTTAGAGGAAAAACCGGCGAAAATTCAGAATCTGATTCGGAAAAATGTGGAAAAGCTTCTTATCGTCAGAGAATATTTGACAGAGGGACTTCGGGAGAGAGAGATGGAAACTCGGCTTTCCATGGATTCCTGGAGAGTTCGAAAGTATATCGGCCAGGCCAGAACCTATACCCAGTCCGGCTTGCAAAATCTCTTTCATAGTTTACTTCGTTTAGAAGAAGAGAACAGAAAGGGAAGAATCTCTGACAGTTTGGCTTTAGAGCTTCTATTGGCGAATCAGGCGGAGAATCTTTTGCCTTAAGAGCTTTTTTCATGCTCTGCCCCGGAAGAAATACTCTTTTTAGTGTTTTTTCTATGGGGAAAGAAGCAGGATTTTTTAGAGAAAATCACCAGAAATTCATAAAAAACGGATTTTTTTGCGATTTTGTAAGATAAATGAAAGAAAAACAGAATTCCTCTGTGCTAGAATGCAGAAAGCAAGGAGGATTTTTATGCTTAAACAAATCAAAAAAGGAATCGTTTTTTCCTTGAGTAGCCTGATGTTACTTTCTTCCTTTTCCATTGTGGGAAGGGCGGAAGAAGTGGGAGCGCCCCCTGTAGCCAAAGAAGATGTTATTGAATTTACCGATATCCCTGAAGGGCTTGCCAATGAAATCAGTCAGGGAACAGCAGAAAGTGCAAACTATACAAAGGGTGCATCCCTGGGAAAGTTCCAGCTGGTAGGATACAGCGGAGACGGAATGACCTATTCCGGAGCAAAGACCCAAGCGAAGCATACTATTGCGGCAGACTTAACGGTACTGCCACTGGGAACCAAGATTTTTATCGGTGATACCGTATATACCGTGGAAGACATTGGTTCCGGTGTAAAGGGAAAGATGGTGGATATTTACTTTGACACCATGGCGGAAGCCAGAGCCCTTACCCAGAAGGGAAGAGTTTACGAGGAAGTATTCGTGGCGGTTCCTAAGCAGTAAGATTTTAAGGAAAAGACAAGGCTTGCCTTGTCTTTTTTTATGGAAATTTGTAAACAATCTACACCGTGATTATTCCGTATGGGTCTAAAATTGGGCACGCTCTCGCTAGCTTATTTAAGAAAGTAAATTAAGAATAGATTGAAGCCACTTCTTCAATAGCCTATAATTCTTAATATAAAAGACGGCAGTGCATTGGGAAAGGAGCAGGCAGGTATTCATGGAATTTACCCGGGAGCAAAGACAGGCAATAGAGACAGGGGCGGAGAAGGCCCTGGTGGTGGCAGGGCCGGGTTCCGGGAAAACCACCGTGCTTACGGAGCGTCTTTGCACCCTTTTGGAAAGGGGAGTTCCGGCGGAAAAAATCCTGCTTCTTTCCTTTACCAGAGCTTCCAGTAAGGAGATGGAGGAACGCTTTTTTCGAAAAATGGGGATTAGGGCGGGAAGACCGAGATTTTCTACCATTCATGCCCTTTGCTTTTCCTTACTTCGAGAGGATCTGGGCTACAAAAAAGAAGATCTTGTGAACCTTTATGAGAAGATGGATTGGCTTTCTCAATACTATCTGGAAAAGGGAATTCTTCGGGAGGAGGTGCAGGAGCTGCTTCCCGGCCTGATTGCCCGGATTTCCTATTTTAAATCCATAGGGGAAAGGGAAAGAATTGCCTACCTGCAAAAGGAGAAGCAGGAGGATTTTCTTGCCCTCTATCATTTTTATGAAGAGAGCAGGAAGAAGAGAGGAAAGCTGGATTTTGAGGACCTGCTTTTAGAGGTACTTCGTATCCTAATGGAAAAAGGAGACTTGGCAAAGGCCTGGCAGAGTCGTTTTTCCCACATCCTTGTGGATGAGTTCCAAGACCTTTCTTTGGTGCAGTATGAAATTATCAAGGCTTTGGCGAAGTCTCCCAATGTCCTCTTTGTGGTGGGGGATGAGGATCAAAGCATTTACGGCTTTCGGGGAGCCAGTCCCGGCATTCTTTTATCCTTTACCAAGGACTATCCGAACTGCGAAAGGGTTTTTTTAAGTGATAATTTCCGTTCCTATAGGGAAATTGTGGAATTAAGTAAGAGGCTTATCGGAAAGAATAAGGAACGTTTTCAAAAGAAGCTACAGGGCAGGCAGGGAAGCGGGGGGAAGGCCAAGTACTATGCCTTGGCCACCGGAAAGGAAGAAGCAAGACTTTTACTCCGGCATATTGAAGAAGCGAAGGAAGAGGGCTGTCCTTTGGAAGAGATGGCTATTCTATGCAGAAGCAGAAAGCAAATCCCCGCCCTACTGCCTCTCTTTATGGAGCGAGGTATTCCCTACAGCCTTACGGAAGAGGTGCAAAATGTCTTTCAACATTTTGTGGGAAAGGATATTCTGGCCTATCTTCGCCTGAGCATGAATATTGAAAGCAGGGGAGAGCTTCTGCAAATCCTGAATAAACCCTATCGGGGTTTGCTTCGGGAGAAAATCCAAAGGGAAGAAAGGCCCTTTTCAGATTTGAAAAAGGCTTACAGAGGAAGAAAAGAGGAAAGAGCCCTGCTTCTTTTGGAAGCTCAGCTTCAGAAAATGCAGGAGCTTCCGGTACAGGAAAGAATCCTCTATATCCGAAAAGATATGGGCTATGAGCAGTATTTAGAAAGCTTTGCCAAGAAGAGAAATCGGGACTTTGAGGAATTACAAAGTCTTTTGGAGGAGCTTACGGCCATGGCGGAGCAGACGGAAGGGGTGGAAGCCTTTTTCCGATTTGTGGAAAAATTCAATGCGGACTGCCTGCAAAGGCAGAAGGAAGAAAGCGGGGAAGGGGTTCGAATCATGACCTACCACGGGGCAAAGGGATTGGAGTTTGATGAGGTCTTTTTGCCGGACTGCATCGAGGGAATTATTCCGGACGGAAGAGCCAAAACCCAAGAAGAACTGGAAGAAGAAAGAAGAAGCTTTTATGTGGCATTGACCAGAGCCAGAAAGAAAATTCACATCTATGTCACAAAAGAACGATACAGTAAAAAGGTGAAACCCTCCCGCTTTATTCCGGAGCTTTTAGGAGGGTAGGAAGGGGCGCAATGGAAAAGATTAAGATTTTAGTGGTGGATGATGAAGAAAGAATGCAGAAATTGCTGAAGGACTTTCTGAAAATGAAGGACTACGAAGTGCTTTTGGCCGGAAACGGAGAGGAAGCCATTGATTTATTTTTCAAGGAGAAAAGCATTGCCCTGATTATTTTAGACGTGATGATGCCTAAGATGGACGGTTGGACCACCTTAAAGACCATTCGTGAGCATTCCAAGGTACCGGTGATTATGCTGACTGCCCGTTCCGAGGAAAATGATGAGTTAAAGGGCTTTGATTACGGGGCGGATGAATACATTTCCAAGCCCTTCTCCCCGAAGATTTTGGTGGCGAGAGTGGAAGCTTTACTTCGCCGTTCCGGGGTGCAGAAGGAAGAGCTTTTGGAGGTGGGAGGCATCGTGATTGATGAGGCGGCCCACAGCGTTACGGTGAACGGAAAGCCTATAGAGCTTAGTTTTAAGGAATATGAGCTTTTGCAGTATTTTGTGGAAAATAAAGGTATTGCCTTGTCCAGAGAAAAAATTCTTAACAACGTTTGGAATTACGATTACTTTGGAGATGCCAGAACCATCGATACCCATGTGAAAAAGCTTCGTGCCAAGTTAATGGACAAGGGAGAGTATATCAAGACAGTTTGGGGCATGGGCTATAAATTCGAGGTGGAATAGGAGGGTATCTTGGCTGAAAAATGTCGAAAACGAAACAGTTTGCAAAGGCGCTTTACCCTGCTTTTTGCCTTTGTGTTTTCCATGCTTTTGATTCTTCTTCTGGTGGGAAACAGCTTTTTTCTGGAAAGCCTTTATGAAAAACGAAAGGTGCATGTGCTGGAGAAGGCTTATATGGAGCTGGACCGGATTTTGCAGCAGGGAGAGGGCTTTTCCAAGGACTTTCCTACGGAAGCGGAAAGTCAGGAAGGGAAGGAAACTGCCGCCAGCAAATATGTTCGCTTTTTAACGGAGAAGGAAAATATCTCCATTATCGTGATGGATGACAGTAGCGACGGGGTATATACCTCCTCTGCCAATCCCCAGTCTTTGATTCGCAGGCTTTATTCTTATATTTTTGGGAAGGCGGATGGAGATACGAGGAAGATTTTAAGCAAGGGAGATAATTTTTCCATTGTGAAAACCAAGGGAGAGAATAAGGAGACAGGGTACCTTGAGGCCTGGGGATATTTTTCCAACAACAGTACCTCCTTTATGATGTCCATGCCCCTGGCCAGCTTAAGGGAAGCGGTATCCTTCTTTAACTATCTTCTCTTATTTTTAGGAGGCAGTATTTTGCTCTTCGGTACCTTGGCGGTGTATTTTACCGGACGAAGAGTGACAAGACCTTTAAAGGAGCTGGCAAAACTTTCCCAAAAGATGAGCCAACTGGATTTTACCGCCCGTTTTCAGGGGAGCAATCTGGAGGAAATCGAGGTTTTGGGAGAGTCCATGAACAGCCTTTCTCAAAGGCTGGAGGATACCATAGGAGATTTAAAAAAAGCCAACAATGAACTGCAAAGCGATATAGAAAACAAAAATCTGATTGATCAGAAACGACAGGAATTTGTGGCCAATGTTTCCCATGAGCTAAAGACCCCTATTGCCCTGATTATGGGCTATGCGGAGGGACTGGGAGAGGGACTTTGTGAAGATGAGGAAAGCAGAGCCTATTATTCCTCTGTTATTGTGGATGAGGCGAAGCGAATGAACCATATGGTAAAAGAGTTGATGAGCCTTTCCGCCATGGAGCAGGGAAAGGATTTACCGGATTTCAGCCTTTTGGATATGGCCAAGCTTACCAAGGGGGTACTCAGCACCATGGAGATTCTTTTGAAACAGGAAGGGATTTCCGTGGAGGTGGATATTCCGGAGGGACTGTTCCTTTGGGGGGATGAGTTCAAGGTGGAAGAGGTCTTAATGAATTATCTGCAAAACGCCATCCACCATGTGGGAGAGCCGAAGCAAATCAGTATTTATACGGAAAATCGGGGGCAAAAGCAGGTGGAAATCCATGTGCGAAACACCGGAAACCCTATTCCTGAGGAAGATTTGCCCAGGGTATTTGAGAAATTTTATAAGGTAGATAAGGCCCATTCCCGTTCCTACGGCGGTTCCGGTCTGGGACTTAGCATTGTAAAGGCCATTATGGACAGCCATCATCAGGAATGTGGCTGTAAAAATACTTTAACCGGAGTGGACTTTTGGTTTACTTTGGAAAAGGGAGAGATGGGAAAAACTTAATTTCTTTGAAATTATGATGCAAAATAGTATTTCTATGCTATACTGTAGAAGATTCTGAAAGGAGGACTTCATGGAGAATATGAACAACATGAACAATTATGAAAATGATAATATGCAGAACTGGCAGCAGCAGGAAGAGCTTCCTTCCTACCAGCGTGAGCTTTCCAGAGGCCAATACAATGTGCTGATTGGTGTACATCTGCTCTACGGTCTGGCACTAACCGCCTTTATATGCATGAAGATGCCTTATATTTTACCGCAGATTTATGCTGTGAATCCTTTTGTTATTACCTTTTTATCATTTGCAGTTAGCCTTTTAGGAGGGTTCCTTATTGGAAAGAAAGAAAATTATATACTTTCTTTCTTAGGGTACTCTGTGGTGGTGTTTGCTTTTGGAGTCCCGTTGGCTTACACCATTTTCTTTTTTCCCATCCACCTGATTTTTATTGCGGCGGTTTTAACCTTTGTGGTTGTACTAACCATGACGGTAGCGGCAGTCTTTATGCCAAATGCCTTCCTTTCCTTGGGAAAAGTGCTCTTTATTTCCCTGATTGGTTTGGTGATAGCTGAGCTTTTTTGCTTTGTCTTAGGAATTTTCACTCCGAATTTTCTTCTGTTAATCGGTATTTTTATCTTTTCTTTGTATGTGGGATATGATTGGGCTAGAGGACAGCAGTATCCTTCTACTCCCAGCTATGCTTGCTACACCGCATTAGAGCTGTATATGGATATCATTAACCTCTTTATTCGTATCCTTCGCTTGATGGGTAGAAGAAGATAATATTAAGAAACGAAAGAGCTGTAAGTAAGCGAACAGGATAAGGATATTTCGTATTCGTAATAAGTTCAGAATTTTTAAAGGGATTTAACAAGGAAAAGGAAGACAGGGATGTTGGTCTTCCTTTTTTCTCGCAAAGAAAGTATTGTGTTTTTAAGAAAATAAGCACAGTAAACGAAAAGAGAATCGAATGAAAGAAGAAGCGTTGCAAAGAGAAAATCTGCGAAGCACGGTCTCTCGAAGAGAAGATCCGCAGATAGAGATAGAGAGTCTTCAAATAGAAGAGTTGCAAAGAGAACTTAGGATATTGATGCAGGAGATGCTGTTAAAGCATCAGGAATCGGATGCGGAAGTCTTTCGGGTTTGGTGGGAGGAAGAAGGACGGGAGGGACGTTATTTTTCCCTCCAAAGAAGAATTGAGGAACTGGAAGAAGCGGAGTGGAAGAAGAGAATTCTTCCCTATGCCTATGAAGAGGATGTGTTTCATGATATGTAAGCATTGTCAAAGGGAAATTGAAGATTCGGCTACTGTATGCCCCTATTGTAAGACTCCCGTCATTCGTATTACGCCGAAAAAGGTCTGCGGGTATTGCTACACGGAGTTAAAGAAGGGGGATAAGGTTTGTAAAGGTTGTGGCAGGAAGATTCCGGAGGAGCTTTTAAAGCTTTGGGCGGAAGAGGCAAAGTCTTCCCAAAATCCGGAAGGACAGCGGAACAAGACAGGAGCGGAAGAGTCTATGCAGCATGAGAAGAATCCTTCTGAAAAAAGAGAAATTCTTCTCTTTTCCAAAAAGGGAAAGGAGGCAAAGCCAAGTGCTCCGGATCAGGAATTTTTATGTCTGATGTTAAGTATTTGTCCGCCCCTTGCGGCGGTAATCTTTCGTCTTCTCTTTTCTTCCACAGGATTTCTGCCCTGGCAGATAACCATTCTTTTCGTCTACTGCCTTTCTTCCATGGCCTTGGCGTATTTTTTGGAAGGAAGCATTGCCAAGCGTTGGAAAGAGGAGAAGGGGAAGGCACTGGGAGAAGGCTACAGGAGCTTATTTTATCTATGTCCCCCGGCGACCATTTACTTCCTTTTGAAGGAGAATGAGAAGAACCAATTTTCCTTCTTTCTGGTTTTACATTTTGCTTTATTATTACTCTGCTTTTTGCCTTTTTATTGATTTTCGGAAAATGAAGATGGACAGAAAGGAAGAAAAGCTTCTGAATAATTGAAGGAACAATGAAAGAAGAAAAGCTTCTGAATAATCGAAGGAATTATGAAAGAAGAAAAGTTTCTGAATAATTGAAGGAACTAAGAAAGGAGAACAACTTGATTTATTCCTTTTTTGCCCTGCTTTCCCGAATGAAATACATTGACCGCTGGGCTTTGATGCGAAATGCCAGGGAAGAGAATCTTTCCGAGCATTGCCTGGAGGTGGCGATTTTAAGCCATGCCTTGGCGACCATAGGAAATCTTCGCCTGGGAAAGAAGCTTTCTCCGGAAAAACTGGCCTTGAGAGCCTTGTATCATGATGCCTCCGAAATCCTCACCGGAGATATGCCCACTCCCGTAAAATATGGAAAGGAAGCTCTTCGCGCCGCCTATAAAGAAGTGGAAAAGGAGGCGGAGGAGCGATTGCTTCTGGCCTTGCCTAAGGATATGCAGGGGGCGTACAGGGAACTGTTCTTCCCGGCTGAGGAGGAGAATACCGCCTATGAAAATAGGCTCTTAAAGGCGGCGGATAAGCTTTCCGCCTTGATTAAGTGTAGGGAGGAAATCAGAGCCGGTAATCAGGAATTCTCCACAGCTTTGCAATCCACGGAAAAGACCATAGAAAATCTGGCGAAGGAGCTTCCGGAGCTTCGGATTTTTCTGGAGGAGTTTTTACCGGCCTACGGAAAGACGCTGGATGAACTTACGGAATCTATTTTGCAAAAATAAAAGAGCAACAGCAAAAATAAAAGGCCAGCCGTATTTTTGCATTGACAATGATAGAATACTCCTATA
>OCIZ01000102.1_pt1 | contig 22779 bp, 18 predicted proteins | sample 1495841 | NCBI WGS metagenome assembly OCIZ01 (sample SAMN01915229, study PRJEB22387) | human oral metagenome | isolation source: saliva | host: Homo sapiens | place: USA
AAGCCGAGCGGTGGGGGAGCGAGCGCGCCCACGTCACCTTCGTGGCGATGGGGCGCTACGGCGGGCGCGAGTGCTCCTATGCCTCCGACGCCGACGTCATTGCCTTGCATGAACCCATGGGTGGTGCCTCCGACTCTGAGGCCGCGGCCAGCGCCACTGCGATCGTTAATCGTGTCAAGAAGCTTCTCGGTTCGGCGACCAGCCAGCTCGGCATCGTTGTCGACCTCGATCTGCGCCCCGAGGGGAAGAATGGTCCGATGAGCCGCACCATCGCCTCGCATGAGGAGTACGCGCAGCGCTGGGCCTCGACGTGGGAGCGCCAGGCTGCTGTGCGCGCGCGGCCTATCGGATCGAGCGACCTCGACGAGCGCGCCCGCGCCCTGTTTGAGTCCATGGCCTACAGGGAGGTGAGCGAGTCGGAGGTGCGTGACATCCGACTGCTCAAGGCCCGCATGGAAAACGAGCGTCTGCCGCGCGGCAGCGAACCCGCCCGGCACGTCAAGCTCGGCCCCGGCGGACTCTCCGACGTCGAGTGGACGATTCAGCTCATTCAGATGCGCCACGGTGCGCGCCTCCCTGCCCTGCGGACCCCCTCCACGACGCGGGCCATTGCGGTCGCGCGCGACGCGGGGCTGCTGGCCGCGCCCGACGCCGAGATTCTCTTGAGCGCCTGGGACCTGGCCACGCGTATTCGCGCCGGCAATACCTTGGCGACCGGGCGCATGAGCGGTGTGAAGCTCGACGTCCTGCCCCGTGACAGCGCGGAGCTGAGCGCGCTTGCCGCTATCCTCGGGTACGGGAGCGGCGGGCTCACCGCCCTCGAAGAAGACTGGTTGCGCGCGGCACGACAGGCGCGCGACGTGATGGAACGAGCTTTCTGGGAGCAGCAGTGAAGATTGCGCTGGTACGGCACGGACAGACCCCCGCCAACCGACTGGGGGCCCTCGACACGGTCCGCCCCGGCCTCGGCCTGACCGAGGAGGGCCTGACTCAGGCGCGCCGCCTCGCGGATCGCTGGGAATCCGAGGTTGCGCCTGCTCCCACCGTTATCGCCGTGTCCGGTCTGTATCGCACGCGCCTGACGGCCGCGCCGCTGGCTGCGCGTTATGGGCTGACCCCGCTCGTCTGTCCGGGGATTCGCGAGCTGCGCTCGGGTGACCTGGAGATGGCCGCCGACCCTGCCTCTCAGATGGAGTACGTGCGCACGACCCTGTCGTGGTGCGCGGGGGACGTGGACAACCGGATGCCGGGCGGGGAGAGCGGGCGCGAGGCCCTGGCTCGTTCCCTGGAGACCGTGCGCCGCGTGGGACTGACGGCTCGCGAGCAGGCGGGGGAGGACGCTGTCGCCGTCTTCGTCATCCACGGTGCGCTCACGCGCCTGCTGGCCACGTGGCTGTCGGCCGAGATTGACGAGTCCCTCGTGTCAAAGCACTTCATGTCGAACACGGGTACGACCACTTTCGAGTGGGCTCCCGGCTTCGCCCCGGCCTCGGCCTCCGAGCTGGCCAAGGGCCTGCACGCCCTGACCTGGAACGACCGCCCGCTCGATCAGTGGGCCTGAGGCTGGTTCTCGTCGCCTGACGGTCCGTCGGTGGGGGCCACGAAGGGCGAGACCTCGTAGGGGAACGAGCGGTACTTGAAATAGCCCTCCAGGTAGGACAGATGCTCCTCGCACGCTAGCCACGTCTTCGTGCGGGCGCGGTGGATCGCCGGATTACGCCAGTCGATCCGATAGATCGCGGCGTTCGTGCATTCGCGTGCCGAGCAGATACCCGACGCGCTTTCGACTCCCAGAGCCATGGTGTCCTCCCAATGCGGTTACGCTTGGAAGTATGCCAACCCTCGTCCTCGTTCGCCACGCGCAGGCCGCCTACAACTACCCCGACCGCGCCCGCCCCCTCACCGAGGCCGGACGCGACCAGGCCGCGCGCCTCGGTGCCACCCTCGCCCGCGAGGTCGGTGCCTTCGATGTTGCCGTCTCCTCCGACGCACAGCGCGCCCGCGAAACCTTCGCAGCGATCCTCGCGCGCGCAGGCGCCGACGAGTCATGGTACGACCGCTCCATCTACGACGGCGGTGAGAAAGAGATCATCGAGCTGGCCTGCACCTTCACCGGCGAGGCCTGCTTGATCGTCGGACACGAACCCGTCATCTCCTATGCCGGATACATCCTCGCCCGCCAAGAGGACCGAGGGGCGGCCGACAGGGGAGTGCCCACCGCCACTGCCCTCGTCCTCTCCTTCGAGGGTGCATGGGAGGATCTCGCGCCCGGAACGTGCGCCATGCGGGTCTTCTACACCCCGCCCACCCGATAGGTGATGTGCCCCGGGGAGGCGGCCACGGCCTCGTCCCCGATCCTGTGACGGTGTTTACGTTTGTCCACGTGAGTGCCACACACATAGGGGAGGGCAGCCTCAACGCGATAGAATGTGCCGGTATCTATCCACCCAACAGGGAGAAGTGATGTCGGGACACTCTAAGTGGGCGACCACTAAGCACAAGAAGGCCGCCATTGACGCCAAGCGCGGCAAGCTCTTCGCGCGCCTCATCAAGAACATTGAGGTTGCGGCTCGCACGGGCGGCGGCGACCCCGCTGGTAACCCGACGCTGTACGACGCCATCCAGAAGGCGAAGAAGAACTCCGTCCCCGCCGACAACATCGACCGCGCCGTCAAGCGTGGCTCCGGTGCCGAGGCCGGCGGCGCCAACTACGAGACCATCATGTACGAGGGCTACGGCCCGAACGGCGTTGCGTTCCTCGTGGAGTGTCTGACAGACAACCGCAACCGCGCCGCCTCCGACGTGCGCCTGGGCTTCACCCGCCACGGCGGTTCCCTGGCCGACCCCGGTTCGGTTTCCTACCTGTTCTCCCGTCGCGGCGTCGTCGAGGTGCCCGCCGCCGACGGCGTGGACGAGGAATCCATCATGATGGCCGTCCTCGATGCCGGTGCCGAAGAGGTTGAGGACGCTGGCGATCTCTTCGTCATCGAATCTGACCCCAAGGACGTCGTCGCCGTGCGCACCGCCCTGCAGGAGGCCGGCATCGACTACGACTCCGCCGAAGTCCAGTTCGTCGCCTCCACCGAGGTCGAGCTCGATCTCGAGGGTGCCCTCAAGGTCAACAAGCTCATCGATGTCCTCGAGGACTCCGATGACGTGCAGAACATCTACACGAACATGTCCCTCTCAGACGAGGTTCGTGCCCAGCTGGAAGAGCAGGAGTAACCATGAGCGAGAGCACCGCGAAGCGCGAGGTCGGCACCCCGCAGGTTAAGCGCGGCATGGCCCAGATGCTCAAGGGCGGCGTCATCATGGACGTCGTCACCCCCGAGCAGGCCAAGATCGCTGAGGACGCGGGCGCCGTGGCCGTCATGGCCCTCGAGCGCGTCCCCGCCGACATTCGCGCCCAGGGCGGCGTGGCACGTATGTCCGACCCGGACCTGATCGAAGGCATCATCGAAGCCGTGTCGATCCCCGTCATGGCCAAGGCCCGCATCGGTCACTTCGTCGAGGCGCAGGTCCTGCAGTCCCTGGGTGTCGACTACATCGACGAGTCCGAGGTGCTGACCCCCGCCGACTACAGCCACCACATCGACAAGTGGAACTTCACGGTTCCCTTCGTCTGCGGTGCGACCAACCTCGGTGAGGCGCTGCGCCGCATCAACGAGGGCGCGGCCATGATCCGTTCCAAGGGTGAGGCTGGCACCGGTGACGTCTCCAACGCGACCACGCACATGCGTAAGATTCGCGACGAGATCCGCCACCTGACCTCCCTGCCCGAGGACGAACTCTACGTCGCAGCCAAGGAGCTGCAGGCCCCCTACGAGCTCGTCGCTGAGGTCGCCCGTGAGGGCCGCCTCCCCGTCGTGCTCTTCACGGCCGGTGGCATCGCCACCCCCGCCGACGCTGCCATGATGATGCAGCTGGGTGCCGAGGGCGTCTTCGTCGGTTCGGGCATCTTCAAGTCCGGTGACCCCGCCAAGCGTGCGGCCGCCATCGTCAAGGCCACGACCTTCTACGACGACCCGTCCGTCATCGCCGAGGTCTCGCGTGGCCTGGGTGAGGCAATGGTCGGCATTAACGTCGACGACCTGCCCGTGGATCACCGCCTCGCGGAGCGCGGATGGTGACCATCGGCGTTCTCGCCCTGCAGGGCGACGTCGCAGAGCACGTGCGGGCGCTGGAAAACTCCGGCGCCCGCGCGCTGCTTGTGCGTAGGGTTTCTGAACTCGACCAGGTCGATGGCCTGGTCATTCCGGGCGGCGAGTCGACCACCATGTCGAATCTTCTCCTGTCTTTCGGCCTGTTTGACACTCTTAATGACCGCATCGCCTCCGGCATGCCGGTGTACGGCACGTGCGCGGGCATGATCATGCTCGCCTCGTCGATCCTGGACGGCCGCGACGATCAGCGATCTTTCGGTGCTCTCGACATGGTCGTGCGCCGCAACGCCTTCGGCCGTCAGGTCGACTCCTACGAGGAGGACCTGGACGTTGAGGGTCTCGACGGGGGCCCCTTCCACGCCGTCTTCATCCGCGCTCCGTGGGTTGAGTCGGTGGGAGAGGGCGTCGAGGTGATCGCGCGCGCTGGGAATGCCGCCGACGGCCCGATCGTCGCGGTGCGGCGCGGCAACGTCATGGCGACGTCTTTCCATCCCGAGGTGGGCGGAGACGACCGTATCCACGGCCTCTTCGTCGACATGGTGGCCCGCGCGTAATGCGCGTGATGGGCATCGACCCGGGCCTGACGCGGTGCGGCCTCGGCGTCGTCGACGTGGACGCCTCGCGTCGAGCGAGCCTCGTCTACGTCGGCGTCGCCCGCACGGACAAGGACTTGGCGACGCACTTTCGCCTGCGTACGATCGCCGACGCGATCGACACAGTCATCGAGCAATACCAGCCCGAGGTAGTCGCCATCGAGCGCGTCTTCGCGCAGGATAACTTGCAGTCGGTGACGGCCACCATGCAGGTCATGGGTGCGGCCATGACCTGCGTAGGTCGCGCGGGTCTGCCGATGGCGGTCCATACGCCCTCGGAGGTCAAGTCCGCCGTGTCCGGCAATGGAAACGCGGATAAAGCACAGGTGCAGACGATGGTCGCGCGCATCCTCGGCCTCGCCAAGGCGCCCAAGCCCGCGGACGCGGCTGACGCCCTCGCGATCGCGATCACGCACGCGTGGCGGGGGACCGGTCTGCTCGGCGCACCCGAGGACTCCTCGGTCGCGGTCTCCATTTCGGGTCGTCTCACTGCGCGTGGTTCGATGACCCCCGCCCAGCGGGCGTGGGCCGAGGCCCAGGCCGCGCAACGCCGGACGGGTGCCGTCGATCCTCGGCGCAGGCGCGGCTAGAATCGTACATATGTTCGCCCGCCGGTCGGCGGGTCTCGTGCCAGGGAAAGGACCGCAGTGATCTCGATTCTGCGCGGCATTGTCGCAAGCGTCGGACTCGACCATATCGACGTTGTGGTTGGAGGCATCGGCTTCCGTGTCCACGTGACCCCCGCTTTCGCGCAGGGGAATGCGCGCGATGAGGAGATCACGGTCTACACCTCGATGATCGTACGCGAGGACTCGATGACCCTCTACGGCTTCGAGTCCTGCGACGAGCGCGATGTGTTCACCACGCTCATGTTGGTCTCCGGCATCGGCCCGAAGATCGCACTGGCTGCCCTGGCTGTGCTGCGCCCCGACGACCTGCGCCGCGCCGTGCGCGACCAGGACCTGGCCACGCTTCAGCGCATCCCCGGCGTTGGAAAAAAGTCTGCCCAGCGCATGGCCCTGGAGATCGGGGACAAGCTCGGCACTCCCGCGGCCCTGCCCGGTGCCGAAGCCACCCCAGCCCCCGCCCCAAGCGAGGATACAGTCGCCTCCGAAGTCAGCGCCGCCCTGGTGGGGCTGGGCTGGTCCGAGGCGCAGGCCACCAAGGCCATCGAGAAGCTCGCAGGCAGCGGGCTGGGTGCCTCCGACATGCTGCGCGCCGCGCTGGTGAGCCTGGGAGGCGGCCGTGGCTGAGCAGCCCGACATCGAGACGATGCGCATCGTCGCCCCGGACGCGGGCGAACTCGAGCGCGCCGCCGAGGCGGCTCTACGACCCAAGAAGCTCTCCGAGTTCGTAGGTCAGCGCGTCGTGCGAGGCCAGCTCCAGCTGGTCCTCGACGCCGCTCGCATGCGTGCGTCCACCCCCGATCATGTCCTGCTCGCAGGCCCTCCCGGTCTGGGCAAGACGACGCTCGCCATGATCATCGCCGCCGAGATGGGGACCTCGTTGCGCCTGACCTCCGGCCCCGCCATCCAGCACGCGGGCGACCTGGCCGCAATCCTGTCGGGCCTGCAGGAAGGCGACATCCTCTTTATTGACGAGATCCACCGCCTGGCGCGCACGGCCGAGGAAATGCTCTACCTCGCGATGGAGGACTTTCGCGTCGACGTGGTTGTCGGCAAGGGGCCCGGTGCGACCTCGATCCCCCTGACGCTCCCGCCTTTCACGGTCGTCGGAGCGACCACACGATCCGGCCTGCTGCCCGCCCCGCTGCGCGACCGTTTCGGCTTCACCGCGCACCTGGAGTTCTACGAGACCGAAGAACTCCAGTCGGTCGTTACCCGCTCAGCCACCCTCCTCGGCTCGCCCATCGATGCTCGCGCCGCCCATGAGATCGCGTCACGTTCGCGCGGAACGCCCCGCATCGCGAACCGGCTTCTGCGCCGTGTCGTCGACTACGCGCAGGTGCACGGTGACGGAACGCTCACATTGGATGCCGCGCGCGGTGCCCTCGAACTCTTCGAGGTCGATCCCTCCGGCCTGGACCGCCTCGACCGCGCGGTCCTTGAGGCCGTGTGCCGTCGCTTCGCCGGCGGCCCCGTGGGACTCACGACCCTGTCCGTCACCATCGGCGAGGAAGCGGAAACCGTTGAAACCGTCGCTGAACCGTACCTGGTGCGCGAGGGTTTCCTCGTGCGCACCAACCGCGGACGTATGGCGACCCCGAAGGCATGGGGACACCTCGGCCTGAACCCACCCATGCCGGATGGTTCCCTCTTTGACTAGGGGAGCGGGCCTCGTCGAAGAGAGAGAAGCGCGACGGTCCGCGTCATCGTGACAAGGTACGACCGGCGGTAGCATGCGCAGCGCCGCGCGGCTAATATCGCATAGGCTAAAACCCTCCTTCGGCATTAGACTGTCACAGTGCGCTTCAAGCGCCCGACCGTCATCGAAAGTGAACCAGCCTTTATGAACAACTACACCCTCATGGGCCTGCTCGTCGTCATGATCGCCTTCATGTGGTGGAGCTCGCGCTCCCGCAAGAAGCAGATGGAAAAGATGGAGCAGGACAAGCGTGAGCAGCTCGCGGCCGTCACCCCCGGCGAGTGGGTTCGTACCCGCGTCGGCTTTTGGGGCCGTTTCGTCGACCTCGACGGCGACATTGTCGTCCTCGAGACGACCGACGGTCACGAAATGTACTGGGAACGCGAGATGATCGCCGAGATCGGCGGCCAGCCGCCTCTCGCCAGTACAGAGGACGACGAGGCGACCGACGGCACCAAGACGGAGGAGATCAGCGACGAGGACGAGGCCATCCTGGGTCTCGACGACGCGCCGTCCTCCAAGGACTCCGACGAGCAGCAGAAGTAAGTCAAGGCTGAACGGAAAGTAGAACCGTGGCATCTCATAAGCGACGCCCCGTGCGCGCGCTCGTGACGCTCACCGTCGCCATCGTGGCGGCGTGCGCGGCGCTGGCGTTGGGGCATTTCACCAAGGGCGTATCACCGTACCCCGACCTGGCCCTCGACCTGAAGGGCGGCACCCAGCTGATCCTGACTCCGACCGTGACGGCCGGGGGACAGCGTGAGATCACTGACGACGACATTACGCAGGCGATCTCGATTATTCGTAATCGTATCGACGCCTCCGGTGTGTCCGAGTCCGAGATCTCCTCGATGGGCAACTCGAATATCATGGTGTCGATCCCAGGCACCCCCTCGCAGGAGCAGCTGGACCTGATCCGTGCCTCCTCGCAGATGAACTTCCGCCCCGTGCTGCGCATGGGACTGGCGCAGACGAACGCGCCGGTCCAGGACACCAACGCGCAGTCCGGTGACGCCAGCGCGACGGATACTCAGTCGGGCGCTACCACCCAGTCGGGTGAGGTCACCGCGCAGTCCGGTGAGGACGCCCAGTCGGGCCAGGCCGCCACCGTGGCGTCGCAGTCGGGCGCTGCCGCCGAAGCATCGCAGCCGGGCCAGACCGAGCTGCGTTCGACCGCCGTTGACCCGGCGGTCGCGATGAGCTTTGCCGACAAGAACGGCGACGGTGTCCTCTCGGATACTCCGGCTGAGGACCCCGAGAATGCTTCCTCCCTTAAGTGGGAGACCGAGCAAGTCCTGTACGACTTCCTGACCCTCGATTGCTCGGCGTCCGCTGACGTCAAGCGCGTCGAAGGTCCCGCTGACAAGCCGTACGCCGCCTGTGACGATTCCGGCCGAATCAAGTACATCCTTGGCCCCGTCACAGTTCCCGGCTCGGACCTGAAGTCGGCGACCGCGGGCCTGGTTCGCACCCAGACGGGCGGATCGACCGGCGCATGGTCCGTGTCCCTCCAGTTCAACAATGACGGTGCCGAGAAGTTCAAGGAGAGCTCTGAGATTCTCTACGGCTTCCACGATTCGGACCCCGAGGCTGGCGGCAACGGCGGCGCGGGCACCCCTGACCGTAACCACTTCGCCGTCGTCTTGGACGGGACGGTCATCACGGCTCCGTCGATGAATTCGATCATCCCGACCGGACAGGCCGAGATCACGGGTAACTTCACTGCCGCGACCTCGCGTACGCTTGCCAACCAGCTGAGCTTCGGCTCGCTGCCGCTGAACTTCGAGGTTGAGTCCGAGCAGCAGATCTCTGCGACGATCGGTACCGATCACCTGACGGTTGGTCTGTGGGCCGCCGTGATCGGCTTCCTGCTCGTTATTCTCTATCTGATCTGGCAGTACCGCGGCCTGGCGATTATTTCGGCTGGCTCGCTCGTTGTCGCCTCGATCATCACCTACCTGGTGATCACGCTGCTGTCGTGGTGGATGGGATACCGCTTGTCCCTGGCTGGTGTCGCCGGCCTGATCATGGCCATCGGCGTCACGACCGACTCGTTCATCGTCTACTTCGAGCGTGTCCGTGACGAGGTCCGCGACGGACGCCCGCTGCGCGCCGCCGTCGAGGAGGGCTGGGATCGCGCCAAGCGCACGATTCTGGTCTCCGATGCGGTCAACCTGGTCGCCGCCGTCGTGCTCTATCTGCTCGCCGTGGGTGGCGTTCAGGGCTTCGCGTTTACCCTGGGCGTCACGACTGTCATCGACATTGCCGTGATCTTCCTGTTCACCCACCCGATGATGGAGCTGCTCATCCGCATGCGCTTCTTCGGTGAGGGCCACAAATTCTCGGGCCTTGATCCCGAGCACCTGGGCGCGAAGAACGCCCTCGTGTACGCCGGACGCGGTCGCGTCGTCGTGCGCGGTGAATCCGAGGCGAAGGCTACGAAGGACGAGGCTGGGGACGGTCTGTCGATCGCCGAGCGTCGCCGTGCGGCGCGTCTGGCGGCGCAGAATGCGTCCGCGGCGCAGGAAGAGGAGAACTGACATGATGAGTTTTGCTCAGTGGGGCAACGCCCTGTACTCCGGCGAGAAGTCCTACGCCGTCGTTCCCAATCGTAAGACGTTCGTCGGCCTGGCTGCCTCGGTCCTCGTGATCGGTTTTGCGCTGGTCGCGATCATGGGGCTGAACCGCTCGATCGAGTTCACAGGTGGTTCCCAGTTCGACGTTGCTCACGTGAGCGACCAGAGCGAGTCCTTCGCATCGCGCACGGTGGCCGACACCGGCCTCGTCGAAGGTGCTTCGAAGGTGACCCGTGTCGGAAGCGACTCCGTACGCATCCAGACCACGTCGCTGGATTCTGCGACGACGGCACAGGTGCGTGACGCTCTGGCAAGCGCCTACGGCGTTGATCCGTCCTCGGTTCAGTCCTCCTCGATCGGTCCCTCGTGGGGTTCCTCGGTGACGACGAAGGCCGCTCAGTCGCTCGTCATCTTCATGGCCCTCGTGGCCCTGCTGATGACCGTGTACTTCCGTTCTTGGCGGATGGCAGTGTCTGCGCTCCTCGCGCTCGTGCACGACATCGCGGTGACGGTCGGTGTCTTTGCGATCCTGCAGGTTGAGGTCTCGCCCGCCACCGTCATCGGCTTCCTGACGATTCTGGGCTACTCGCTCTATGACACCGTCGTCGTCTTCGACAAGGTGCGCGAGCTGACAGCGGACGTCTACGATCAGAAGCACTACACCTTCGCCGAGTACGTCAACCTCGCGGTTAACCAGACGATGGTTCGCTCCATCAACACCTCGGTTGTGGCGCTTCTCCCCGTCGGTGCGATCCTTATCATCGGTTCTGTGGCCCTGGGGCCGGGTACGCTGGTGGATATCTCGCTGGCGCTGTTCATCGGCATGATCGCGGGTACCTACTCGTCGATCTTCATCGCCTCCCCGCTCCTCGTCACCTTCCAGGAGCTGTCGAACACCACCCGCGAGCACAACGCGGCAGTCGCGTACGAGCGCGAACACCGCCACGCCACCGACGAGGCCTCGCCCGCGAAGGCCGTCAAGGTGGCTCCGATTAAGCCCGGCAAGCGCCTGGGCAACGAGAATCAGCCTCAGAGGAAGAAGACTCATCGATGATCGGTGAACTCGGCGACCGCATCGCCACTCTCGTGCAGGACAACCTGGTTGAGATCCCGGACTTTCCCGAGCCGGGCGTTCTATTCCGCGACATTACCGGCCTGTTCGCGAACGGACCCGCGTTCAAGGAACTTGTGGAGTTGATCGGCGCGCGCTACGCGGGCCGCATCGACGCGGTAGCTGGCCTGGAATCGCGCGGCTTCATCCTCGGTGCCCCCGTGGCCGCCGAGTTGGGCCTGGGCATGCTGACGATCCGCAAGGCTGGCAAGCTGCCCGGTGAGGTCATCGGTGTCGACTACTCGCTCGAGTACGGCAGCGCCCGCATGGAGATCCGTCCTCAGTCGGTCCGCGAGGGTCAGCGCGTTCTCATCATTGATGACGTTTTGGCGACGGGTGGCACCGCGCGTGCGGCAGTCGATCTCCTCAATCAGTGTGGTGCCTCGGTCGAGGCCCTCGCTGTCCTGATGGAGCTCGACGGTCTCAACGGTCGTAGCAAGCTCGACGGCGTGACGGTGGAAACCGCACTGCACGTCTGAGCGACCAACTCATAGAGACGAGCGGGTCCCGGGATCGTCACGATCCCCGGACCCGCTCGTTCGTCGCTATCATTGGTTCATGAGCAGCGACGACACGACTTCAGGGGCCGCATTGCCCGCGGCCGTCTCCCGAGTGCGCTCCGGCCTCGTGTGGTTCGGGTCCCGTGGACGCGCCACGATCCCCGAGATTGAGCCGCTTGTGCGGGCTCTGCGCGCGAATCATCCGAAGGCGGATATCAGCGTGGTGGAGCGGGCCTACCGCAAGGCTGAAGAATGCCACCGTGGGCAAATGCGCAAGTCTGGCGAGCCGTATATCACCCATCCGGTGGCCGTAGCGACGATCCTTGCCGAGATGGGAATGACGACCCCGACGCTGGTTGCTGCACTGCTGCATGACACCGTGGAAGACACGGACTACACGCTCGAGGAACTGACCGCCGACTTCGGTGAACCCATCGCGAATCTGGTCGACGGTGTCACCAAGCTCGACAAGGTCCGCTATGGAGCTGCTGCTCAGTCCGAGACGCTGCGCAAGATGCTCGTCGCCATGAGCCGCGACATCCGCGTGCTGCTCATTAAGCTGGCCGATCGCATCCATAACGCCCGCACGTGGCGTTTTGTTCCGGCCAAGTCGGCGGCGAAGAAGGCGCAGGAGACGCTGGAGATCTACGCGCCGCTGGCTCACCGCCTCGGTATGAACATGGTCAAGTGGGAACTCGAGGAGCTTTCCTTCAAGACCCTGTATCCGGAAATCTACGAGGAGATTGACCGCCTCGTTGCGGAGAGGGCCCCTCAGCGTGAAGAGTACCTGCGTGACGTCATCGACCAGATCGAAGAGGATCTGCGCCGCTCGGGTACGAAGGGCACGGTCAGTGGTCGCCCGAAGAGCCACTATTCGATCTACCAGAAAATGATTGTGCGAGGCAAGGCTTTCGACGAGGTCTTCGACCTGGTCGCCGTGCGTGTGCTGGTGGACTCGATCAAGGACTGCTATGGCGTTCTCGGCGCCCTGCACGGTCGGTGGAACCCGATCCCGGGCCGCTTCAAAGACTACATCGCGATGCCCAAGTTCAACCTCTACCAGTCGCTGCACACGACGGTCATCGGTCCGGGTGGTAAACCGGTGGAGATCCAGATTCGCACGTATGACATGCACGAGCGCGCGGAACACGGTGTCGCCGCGCACTGGAAGTACAAGCAGAACCCGAACGCCACGAGCGGCGACTCGGATCGCATGAGTTCGGAGGAGCAGGCGAACTGGCTGCGTGCCCTCGTTGAGATGGAGCGCGAGACGGGTGATCCGGAGGAGTTCCTGGATTCGCTGCGCTACGAGATCGCTGGGGACGAGGTGTACGTCTTCACCCCGAAGGGTGAGGTCATCGTCCTGCCAGCCCGTGCGACTCCGGTTGACTTCGCCTACGCGGTGCACACCGAGGTCGGTCACCGCACGGTTGGCGCGAAGGTGAACGGGCGCCTCGTCGCCCTCGACACGCGCTTGGAGTCCGGTGAGACGGTCGAGGTCGTGACCTCGAAGTCGGATAAGGCTGGCCCGTCACGCGACTGGCTGGCGTTTGTCGCCTCGCCGCGTGCTCGCTCGAAAATCAAGGCGTGGTTCTCGAAGGAGCGCCGCGAGGAGGCCATTGAGTCGGGCAAGGAAGCGCTCGCTCGCACGATGCGCAAGCAGAACCTTCCGCTGCAGCGGCTCATGAATCATGAGTCGATCCTGTCGGTTGCGACGTCGTTTGGATACCCGGACGTGTCGGGCCTGTACGCGGCGGTGGGCGACGGGCATATTTCGGCGCAGAACGTCGTCAACCGGCTCATGGACAACCTGGGTGGGGGAGACGGCACCGAGGAGACGCTCTCCGAGGGCGTGACACCGGGTTCTACAAAGCCCCGTTCGCAAGCGTCGGGCGACGCGGCCATTACTGTGGCAGGTCTGAGCCCGAACGAGATCTGGGTGAAGCTCGCGAAGTGCTGTACGCCCGTTCCGGGTGACGAGATTGTCGCTTTCATTACGCGAGGCCAGGGGGTGTCCGTGCACCGCAGGACCTGTGCAAACGCGGTGCGCCTGGCTCAGCTTCAGCCCGAACGTTTCGTCGACGTGTCGTGGAACGCCGAGGGTATGACAGCTCCGTTCCGTGTCCAGATTGAGGTGCGCGCGCTTGACCGCGGCGGTCTGCTCTCGGACCTGACCCGGGTCCTGTCGGATTATCGTGTCAATATTCTGGCCGCAGCCCTGAAGACGGATGGCGACCAGGTGGCTTCCGGAAACTTCTCTTTCGAGCTGGCGGACCTGGGGCACCTGAATGCGGTCCTGTCGGCGCTGCGCCGGGTCGACGGGGTCTTTGAGGCGGTTCGGATCGGCTCCGACGCTTAGACGAGGTCGTGACACCCACGCGCTCACATGGGACAGCGACGTGTTACATCCGTCCCCTTTTTCGGTGTCGTACGCCCATTTTCCCGTTAGATGTGACACACTAGCTTTGTGTGTCACATCGGCACACGACCGCGCCGGGCGTCAGCCCTCGTCCTAGAAGGAATATCGTGACCGAGACGTCGATTCCGACCAACGAAACCACCCCCGAAGCCGTCACGGCTGCATCCGAGGAGACCACGGCCTCGACGATTCCCGCGTCGGAGCTGCCCGAGCACCCCTTCGCCCGCATCGGTGAGGACGGGACCGTCTATGTCAAGGATGGAGACGAGGAACGCGTTATCGGCGGCTTCCCCGAGGGAATTCCCGCTTCGCCGTACGCTCTCTACGAGCGTCGCTACGCCGACCTCGAGGCCACCATCAAGCTTTTTGAGGACCGCATGGCTCAGCTGAGTCCCCGCGACATCGACCAGACCCTGGCCACGTTGCGCGAGCAGGTTGCCTCCCCGAACGTCGTCGGTGACATCCCGGCTCTGCGCGCTCGCGTCGAGGCCGCCGCGAAGGCCGCCGAAGAACGCAAGGAGATCGCCCGCGAGGAGCGTAAGGCCGCCAAAGCTCAGGCTCTCGCAGACCGCACGGCCGTCGTTGAGCGCGCCGAGGCGATCGTCGCCCAGGATCCCGCCAAGACGCACTGGAAGCAGTCGGGCCAGACCCTGCGTGACCTGCTGGAAGAGTGGAAGACCCTGCAGCGTCGCGGCCCGCGCCTGGAAAAGGCCGTGGAGGACGAGCTGTGGAAGCGTTTCTCCTCCGCGCGCACCCAGTTCGACCGTCACCGCCGTCAGTTCTTCTCGCAGCTGGATCAGGCGCAGTCTGAGGCCAAGCGCGTCAAGGAAGCACTGATCGCCGAGGCCGAGGCGCTGTCCTCCTCCGTCGATTGGTCGCGCACCTCGAGCGCTTACCGTGAGCTGATGAACCGGTGGAAGGCCGCCCCGCGCGCCTCCCGCAAGGAAGACGATGCCCTGTGGGCCCGCTTCCGCGCCGCTCAGCAGGTGTTCTTTGACGCCCGCCGCGCCAAGGACGAAGCCACGGATGCCGAGTATCGGGAGAACCTGGCCGCCAAGGAAGCAATCCTGGTTGACGCCGAAGCGATCCTGCCCGTGAAGGACATCGAGCGTGCCAAGGCTCAGCTGCGTCACATTCAGGACCGCTGGGAAGAGGTCGGTCGCGTGCCCTCCTCCGACCTGCACCGCATCGAAGGTCGCTTGCGTGCCGTCGAGGCCGCCGTGCGCGAAGCGGAAGAGAAGGAATGGCGCCGTACCAACCCCGAAACGCGTGCACGCGCTGCCGGCATGGTGGGACAGCTCGAAGAACAGATCACTCAGCTTGAGCGTTCCCTCGCTGACGCCGAGGCTAAGGGCGACAACAAGGCGGCTTCCGCCGTGCGTGAGACCCTCGAGACCAAGCGCGCCTGGCTCGCGCAGATCTCCTCGTCCATGGAGTGACATGCGCCTTCACGTTATTCCGTCGCCTTTCTACGCGGCAAATGGGCTTGTGCTCGTCCCTTCCGGGGCGGGCACAGCCCTTGTTGTTGACCCTTCCGCAGGCATCCAGCATCTGATCCGCGAAGTTCTTCAGACCGAAGGGGTGAACGTCGGCGCTGTCCTGCTCACACACGGTCACCCTGACCATGTGTGGGACGCCGCCGAAGTCTCCACGTGGGGCCTTGACGGGACCACCGTGCCCGTCTACCTGCCCGGACCCGACATGTACCGCATGGATGACCCGGCCTCGTTCCTGCCGATGCCCCTGCCTGACTTCGCGGGGGAGTGGGTCAAGCCCACCGACCTGCGTGAGATGCCCGCGGATTCGGTCGAGCTGACACCCGGCGTGTGGGTTCGCATGGTTCCCGCCCCCGGCCATACGGAGGGATCAGCGGTTTTCCTGGGGCACAGCCCCCTGGACATCCGTGTCAACAACCAGTCGTTCTACGCCAACGAGGAGTGCGTGCCGTGGGCGCTCAGCGCCGACGTCCTGTTCAAGGACAGCGTTGGACGCACCGACATGCCCGGTGGTGACGAAACGCAAATGCGTCACTCACTGCGTACTATTTCCAATGCGTTGGACCCGAACACGATCCTCATCCCCGGCCACGGTCCGGCAACAACGATGGCCGATGAGATACGCTCCAACCAGTATTTGATCCGCGCTCGCCGTATCGGCTAGCGTCGGTGCCGTTTGTTTGCGAAGGATTACGTCATGGCTCGCACGTCCCTGTCAGGTTTCCCCGAATGGCTCCCCGAGGGCCGCATCGTCGAGATGCACGTCCTCGACGAGCTGCGCCGCGTTTTCGAGCTGCACGGTTTCGCTGGCATAGAGACGCGCGCGGTCGAGACTCTGGCCCAGCTTGAAGCCAAGGGTGAGACCTCCAAGGAGATCTACGTCCTGGACCGCCTGCAGGCGCTCAAAGCTGCCGCTTCCGGCGCTCGTGCCCCCAAGGACAAGGGCATGGGTCTGCACTTCGACCTCACCGTGCCCTTCGCGCGTTACGTCGTGGAGAACGCGAACGAGCTGGACTTTCCGTTCAAGCGATATCAGATTCAGAAGGTCTGGCGCGGCGAGCGCCCCCAAGAGGGACGTTTCCGTGAGTTCACGCAGGCCGATATCGACGTCGTCGGTAACGGAGAGCTGCCCTTCCACTTCGAGGTGGACCTGCCCCTCGTGATGGCTGAGGCGCTCAACAACCTGCCGATCCCGCCGGTGCGCGTGCTCGTCAACAACCGCAAGGTCGTACAGGGCGTGTGTGAGTCGCTGGGCGTCACCGACGTTGAGGCGGCCCTGCGCGGCCTGGACAAGATCGACAAGATTGGTCCGGAGGGTGTGGCTCAGGAACTCGCCGAATCCGGTATCGACGGTGACCAGGCGTCCGTGCTGCTGCAGATGGCGCAGATTCGCACGGCCGATTCGGTCGAGGTACGCGAGCGCCTGGGCGCGCTGGGTGTGAGCGGAGAGCTGCTCGAGCAGGGCTTGCACGAGCTGACCGCCCTGCTCGACACCGCAAACAAGCGGATGCCGGGCGCGGTCGTCGCGGACCTGAAGATCGCGCGCGGCCTGGATTACTACACGGGTAGCGTGTATGAGTCGGAGATTGAGGGCCACGAGGACCTGGGGTCGATCTGTTCGGGCGGGCGCTATGACTCCTTGGCGAAGGATGGCAAGCGCACCTACCCGGGTGTGGGTCTGTCCATCGGTGTTTCGCGACTGGTTTCCCGCATGATTTCCGCGCCGTTGGCGCGCGCCTCGCGCAAGGTTCCCACGGCCGTCGTCGTTGCCGTCACGAACGAGGAGCGTCGCGAGCGCTCCGAGGAGATCGCGGCCATCCTGCGCTCGCGTGGTATTTCGACGGACGTCGCACCAAGCGCGGCCAAGTTCGGTAAACAGATCAAGTTCGCCGACAAGCGTGGCATCCCCTTCGTCTGGTTCCCGGGCGAGGATGGAGCCGACACAGTCAAGGACATTCGCACGGGTGAGCAGGTGGACGCCGACGCCGCCACCTGGGTTGTGCCTGAGGCGGACGCAGCCCCTTCGGTCGAGAAGGTGATGCCCTGAGTGTCGGCCTCTGCGGTTGAAGCAGCCCGCGGCCTGGCGGGTGCGCTTGAGCAGGCGCTCAGTGCGATGCCCTCGGGTGCTCGCGCGGACGCTGAGAGGGCACTGCGCCGACTGCAGGACGTTGTGCTGCCTCGTCTAGAGGAAGCCGATGCGCCGCTCCTCGTGGTGGTTGGCGGCTCGACGGGGGCGGGTAAGTCAACGCTCGTCAACTCTCTGCTTGAACGTACGGTGAGTCGGGCGGGCGCTGTTCGTCCGACGACGCGGCGGCCGGTTCTCGTGTGTGCGCCTCAGACCCGCTCGTGGTTCATGTCGGATCGCGTGCTGCCGCGCCTGGCCAAACATGAGGGTGGGGAGGGCACGAGCCTGGATGCCGTGACGATCACGGTGGACGACTTGATGTGGCCGAGCATGGGTATCCTTGACGCTCCCGATATTGACTCGGTTGAGGAAGGCAATCGACGGCTCGCGTCAGAGTTGCTTGATGGCGCGGATCTCTGGATTTTCGTGACGAGTGCCGCACGCTACGCCGACGCGGTCGCCTGGACGCACCTGGAGGAGGCAGCCGCGCGCGGCTTGCGCGTCTCCATCGTCCTCAACCGCGTCCCCCCGGGCGCTGAGGCTGAGATCCGTGCGGATCTTGCCTCGCTCGTGCAACGACGAGGCCTGGGCGAGGTCCCGATTATCGTCATTACTGAGCAGTCGCTGACCGATGGTCGCCTACCCATTGACGCTATTTACCCGGTCGGTTCTTTCTTGGAGGGAATCGGGCACGATGCGCAGGAGCGTGCGGTGATCGTGCGTCGTGCCCTCACCGGTGCTGTCGCCGCGTCCTTCGAGGAGTCTGATCGTGCTCTGGATGCGTCTCGTGATAGCTGTCGTGCAGTGGACTTTGCGTGCGAGGAGCTTGAGGCGACGGTCGTCTCGCGGGCCCACGAGGTTGCCTCGTCCTCGAGCGATGATGTGCTGCGCGGTGAGGTGAGCGCGCGCATCGCCGAGGTGCTGGGGTCCTGGGACATGACGCGAACCTTTTCCCGCGTTGTGGCGTCGGTGCGCCAACGCATCGTGGGTGCCGTGCGGGGCACGGCAGCCCCGGAGGAACAGGTGTGTCGTGACCTGACGGGTGGCGTGGCTCAGCGTCTTGGGGACTCCTATCACCGCGCGTGGAACGACGCCCTGCGCTTGGCTGCGTCGGTGGGAGAGGCCGAGGGACTGGAACCGATGCTGGACGTGGACGGGGCTGCCGAGCGCGCCCGCCACACCGCGCAGGAATGGACCAGCGAGGTAACGGACATCGTCCGGGGCCAGGCACAGTCTTCACGCGTGAGCGGTCGGCTGCTGGCGGGCGGCATCAACGTTGTGACGCTCTCGCTCATGGTCAGCGTTTTCGCGATGACGGGCGGGGTGACCGGGGTCGAGGTTGGCGTCGCTGGTGCCTCTGCTGCGCTGTCGCAGACGATCCTCGAATCCTATTTCGGCGAGCGTACGGTGCGTTCCCTGGCCACGCAGGCGCGCGAGGCGCTCGAACGACTGGCTGCCGACTCGCTGGCAGAGGTCGTCGCGCCCGTTGCGACGCGGCTCGACAACTCGCGGGAGCACGAGCGGATTGACACGCTTGAGTCTGCTCTCGCCACCGCGCGGGAGGCGCTGGTATGAAGCGCGCAGCAACGCCGGTTGCCGCGGCCGCCGCGGAGCTCGACCAGATTGCGACGCTCGCAGCCTCTGATATTGAGCCGCAGATACTGGAGCGTATTCGGGAACTCATCGATGTGACGTCGGATCGGGCCGAGATCGACCCGACCTGGTGTGTCATCGGCATGCTCGGCGGAACGGGTGCCGGGAAATCTTCCCTCGTGAACGCTCTTGCCGGGGGAGAGGTCGTGTGTGCCGGTGTCTTGCGGCCCACGACGAACGAGGCGTGTGCCGTCCTGCCCGCGGGCCGCGAGCCGAAGGAATTGCTCGGTTGGTTGGGCGTGCGAACCCGCGTCTGCGCGCCCGGTGACTTACCGGGCGACACCGCGATTATTGACCTGCCCGACATCGATTCGGTCGAGGCTTCACACGCGCAGGTGGCCGGGCGTCTGGCCACGCGTGTGGACGCCCTTGTCGTCGTTGTTAACCCGCAGAAGTACGCGGATGCGCGCCTGCACGATGAGTGGCTGGAACGCTTGCGCACCTCGCATGCCTCCGTGACGGTTGCCTTGACCCACATCGACACGCTCGGCGTGGCTGAGAGGACCTCCATCGTGTCCGACCTGCGCCGCATCCTGGATGAGCGTGGTCTGACGGGCGCTCGCGTTGTCCCGGTCAGTGCGACGACGGGGGAGGGAGTGGCTGAGCTGGCCTCCCATCTGGCAGATGAGGCGGCCCGCGTCTCGCGTCAGGCTGCCCGGGCGCGGGCCGCCCTGAGCCAGGCAGCTCGGCTTGTGCGCGAGGCGGTGGGCGTCGAGGGCGCGATTCGTGGCGTTGAAACCGAGGGAATGGCAAGTGATCTGGCGGGGGTGGCCGCCGATCTTGTCGGAGTCCCGATTATCGCTGAGGCCGTGGCCGCTTCGACCCTGCGCGCCGGCACGCGTACGGGTGGCTGGCTGCCGCTGCGTTGGCTCGCGCGCCTGGGGGTTGATCCCCTGCGGCGTCTGCACCTGGGGGAGGAGGAACGCCAGGAGAGTGCGACGACTCCAACGCTGCCGACGCGATCCGCCTCTGACGGGGCGGCCTTCGCGAACGCCGTGCGTCGCGAGGTGGCCGCACGCTCGCAGGGGCGCCCCGAGCGCTGGCGCCGACTACTCGTCGAGCGCGCCCTGTCTGGCGCAGCCGCGGTGCCCGCAGCGGCGCACCGCGAGGTGGCGAACAACCTGCGCGTGAGCGCGAGCGCGCCGAGTCTCTCCCGCATCCTCGGCGGCTTCCAGCTTATTGCGTGGATGGTCAGCCTCATGGGCGCTGCGTGGATCGGCCTCGTGCACCTGGGACGTGCCGTGCTCATCGATACCGACGTCCCCGCCATCGGCCCGATCCCTATGCCCACGGTGATTCTCGTTTGCGGCCTCGCGGTGACCCTCCTGTGCGCGAGCCTGAATCGAGCGCTGTGTTCCTGGGTGGCTTCCCGCCGCAAACGGGCGGTCATGGACGACGTGCGTGCCATGTGCCGCGACGAGGTTGACCGTCTCGTCGTCGCCCCGCTGCGGGTGGAAGATAATCGCCAGGTCACCATTGCCTCGTTCGTGGCACGCCTCCACCTCGACAAGAGGGTGTGAAGCGGCGCTCACCAGCGGCGTCGAACAGTGAATTCGCCGACCACGGGCACCTTTTCTGAGGAAGTGCACGCTATGCTGGTGGGAGCGATGAGGCGCAGCCCCTTGTTATGGTGCCCCGCGGGATGCGGGTTTTGTTGTTATGGGTGAGGCCGCGCTGAGGAGCCGAGATGGCCCGCCCCGATGGTTTTGCTACCCCACATGCAACAGGCAAGGAATCACTATGCCCTCTGAGGACTACATGGACCGCGACGAACGAGACGAGCGCGACGACATCATTGATGCGGACGAGGACCCCGGCCTCGTCGACGACAGTGCGGACGAAGACACCGACCTTGACGACGCCGAGGACACTGACGACGCGGACGACGACACCGTGACTTTCGCGAGCCTCGGCCTGCCCGAGGAGATCCTCGCGGCCGTGACCGACATGGGCTTCCGCGTCCCCACCCCGATCCAGGCAGCCGCCATCCCGCCGCTGCTGGAGCTGCGCGACGTCGTCGGCATCGCCCAGACGGGCACCGGCAAGACCGCAGCCTTCGGCCTGCCGCTGCTCGCCATCGTCGACGCGGATGAGCGCGACGTGCAGGCCCTCGTCCTGGCACCCACCCGCGAGCTTGCCATGCAGAGCGCCCAGGCGATTGAAGACTTTGCAGCGCGCACGGCCCGCCTCGATGTTGTCCCCGTGTACGGCGGCTCACCGTACGGCCCGCAGATCGGCGCGCTCAAGCGTGGTGCCCAGGTCGTCGTCGGCACCCCGGGCCGCGTCATCGACCTCATCGAGAAGGGCGCGCTGGACCTGTCGAACGTGCGGATGCTCGTGCTCGACGAAGCCGACGAGATGCTGCGCATGGGCTTTGCTGAGGACGTCGAGACGATTGCGTCGAGTGCCCCCGATGATCGCCTGACCGCGCTGTTCAGCGCCACGATGCCCGCCGCCATCGAAAAGGTGGCGCGTGAGCACCTGAAGGACCCTGTCAAGGTCGCGGTCTCCACCGAGTCTTCCACGGTCGATACGATCCACCAGACCTACGCCGTCGTGCCCTACAAGCACAAGATCGGCGCTCTGTCCCGCGTGCTCGCAACCCGCGCCCAACACATCGCTAAGGGACAGGAAGAAGCCGACGCCGCCATTGTCTTTGTGCGCACACGCGCCGACGTCGAAGAGGTCTCCCTCGAGCTGTCGGGCCGCGGATTCCGTGCCGCCGGCATCTCCGGCGACGTCGCCCAGACCGAGCGTGAGCGCATGGTTGAGCGCCTGAAGAACGGCTCCCTCGACGTGCTGGTCGCCACCGACGTGGCTGCACGCGGCCTCGACGTTGAGCGCATCTCCCTGGTCGTTAACTTCGACGTTCCGCGTGAACCCGAGGCCTACGTGCACCGCATCGGCCGCACCGGTCGCGCGGGTCGCGAGGGCCGCGCGCTGACCTTCTTTACCCCGCGTGAGCATGGTCGGCTGCGCCGCATCGAAAAGCTGACGGGAACCGAGATGGAAGAGGTCGAGATTCCGTCGCCCGCAGCTGTCTCCGAGTTCCGTGCCCGCCGCCTGCTCGAGGGTTTGGCCGCCCGCATTGAGCGCGGTCGCCTTGACATGTATAAGGGCCTGCTGGCGGACATGGGTGAGGAGTCCTCCGTTGAAGACATTGCCGCGGCCCTCATGGCCACGGCTGTCGGCGACGAGGGACCGGCCCCGCGCCGTGAGAAGGATCGTCGCGGAAACGGCAAGATCCGCCGCGAGGAACGCCTGGACGAGTCCGGTGAGTTCGTGGGTGCCTCCTTCGAGGCAGGCCGCGACAAGGACCGCCCGCTCAAGGGCGGCGCGAACGGCGCTCGTCGTCGTGGTGGCGGTCGTCCTACCCCCGGCTCGGGTACGCGCTACCGCATCGAGGTGGGTAAAAAGGACCGTGTCAAGCCCGGCTCCATCGTCGGTGCGATTGCTGGTGAGGGCGGCATCGACGGCCGCGACATCGGCAACATCGAGATCTACCCGACCTTCTCACTCGTCGACATCACGGCGGACCTGTCGGGCGAGCAGCTCTCGCGTATCTCCAAGGGCTACGTGTCCGGCCGTCAGCTGCGCATCCGAGTGGACGAGGGGCCGGGCGCGCGCGGGGAACGCGACGGCTTCGAGCGCCGCGAGCGTCGTGACTTCGACCGCGATCACCGAGGCCGGGGAGGCTACGGCGAACGCGAGGGTCGCTTCTCGGATCGCGACGAGAAGCGTCCGCACCGCTTCGAGAAGGGCGACGGCTCGCGTCCGCGCCGCAGTGTTCGCACCGAGCGCTGGGAGAAGGACATCAA
>OCIZ01000110.1_pt1 | contig 22270 bp, 28 predicted proteins | sample 1495841 | NCBI WGS metagenome assembly OCIZ01 (sample SAMN01915229, study PRJEB22387) | human oral metagenome | isolation source: saliva | host: Homo sapiens | place: USA
AAATAGATTGATATTAGATTGGAATTATATATGGGTATTTCGGTAGAAAAATTCATAACCGAGCAGGAAGAAAAAGGGCGTCGATCTAAATTGGAACCGTTCAAAACAGACATCCTGCTACTTAAGCAAAAAGGCTTTTCTCAAAAACAGATTCAACAGTTTTTGAAGGAAAACGGCCTCAAAGTTGGACTAACGACAATTAACTGGTTTATCAAAACACGTTCAAAATCAGAATCACTCCTTAAACCGGAAAACAGCAAAGTGGAAGTTCAAAAGGCGCCGCAACTCCAAACTCATTTTCAAAAAAATGAATCGCAAAATACAAATAAACCGGCAAATGGCTCACCTACAACAGCAGGCAAAGGCAAGTTTCACTGGCAGGGTGAGATTGATCCAGAGGCATACAAATGAAAAAGCCGTCTGATTCACTCAGACGGCTGTACCAACAATAACGAATTATTTAATCTGCTCGACTACCAAGCCCTTACTTTCAAGCAAAACTGCTGCCTTACGGTCAAAAGTAACGAAACACGACGCTCCCATCATGCGTCCCAAAAACTCGTTGACTCCGTCGGCAAAATCGCCATTGTCTTCCATAATTGCAAACCCCGCTCCCAGCTCGTCCTCCTGAATAACCAAATTGGGGATAGATTCGGAGAAACTGCGAAGTTGTTGCAAAACAAGGTTTTTTTCCATTTTATAACTACGGGTCAAAACCCATACGCATTCTAAAAATACCGTGGTTGGCACAATCACACTATCAGCATTTTCCAGTAATTCCAATGCCTTATCTCTTTGTACCAAATCGTCATCAACGAACAACCGTACCAAAACATTGGTATCAATAGCAATCTGCCTCATTTGAGTTTCAATCCTTCAGAACCTGCCGCTGCCCCAGCATTAGCAATAGCTTCGTTCAGCTCGTCAATGGATAGATGGACATCATGCGGGTTGCCCAAACAACCGGCGAAATCCCTAAATGATTTGTGAGAAACAGTTTTCTTTTTTTCTGCCCGTATCCGCAGCTCGCCGTTAGGCAGTTTGCTGACATGGATTCTGTCTCCGGCAGTAATGCCCAAATGCAGCAAAAACTCTTTTTTCAGCGTAACCTGATTTTTAGCGGTTAATCTCAAAGCCGTTCCCATGATAAATCTCCATCAAACAAAGTAAGGTAACTTTACCTTACTTTTTGTCTCGTCTCAACCCATTTATCCACAAAACCTGTACATATCCCTCCCTCAAAAACACCCAATATCCTATCAAACGCCAATATCCATCTACATAGATCATAAATTGCACAAAAAACAATCAGGCGGCCGCCTGTAATATTTTTTGATAGTGATCTGTGATCGTGTTCTTTGTATAAAGGCCGTCCTATACGGACAAAGTTCTCTGTCCTCAAAAGCCAATGTTCTTTGCTCAATATGTACAAACACTGTATTTTCAATTACTTATTTCAGCAAAATTAGCGGATTTTTATCATCTGATTTGGGTAAAAATAGGAAGGCGGAACGGAAAAACAGGTGGGTATCTCCCAATCTGCGCCGCAAAACAGGCAAAACAGCCTTTCAGAAGACCTTTTCAGCGGCAAAAGGCACAAAAAAAGCTGCCGGAGCAGCATTTGAGCGTGGCGGTGCCAACAGCCTGATGATTACTGTTTTTTCTTGTAGTAATTTATGAGATTTTGACGATTAGGATTGTCAGGATTCCGCTGTCCGCCTATATCGGGCGGCGGGGCGGCGGATTGGTTGATTTGCGCTTCGTATTCCGCCTTAGCTTTGCGCGTGGCCGCTTCGGACGTCGGTGGCGCAGGGATATTAGGGGAACGGTCGGATGGATAGAAGCCCGCCCAGCCGTTCAGAATCGATTTCTGCATCACGGCATCGAGATCGTAGTTTTTGTTTTTGAGGTCTTTAAGCTGTTTGAGCAGGATTTTTTTCTGCTTGATATTGAGGGGCTTGCCTTTTTCGGCGCGCATTTTGAGGAATTCGTTCCAAAGGTCGAGATTAACCCACTTTTCAAGGCGGAAATTGTTGATGTCGAGATGGTAGCGGCTGTCAAACCGCGGTAATGGCTCGCCTTTAACTAGGTAGCAAAGCTCCAATAACCGCTCTTTGTTGAGCTGCCAGTGCAATCTGCCGTGTACGCCTGCGCGTCGGCATTGGATCACGCCTTTGCCCAATAAAAATTTCCGCGCCTTTTCGTAACCACGTCGCGTCAGTCCGAACTCGTCAAATAACTGGGTAGCCGTCTTGTATATCCAGCCATGACGTTTCGGCTCTTTGTCAGCCACATCACTCCACCAAAACAGCCCCGACAACAACGTCGCCGCCTGAATATTGGAGCCGCACAAAAGCCCGAACTCGCGGTAAACCACGAAATCCGTTGTAATGTGATGGCGGATGTCTGCGGTGAGCATTGTTATTTATTTTCTCTTGTTGTAAAGAGAAGGATTGACTTTCAATTTCCCATTTGTGATTTTCTCAATCCTATACGCCTGTTTTTCGGGAATAATATCCTTCCATTGAGTGACTGCTGAAGGGCTAACATCCAAGTGTTGTGCTGTGGCACTTTTAGAGCCGAAGAATTTTAGGACATCTGCTTTTAACATAATTTCTACCTGTCATTTTAAGTATTCTTAAATTATAAGTGTGAAGAAAACTTAAAGCAAGATAGGTTAAGATAACTTAAATACTTTCCAAGCAGGCTAATATCGTGAATAAGACAATCGGACAACGGATTCGGCAAAAAAGGAAAGAGTTCGGATGGACTCAACAAGAACTGGCGAAGAAGCTCAAAGATGTTTCCCATGTGGCAATATCACAGTGGGAATCCAATACGACCAAACCTAATGCAGAAAATTTATACGAGCTATCTCAGATACTTGGTTGCGATTTAGGCTGGCTTTTAAAAGGCGAAGGCGAAGATACAAATACTAACGTAGTTTTTATAGAGGATTCAAACAATCGGAAAATTCCCGTTTTGGATGTTGCTCAAATAGAAAATTGGAATCTGCGGATACCAATACCCAATCCAATAAAAGGAGCTTATCTTATGAGTAATATCCATGACCCCAAGAAATGCTTTGCATTGAAAATTTCTGGTGATTCAATGAATCCAGATTTTGTGGAAGGAGATGTGATCGTCGTTGATATAGAACAAAAGCCTGAACCTGGTGAATTTGTAGTTGCTCGAATTGGTAAGGATGTCGTATTCAGAAAATATCAAGTAGTAAGTTCTGTGAACGGAGAACCCGAATGCTTTTCTCTTTCTCCATTAAATCGGGACTTTCCGCCGTTCTCTTCTTCACGTCACACCATTGAAATTATCGGTACTATGGTTGAACATCGCATTTTTCGAAGGAAGCGATAAAAGTCTGATTCTCCCACTAAAAGGTCGTCTGAAATATCAGGCGACCTTTTATTTTCTCTTTAAAAATCAAAGTTATACGCGAACTCAATCACAAAAATTAAAGAAATCTTAAATTTCAGCTTGCTTAATTATTTAAGTTATCTTAAAATTGGTTTTGTCGAAATTAAACGCTCTTTAAATATTTGGAACGAAGCAACCGGCCTTCGGAGTTATTTCGGAGTATAAACCCCGAAAAAACAGGCGTAGAAAAGGCGATCGAGCCTTTGGGTTAGAACAAACGGTTGCTGGCAGCTTTCAACCTGCCAAAAAAAAATGCCGCGCATCCGGGTAGCCTGATGAGAGGGTCCGGTAACAGGCGGCAAGTTGGACGTATTTTTTAATCGGGACGTAATCCCGATGCAGCAGCGATAATCTGCGGACAAGCTGCAAAATACATTTTGGTTTTTCTTTTCGCCCGCCGTGAGCGGGTATTTATCGGATAAATCCGATAGGGCATAGGCCCAAATGTTCTGACGGCTCTACCCGTCTTTAAACATGTATCCAAATCCAAGCCCACTTCTTGCACAAGTGGGTTTCCGTTTGGGTTCATCCGAAATAATAATAAAGTTTATTATTTCAGATAGTTCATTATTATAGTTCAAAGGTGAAGTTATGACAAATATGACAAAGGATGAAATTAAAGCTCTGCAAATCAAAGCAGCAGAAATCAGTGATCATTTTGAAAAACGCTCGGCGGTTTATGTGCGCTCGAGACAGGAAATTTTTGAGGCAAACCGTGAGAATCATGATGACACATTCATCGCATCGCGTGTTGCGAATGACTACTGGTGGAAGTTTGAGTGGTATCTGAAGGGCAGTGATCTTTGGAAAGATAGCGATTTTGACGATATTGATGAGATTGCGGCAGAGTTTGAGAGTCGGTTTGCGGGATTATTTCGGGAAGGTTGAGAACGATGCCGGTAAAGATGGGAATGACTTTATTACTTAGTCTGTTTTTTGATGATTATGGTTTTCCTAATCTATGGGCGTGGGTAATCTATTTTATTCTTTGTGGTATAACGGTGGCCTTTTTCTGGTTATGCTCTTTGGGCGAAAAAAAAGAAGAAGAGGTATTATTCAAATATACTTCGCTTTCTGCAATTTTCTTGTATTTATGCCTATTTGGCTTAGTTTATTCATTAAACCCATATGGATATATACCTGTTAGTGGTACAGATATCCAAAAGGATAATATAAGAAGATGTACGCTCGGAAAAACCATTACCCTTGAAAACATCGAAGATGTTATGACAGACTGCAAAAAAAGTGATAAGGATCTGAAATCTAAGGCAGGAATCGAATCCTTAAGAAAATAGCGCAGAGGGGAATTATGAAAGATATTGAAGTATGTAACTTAATGAACTTGGCCGAGGATATTTGTGAGTTTTTAGAATTGCGAGCTGGTTCTTACATTATCCCTAAGCCTGAGTTTGATTTTCCTCGTCATGATGACCCTGAAATCTGTTACGCTGAAGCAGATATTGCCAAGAAATATCAAGAACAATTTGAATTGTATTTAACGAAAGGACAATTTGAATCAGAAGCAGGTTTTGATATTGCTGAGATAGCGAAGCAATTTAAGGAGCTGTTTGCTGCATATTTTGAGACCTTAACCGATGATGAAATTTATTCTGAGTACATTTATTGATGATTATGGACTTGCAAAGATTTTTCTGTTGATAAGTACTTTTATTGTGTATTTGGCTTTTTTAGCTCTTTTCAACATTTACCTTTACACCTCTAAAAGATTGCTGCCTAAATTTCTAATAGGTATCCCTTTATTCTCATTGTTGTACTTGTTTATCTCAATGTCTTTTATGAGTCCATATGAAAACATTCCCATTTATGGTACGGACATTCAAAAGTCCAATTTGAAAAGATGCACCGTTGGGAAAACCATTGCCCTCGAAAAAATCGAGGATATTATGTTTGATTGCAAAAAACATGATTTGGAAATGGAACTTAAGTCCATAACAAAATAAGTAAGGTTAATTTCAGGTCGTTAGAAGTTTCAGACGACCATTTCTACCGCCTAGCTACACAAAAGGCGGCGGGCAACTCAGCGGCTCGAGAGAAAGGAAGACTGAGCGGTTCCGACACCGTCCGTGTGTGATGTTGTGTGAACAAGCACTTTGCCCGTGAACAACCAGCAGTAGCGGGAGGGTAAAAATCGGCGGCATGGCAGTTATCGCGCTTTGCCGTTTTGAGCGATGCCCTGATAAGGCTGACTACCGGCAATAGGTCGGGGAGCAGGTGGAAGCCCTGCATTTCAAATTAATTTAAAAGAAGACTCCGATGTATGCGAAAGTTCTTGTAATAATAGTTGGTATGATGCTTTCAGCAATAATAATTAAATTAATATATACGGCCAATCTGATAAATTATCTTAAAGCCAGTCCATTTATTATCGGGAGTTTTATGGCACTTGTTTGGATGTGGGCATTAGATGATTAATAACTAGAAGGAGTTATTGATATGCGTTTAGATGAAGGAAAAATGGAAGAATTGAGAGATCGAATTCTAGAGCTGAATGGAAAACGGTTATCAGAGTTAGATGAAGTGCAATTGAAGCTGTATGGAACTGCACTTTCATATAATAGAAAATTAGAACTGCTAATCATTAGTAAGCAAATTAATGAAAATGATTCCATCATTTATATAGGCAAGTTCGACGGTTTATGTGCGTTCGGTCAAGAGGAAGGTAAGTCATGAAGTTTAACCGTCGTGAAAAAAGGCTGTTTGATGAACTGGCTTACTACACCTGTTTGGGTACGGAATATCCGTATGAAAAACAGACAAGGATGCTTAGGCTGATTGGTCTTGCTTTTGTCGTTGGAGCACCACTGGTGGGCGTTATTCCTCCCTACATAGACAAATTAAAACCACTTACCTTTCCCATTTTCTTTATTTATATGGCAATTATTTTTTCTATGATCTGCATTGGAATAAAACGAGACTATTTCCCAGGAGAAAAAATTCAGCATGACATCAACTTGCATCGAAGCGGATATATTCGTGAATATAATCTGCTCAAACAGGAAAACCCGGGACTGACCGTTGAAGCCTTTGCGGAAAGCATCAAAGTATTTTTGGCCGCCCAAGAAAAACAGCGCACCCAACAAGAAAAACGGGAAAACGAACAGAAACTGGCTGAACTGAAGCAGAAATACGATCTGTAATCGCGTTTCAAAAACCTTCCAATGCCCTGAGTATGATGGCGATGATAAGGTTGAGGATTGGCTGATTTTGGGGCGGACAGCCGTGTTAAAGCAACCGCACTTGAGATGGGAAAAAGACTTGTTAACTTTGACCTTTCTGAGACAAATACCTATTAATTAGCGTAAAGGAAAAAAAATGAGACCAAGTGAAGCATTTCAAACCACAAAAGAAATGAAGCTAGAGAATTTTGTGCAGATTTGGAATTTGGGCGGTGAACGTAGTATTGGGAATCAATTCTCAAATATGGATAAGGCCAATTATTTGGAATGTATAGATAAGTCTGCTGAGGAAAAAATTGTACTTCTGCAAAAAGAGCTTGACCAATTTATGGACTCTATCCCAACGATAAGTATATTTGGTTGTGGTCGTTACGCTGAAAGAGCAGAAGACGTAAAAATTGCCAACCAAATTCAGGAAAAAATTAATTTTGCTTCTCAAAAACGAACCGTCACCAACATTACGTCGGAATTTGATGCAGGTTGGGTGCTTCCCGGAATCAAGCATGGCAAATCTTCTAAAACACTGAATATTTCGCCTTTACCCGAAAATTGGGACGAGGTATGGCTTGTTTATAAGCAATATCCTCATTTTCATAGGATTTTGGTTGCGCGGAACAATCATGATGGTACGGTTCAGGTTTTCAAATCATGATGAAGAAAAGTAAATGTTTATCGGCAAACAACACAGACCACCGAACACATGATTAAACACTGACCGCCTGTGGGCAACTCAGTGGCTCGGAGCAAAAAGACTGAGCGGTTCCGATACCGTCCGTGTGTGATGTTGTGTGAACAAGCACTTTACCCGTGAACAACCATCAGTAGCGGGAGGGTAAAAATCGGATTGATAAGTAATCGATTCTGTACAAGGTCGTCTGAAAAAAGTTTTCAGACGACCTTCAATTTATCTAAAAGCGAAAGGAAGCAACATGAAAAAACTCCGCAAGCCCGTCAAACAAATTGTGATTGGCACTTACGAAAGCATGAAGGCTGCATCCAAACAGGTTGACCTGTTGATGCGTGGCAATAGTGATTTATGCGTAAATATCGTTCAGGACGGACGCAAGTTTCAGGTTCGAACGGTTGCTTGGCAATAAAAAAGCCGCTTTCTTTCAAAAGCGGCTTTGGGAGAATTGGATAATCTCGTAGGGGTACGCAGATTATCCTTTTTTTCGTCTTTTATTTCAATATGGAAAAGGTATGTGTATGAAAAAATCCTTGGGTTTGTTTACAGCGGCGTTGCTGGGTGCCGCGCCCGCCGTTTATGCTGACGATGCACTGACCGGCGATACACGATTGGCGTGTGAAGCGGTTTTGTGTCTGTCTTCGGGCGATCGTCCGAGCGAGTGTGCGCCATCAATTAAGCGTTATTTTTCGATCCGACACAAGAAATTGGGCGATACGCTCAAAGCACGTCGGAACTTTTTGAAGATGTGTCCGGCAAGTTCTGAAAATCGGGAAATGGCCGGATTGGTAGATGCCATTGCGGAAGGTGCCGGTCGTTGTGATGCAAAAGAGTTGAACCGAATGATGCGTTATTCGGCATGGGAACAGGTTTGCGAACAGAAAACCTATAACCGTCTTGGCCGAAACTACACCAAACAGGAAAACTGTCAGATGGTTAAAAAATTCCGTGTCCGTCCCGATAAACCGCAATACTGCAAAGCATATTTTGAACATGGTTGGACAACCACTGGCGATAAGGTGCGTTATGTAGGCGAAGAGAAAACCGGTGGTCGTTGGGTTGATGTTCACTGAAAATTTCACTCCTGCTCTACATCGGCATAATGTTTAGCAGTTTATGCAGCTCTTCCAATTGGTAAGAGCTGCTTTTTTACAAACGAAAGCCTGTTCAAGGACGAGCAGGTTTCTTTTTGTGAAAAAACATTACAAACGAAAGGTTATGCCATGAAGGAAGTCCATTTTATTGCTCAGGGTAAGGGCGGTGTCGGTAAATCTACGATTGCTGCATTTACCGCCGACTACTTGAAAAACGCCGCAGCCGCAGCCATGCCTGTCCCTATGTTCTGCTTCGATACAGACCCTGTAAACCAAACCTTTCTGCGTCATCAGGCTTTCAAACCCGAGCTGGTTAAAATCATGACGGAACACAATACCATCAATTCGCGAAATTTTGACGGTTTGGTGGAAAAATTAGTATTCGAAGAAGGTATAGCCATTGTTGACAACGGCGCGGCAACGTTTGTGCCGTTGATGTCCTATATGGCGGAGAACTCAATTCCGGAGTTGTTGGCCGAGAATAATGTTCGGATGGTAATTCATGTGCCACTGACGGGCGGACAGGCATTGAACGACTGTATTACAGGGTTAGTACAGATACTGAAAAGCCTGAAAGCCGAGGTTGTTGTGTGGTTGAACGATTTTCGGGGAAACGTGGAGCAGGAGAAACCGTTTGACCAATTTAAAGTTTATAAAGAATTTAAAGACCAAATTATAGGTATCGTACATATTCCGAACCGCAATCCCGACACTTTCGGTAAAGACCTGGAGGAGATGACAAGTAAAAATTTATCACTGTCCGAAGCAATCACATCTGACACATTTGGCTTGATGCCGCGCCAGCGTCTGAAAACCGTACAGCGCGATTTGTGGCAACAACTGGATAAAGTCTCGTTCTTGGCAACGCAGCAAGCAGACGGAAGCGAGTGATGATGAATCAAGCCGATGTAGATGCCATTATTGCAGAAACATTCCGCCTGTCGGGCGTAAAGCTGACGGCGGACGATCCCATCATTCCCATCCTGCTGATAATGGAAGGCCGTCTGAAAGCCCTGTTTGCCGAGCAGCGCGTCCATACCCGTCAGGATTTTGACGAAATCACTGCCGAAATCGAAGAACCGCTGAAAGCAGCGGTTCAGATTGCGGAAGATTTGAAAACCTATCGGGAGCAGATTATGGCTGATCTGCTGGCCGGGTACGGCAAAGAATTGTCCGAAAGCGAAGGACGAATATCCAGTTCCATTCAACAAAAAATTGCAAAGCAAACTCAAGCACATATTGATGAAGTGGTAGCTAAAATGAATCGTTCTTGGTTAATCGCTTCATTTGTATTTTTTGCAATTCTTCTATTGGGGCTCTTTATTCCAAAATTTGTATAGGATTCATATGTTATCGGAATCAAGAATAAAGGTCGTTACCGTAAAAGTGGGTAGGCTGTTCGCGCCGACGGACGAACAGTATCCGCACTACCGCCTTGTTCCAATCGAAACAGACAGGCAGGGTTGTCTCTGCCTGCTGTTTTATATCGCGCCATGCCGTTTTTTGATACTTGAACCGCGCATCAGGCGGTATGAGGCAATCAGAAGACTGTCCCTACTACTGGAGAACGCCCCCTATGCAGTGTATGAAACAGCGAGGTAGCCCATGAAAACCTATGACGTATATGAAGCGGCGGCTGTCTGCAAATGCCACCCCGAAACCATACGGGAATACATCCGCTCCGGCCGTTTGGCAGCCTCCATGCCCGGGCGGAAATACTGTATCACACAGCCCGCACTTGACGCATTTCTGACAGAACAAGAAAATGCGCGGGTGCTGGCTTCACTTGAAAGTAGGAGTGAACAAAAATGCCGATCTATAAACGCGAAAACGGTGTCTATTATATTGACATCACAACGCAGGGCGGTCAGAGAATTAGACAATCTGCTCGCACCAAAGACAAGCAAAAAGCCCAAATGCTGCATGACAAACTAAAACATGAACTGTGGCAGCAGCAATATCTCGATGAGAAACCGAAACGGCTGTGGGATGAAGCGGCTGTTCGGTGGATTGAAGAGATGAAAAACAAAAAAAGCATTCGGGACGACATCAGCCGCCTACGCTGCTTGACCGGTCTTAGAGGCGTCTTCCTGCATCACATGAGCCGTGATTTCATCATGCAGACCGTCGGCAGCATGACGTGTTCGGACAGTACCAAAAACCGCTATCTTGCCTTAATCCGCGCGATTTTGAACAAGGTGGCGAAAGAATGGGGCTGGTTGGACGGAGTACCGAAGCTAACGTTGTACCGCGAAGCCAAACGCCGTATCCGCTGGCTGACGCATGAAGAAGCCCAAAGGCTGATTGATGCCCTGCCGGAATATATGGCAGATATGGCGGTCTTCAGTTTGGCGACAGGTTTGCGGCAAAGCAATGTACTGGGGCTGAAATGGACGCAAATCAATCTAGAACGCAAAACGGCATGGATTGAAGCTGACGAAGCCAAAGCCGGAAGGCCTATCGGTGTTGCGCTGAATCAGACGGCACTCGGTATATTGGTAAAACAGATGGGCAGAAACCCGTCTTTTGTTTTTACCCAGCCAAACGGCAAACCCGTGAAAAGCATCAGCTCCCGCATTTGGAAAAACGCATTGTCAAAAGCAGGCATTGCCGATTTCCGCTGGCACGACTTGAGGCACACATGGGCAAGCTGGCTGATACAGGCAGGCGTTCCGCTGGCCGCATTACAGGAAATGGGCGGTTGGGAGAATGTCGGGATGGTTCAGAAGTATGCCCATCTGGCTCCTGAACATTTGCACGGACACGCGGCTTTATTGGACAGTGTCGGTCTCGGTTGCGACACAAAACAGGCACACCCCAACATAGGCGGTGGTAAAGAAAAAAGCCTAAACGACTGTTTAGGCTTAGGAAAAGTGGTGGGTCGTGAGCGATTCGAACGCTCGACCAACGGATTAAAAGTCCGCTGCTCTACCGACTGAGCTAACGACCCGATAAGCTGTGAATTTTATAGAAACAGATGAGCAGTGTCAATGTTTTTCTGTATTTTTTCGGAACAAAATAGAACTTAAAGCACTGTTTATCGTCATATAGAAGAGATTATTAACATGATATGTGTTACAATTTTTCGGGCTGTTTATATAAAACAGCATTTTAACCAAAATCTTAACCAAAAATTCAAGAAGGATAGGACATGAAAAAATTACTGATTGCCGCAATGATGGCGGCTGCTTTGGCGGCTTGTTCCCAAGAGACCAAGCAAGAGACTAAGGAAGCGGCACAAGCCGTTGCGTCCGATGTTAAAAACACTGCAGCTTCTGCCGCTGATTCTGCAGCTTCTGCCGCCCAAGAAGCGAAAGATAAAGTCAAAGACGCTGCGGCTGATGCAAAAGAAACTGCCGATAAAGCCATGACTGAAACTAAAGAAGCGGCCGACAAAGCGGCTACCGATGTAAAAGAAGCGGCAGATAAAGCCGTTACCGAAACTAAAGAAGCGGCCGGTAAAGCCAAAGAAGCGGCTACCGATGCAGCCAAAGATTCTTTGAACAAAGCTGCTGATGCGACTCAAGAAGCTGCGGACAAAATGAAAGACGCTGCTAAATAATTTGTCGTGTTGACATAAAAAGGTCGTCTGAAAACCGAAGTTGGTTTTCAGACGACCTTTTGGTTTATATAGTGGATTAAATTTAAACCAGTACGGCGTTGCCTCGCCTTAGCTCAAAGAGAACGATTCTCTAAGGTGCTGAAGCACCAAGTGAATCGGTTCCGTACTATCTGTACTGTCTGCGGCTTCGTTGCCTTGTCCTGATTTAGTTAATCCACTATAGAAACCTTGTTTACGCCTGCGCTATCGGGCTGTCTTCTTCCTGCTGCTCTTCTTCGTGTTCCGCGCTGTTGAGTAATTTCAACAGCTTTTCGGTTTTTTCCGAGTCTTCGCTGCGGAGGATTTTGGCGGTTTCGGTTTCGAGCAGGGCGGTGTTGCTGTGCAGGATGATGTTTTTGACGGGGAGCAGGTTGTTGGGGTTCATGGAGAAACGGCGCAGCCCCATGCCCAGCAGCATCCGCGTGTAGGTGGTGTCGCCTGCCATTTCGCCGCATATGGAGACGCTTTTTTCCATGCGGTTGGCGGTGCGGATGATGTGCTGGATGGTTTTCAACACGGCGGGATGGCCTGGCTGGTAGAGGTGGCTGACGCTGTCGTCGCCGCGGTCAACCGACAAAATGTATTGGATCAGGTCGTTGGTGCCGATGGAGATGAAGTCGGTCAGTTTCAGGATGCTGCCGACGGTCATGGCGGCGGACGGGATTTCAATCATGCAGCCGACGCTGACCGTGCCGAAGGTTTCGCCGCGTTCGGTAAGCTGGCGTTGGGCGGTGTCGAGGTGGATCAGGCATTGGCGCACTTCGGACAAGGAGGTAATCATCGGCCACATCATGCGCACGGGGCCGTGGACGGCGGCGCGGAGGATGGCGCGCATTTGGGTGCGGAACATGACGGGTTCGGCGAGGCACAGGCGGATGCCGGTGAGTCCGAGCGCGGGGTTGAGGCTGCCGTTGGGCGTGGTGTTCTGACCGAACCAGCGGGGGTTTTTGTCCACGCCCAAATCAACGGTGCGGATGGTGATGCTTTTGCCTTTCATTTTTTTCACAATCGCGCTGTACACTTCGTACTGCTCGTCTTCAGACGGCATGGTGTCGCGGTTGAGATAGAGGAATTCGCTGCGGAAAAGTCCGACGCCGTCTGCGCCGAAGTTGTGCAAGGCTTTGATGTCTTCGGCGGATTCGATGTTGGCGAGCAGCTCGATGTTGATGCCGTCGGCGGTGGTGGCGGCGGTTTTTTTGAGCTTGTTGAGTTCGCGCTTGTGGAGGCGGTATTCGCGGGCGAGGCGGCGGTATTCGTTGAGGACGACTTCGTCCGGATCGATGATGAGGACGCCGTTGATGCCGTCAACGATGACGGTTTCGTTTTCGGTAATGAGCCTGCGGGCGTTGTGCAGCCCGATGACGGAAGGGATGTCGAGGCTGCGGCCTAAGATAGCGGTGTGGCTGGTCGGGCCGCCGACGTCGGTAACGAAGGCGGTAATGCGTTGCTCTTTAAAGAGGACGGTGTCGGCGGGCGAGAGGTCGTGGGCAATCAGGATGGTGTCTTCAAACAAACCTTCGTTGAGGTTTAAGTCGTTGCTTTGTCCGACGAGGTTGTTGTGGATGCGGCGGACGACTTGCAGCATGTCTTGTTTGCGTTCGCGCAGGTAGTCGTCTTCGATGTTGTCGAACTGGGCGGCGAGCTTGTCGCTTTGCTGTTTCAATGCCCATTCGGCATTGATTTTCTGTTCTTTCAAAATATCGACGGGTTCGCGCGAGAGGGTTACGTCGGTCAGCAACATGAGGTGCAGCGAAATAAACGCGCCCAATTCGGTCGGCGCATTTTCGGGAATCGCGCTGCGAAGCTGTTCCAACTCTTTGCGCGTGGCTTTGATGGCGGCGTCGAAACGGGCGGCTTCGGCGTCGATGAGGTCGTCTGAAACGTCATATTGCGGCACTTCCGCCGTCCCGCGCGTAATCAGGTGGGCTTGTCCGATGGCGATGCCTTTGCCCGCGGCGACACCGTGCAGCACGATACTCATTATTCGCCCTCGCCGAAGTAGTCGTTGATTAAGTCGGTCAATGCCTTCATAGCGGCGACTTCGTCCAAGCCGTCGGTTTCCAGCTCGATGATCGTGCCTTTGGCGGCAGCGAGCATCATTAAGCCCATGATGCTTTTGCCGTTGACGCGGCTTCCGTTTTTCGTTACCCAGACTTCGCTTTGAAACTGAGACGCGGTTTGGGTGAATTTGCTGGAAGCGCGGGCGTGGAGTCCGAGTTTGTTGATGATTTCGATTTGTTGTTTTTGCATGTTCGGCTTTCGGGTGTGCGGGGTCGTCTGAAAACGTGTCGGTAGGCTTAGACGGCTTCGGCGTGCTGTTTGCACACCAAATCTTCCGGTTCGGCGGTGATGGCGAAAATGCCTTTGACGGCGGCTTCCTTGACCGTTTCAGTAAAGGCGGCGAGGTCTTCCGCCATGGGCGAGTATTGGGTCGCTTTAATCATCATCGGCGCGTTCAGTCCGGTCAGGATGGCGGATTTGCCCGCGCGAACCAGCCTGCGGGCAGCGTTGCACGGCGTCGCGCCGAAGATGTCGGTCATAATCAATACGCCGTGGTTTTCAGGAAACTCTTGCAGCGCGGCGATGGCATTGTTGATGATGTCGTTTTGGTCTTCGTCAGGCTCCACGCCGAGGATGCGGATGTTTTCCGGCATTCCCGTGGGGAAAAAATGATGGGTCAGGCTGCGGTAGGCTTCGCCTACTGCCTCGTGGGTAATGATTAAAAGGTTGATCATGATGTGTTCCCTGATGATTTTATTCGGCCGGTGTGGGCGAAGGTATCGTCCGTTCACCCGCCACATAGCACGATATGGTGGCACAAAGGTCGTCTGAAAAGGTTTTCAGACGACCTTTTTTAACTCGGCATCAGCCTTGGTTGAGCGCGTAAATTTCGCCCAAATTGCGCCAGCAGCCCGCCGCGTCCATACCGTAGCCGAAGACGTAGCGGTTGGGAACATCCAGTCCGACATAATCCGCCTTGGTCGGTTTTTCCTTGTCGATCAACTTGTTGGCAAACACGGCCGCACGGCAGCTCGCCGCGCCCATTTCCAAGAGCTTGGACTGAATCGCCGACATCGTGTGGCCCTCGTCCAAAATATCGTCCAACACGACCACATGACGCCCCCGAATCTGCTCCGTGTCGGGCATCCGTTTCCAGTTGAACGCGCCGCCCGCCAACTTGTCGCCGTAACGGGAAACATGAACATAATCAAAGTCCAACGGAAAGCGCAACAGCGGCAGCAACTGCCCCGTAAACACCACCGCCCCGCCCATCACAGGCAGCAGGAGCGGATATTTGTCCCCCAAGTCGCGCGTAATCTCGTCCGCCACTTTTTGCAGCGCGGCACGGCATTGGTCTTGGTCGAACAAAAGCTCGGCATTATCAAGCATAGCTTGGGTTTCAAGGCGTTTGGTTTCTAAATCGATCATGGTAAACGGGGAAATCAGTTGGAAAAAAGGAAATTATAAACCCAAAACGGACTGAGGTCGTCTGAAATCCCGCCGCCGCTTTGACCCGTATTGCCGTTTTTTGAGTTGCAGTAGGTCGGATTCTCGAATCCGACGGCTTTTGATATGGCAGGTTTTTGTCGGATACAAGTATCCGACCTACGGCTGGTTCGGCATTGCTACGTAAACCAAGCTACTTATTCGGCGGATTAATCGGCAGCGTCGAGCGGGAGACTTTGACGTCGGGGCATTTTTGCTTCATATGATAGCGGAACACTTCCGCCTTACGTTGATTGCCGGTTTTTTCGTAATTCGTGCCCAAAATCACCTCGTCCGCCAGATTCCATATATCGGCGTAAGGGACATAGACGGATTGGGTCTTCTCGCAATATTCGATTTCCTTCGGATCGATTGGTTTGATGACCAGCAGGCGGAACTCTTCTTCGTCGCGGAAGGCGAAGTCTTTAAACAGATAGCGGATGTATTCCAAGGCTTCTTTATCGTCGTCGCTGACGGCGGATTTGTCTCCGAAAAACCTGATAAGCTCTTCCAACGCTTCTTTTAATTTTTCCAAGCGGAACTGATGCCATTCTTCATTTCCGACGGGTTTCAGGCGGATACCGAACCGACTGATATTTGCATCTAATGTAAATCGAATGGACGAACCCAGATTTTCTTTTGCTAAATTTTGATGAAGGTTGAAAGCCTTATTGGGTGCGGAAAGCCATATCCCGCATTTCTTTTCCGCAATATATTCATCTTTGTACGCGATATAGGCAACTTGATAAAGCGGCAGCTTTTCGTAGCCATTATCTGAAATACCGGCTTCTGGCAGGTCGTCTGAATCCTGACCAGATTTCTGGGATGGGTTGTGGAACGAAGCGGAAACATCCGTTTCTCTCAGCCAATCCCCGTTTTTATTGAACACCAGGCAGCAGCCCGAAGCCTCTACGTCACCTTCTTTGCCATACAGGCGGAACTGGTTCAAGTCGTTGACGCGGCTGGAGAAGCAGGTAAAAAAAGCATTGTGGGACGCGCCATCCGCCTTGTTTTCCAACTCCAAATCCTGTTGGTTCAGCAAGTCCAACAATGCCTTGCCTTCGGACGGGTCGTTCATATAGGTGGAGCTGCCGAGCCGCATCGGCTTAGCGGTTTCGTTGCCGCCAATACCGAATAATATATGGCATACATGGGGCGAGGTGTAATGCGCCATCGGGATGGAACCCAATTCTATCCGCGTGATATGGAGAACTGCTAACACGGTTGAAACGGCGTCTTGCGGTTGTGAAATTTTGTTTTTGAAAAGCAATTCCTGTATTTCTTGTTTTTTCTTCTCAAAATAAGAATGCCAATCCTTATTGAGGTAATCAATCTCCCTTAAACCTTGACGGATTGTTTTTTTCCATTCTTTTTTTTCTGCTTCATCACTTAATTGTGATAATTGATCATAGGCAGCAGAAAAATATTTGCTAGCCTGATACTTAGCAAATTTTTCCGCTTCAAATGTAGTTTTAATTTTTTTAACCCGTTCTATATAACAACAACAAAGCCCAAATCGAGCGAATATTTGTTTCTGAATGCGATTTTGTTCATTTTCTAATTTTCCGGCAAGCCATAGCTGAAGTCTGAAAAATGCAGCAGCTTTCTTGAATAGTTTGCTTGCATTGACCGTATCCTTGGTTTTCATAGCTTGTTGAAAATGACAACAAGCAGACAAGGATAGGACTCTGGTTTGTTCCCAAATACGGTCTTGTTCATCCAGTTGCTCGGTAAGTTTCCATCTCTTCTTATTATGTTTAATGGCTTTTATAAATAAGTCATCTGCTCTGCCTATATTCTTGGTTCTCTCTAACTGTGTGTAATAGCAAGAGGCAATCCAAGATCGAACATTGATTTGGTCCTGAATATTCTCTCGTTCAAACTGTAACCACTCTTGATAGTGTTTAATGGCTTTATTAAACAGTTTATCTGCTTCATTTGCATCTTTGGTCTTTATAGCTTGGTAGTAATAACAACAACCAAGAGCATATTGAATCCTAATTTGCTCTGTAATCTGAGTGCTTTTATCCGTAATCGCATCCCAAGCTTGATGCAGCTTTTCAATCGCTTCAGCGTATTTTCCCTCATTAAATAATGAAAGACTTTCAATAATCAAATCTTTAACAGCCATCATTTATCCCTCTATCAAACCAATCCATTAAAACCAATCAGACGAAAATTGTACACCATATACCGAAGTCTTCCTTCCCGCCCCCAAAACATAAAACCGATTCAGTATCCATCCATGTTTATAAAAAGGTCGTCTGAAAACCTAAAAATACGGTTTTCAGACGACCTTTCGACCATCCGCTTTTACCTGTCCGTCCTGACCCGCACAAACGTCGCAAATTTCGGCGTGCCTTTTTGCGTGAAGCCGCGGTAGCGGTATGTGATGACCGAGCCGATTTTGGGCGGGTTGTCGCGGTCTTTGTCTTTGAAGCCGCTGCCGATGCGGAATTCACCGTGTCGGTTTTTGCAGCCGACCGCGCCCAGCCGTCCGGCGTTGCGCCCTTTGCCTTCATAGTGTCGCGTTACCGTGCATTCGTCGTCGTATTGGCTTTTCAGCTTCAATAATTGGCTGCTCCTGCCGCCGCTGTAACGCGATTCGGGCTGGCGCAGCATCACGCCTTCGCCGCCCTGCGCTTCGATTTGTTTCAAAAAATCCATCGCGTGCTGCCGGTCGCGGACTTTGGTTTGCGGGATGATGGTGATGGGCGCGTTCGGATGCGTTTTCAGCCATTGCGTTGCGACGGCGAGGCGTTGGTAGAGGTTGCCCTGCGCTTTGGGTACGTCGAAAACATGAAGGCGGATGCCGCGCCAATCGCCGGAAGACGAGCGCACGGCGGCGGAAATCTGTTCAAACTGCCCGCGCCCGCTATACAGCTCGCCATCGAGCGGATAGGGCGGAAACTGCGCGGTAAAACCTTTGGGCGGCGTAAACGCGTAGCCCTGCCTGCTGACCAGTTGCCGCCCGTCCCAATATGCGCGCACGCCGTCGAGCTTCTCGCTCATCGCCCAGCCTGTAATGTCTTGGTCTTTGTATTCCTGCGCCAGCATCAAATCCGCGCCGAGCGCCGTTTGGATGAAAAAAGCGGCAAAAATCGGTATCATGCCCTGAATTGAAGTTCTCATAAACGTTCCAATAATGTGAGTGATTATTTCAAATATAATAATGATACCGCATAAACAGACCGAAGGTCGTCTGAAAATATCTGTCCCGTCCAACCACTACCCAAGGAATCCCGCCTCATGGCACTTCAAGCCGAAATCATTGCCGTTACCCCCTTCCGCCAAAACTGTACCCTTTTGTGGGATGACGAAACCCGCGAAGCTGTCCTGACCGATGTCGGCGGCGACGTTCCCTACCTGCTGCAAGAGCTGGACGCGAAAAACCTCACCCTGACCGCCATTTGGCTGACCCACGGACACCTCGACCATGCCGGCGGCGTGGTGGCATTGCGCGAACACCGTCCCGTCCCCGTCATCGGCCCTCATGCAGACGACGGTTTCCTGCTCCAAGCCCTGCCCGAAACGACCGCCCAATACGGCTTTCCCGTTTCCCCCGCGTTCGAGCCGACCCGCTGGCTGACCGAAGGTGAAACGCTCAAGGTCGGTAGCTACGCCTTTCAAGTCCTGCACATCCCCGGCCACACGCCCGGCCACGTCGTTTTCTACTGCGCCGAAGCAGGGCTGCTTATTGCAGGCGACGTATTGTTTTACGAAACCATAGGCAGAACCGACTTCCCGCGCGGCAACCACGCCGACCTCATCCATAATATCCGCACCAAACTGTTCGTCCTGCCCGAAGACACCCGCGTCATCGCGGGACACGGCAGAATGACCGACATCGGGCATGAAAAACGGCACAATCCGTTTTTTTAAATCCTGAAAACGAAAGGTCGTCTGAAACACGGATAAGCGTTTCAGACGACCTTTTTATAGAAAATGAGTAAAATGCAATTTAGAACACTTCAAAGGAAATTCGTAATATGAAAACCGCGCATGAAACATTAGCTGAGTTCATTCAACAAATGAAAGATTATGAATTGTATTGGGGAGGGCTTGCTCAAAAAAGTTTGGATGAAGGTACTTTTTTTGAAATTGATGAAGATGAAAACAGCAAAAAAAGATCTGATGAAATCAAAAAAATACATCACCAATTTTTATCTAAAAAAGCTTTATCTTTAAGGCAAGCTAGACAAGAAGCGCCTTCTTTTCAGATGCCGCCAGAATATAACCAAACCATTACAGCCGAACGGAAAATCAGCGATAAAAAATATGAAATAGATGTGTTGGAAAATGGGGAGAAAAAGAAAACCTATACGCTGGTTTTGGAAGGCGGGGAATGGAAAATCGATCAAATGGGTTTTATGTATTACGATAAATGGAAGAAGTCCCGCCAATTGTTTTGAAGAAACGATAACTTGTCATCGGTTGGCTTAAGAATCAATACCTTGATAAAGTTGGTTGAAGGGCTGATTCTCAGAAAATTTGTTTTCTTAAAAAGGTCGTCTGAAAAGTCCAAAATCTTTTTCAGACGACCTTTGACGACTTTGACCGCGCTCAAACCTGCTGCGCTCCGCCTATGCTGCCTGATTTGAAATAATTTTTTTAAAAATAAAAGGATAGCCTTTTATTTTGCCTGAGGTCGTCTGAAAACCTGCGCTTTGCAAACCTGTGGTTTAGGATTAGTATAACTATACCAATTTATCCCAAATCCATTTCAAATCATTCACTTCGGAGAGATTCCATGAGCTACACGGCCCCTGTAAACGAATTGCGTTTCGGCATCCGCGTGCACGGCAGGTTGGACGAAGTCCTGCAACTGCCCCATGCGGAAGGTTTGGATGCGGAAACGGTGGATGCGGTGCTGGACGAAGCGGCGCGGTTTGCCTCGGAACAATGGGCGGACACCAACCGCACCGGCGACCTGCACGGCGCGGGTTTTTCAGACGACCTGATCACCACCCATCCGGATTTGGCGCGTGCCTACTATGATTTCTGCGAAGCGGGCTGGGCGGGTTTGCGCGCGCCGGCGGAGTTTGGCGGACAGGGGCTGCCGGCGGTCGTGTCGGCGGCGTGTGAGGAGATGTGGTGCGCCGCAAACCTCGCCCTGTCGCTGATGCCGATGCTGACGCTGGGGGCGGTGGACGCGCTGTTCAAACACGGCAGCGAGGAGCAGAAACAGACCTACCTGCCGAAAATGTGCAGCGGCGAATGGGCGGGAACGATGAATTTGAGCGAACCGCAGGCGGGTTCGGATTTAAACCACATTGCCACCCGCGCCGTGCCGAAGGAAAACGGCGCGTATGCCCTCAGCGGGCAGAAAATCTTCATCACTTGGGGCGATCAGGAAATGACGGAAAACATCGTCCATCTGGTGCTCGCGCGCCTGCCCGATGCCGCGCCGGGCGTGCAGGGCGTGTCGATGTTTATCGTGCCGAAATATTTGGTGAACGCGGACGGCAGCTTGGGCGGACGCAACGGCGTGCGCGCCATCGGCATCGAACACAAGCTCGGCATACACGCCAGCCCGACCTGTACGATGGAGTTCGACAATGCTGAAGGCTATCTGGTCGGCAGGGCGGGCAAGGGTTTGGCGTATATGTTTACCATGATGAAAACCGCGCGGCTGAACGTCGGCATCGAAGGACACGCCGTCGCCGAACGCGCCTACCAAAACGCGCTCGCCTATGCCAAAGAACGCGTGCAGGGACGCGATGAGGCGGACGGTTCAGACGACGTAGCGATTATCCGCCATCCCGACGTGCGCCGTATGTTGTTGATACAAAAGGCAACGCTCGCCGCCCAACGCGCCCTGTATCTGCGCGCTGCCGCCCTGACCGATTTTGCCGCCGCCTGCCCCGACAACGTATTGCGCAAAGAAGCCGAGCGTGAACTGGATTTCCTGATTCCCATCGTCAAAGCCTGGCCGACCGACAACGGCGTCGTCCTGACCAACCTCGCCGTCCAGATTTACGGCGGCGCGGGTTACGTCGAAGAAAGCGGCGTGGCGCAATACCTGCGCGACGTGCGGATTACGCCGATTTACGAAGGCACCAACGGCATACAGGCCGCCGATTTGGCAGGGCGCAAAACCACCGGCAAAAATGGCGCGCTGCCCTTGAAGCTGCTCGCCGAAGGCAAAGAGCTGGCGGACAAACTCGCCGCCGCCGAACCTGCCGCCGCGCAACAACTGACGCAAGCCATTGAAACGGCGGAACAAAGCATCGCCCGCATGGTCGGATACGCCGACCGTCCCGCCCTCGCCGCCGCCGCGTCCAACGCCTACCTGCAACAAATGGGGCTGACGCTCGGCGCCATCGGACTCGCCCGTGCCTACCTTGCCGCCGAAGCCGCCCGAACGGAAGACGCCGACGGCTTCGGCAGCGGTTTTTACGCCGCGCAGCAACACAACGCCCGCGTCTATTGCGCCCACGTCCTGCCGCAGGTTTACGCCTGCGCCGCGCAGATTGAAAACGCGCAGGCATTGCTGGACGTACCGTTAGAACTTTATTGACGAGGTAAGGGTTTGAAAAAGGTCGTCTGAAACCGGATTTTGGGTTTCAGACGACCTTTTTTGTCGGCTTTAGCGTGGATTGAAGCAGAACGCCTGAGTCGAATTGAGCCATCTGTCCGATCGGGCATTGGACGGAAATGGAAAGGAAACAGGCTTGCCGCCGCGTAAAAAGGTCGTCTGAAAACGTTTTAACGCCATTCGTTATAGTGGATTAAATTTAAATCAGGACAAGGCGACGAAGCCGCAGACAGTACA
>OCIZ01000113.1_pt1 | contig 22150 bp, 18 predicted proteins | sample 1495841 | NCBI WGS metagenome assembly OCIZ01 (sample SAMN01915229, study PRJEB22387) | human oral metagenome | isolation source: saliva | host: Homo sapiens | place: USA
CCGGGCGGATTCGGGACTTTAACCCGTTAGAAACGTGCGCCGCTAGGCGCACAAGCAAAGTGAGCAGTAGACTACAAGTCTACTGCTCAGTCAGAGGCGAGCTTAGCGAGAGCGTGCCCGCATCCAGTGCTATTATGCTGGGAAGCGTAGGTATTTCTATGTCTTTACCGACTCCTGTTTTTATGCTTCTCTTCGGAAGGCTTCCACTTCTTCTTCCGTTTTGGCCAAAATGATTTTGGCGCCTAAGTTCATCAGCTTCTTTTCGAAGAACTCGTAGCCTCTTCGGATATATCCTATATCTTCCAGCACAGTGACTCCCTCTGCGGCAAGGCCTGCCAGAACCAGAGCGGCACCGGCACGTAAATCCAAGGCGTGAAGGGTTGCTCCCCGTAATTTTTCCTGTCCCAAAATGGTGGCCACTCTATCTTCTACAGTGATATCCGCCCCCATTTTCTTTAATTCCTCTACATATAAGAAACGATTTTCAAAAATCGACTCGGTAACACTGGATTTTCCCTCTGCCAATGCCAGAGTAACGGCAATCTGGGGTTGCATATCCGTAGGAAAGCCCGGGTAGGGAAGGGTCTTAATCTTAGTGCCCCTCTGCTTTTCTCCTCCGATGACCTGAATTTCCTCGTCTCCTTCATAGACGGTATTTCCCATATCCCGAAGCTTGGCGGCAATGGATTCCATGTGCTTGGGAATGATATTTTTAATCAAAATATTTCCTCGGGTAACTGCTGCTGCACACATAAAGGTACCGGCTTCAATCTGATCCGGAATTACCCCGTAAGTGGTGCCATGCAAACGCTCCACCCCTCGAATACGGATGGTATCCGTTCCGGCTCCGCGAATATTCGCCCCCATGCTGTTCAAGAAATTGGCTACGTCTACAATATGAGGCTCCTTGGCCACATTTTCAATAATCGTCTGGCCATCCGCCAAAACCGCAGCCAGCATCAGGTTAATGGTTGCCCCTACGGACACCACATCCAGATAGATATGCTGTCCTACAAGTTCCTCCGCCTTCGCTACAAAATAGCCATCCGAAATTTCCACCTCGGCTCCCAAGGCGGTAAAGCCTTTAATATGCTGGTCAATGGGTCTTTCCCCGATGGCACAGCCGCCGGGTAAGGCCACCTTGGCCTGGTGGTATTTTCCCAGAAGTGCCCCGATAAAATAATAAGACGCACGAATACGGCGAATCGCATCGTCATCTACGCTTTTCATAGACAACTGATCCGCCTGAATAGACACCACATGACTTTCTATGCGGTGCACCTTCGCTCCGATGGCCTTTAAAGCCTCCAGCATAACATTTATATCTCGAACATCGGGAAGATTCTCTATAATTACTTCTTCGTCGGTAAGAAGGGCTCCTGCCACAATACCCAGTGCTGCATTCTTTGCCCCGCTGATGACTACCTCTCCACGAAGGGGATTGCCCCCTTTCATGACGAATACTTCATTCATTTTAAACCTCAAATTTTTTCGTCTCGCTCTAAATTTTTCCACAAAAAAAGCTCCTAATCATAGAGCGTTTCTTGATTATAAAGCTTAAAGGGGAAAAGTGCAAGAAATATACGCAGTTCAACAAAGCTCATTTTCAATCGTAGATTTTGGCAAAAAGCAACATTTTCACTTTATTTTAAGACAATGAAAATGCTGATGCTTTTCAAGAATAGGTAGGGACAGAACTTAGTTTGTATACAAACAGGATTTTTAAGTTTCCGAAAATTTCTTCCTAGTCTAAGAGGCTTTGGAAATCCTCTTCCTCATTAAAACCGGGGTCCATGTGGGTAAGAAAATGCCAGTCTTCACTCCCTTTTTTTCTATAGAGCACCGCTTCTCCATCTTCCGAACCGAAGTAGGCTCTCTCCGCCTCATAGCCCTTTGCTTCCAAAAATGCTTTGGCTTTTCGGTACTGACTTTCCCGTCTTGCAATATAGTCCTTCACCTCATCATTGGGAATAAGATAGGCATCTACTCTGGTGGAACCCTCCACCATACCCTTTCCCGGGGCACTTAAGTTCGGAAGCTCTTTCCAGAAAATATCTATCTCCCCCTCTTCGGTAAACATAAATTTCGTAAGAGGAACAAGATGTCCGTTGTACTGAAGCTCCCAATACTCCGGAAGCTTCCGGGCGTCTAAAGTTTCAAAGACAAATCCCTCTTCTTCCTTGCATTGATAGCCTTCCACTTGGGAAATAAAGGCTCTTCCCTCTTCAATCGTTTGGAATAAGCCGATTTCCGTCCCAACGCCTTCCTGATTTAATTCTAAAATAAACATATTGCCCCCACTATCTCTTTTCAAATCCATGGGTTGATTACCCTCGGCTATCCTTTTCCAAATCCATGGATTGATTTCGTTCAGCTATCCTTCCCGAATCCATGGATTGATTTCCTTCAGCTATCCTTTCCGAATCCATGGATTGATTTCGTTCCTAGGCCTTCGCCTTTACTTCTTCCGGCACGTCCACATTTGTTACTCCGCAGGCAATGGCATCCACCGGGCAGGCGTTCTTACATTTTCCGCAACGGATACACTCCAAATCATTGCAGTTTTGTACCGGATCACATTGCATTTCGCAAACCGCCTTACATCTTCCGCAATGAATACACTTCTGATGATCCAAAGTATAACGGAAAAAAGACACGGAATTAAAGAGAGAATAAATCGCGCCCAAGGGACAAATATACTTACAGAAGGGTCGGTAAATGATTATGGAAAGAAGGATGGTCAGAAGCAAAATCAAGCCCTTCCATGCATAGAGAAAGCCTACGGCTCCCCGCATACTAGTGTTCATCCAAACCAGAGGAATACCACCCTCCAGCATTCCCACGGGACAAATCAGTTTACAAAAATAAGGGGCTCCCTGTCCTATAATATCCACCAAAAACAGAGGAAGGAGAATGACGAAGACCAGTAAGATAAGATACTTCGCTTTTCGTAAAGGCTTATCCCATTTAAAGGTCTCTATCTTCTTCACAAAGGGAATTTTATGCAGTAAATCCTGTAACAGCCCAAAGGGACAGAGGTATCCGCAAACGCCCCTTCCTATCAGTGCTCCCACGAAAAAGAGAAAGCCCACCACATAGTAGCTGAACTTGTAATTCGGACTGCCAATCACCGCCTGGAGGGCACCGATGGGGCAGGAACCCTTAGCCCCCGGACAGGAGTAGCAATTCATTCCGGGAACGCAAAGCTGCTTTAATTCTCCGCTATAGATTTTTCCGGTTTTAAATCCCTCAAAGAAGGAATTGGTCACTAAAAACCAAAAGGATTGGAAGATATGCCGTACATTGTTTCTTGCTTTATATTTGTCTTTTTTTGATTTTCCATTGATGAATTCTTTTAGCTTATCCAATTCCTATACACTCCATACATACTTTGATTGCTTTATTCATTACCACCAGTGCCTCTCCCCGATGAACTCCCACATAGATCATGGCGATGCCCATGCAAAGAAGAATCAAAGAGTTAAGTCGGGATTTTAAAATTTTCTGTTTCATATTTCACCATTTCTTTAATACAACTTGTCAAAACCATGGCTTTTCGCATAGCTTCTATAGCTTCTATAGCTTCTATAGCTTTTATAGCTTTTATAGTTCCTTTAAGAGTTCACATTTTACCGCTTTACTTTCGCCAATTCCTTTTCAATGATTTCCAACCAAGCCTTTTTATTATGGGAACCGGAATAGGTCTCTCCTACAATCTGTCCCTTCTTATCCACGAAGAAAGTCTCCGGAAAGGCCTGAATCCCGCTGAGTCTGCCGTTAAAATTGCTCTTATCCGGAATCAGGAAGGGATACTCTGCCTTGCTTCTTTCCCGAATCAGCTTCGCCTTCTCCAAAGCCTCCTGATTTTCTCCGGTCTGGTCCACCGTGTCCGTTACCACCCCAACGATATTGACGCCTTTATCCTTCATTTCCTTCTGAATTTCCGCAAGGTCCGGAATTTCCTGCACGCAGGGACTGCACCAGGTGGCAAAAACATTCACCATGGTAAGGTCATAGTCGGAAAAATCCTTTCCGCTGAACTCTTTTCCATCAATATCCACTGTCTGAAGATTGCTTAAGTCCGTAGCTACATTTTGGGAATCGGTGGAAAAAGCCATGGTATTTTCCAAATCGGACTTTTCGGATAAAACAAAGCCGTTTTCCGGACGGTCTTTTTTCTCCGTAATCTCTACCGTTGTCTGTTTCAATTCCTCTATCGTCTCTGCATCCGCTGTGCTATTTACACTAAGATAATAGCTGTATTTTCCGTCTTTGGACTCTCCCAGCTTGGTATGACTGTCGCATTTTGTAATCTTCCCGATTTCATCCTCGGAAAGACTCTTTTCAAACATACCGATGGTGCCGATTCTTTCCAGACTTTCCTGCCACTTTTCGTAGCCGTCTCCCATCTTAGAAACTTCCGCATTTTTCTGCTCTTCTGTAAGTTTGCTAAAGCTTAACAGTCCATACTTTAAGTCCTGATCAATGGGGCTTTGATCGTCCAACATAACGATGTCTTTTGCCTTCATAGCCTCCCTAATCTTCTCGGAAAGCTTAAATTTTAAGCCCAAATATTCATAGACATACTCATCCTTTACCGGCAAGGTATAGTCCGCCGGCTTAAAGCTACCGCCATTGCTATCCATATTTACGGACAGGCCGGCATCTTCCGGACTTACCGCAAGACTCTGTGCATCAGCGCTTTCACTGACTGCCATGGAAGACTTCTGCTCTGTAGCCACTTTATTCTGGCAGCCTGCAAGTCCAAGTCCTAAACAGATTGTCGTAACAAGACAAGCTCCTGTGAATTGCTTTTTTCTCATAATATTACCTCCTCAAACCTATTTATCAGTATACCCTTTCGTACCACAGGAAAAAACTTAAAAAAGAAAAAACTTTTTCTGAAAATATGAATACTGAAAATGCCGTATCTAAAAGCATACTACAGGGGATATATAAAATGAATATGAAATGGAAGACGAGCAGGAGTATATTGTATCCTCTCATCGCTCTAAAAGTATAACCATGGATTTACTTCACGCCACTGTTTCGCTCTTTTGTTAAATAAGGCAACATTTAACATATCTGCTTCACTTGCGTATTTATAAGATAACTGCTCGTTGATAAGATCCTTTAAGAGATAATCTTTGATTGCATCTATATGAATTTTATAGTTAATCTTAGAAATTTCTCGATTAAGATTCCAAGCTAAGGATAGCTTAGAATTTTCATCTAACTTAAGCCTTGTATAGTCTTGAATAATGTAAAGCTTGAATTCTGGTGAAATCCATGAAGCAAACTACATCGCAAGATCATAATGTGCATATGTTCCACCATATCTTCCGGACTTTGAAATTATGCCAATAGCATTTGTAGAATCAATCCATTTTTGTGGTGTCATTGTAAATCTATTCAGCCCCGCCTCATTTCTAAACGTTTCGATTTGCACACGGTTAAAATTTTCATTGTTCAGTACTTCCCATAGCCCGATAAACTCTAACGTATTTCTGTTTCTCATTCAGTTCTGAATAACAAACCTCGGATCATCAGTATTTTTATACTTAGCAATATCCGTTAGACTGATATAGTCGTTTTTAAAGTCTTTAGTATAAATCTGAATAGCAAAACCCTTTGCTTCAATCGTGTCTTTTTTTACCTTAGACATGCGAGTTCCTCCTTAATGGACGAACTAAGATCCGCCCTTTCCTACAGTGCTGGTTTTTCTCTTTTCGCCGATAGTTTTTTTGTTTTCAGCTAATATAGAGTTCCTTTCCATTCTAGTCGAAGCTACTCTGAATAAAATTAATACCACTTTGAAAAACCAGATAGAATATATCTCTTCCAAGGAAATTCAAGAAAATCACAAGCTAAATTTTAATGTCCACATCATATACCTTAATCTATTCTTCCCTCAAAAAACGGCGTACTTCCTGTTCTAATTGCTCCTTGTTCGGTAAATAGAGCTGATACCGACTGACGAACAGCTGATTGGAAATGTTCTGTGTCGCATACTTAACCATCAGTTTGTCCTCATAGGCTCCCAGCACAATTCCAATAGGCTCGGTATCGCCCTCCGTATTCAACTCTTCACGAAAGTAGTTTAGATATAGGTTCATCTGTCCAATATCCTCATGTTGTACCTCGCCTCGCTTCAAATCAATAAGGACAAAGCACTTCAGGATACGGTGATAGAAGACCAGATCGACCTTATAGATTCTTCCGCCGATATTAATTTTCTGCTGTCTGCCCACATAGGTGAATCCTTTGCCAAGCTCCAACAGAAACTGACTCAGGTTGTTAACCAGCGCATTTTCGAGATCTCCCTCTTTGTATACCGGAAGTTCCGGCAAACCGACAAACTCAAAAACATAAGGATCTTTCAGAATATCCTCTGCCTTCTCAACCACCTGTCCTTCTGTTGAAAGCCGGATTACTTCCGTTTTGTCTTTGCTCAACGCCAAACGCTGAAACAGCATACTCTTCATCTGTCTTCGGAGTTCCCGAACGCCCCAGTTATCCTGTTCACATTCTTTTAGATAGAAGGACCTTTCCATAGAATCTTCAATCTTTAAGAGCTCTACGTAATGGCTCCAGCTCAATTTTGCAGACACTGTCTGCAAAATTGGGTACAGCGAATAAAACTTTCGCATCTTATTGATATTGCTCATTCCGAAGCCATTACCGTATCGTTCCGTCAAATCTCTAGAAAGCCTTTTCAGAGTCTCAGAGCCATATTCCGCTTTCTCATTACCTGCCTGTTCATACTCCACAATATGCTTACCGATTTCCCAGTAGGTTCTAACCATGGCTTGATTCACAGCGGACACTGCCTGCTTCTTACCGGTTTCCAGTAGAGAGCCAATATTTCGAATTAACTCCCCATAAGAATTGGCATCGGAGCGCCATAGCTCATCCTTTTTCTTGTTCTCATTCATGGCAATCCTCCACAAGCTTCAGGTACATCTTCTCAGACCTCATAGTTTCTTGCTACAAACAACATATTACTTACACTTTTGTAGGTCTTCCTTCCTCAGAAGGGCCCTTTCATTATTGATTTATCATTCAATAAATTGTAGCACACATTTCTTCTTGCTTACAGCAAATAAACTGTCGTTTCATACTATTTCTCTTTTTTATCAAGCTTTTCTCTTTTTTATCAAGCTTTTCTGCACTTGACCTAGTCCTTAATCTTCCCCATAATAGGACTATTTCTACAATATCTTCTTTGATACGAAAAGTATGAAAACTTCTGATTCGTGAGAGAAGATTCATTTATGCAATTCCATGGGAGGAAAATGATGAAAAAACAACTATCTTTATTACTCAGCGGCCTTCTTCTGGCTTCTTCTTTAGTAGCCTGCGGCGCAAAGGGAAGCACAGCTTCCACCACTGCGGCAACAAGTGAAAAGGAAACTGCGGTAGAAAGCACTACTGCAAAAGAGGAAGAAAGCAAGGCAGAAGGAACTTCTTCCGACAGTTCCGATTTTAAGGCACAGATTTTATTCTGCGGTTCCACCTCTTTGTACCCCATTATGTCCTCTTTAGCTTCTTCCTTTACCGAGAAGTACGAGACCTGGGACAAGGTAGATGCTTCTTTCCCGAAGGAGAACATCTCCATCTATGTGGCTCCGGGCGGATCCGGCGTAGGAGTGAAGGCTGCTGTCGACGGCACCGCCGACTTCGGTATGCTGGCGAGAGACATCAAAGATAAAGAAGTAGAGAGCCTTGGCAAGGATTATAAGAGCTTTGAAGTGGCAAAGGATGCTTTAACCGTGTCGGTCAGCAGCAAGAATCCCAATGCGGATAAGCTGGAAAATCTGGATACGGAAACCTTGCAAAAGATTTTCGACGGAGAATATACCAAATGGAGTCAGGTGGATTCCGCTCTCTCCGATGATGAGATTCATGTGTATATCCGTGACCTTTCCGGCGGTGCTTATGAAGTTTTCCAGAAGGCAGTAATGGGAGATAAGGAAATCACCCCTTCCGCTACCCAATCTGCTTCCATGACAGAGCTCGCTACCAATGTGGCAAACGATCCGAACGGTATCGGCTATGTAGGATTCGGTGCATTTAACAAAGCGAACAAAGAAAGCACTGTTTTAAAGGAAATCAAGGTTGACGACGTAGAAGCTTCCGAAGAGAAGATTCTCAGCGGTGACTACAAGATTCAAAGACCGGTTATGTTCGTTACCGGAAAGAAAATCACCAAGAATGAGCAGGCCTTCATTGATTACGTTTTCTCCGAGACAGGCTACGACGCGGTTGTAGCAAACGGTTACATTCCTGCTTTCACCAAATAAGAATGGCATAATGACAGGGCTGTAAAGCGAGGCATCGCACGCTTTACGAGCGATACTCGTTATGAACAAGAGGTCTCGGGCTTCTCTTGCGCCACTTGTTAAGAATCAAAATTATAAAAGGCTTTCCTGCTTATAGCTTTGAAATCGGGGCACGCTCAAATTTCCCCCTTTTCAAAGCTATACTGCATGAAAGTTCTTCTATGATTTAGGTTTGACACCCACTCTTGATTCTTCAGAAAAAATACAGGACTGAGTCATTCTTTGTTCGCTCCAAGCAGAAAGGAAAGAAAAAATGCGGAATCCCAAAAGCAGAAAGCTGGAAAACTCTCTCTTTCTTTTTGTCGTTTATGCTTTTTTGTTTCTCTCCATCGGTATTCTGAGTTTTTTCTTTCTTTTTCTGGCTAAAGAATCCCTACCCCTCTTTGAAAGTGTTTCCCTACCTTCTTTTTTATTCAGTTCCAAATGGAACCCCATGGCATTCACCGGAACAGCGTCCTTCGGTATTTTCCACTTTCTGATGGGCTCTATTTCCGTTTCCTTCCTTGCCCTGTTGTTCTCCACCATTTTGTCTCTGGGTTGCAGCATTTTCTTCGCCTTTTACTTTTGGGATAAGGGAAGACGCATCCTCTATCCTTTTTTGGACTTACTTTCCGGCATCCCTTCCGTAGTCTACGGCTTTATCGGTTTGAGCGTTGGAAAGCCTCTCTTTTTGAAAATGGGCGTGAGCACCGGCTCCTGTGTCTTATTGGCTTCTATCCTGCTCTCTATTTTGATTTTCCCCTTTATGGTGGATTCCATCACGGACAGTATGGTGAAATTAAAAGCGAAATACTATTTAGAGGCAAGAGCTCTGGGACTTTCTCCCGCATACATTATCCTAAGGCTGATCCTTCCCTCTTCCCTTCGCAGCATTTTCCTTGCCTTTCTGCTGGGAAGCGGAAGAGCGCTGGGAGAAACCATGGCGGTCATGATGGTGGTGGGCAATGCCAACCTTTTCCCGAAGCTCCTCTCCAAAGGAGAAACCATCGCATCACTCATTGCACTGGAAATGGGCAGCGCGGAGTATCATTCTCTCCACTACCACGCCCTCTATGCCTCGGGGCTTGTGCTTTTACTGCTGGTCGCGCTGATTCATTTGCTGGTGAAAATGGGGGAAAGACCGCGCACTTCGTATTCTACATCTCAGGCGTCCCATCCGAATAGGGGCACTTCGGAGTCTCCTTCTGTGCATTCCCCGGGAAATAGGGAAAAAGCAACGCCTCGTCTCCTCGCTACCGGGAAGCGAGCACAGGCGTCTCGGTCTTTTTCCGCTGTCCTTCTCTTCCTGTACAGCCTCCTTTCCTTCCTGCTGATTTTTTCCGCCCTGCTGTTTTTCTTTCTTTATATTTTTTACAAGGGATACAAGGTCATCTCTCCAAGCTTTCTTCTGGAAGCACCAAAGGGAATGGTCTTAGGCGAAGAGGGCGGTATCTTCCCTGCCATCACCGGTTCTTTGGCCTTTTCCCTTACGGCCTTAGTCCTTTCAGGACTGCCAAGCCTTTTTACTGCCATTTTCATGGTCTTTTATGCGAAGGAAGACAGAAAAAAAAAGAGTCTGCACTTCTTCATTCACCTGCTCTCCGGCGTTCCCTCCATTGTGTTGGGGCTCTTCTCTTACAGCTTATTTGTATACCAGCTTAAGCTGGGGCGTTCGGTACTCTCCGGTGCTATCGCCTTGGCCATTATGATTTTCCCCTTCATGGAAATCCGTATGGAAAAGATATTCGAAGAAGTGCCGAAAAGCTATCTCCAGTCTTCCGAAAGTCTGGGATGCTCTAAAGGCTACACAATCCGAAGACTTGTGCTTCCCTATACTTTACCGGAGCTTCTTTCCACCATGCTTCTGGCCTTTTGCTTTGCTCTCGGTGCCACACCGCCGATTTTATTTACCGGAGGTGTGGCCTTTGCCAAAAGTCCCACTTCCCTACTATCCCCGGCTATGGCGCTTCCCCTGCACCTTTATCTGCTACTAGTACAAGGCGGTTCCTCCTTATCCAGAGCCTATGGAACCGCTTTGGTGATGCTCTTCCTTCTGCTCATTGGGAACGGGATAGCCAGCCTTCTCACCGCTTACTGCCACCGGAAATGGCGGCGATAAAAGCAACTGCCGGAAAAAATTTCAGGAGAATAAAATGTCTGTCGAATCTACAAATCCCATTTTATCTACAAGTCCCATTTTAGAAGTGAAAAATCTGAGCCTTGCCTACGGCAAAAGACAAATCCTCCGGAATCTGCATTTTCAAATTCCGGAGAAGAGCATCACGGTTTTCCTGGGTAGCTCCGGCTGCGGAAAGTCCACCCTCTTAAAGAGCCTGAACGGTCTTCTTTTGGAAAATAAAGAAGCCTCAATGGAAGGGGAAATCTTTCTTTCCGGGGAAAATCTGACAAACAAAAAAGAAAAGCGACTGGAGCAGATTGCCATGGTCTTTCAAAACCCCAGTCCTTTTCCTTTTTCCATTTATAAAAATATGACTTATGCCTTAGAGTACTACGGTATCAAGAACAAAGCCGAGCAGAAAGAAGTGATTCTCCAAAAACTTGAAGACGTAGGACTTTTGGAGGAGATTTCCGGAGAGCTTAATCGCTCCGCCCTGAGCCTTTCCGGAGGCCAGGCTCAAAGGCTTTGTATTGCCCGTGCCCTTTGCATTGAACCGAAAATCCTTCTTCTGGATGAGCCCTGTTCCTCCTTGGATCGACTTTCCACCCTGAAGATAGAAGAACTCCTAATTAATCTCAAAAATAAATACAGTATTATCATTGTGACCCATAACCTCTCCGAAGCGAAGCGTATCGGCGACCAGATTCTCTTCTTCCACGAAGGAGAGCTTTGGGAAAGGGGCACAAAAGAGGAGTTTTTCACTCATCCAAAGAGGCCTGAAACCAAAGAATTTTTAGAGTGAGAATGGTAGGGCGTGCTTCAAAGGGAGCTTGATAGTACGTGGTTTAGGGGGAAGTGATAGTACGTGGTTTAGAGGGAAGTGATAGTACGTAATTTAGAGGGAAAATGGTAAGACATGAATCAGCTCCGATAAATCGGAAATGCTTCTCTCCGCTCCCTCCACCTTTCCAAAGCCATAAGCGGCATGGATGAAGGCAATGCCTGCCTCTGTAGCGGAGCTAAAGTCTAAGGCGGTGTCCCCAAGATACACGCAATCCTCCGGATGTAAATGGTTTCTCTCCATCAAAATCCGGATATTCTCCGCCTTCTTTTTCCCGTTGTTTCCGTAACATTCCATATCCAAAAAGTCCCCGGTCTTTCCCAGGCTGAACTTCTCTCCATACAGTACCGCATCAATATAGCCCGTCTGGCAGTTGGAGACGATATAGCGGCCAATCTCAGCCGTTTTCAATGCCGCAAGACACTCTTCAAGGTGAGGATAGAATTGTACCTTATGCTCACTCAAATAATAATTTTCAAATTGCATACAGTATCCGAGAATCTCTTCTCCCCTCTTCCCTTCTACTTGGGGAATCAGACTTTTTGCAAACTGATCCATGGTTTTTCCCATTAAAGGCAGAAGATCCTCTCGAGAAATCCTGATTCCCTTCGTCTCCGGAAAATCCTGCAATTTGATGCTAAAAGCCTTTGCCACCAAATCCACACTGTCCCATAGGGTCCCATCCGCATCAAATATTACAGCCTTCTTGATCATTGCTTTTTCTCCTTTAATTCCCCGGCATCTTCTGTTCCCAGTTTTGCTAAGCATTATTCTCCGCCATCTTCTGTTCCTACTTTTGCTAGGCTTTATTCTCCGCCGTCAATGCATCCCAGTAGCTTCTTCCCTGATAAATCATTTCCTCATAGGCCTTCACCACCGCATTTCTAAGGGGTACCGCCCGTTCCTCAAGCCCCAGGGCTCTTGGAATAAAGACGCATACATCAGCGATTTCCTGGGCCAGCTTCTTAGCCAGGGTCTCATCCTTCATTCGTACGAGGCCGAAAACCGTGGAGGAATAACTCTTGTCTTTGATACAGGTTTCCATCCAAAACTTGGCAAAGGTCTTCCATTCCAGCCGAAGCAGCATTTGTTCCAGAGCTAAGGTTTCCGGACTTTTGGCAAAGGCCAGCATGGTGCTTTCCAGGCTTTGTCCCTCCGGTATTTCCGGAATATCCAGATTCTGCAGGGTAAGGTTTACAATCGCTGCATCACTTAAAGGAATATCCTCTCTCTTCCGTTCTTCCCCGGTCTTCTTTTCCGGCAAATGAAAGTTGTCCAACTGCTGAGACACCCATTTCTGCATTTTCTTTTTATTCCAAAAGGAAATGCCGGTACGTCCGGAAATTAAAATTTCCATCCAGGCAGCCATAAAATTGTCTTTAATCTGCAAGGGCTTTCCCCTTTGCGTTTCTACAAACTTATCCAAATTTTCCTTTTGTAAAATAGGATAACGAAAGCGAAGGGTTTCCAGGCGTTTTCCTTCTACCAGCTTTTCCTCCATATCCTCTGTCCTTTTGATTTTTTCAATCACCAGGGCAAAGCGCTTGACCACATCCCTTTCCTCATAAAAGCTTTTGGGCCAGTCTGAAAAAGGGTTCCTTTCTTCCTTCACTTCACTTTGCAATAACATTTCTTCTCCTCATTCATGCTTCGTTCATATTTTGTTAGCACAATGTTTACAGCATAAACATAGTTTATTCACTCTTGACTTTTATACTGCATTACAGATAACGAAGTACTCGTTATCCACTAAATAAGATTTTTTTCATAATACTCGGCCGGAGCTTCCGTAAGGACGCTCCGGCCTCCTCCCTTTTATAGGAGAAATAAGAGTATCCTTTTTTATTTTTCCTCTTCTTTAGCAGTTTCTGTTTCTTTTTCCCTCTTTCCGTAAACTTTCTCTTCAAAGGGATCTCTCACTTCCACCTTCTTTTCATAAAGTCGGAAAATCCGTTTGAAAAAGGCGGAATTCATCCAGGCAATCAAAGGGTAGCCTAAAACAAAAAACACCGGCGTAAACATAGGCATAAATAAAATCAAAAAATAGCTTCCCACAACCAGCAAGACATCCGCAGCAATCATGCCAAGGGTATAGGGAAGATGGCGAATGGACATAAGTAAGGCATGAATCAAGGTCCTTTGCCAGGTATTATCAAAGCGGGAAAGCAGGGGCCAGATATAGAGAAAAACAAATAGCCACAATAAAAGCAACGCATCCGTAATCCCCCGGAAAAGGAAGCGTAATGCCGTATTATCAGCAAAAATCATGGAGAAGAAGCGATGATCCAAGAGAAGAATCACCAAAATCGGCAGTAAAATCATCCAGAGAATAATGCCCTCCTTTAAATTTTGTTTAAAGGAATGCATAAACATCCTGAAATTGCCCCGATCCTCCTCATGCACAATCTTAATGGTGCAGTAATATAAAGCCGTTGTAGAAGCTCCTAGTGTCACAATGGGCAAAGAAAATAGAATCCATAAAAGATTCAAAATCATCATGTCCGCCAATCGACCTACAAATCGCCACACATCATTATCATAATTAAAAAAGCCTTGAAACATCTAACGCTATTCCTTCCTAACTCCTTTAAATATTTCCCTCTTCTCCCTCTTGCCTTGCTCTTCCAATTCCAAAAGGTAGGCCTTTGCATCCTTTAAAAAGCTGAGACTAATCAGTAAAATCACCAATCCTATGGGAAAAGCCGCAATAATGGAGACAGACTGCAAGTTTACCATAGAACTTTCGGAAAAGACTAGTGCCAAAGGCAGTAAAATCAATAAAATCGCCCAAAAGCCCTGTACCTTTCTGGATGGCTCCTGCCCCTCCGGAAGGCTTTTATAGCTATACTGTGCCGCCACCAATGCGATAGAATCAAAGGATGTGGCATAAAAGGCAATCATGGTCAGAAGAAGCAGGATAAATACCAGTCCGGGTAGCGGCAGGGTTTCCAACATTTTCACCACCGTAAGATAGAGGGAACCATTCTCCTGATAGAGCTGTAACACCGGCAATTTATGGAAAACCTCCAGGGACAAGGTAAAATTCCCTAAAACAATGAAGCTTACATAGGTACTGCCGATGCCGAAAATGTATCCTCCCATAATGGTTTGTCGTATGGTTCTTCCCCTGCTGATGCTTCCGATAAAGAAGGGGGAAGCCACGCACCACACCATCCAATAGGCCCAGTAGAAAATCGTCCAGTTTTCCGGAAAATGATTTTCCCCTAAAGGATCCGTATAAGTTGCCATGGAGAAAAAGTGCTCTATCATCTTGCCCAGAGCATTCATTCCATTTTTTACGATAAAGGAGCCTACACCACTTCCGAAGAAAATGTAGAGAAGCAGGGCATAAAACAGCCAGGTACAGAGTTTGGCCAAAAAGGAAACGCCGTCCATCCCCTTCAATACCGCAAAGGTATAAACCACACAAGTGGCAATCAATATGATTAAGGTAAGCTCTCTGGTGGACAGCCCGCTGGGGATAAGCTTCTTAATGATTTCCGACATCAGGGGAGTTGCCACCGAAAAAGTGGTGGCTGTTCCCGCAAGAAGGGCAAAAACCGCCAGTAAATCAATTCCTCTTCCCGCCAGACCGTCGGTATGTTTTCCCAAAATAGCTCTGCAGGCTTCCGAATATTTTTGCCGGCTTCTTTTCCGTACATGAAGCATAAAGCCGAAGGCTGCTGCCAGCACCAGATAAAATCCCCAGGGAATGGGTCCCCAGTGGAAAAGGGTGTAAATACTGCTCCAATCCGATAGCTTTCCCAGGGACTGGACATAGGGATCATTGGCATAAAGAATCCATTCTCCGAAGGAATAAAAGAGAATATCCGCTGCAAGTCCTGCGGTAAACATCATACTTCCCCAGGTAAAAAAGGAGTACTTCGGCTTTTCGTCGGGCTCTCCCAAAACAATATTTCCTAAGGGTGAAAAGGCGATATAAAAGGAGAGTAAGAAAATGAAAAGGCCTATTCCAAGGTAGTAAACGGAAAACTCCCGCCCCAAAAAGCCTCGAATGGAGGATAAAATCTGATTGGAATGCTCCGGAAACAGAAAAAATGCAAAGCACAAAAGAAGCAGAATACATAGGGGAATTCCGCTAATCCCGTAGTCTATGGAATTCTTCGTATTTTCTTTTCCGGACTGCTTTCCCGAAGTCTCTTTACTGATTTTATTTTTACTTTCTTCCCCGCTTTCTTTATCAGCTTCCTTTATAAATTCTTCCTTTGCTCCTTTTTCAATTCCTTCCTTGATTCCTTCCTTGATTCCTTCCTTGATTTCTTCCTTGATGGCTTTCTCCATTTACTTCTTCTCCTTCTCCTCTAGCAAACGCTGACTGTCTTCTCTGCGTACTTTTTGATAAGGTAAGCGAATAATCTTTTTATTTTCCCCCTCATCTTCCGCAGCTTTTTTTCCGGTACCAAGACGATAGGCCAGCTGAAACAGGGCCTTGGCCTGACCCTGTTCATCATTATACACCGTTCCCATCAAATTTCCCTTTTTTACCGCCTCTAATCCCACGGTGGTACCGTCTATTCCGTAAATAAAGGGTCTTTTATCCTTAGGCAAACCGATTTTGTCATAAGCATCCAAAACCCCTAAGGCCATATCATCATTGTTGGAAAGAATCAATTCAATCTGATCTTGAAACTCCGGATAAAATTGCATCATCTTACTCTGGGCTTCTGCTCGGCTCCAGTTGGCAATGGCATAGGACAGCTTTTCCATGGGAATGCCCTGCTGCATCAAGGTATTGACAGAATACTCTGTTCTGACAATGGCATCCTGATGGCCGGCCTCTCCTTCAAACATCAGATATTGTATCACGCCGTCGCCGTTTTTATCTACTCTGGGGGACAGAATCAGCTGTTTCTTTTCCGTGCCTTCCTCTGCGTTGGTCCAGCTTTCTTCAGGAGAAGCCTCCCGTTCCAGGATTTCTAAATCCTCCCTGCTTTTTTGCAGAACATAGTCTTGAATTTCCTCGGCATTTCCGGCCTTATCTTGACTCTTTTCGGAAGCTTCCTCCTCATCTTCCGGTGAAGCAAGAGGCACCTCCGGAGTGGGTTTTTCCGGTTCCTCGGAAAGAATATCCTCCGCCGCCATCTCCCCCTGCAAAACGCCGGATTGCTTGGCATCCGCCCCGACGTAATACAACTGATTCCATTGGGCCAGATCCTCATCGACCAATTCTCTGTTGAAGAAAATGATGGGGACATTCTTCTTTTTTGCCATATCGATAATTTCTGAAGGAGCGGTTCTATCCACCAGATTTACACAAAGAACATCACAGCCCTTCTCCAGCATTTCCTCTACCTGTTCATTTTGCAGAGGCTGGCTCCCCGCTGCATTGTAGCGAAACAGGCCTATTTCTACCCCCTCCGCTCTTTTTTTACTGATTTCCTTCTCAAAGGCCGTCATATACCCGGATAGAAAGGTATCGTAGCTGTCGTAAATCGTAACTCCGATTTGAAGCTTTTTCTTTTCCCTGCTTTCTTCCTTCCTTTGACAGGCGGAAAGAAGGGGCAACAAACAAATGGACAGGGAAAGGCAGACTGCCATAGCTTTCCTTAGCCCGGTTCCCTGTCTCTTACTTTGCCTCTTGCTTGCCCTCTGACTATACTGATCTTTTGATTTCATGCTTTTCTTCTCCCCCTGACAGAGATTTTTCCTTCAGGGGCACTCCTTCTCCATTTTTATGCGTTACTGCTTTAGCTATTTCTTTTAGTCCCCGGTGGGGAAGAGAATTCGTTCTATTTCCTCACTATACATATTTTCCCCGGTAACCATATAAAAATTCACCACTCTATCCTCTATTGTATTTCGCTTTTTAGAAAGCTTATACCACAGATCCTCCATGGCATAATAGGCCATGGTGTATTGATCAATCACGGCCAGACAACGGATAACTCCCGTATCCAAGGCATAAACCACCTCTCTGGAATTTCCTACGCCGTAAAGCTCCACGTAACGTCTACCGGTTTCCTTTAAATAGCGGGATGCCATCTCCAGACTGTCATTTTCCAAAGCCACAATCAAATCCACACTTCTCTTGTGATTGGCCTTTACCATATCCTCCTGAATTTTTCCCCTATCCGGAAGCACCCAGGCAATTTCCTGTCCCCCTGCCTCCAAAACCGAGAGGAGACTATGTAGTCTTCTTTGCATATTGCCTTTATTCTGGTTTCCCGCCAGAATACCGATGCGTTTTTTCTCCTTGTGCAGGGTGGAGTGTAAAACCTGTTCCGCCAAAGCCTTCCCCAGTGCTTCCTCCTCCACATTGACAGAAGAAATATTTAAGCCCGGTTCCGTCGTTTCCTTCTGGGAATCCACCAACATAATCTCCGCATTTTTCCCCAAAGCATTTAAAAGGGGGCCGGTTCCCTCCGTAGCTCTAAGCTCCGCGATGATGCCGTCCGCTCCGCTTTGAATCTCCCTTTGCATACTGATATTTTCCTGCTGAATGGAAACCAGACGATCGGTGGAAACAAAGTTGTATTCCATGTTGTAAGCTCGTCCTGCTGCAGTAAGTCCCATTTTAAAACTGGACCATACATCGGAATTGCTATGGTCCACTACTACGGAAATCTTGAAACGCTCCGGATCATTTTCCCCTAACAGCCTTCCCACGGACAAAAACAGGAGAAGCAGGGCTACCACAAAAAGACCTGTGGTAAATATGCTGTTTTCTTTCATTCCTTCTCCCCCTCTTGTGAGCCGCTGTGAAAATGCTCTGTGCTATGATGCATATTTCCATGCTCTAAACTCTTTTGATTTTCTTCCGTAAAGGGAATAGCGGGCAAGAGCACCTGCACATCCGTTCCCTCATCCGGGGCGCTAATCACTCTCAGGCCGTAAATAGAACCGAAACGAAGCTGGATACGGCGATGCACATTAATTACACCTACGCCGGAGCCTCGCTTTTTCTGGCTGGAGAAGCTGGAATAGTCACTTTCCGTCTTTTCCAGCAGGGCTCTGGCCTTATCCTCCGTCATACCGAAGCCGTTGTCCTTCACGGAAAGCAGCACGGAACGTCTGCCGTCCTCTTCTTCCTGAATCCTTCCGCTGACCAAAATCTCTCCATCCTCATCCATTCCCTCCATGCCGTGGTAGATGGCATTTTCCAGGATGGGCTGTAAAATCAGTTTTACGGTAAGGCAGGACAGCACCTCTTCTTCCACATCAAAATCCACTGTAAACTTATTCTTAAAACGGATTTTTTGGATATTCATATAGTTTTTCGCATGCTGAATTTCCTGGGAGAGAGGGATAATGTTCTTTCCGGCAGAGAGGGAAATGCGGAAAAAGCTGGCCAGCTGGGTCACCATAAACACCGCGTCTTCCCGCTTTCCGCTTTCAATCATCCACACCACGGATTCCAAGGTATTATAAAGGAAGTGAGGGTTAATCTGGGATTGCAGGGCATCCATCTCACTCTGCCTTTTTTCCTCCTGCTGGCGGATTCTCTCTTCCGTCAGTTCGTCGATTCTTTGCAGGGACTGTAAGAGGCTTTCTCCCAGATGGACAATTTCCGTACTTCCATAGGAAGAAATTTCCTCCATGGTGGGACGTTTCACTCCCATATTGCCTAAATCTTCATTTAACTTACGGATGGGATAGGAAAGTCTCAAAGAAATCACCTGATTCATCAAAAGAGCAATCAGGAGAGTCACGGAAATTACGATAAAAACATAGTAAAGCATACCTCCGGTGGCAAAGACATCATTGCCTTCCTCCAAAACAGACACCAGTTTCCAACCGGTATAGCCGATGGTATCCACCACAATGGTTTTTTCCTTCCCGTCACTTTTCAGACGGTGGATGCCGTCTTCCTGCACAACGGCAAGCTCCGTATCCTCCTTAGCGTGTCCTCGATAAATTTCTCGAATCTTGGGATGATAAATCAGTTTTCCTCGCTTATCACAGAGATAAAAATAACGCTTTCCGTTAACCTGATTCAACTTTTCCATCATTCGCTCAATCATTTTGTAATCCATGTCTACCAGAAGTACACCGCTGTCGCTTCTGCCGTCAAAGTTTAGTTCCACCACTCGGCTTAAAGAAATGACCCAACGAGTGCGGTAGGAAGGATCATCAAAAAGATTCTGCACATGAGGTAGAGAAAAATGCAGGTTTTCCACCTGCTGCACCGCTTCCCGATACCAATCCTGCTCCGTTACCTTTCGATTTTTCTTCTCTGCGGAAATGGGCACCGCTGCAATATATTTTCCCTGGGCGGAAAAAAGGGCAACGGAAACCAGGCTGTCCTTGTGGGCTTCATACAGCAGATTCATCTCCTGATTCAGCTTGCTATAATCCACATCCGTACCCTTAACAACATTGTAATAAAGGGCATCGGAAATTCTGCGCATGCTAAGAAGGTATTCCTCCAATTGAATACCTCCCTGCTTTAAAAGCTGCTCGGATTGGTTCTCTTGATTCATGCGAAGGCGTATAGAAAACTGCGCATAAAGCACGCCGGACAGAAACAGAATCAGAAAAACGGAGAAAATCATAAAGCTCATTAAGAGCATATTATGAAAGGAACGAAGGGGTGAGGCAATAGAAAAGGGGACGGAGACTCCCTTTTGCAAAAAAACATCAGACAATAGATTTTTTTTGAGACGTTTTTTCTCCAAGGAAATCCACCTCCCCTATACTTAGAAAGATTCTACAGTCCTTCTTTTCCCTTACTGTTGGATTTATATTTTGATGGAGACATCCCGAATTTCTTCTTAAAGGCATAGCTGAAGTAATTCGGATCCGAGTATCCTACCGCCTCGGCAATAATATAGGTCTTCTCCTCCTCTTCCATCAAAAGGCGGAGAGCCTTTTCCATACGATAATCCGTAAGGTAGTTAATAAAACTTTTTCCGGTTTCCCGTTTAAAGACAGTGGAAAAATAAGCTGCCGATACATGGAGCTCTTGAGAAAGGGCCTCCACTGTCAAATCCTTATCCATGTAATGACTGTGCACATGCTCCACCGCCTTCTTGACAAAGGACTTGGTTTTATCACTTCGCATCTCCTGAATGATGATCTGCATTTTCTTGCAAATCTCCTTCATCCACTGAGAAAGCTCTGCCAGACTGAACTGTTGCACCTTCTGGTACACATCTTCTTCCTTTGGAAAAATCAGACCGGTATCCACCTGATTGGCCAAGAGGAACTTATGCATATTGGTCACCAGATCCATTAAGAAGAAATGGTATTCCTGCAAAGAAGGAGATTCCAGGCGGCTGTTCTCAATATAGAGATCAATGCATTTATCCAGCTCCTCTTCGGAGGACATACGGATGCTTCGATAAATATCCAAAAGCCGTTCCTCATCGATAATTTCTTTATTGACCTTATGTTCTTCTTTTCCTTCCAAGCCGATTTCGCTGATGGCAATGGCCTTTCCTCTACCGTAAAGCACTCGATAAGCCACCGCGTCTCTGGCGCCAAGGTAGGAAAGAGGCAAATCCATTAAGTTGGATACGGTTTTTCCGATTCCGGCTGTCACCGTCGCCTTACAAATATGTCTGGCCATTCGACAGAGGATTTCACAATCATCCGTAAGCTTTAGGCTGTCCGATTCCTTATCCATCTGGGCAATGAATAGTGTATGTCCCAAATAGGTTAAGAAGCAGGGACGCCAGTTCTTTTGCAGCCGCTCTTCCGCCAGCTTCCGAATGGACATGGTAATCAAAAGAGGATTTATGCCCTCCGGAGACAGGCTCAAGCTGTTATGCAGAATCACCACCGCATAATACTTTCCGGGAAGAGAAATCTGATAATCTAACAGTGTGCTTTCCAAATCCTGTTGGGGCAAAGTTCCTTCGATTAAAGAGGTATATAAGCTTTCCTGCAAAATCGGAAGACTTTCCAAATAGTAATTTTTCAGACGATGAATACTTTGCTTTTCATCAAATTCCTTATCCAAGGCCTCATGCACCTTCTGGAATACCCTGGACAGTTCTCCCGCGTCTACAGGCTTCAGCATGTATTCCTCAGCCTCCAAACGGATGGCTTCCTTGGCATACTCGAACTCGTCAAAGCCGGAAAAAATGATAATCTTAATAGAGGGATATAACTCCTTCAGACGATGGGAAAGAGTTAATCCGTCCATATAGGGCATCTTAATATCGGTAAGTACCACATCGATTGGCTTTTCTTCCGCTATTTCCAAAGCTTCCAAACCGTTCTTGGCATAACCGGCCAGAGAATAGCCGAGGCGATCCCAATCAATCTTTTGGACTATGGCCTCCACTACATCCTCTTCATCATCTACTAATAACACGGAATATTTTTTCATTAGTGTTTGTCTCCAACATATTTCTCTTCTAAGGTTCTAAATCGCACAGCCATCACCAGGGTGCCCAAAACAATCAGTCCGATGCCTAAAAGAGGATGAACAATCATTAATATGGAAGACAAGAGAGAAATACCTGCAAAAATCAGAATCAAAATTCCCGCCTCTTTACTATAAGCTTCCCGATCCCGCACGGGAGGACGTCCCTTGGGACGAATACTCTCCACATCTTTAAAAACCAACAGCTTAACGGCGTAATACAATAAAATCGCAGTAAATAAAAGGGGCAAGCCCATTTCCTGTCCTACTCTTTCCAACATTCCCGCTTTTCTTCTCCTTTAATTGCTATTTCTTTTCCAACTCCGGCAGAAAAAAGCGTAGAATTGGGCACTATATCTTCTTCTCTTATCCCCAATATAGCCTATCCTCCTGTTTTTCACCAGTGCGAAGGACGCATTGTAAGAAAATCTTTCGCGAGGCTAGCCTGGAAATATTAGAAATATTCTGCAAAAACTTAAAAAATAGTTTTTTACCAAAAGTATTAAATAATTAACTCATTTAACAAAGTCCTTTCTTAT
>OCIZ01000114.1_pt1 | contig 22072 bp, 22 predicted proteins | sample 1495841 | NCBI WGS metagenome assembly OCIZ01 (sample SAMN01915229, study PRJEB22387) | human oral metagenome | isolation source: saliva | host: Homo sapiens | place: USA
CCGATTTCTCCTTGCAAAAAAATTTCTTTGTCTTATAATATAAGTGTAGAAAACGATTATATGGATAGAAAGGTGTGATCTTATGAAGGGCTTTCGTTACCATCGTGAATTCTGGTTGGACTTTCATTTCTGGATCTTGGTCTTGCTTTTAGCGGCTGTAGCTTTGACGATGCGGGCTCCGCTTTCGGTAGTTAGCCTCGCTTATCTTGCTTTTGTTGGGATTTTGATTCTGTTGCAGGTCTTTCAACCGCCTGTATCGACACGGAAGTACACGGAAGGTAGCTACCATTTCAATTGGACCTTCTATCGGGATATCAGACTCTATATCGATCTCTTTTTATTAGCAGGTCTCTTGGCAGGCCCAATTGCGTCATCAGATATGGCCTATTGGATCTTGCTTGGAGCTGTCGTTGGCTCTATCGGCTTTGTATTTGTCGTAAAGGAAAAAGCGACTCAAAAGATGGCCTAGTGAATCCTCACCATGTCGATCTCTGAAACTAGTTTCAGAGATCTTTTTATTTTTCCCAAAATGCGAAACTATAAACCAATTGCAAGAATAATATTGTAAGCGCTTTAAAAAAGAGCTATAATCAATTTACAAGTACTCGAGTTGCCTTAGTATCAAAGGAGAAGGAGTTATGTCAAAGATTACAAAAGATGAATTGATCCAGCAAATCAAAGATGGCATCATTGTTTCTTGTCAGGCTCTCCCTCACGAACCGCTCTATACAGAAACTGGAGGAGTCATTCCTCTCTTGGTTAAAGCGGCTGAGCAGGGTGGAGCTGTCGGGATCCGAGCCAATAGTGTCCGGGATATCAAGGAAATCAAGGAAGTGACCAAGTTACCGATCATTGGGATTATCAAGCGTGACTACCCACCGGAAGAACCCTTTATCACGGCTACCATGAAAGAAGTCGATGAATTAGCAGCTTTGGATATCGCGGTCATTGCTCTGGATTGTACCCAACGTCCCCGTCATGATGGCCTTTCGATCAGTGACTTTATCCATCAGGTCAAAGAAAAATATCCCGATCAGCTTTTGATGGCCGATATCTCGACCTTGGAAGAAGGATTGACGGCTGTTGAAGCGGGGGTAGACTTTGTCGGAACGACCTTATCTGGCTATACAGACTACAGTCCAAAGGTCGATGGACCAGATTTTGAACTGATCCATAGCCTCTGCCAAGCAGAAGTGGATGTCATCGCAGAAGGCAAGATCCACTCTCCTGATCAGGCCAAGAAAATCCATGATCTCGGGGTTCGCGGTATCGTTGTAGGTGGTGCCATTACCCGACCAAAAGAGATTACAGAGCGCTTCGTCGCAGCCTTAAAATGAGAAAACAAAACAGTAGATTGAAGGAGGAGGAGACCGAATAGAGAGTAGTCGAATCTGAAACATGAACAAGAATAGGCGTCCTCATTGAGGATAACCCCCTGTAAGAGTAATCTTACCGCAATCGTGAGGAGAAATCACATGAAAATGAAAAAAGTATTGTGCTCGTTGGTAGCTGGTGCAGCTCTTCTAGCACTCGCAGCTTGTGGCTCTGGCGGAGGATCAAAATCAGAATCTTCTGGTGGAAATTCTGGTAAAACAGAAATTACCTGGTGGGCATTCCCAGTCTTTACTCAAGAAAAAGCAGAAGATGGTGTCGGAACCTACGAAAAATCAATTATTGCAGCTTTTGAAAAAGCAAATCCAGATATCCACGTGAATTTGGAAACGATTGACTTCAAGTCAGGTCCTGAAAAGATCACAACGGCTATTGAAGCAGGAACTGCTCCAGATGTGCTCTTTGATGCACCTGGACGGATCATTCAGTATGGTAAAAATGGAAAATTGGCTGATTTGAACGATCTCTTTACCGAAGATTTTGTCAAAGATGTCAATAATGAAAATATCATCCAAGCCAGCAAGGCAGGCGACACAGCTTACATGTATCCAATTAGTTCAGCACCATTCTACATGGCGATGAATAAGAAGATGCTCAAAGATGCAGGCGTGTTGGATCTTGTCAAAGAAGGCTGGACAACAGACGACTTTGAAAAAGTATTGAAAGCTTTGAAAGACAAAGGTTATACACCAGGATCACTCTTCAGTAATGGTCAAGGTGGAGACCAAGGAACTCGTGCCTTCATTGCCAACCTTTATGGTGGTTCTGTTACTGATGAAAAAGTAACCAAGTATACAACCGATGATCCAAAATTTGTCAAAGGTTTGGAAAAAGCTTCTAAATGGATCGATGACGGCTTGATGATGAATGGTTCTCAATTCGATGGTGGAGCAGACATCCAAAACTTTGCGAATGGTCAAACTTCTTACACCATCTTGTGGGCGCCTTCACAAAACGGTATCCAAGCTAAATTGTTGGATGCAAGTAAGGTTGAAGTAGTAGAAGTGCCATTCCCATCTGACTCAGGCAAGCCAAAATTGGAATACCTTGTCAATGGATTTGCAGTCTTCAATAATAAAGATGAAAAGAAAATTGCTGCTGCTAAGAAATTTATACAGTTCATCGCAGACGACAAAGAATGGGGTCCAAAAGATGTTGTGCGTACAGGAGCCTTTCCAGTTCGTAGTTCATTTGGTAAGTTGTACGATGACAAACGGATGGAAACCATCAGCACTTGGACAAAATACTACTCACCATACTACAACACGATCAACGGTTTTGCAGAAATGCGGACCCTATGGTTCCCAATGTTGCAATCTGTTTCAAACGGGGATGAAAAAGCAGAACCAGCTTTGAAGACCTTTACTGAAAAAGCAAACGAAACCATTACGAAAAAATAATCAGTCTATGAAGCAGACCTAAGTCTTTCATAGAAACGAGAATTTGCAGGCCCCTTCGAATCCGTATCTCTCTATTTGGAATGGAACGAAGGGGTCTTCATTCTTTCTGGATCTTCTTTTCTTAAGTCGGAAGATATGTTTAGAAAAGAAAATAGAAAAAGAACACTAGGAGGTGCCTTACTGTGAAGGTAAACAAAATCCGAATGAGGGAGACGCTCGTTTCCTACGCATTCCTAGCACCCATTTTAATCTTCTTTACGGTCTTTGTCCTAGCCCCCATGATCATGGGCTTTGTGACAAGTTTCTTCAACTATTCTATGACATCCTTTAAGTTTGTCGGTTTAGAAAATTATTCCCGCATGTTTGCGGATAAGGTCTTTGTGAAGTCCTTGATCAATACCGTCATCATCGTTATCGGATCCGTTCCGATCGTCGTATTGTTCTCCTTGTTTGTGGCTTCTCAGACCTACCATCAAAATGCGATTGCGCGTTCCTTCTATCGTTTCGTCTTCTTCCTTCCAGTTGTTACAGGGAGTGTAGCGGTAACGGTTGTGTGGAAATGGATCTATGATCCACTATCAGGGATTTTGAACTTTGTATTGAAATCTGGACATGTCATCAACCAAAACATTTCTTGGTTGGGGGACAAACACTGGGCTTTGATGGCCATCATCATTATTTTGTTGACCACTTCAGTTGGTCAACCGATCATCCTCTACATCGCTGCTATGGGAAATATTGATAATTCTCTCGTAGAAGCCGCGCGTGTGGATGGTGCGACAGAATTTCAAGTTTTCTGGAAGATCAAATGGCCAAGCTTGTTGCCAACAACTTTGTACATTGCGATCATTACGACCATTAACTCTTTCCAATGTTTCGCCTTGATCCAATTATTGACATCCGGTGGTCCTAACTACTCAACGAGTACCCTTATGTACTACCTCTATGAAAAAGCCTTTAAACTATCTGAATATGGTTATGCCAACACCATGGGCGTCTTCCTTGCGGTGATGATTGCCATTATCAGTTTTGCGCAATTCAAGATCCTCGGAAACGACGTAGAATACTAAAGAAAGGAGCCTCAGATGAAACCAACACAAAAGAAACCCATCACTGCCTTTACAGTGATTTCAACGATCATTTTGCTCCTTTTGACAGTCTTGTTCATTTTCCCATTTTATTGGATTTTGACAGGGGCCTTTAAGTCTCAGCCAGATACCATTATGATCCCACCTCAATGGTGGCCAAAGACACCAACCATGGAGAACTTCCAACAGTTGATGGTACAAAACCCAGCCCTACAATGGTTGTGGAATAGTGTCTTCATCTCCCTTGCAACCATGCTTTTGGTGTGTATGACCTCTTCCTTGGCAGGTTATGTCTTGGCTAAGAAACGCTTCTATGGGCAACGAATTCTCTTTGCTATCTTCATTGCAGCCATGGCCCTTCCAAAACAAGTTGTCTTAGTTCCATTGGTACGGATTATCAACTTTATGGGGATTCATGATACCCTTGCAGCGGTTATTCTACCATTGGTTGGATGGCCATTCGGGGTCTTCTTGATGAAGCAATTTAGTGAAAACATCCCAACAGAACTCTTAGAATCTGCTAAGATAGATGGTTGTGGAGAGTTGCGGACTTTCTGGAGCGTTGCCTTCCCAATTGTCAAGCCGGGATTTGCAGCCCTTGCCATCTTTACCTTTATCAACACCTGGAACGACTACTTTATGCAATTGGTAATGCTGACCTCTCGTCAAAACTTGACTATTTCACTAGGGGTAGCAACCATGCAGGCTGAAATGGCCACCAACTATGGCTTGATCATGGCTGGGGCAGCCCTAGCTGCAGTGCCAATCGTTACGGTCTTCCTCGTGTTCCAAAAATCCTTTACACAAGGGATTACCATGGGAGCGGTCAAAGGATAAGTCCTCTGCTTGGACAAACGATAGTTGTGTACAGATCGGTTTTCTAGGCTGAGAAGTATCGAAAGGATGAGAATATGATATTTGATGATTTAAAAAACATCACCTTTTACAAAGGAATCCACCCCAATCTAGATCAGGCCATTGACTTTCTCTATGAGCATCGGAAGGATTCTTTTGAATTGGGGAGATACGATATTGATGGGGATAAGGTCTTTCTCGTCGTTCAAGAAAATACCCTCAACAAAGCAGAAAATGATCGCTTTGAACACCACAAAAGATATGCCGATTTGCATTTATTGGTAGAAGGGCATGAGTTTTCGAGTTATGGATCTCGTGTGACAGGTGAGGCGCTCGCATTTGATGAAGTATCGGACATCGGTTTTGTCCATTGCCAGGAGTCTTATCCGCTTCATCTAGGCTATCATAATTTTGCGATTTTCTTTCCGGGGGAACCTCACCAGCCCAATGGCTATGCAGGGCAAGAAGATATTGTGAAAAAGTATCTATTTAAAATTGCGATCGATTGATCACATTAGAAAGGAGTGCCTATGTCATCTAAGGGGGCAGGATTGATCAAAACCGTTTTTAACACGGACAATGTAGTGATGCGTATCAGTGAGAAGGTCCTCGACTTGGTAACTGTTAATCTTTTATTTGTGCTAAGTTGTTTACCAGTTCTCACGATTGGAATTGCGAAAATTAGTTTGTATCAGACCTTATTTGCCATTAAGCACCAGCGTCGTGTTCCGGTGATTCGTAGTTATGCGAAGGCTTTTCGGGACAATTGGAAAATAGGCTTGCAACTAGGAAGTTTAGAACTGATTGTTGCAGGTATTTGTCTCTTTGATTTATTCTTATTTTGGGGGCAAACTTCCCTAGCTTTCCAAGCTTTGAAAACCATTTGTTTAGGCCTCTTTCTCTTTCTTGTGTTGATCTTATTGGCTGCTTATCCGATTGCGGCTCGCTACCAGTTGGATTGGAAAGAGTGTTTGCAAAAAGCCATGATTGTGTCAGGCTTGCATTTTCCTTGGTTCTTTGTCATGGGAAGTGCTCTCTTGCTTCTATGTATGGTTCTTGCAAGCTCGGTTTTAGCTTTCCTATTGGGGCTTATGATCTTTTTCTTGTTCGGCTTTTCAAGCTTGGCTTTTGCACAAGTTGGATTAATGGAAAAGATTTTTGCCCAGTACCAAGAATAAAATGAATTCATTAGTGACAAAAGGAGAAAAAATGTCAGATTTAAAAAAATATGAAGGAGTCATCCCCGCTTTTTACGCCTGCTATGATGACCAAGGAGAAATTAGCCCGGAGCGGGTACGTGCGCTGGTAGAATATTTTATCGCGAAAGGTGTGCAGGGCTTGTATGTCAACGGATCCTCTGGCGAATGTATCTACCAGAGCGTGGCCGATCGCAAGCTGATTCTAGAAGAAGTGATGGCAGTAGCTAAAGGGAAATTGACCATCATTGCTCACGTAGCCTGCAACAACACCAAGGATAGCGTGGAATTGGCACGACATGCAGAAGAACTAGGAGTGGATGCCATTGCGGCCATTCCGCCGATTTACTTCCGCTTGCCAGAATACGGTGTGGCCCACTACTGGAATGAAATCAGTGCAGCTGCACCCCATACAGACTTTGTCATCTACAATATCCCGCAATTGGCTGGGGTAGCTTTGACACCGAGTCTTTACAAGGAAATGTTGAAAAATCCACGGGTGATTGGGGTGAAAAATTCTTCGATGCCTGTTCAGGACATTCAAACTTTTGCTTCTTTAGGAGGCGATAACCATATCGTCTTTAATGGTCCGGATGAACAATTCTTAGGTGGCCGTCTCATGGGAGCACATGCTGGTATCGGTGGCACCTATGGTGCGATGCCAGAGCTATTCTTGAAGCTCAATCAGCTAATTGCTGAGAAAGACTTGGAGACTGCGCGTGCCCTGCAGTTTGCCATCAATGATATTATCGGAGTCTTGACGTCTGCTCATGGCAATATGTATGCGGTCATCAAAGCAGTTTTGCGCATCAATGAAGGTTTGGACTTGGGATCTGTTCGCTCCCCTTTGACGCCAGTAGTAGAAGCGGATCAAGAAGTGATTCAACGTGCTGCTCAACTCATTCAGGACACAAAAGACAGATTCCTTTGATCAAAGGAGGTCTAGATGAATCCATATGTTGTAATTGATATCGGAGGGACCAGTATCAAGTATGGTCTGGCCGATGCAAAAGGGCAACTCCTAGAGACCCATGAAATGCCAACGGAGGCCCAAAAAGGAGGACCTCATATACTTAAAACAACAAAGGAAATTGTAGCCCGTTATTTGAAGAAGCATGCCTTGGCAGGGGTTGCGATTTCTTCGGCCGGGATGGTGAATCCTGATAAGGGAGAAATCTTTTATGCTGGGCCACAAATTCCCAACTATGCTGGAACTCAGTTTAAAAAGGAAATCGAAGAGACTTTTCAGATCCCTTGCGAGATTGAAAATGATGTTAACTGTGCCGGTCTCGCAGAGGTCACCACAGGCCATGCAAAAGGATCGAACAATGCTGTTTGCCTGACGATTGGGACAGGGATCGGCGGTTGCCTCTTGCTCGATGGTCAGGTCTTTCATGGCTTTAGCAATTCAGCCTGTGAGGTTGGCTATCTTCATTTGCCAGATGGTGCCTTTCAGGATCTAGCTTCAACGACGGCTTTGGTCGAGTATGTGGCAGAACATCACGGTGATCCTGTGGAACAGTGGAATGGCCGCCGGATCTTTAAGCAGGCAACAGAAGGAGATAAGATCTGTATGGCTGGAATTGATCGAATGGTGACCTACCTTGGCAAAGGACTGGCCAATATCGTTTATGTGGTCAATCCAGAGGTCATCGTTCTTGGAGGGGGAATTATGGCTCAGGAAGCCATCCTGAAACCTAAAATCTATCAAGCCCTGTGTGCCGAACTGGTTCCTAGCCTAGCAGATAAGATTCGTTTGGAATTTGCCCACCATCAAAACGCCGCGGGTATGTTGGGGGCTTACTACCACTTTAGACAAAAACATGGAACATAAAACAAGTCGCGTTGGCGACTTGTTTTTGATTCATCAAAAAAAGCATGAAAGATGAAGAAAACCTGATCTTTCATGCTTTTTAAATAGGGAGACCATATTAAGATTTTCGAGAACGTTGACTAGAAAGCTTTTTGTTTTCCCAGTAGCTATTAAAGACAATTTCCTTTTGTTCTCGGCTTTTATTAAGGAAATGAGCATAGATCAAATCGACCACAATGAGGAGTGGTAAAATAGCAGAGATTCGATCGATATAGGTACTACTAGGAAGAGGTGCGGCCGGTAACACTTCTGTGAATCCTTGGTGGATGGCAGCCGGGTTAGCCGTCACAAGAACCGTTTTAGCCCCTTTTTCTTTGGCGTCCAGGAGACTATCTGTAATGGAGTTGGTGCCTCCTGACAATGAGAAACCGATGACTAAACAAGAGGAATCGAGAATACTGGTCGTCCAAGCAAAGCCATCTTGATCAGTCAGGGCTTCACAAACGACGCCTAGTCGCATAAAGCGCAATTTCATTTCTCGAGCGACTAAACCGGAACTACCGATCCCGAAGAAATAGACTCGGTCTACTTGATCGATTAGTTCAGCTACCCGATCTAATTGGGAATCTTTTACCAGACTTTCAGTGACGTTACTGATATGGTGGTAGCGTTGCAAGACACTGAGAGTGAGTTCGTCATGCTCTTGCACCTGTTTTTGATTCTTTGTTTCCTCATTAAAATGATAGACAAACTCCCGATAGCCGGAAAAACCACATTTTTGAGAGAAACGCGTTAAAGCTGCCTTTGAGACGTGGAGTAACTCCGTTACACGAGAAGAGGACAGGGAGTGCTGTCGTGCTTCGGATGATAAAAAATATTGGGCAATGTCGCGTTCCATATCTGTTAACTCAGCTTCATGGCTGGCGATAATGGCGCGTAAATCTTGATCTTGTTTCACAGCAATCCTCCTTTCTCACGAGATGAAATAACAGGATGCTCCTATAATATATTACACATTATAACATGGGTAACCGCTTTATTCAAGTAAAAGAAATCAAGAAATACTGAAACTAGGAACAGGATATGCGAAAAGAAGAGAACGCTACCAATCCTGGCAGTAGTGGCTTGTTGGTTATCCACAATTTTCTGAAAATTTCCGGTTGGGCCTGAACAAACGATATGAATTGTGGTATAATTTAAGATAATTGTACTGTTGTTGGAAGAACAATGGTTGAATAAGGAGGTGTGACGATGTCGAATGCAACACTCGAGATGATGCAAGAGATCGAGCAAGCTGCTCAGGGCGTGATCGTAGGCTATGAAGCTCAAGTTGAACAAATCCGAACGGATTCGCGCGATCGCCTTGCAACAGTGGCACAGCATTACGATGAGGAAACCAAGCAATTGGTCACAGAGGCAGAAAAAAACGCCCAGGAAAGACTCGTCCGTTTAACGAAAGATCTGGAAGAAACGGTTGCGCGCAATGATGCCAAGGTACAACAGGCGATGACCGATAAGCGAGCTGGGTTAGTTGAAGCCATTGTAGAAAAGGTGGTAGCAAGCTATGGCCGTTAGTCAGATGCAAAAACTGTCCCTCATCTTACCCAAAGATGACTTGGACAGTCTCCTACTAGCGTTACAGTCTGAGGCAAAAATCCAGATTTATGACCTCAGTGAGCATGAAGAATGGCAGGCTGCCTTTGAGGCAAATACCTTGTCTCAACCCTTGACAGAGAACAATCGTCAAGCTTTGGTAGAGCTGCAAAAACGTCAAGAACAAGTTGAAAAAATGATTCAGACTCTGGAGCCTTATATGCCTGAGAAAAAGGCCCTGCAAGCTCTGAAGGAAGAACCCTTAAGCTTGTCTTTTGATGACTTGCAGGCCCACGGGATGATTCGAGATGAGGATCTTCTATTGACCAAGTTGAAACGCCAATTGCGCGTGTTAGACAAGGCTCGTCAGAAGATTGCGGATGCAAAGGGAGAGATAGAGCGCTTAGAAAAATGGCGACCGTTAGAAGTGACGCCAGCTGCTCTCGCTACTTTTCACTATGTGCATGGCTTGATCGGGACGATCCCAAATAGCGATACAGACGCTGTTCGCTCTTCCTTAAAAGCTCATCCTGAGCTGGAGTTAGAGGAAGTCTTTACGTCTGAAACCGAACACGGCTATGTCATCTTGTATCGTTCGGGAGATCGTGTAGCTGTTCAGGAGCTTTTAGAAGACCATGGGTTCAAAGAATTGGACTATGAAGAAGAGCAGGTCCCGGCCGCCTACTTGGATCGCCTAGAAGGGGAAATCAAAGAGCAAGAAGCTGTAGTTGCAGCAACCCTAGCCGAGTTACAAAACTCCCAGAAGGAACTGGACCAGCTCAAGTACCAGATGGATTACTTGCTGAGTTTGGGAGCTCGTGAGGAAGCTAAGTCGCTTCTTGCTAGTACGCAAAGCTTGGTAGCCCTAGAGGGTTGGATTGAAACCTCCCAAGTGGCCTCATTGCGAGACTTCTTGCAAGAAGGTTTTGGTTCTCGAGTCTTACTAGAGACACGCGATGTGACGGAAAAAGATTGGGATGACGTTCCGATCCAGTTGCGAAATAATGCCTTGGTAGAACCCTTTGAATTAGTCACAGAGATGTACGCCCTGCCTAGGTATTACGAGAAAGATCCGACACCGATCGTTTCTCTCTTCTACTTTGTTTTCTTTGGCATGATGGTTGCAGATATCGGTTATGGACTGTTGCTAACGGTAGCGACAGGCTTTGCCCTTAAAGCCTTTAAGCTCAAGCCTAGTACAGCCAAGAACCTTCGTTTCTTCAGCCTCCTTGGAATTTCAGTTGCCCTTTGGGGTGTGGTCTATGGCTCTTTCTTTGGATTTGAGATGCCTTTTGCCCTGATCAGTACGACCAGCAACGCCATGACCATCCTGATCCTCTCAGTGGTCTTTGGTTTTGTCACCGTCTTAGTGGGCCTCTTCCTAGGAGGAATGAAAAATGTTCGCCTCAAAGACTACACCGAAGCCTATAATGCTGGCTTTGCTTGGGTCTTGATCCTACTTGGTTTAATGCTTCTAGCAGTAGGCAATATCTTGCCAGGGATGAGCCTTCTAGTTCCGATCGGCAAGTGGCTGGCTATTTTAAACGCCATTGGGATCTTGATTGTTTCCATTGTCAGTGCCAAGAAGTTATCCGGTCTAGCATCTGGTCTCTTTAACCTCTACAATGTCAGTGGGTACGTCGGAGACTTGGTCAGCTTCACCCGTTTGATGGCCCTGGGCTTGTCTGGAGCTAGTATCGGTTCAGCCTTTAACCTGATTGTCAATCTTTTCCCACCGCTTGGACGGTTTACGGTAGGGCTTGTGCTCTTTATCGTCCTACATGCCATTAATATGTTCCTGTCCTTCTTGTCAGGTTATGTGCATGGAGCCCGTTTAATCTTTGTGGAGTTCTTCGGTAAGTTCTACGAAGGAGGAGGCAAGCCATTTCGGCCTCTCAAACCTTCTGAACGCTATATTAAAACAAAAAAATAAGTATTATCTTTAATAAATAGGAGTATATTCATGGAATCTTTAGCATCATATTTTTCAGCCCATGGGGGCGCCTTCTTTGCAGCATTTGGTGTGGCGATCGCCGTTGCACTTAGTGGAATGGGATCTGCCCTTGGGGTTGGTAAAACGGGTCAAGCAGCAGCAGCGCTCTTGAAAGAACAACCTGAAAAATTTGCCCAAGCCTTGATTTTGCAATTGTTGCCAGGTACACAAGGTTTGTACGGTTTCGTTATCGGGATCTTGATCTGGTTGCAAATTAAGCCAGATATGCCACTTGAAACAGGGGTTGCTTACTTCTTTACAGCTCTTCCAGTTGCGATCGTTGGTTATTTCTCAGCAAAACACCAAGGAAATGTTGCGACAGCAGGGATGCAAATCTTAGCCAAACGCCCTGAAGACATGATGAAAGGGGTTATCCTTGCGGCCATGGTTGAAACTTACGCCATCTTGGCCTTCGTTGTGTCCTTCCTATTGACCCTACGCGTCGGCTAAGAGCTAGCTTTGATGGATTCGCCTTACGAGGCGAAAAACACAAGACGCATGCAATAGGAGAAAAAACGATATGGATGAACAAACCCAATTAAAGGATTCGATCTTGGCCCAAGCCCACGAAAAAGGGCGTAAACTCTTAGAAGAGGCCAAGGAAACCATCCTAAAAGAAGAGACTGCGCAAGAAGAGCGTTTGATCCAAGACAAACTTAATCAACGCTCCGAGCAGCTCAAGCGGATTCAACGTCAATTGCAACGTGAAACCCAACAAATCGAAAATAAAAAACGCCAATCCACCCTTGTCACCAAGCAACGAGTCTTAAAGGATCTCTTTGCAGATGCTTATGAAGCGATGGTGGCTTGGCCCCTTGAAAAGGAAATGCAGTTTGTAGATGCGGTCTTAGAGCGCTATCAGGGACAAGTTGTGACCCTGACCTTTGGGGCGGTGAGCGCTGCTAAATTTGATTCAGCAGCTCTTGAGAGATTGAAGCAGACGCATCAGAATGTGACAGTTGCAGATGCAACGATCCCAGCTCAAGCAGGCTTTGTCCTGTCGGTTGGGAAGATTGATGACAACTATCTCTACTTTGATTTGGTGGATTCCATTTGGGAGCAAGAAAGCTACCAGATGGCAGCCAGCATTTTCACCGATGAAGAGAACTAGGAGGTTGCAATGAGCGAACGGACCTATTCTCAAGTCAATACAGGAATCAGCGTACGTGAGGCTAGTTTTGTCAGTCCCAGTCAGTTTGAGCAGTTGCTTGCAAGTCCCTCAAGCGAGAGCCGAGAAGGCTTGCTACAAGGGACACCTTATGCTTTAGATAGCCAGGAGATCAAGGATTTATCAGTCCTTGAAGCCCGTCTGATGGCAGCCTTGTTGGCAGAATACCAATGGGCTTTTGAGGTAAGCCCTCAGTCAGACCTGGTTAGCCTTTTTACCTTGAAGTACACCTATCATAATCTCAAGGTTTATCTAAAACACAAGGCGACAGAGCGCAAGTTGGGGCACTTATTGATCCCTATCGGTCCTTATTCTCTCGATGTGCTCGAGCATTTGGTAGCGACCTTTTCTGCGGAGCATTGCCCAGCCTTTATGGCGGAAGAAGTGGCTGCAACCTGGCAAGAATTCCAAGATTATCAGGACTTGCGGGTTCTCGAAATCGGGATGGACTTAGCTTATTTTAAACACCTGAGATACTTAGGGGACAGCCTAGATCATCCGATTCTGAAGCAGTTGGTGGACGTGACCATTGACTTTTACAATGCGATTACAGTTAAGCGGGCCTTGGATCAGCAAAAACCGCATAGCTTTATGCACCAATTACTTTCAGATGAAGGAAGCCTCAGTGCCCATCAGGTGATCGACCTGCTAGAATCCGGTCAGTGGTTGACCTGGTTTTATCAAGTCAATCCGCTGGACTACGATCTCGCCTTAGAGACTTATGAAGAAAAGATGCGCACCGGTCAACTAAAGACCGTAGAGTTGGAGTATTTAGAAAGCTTGGTGAAATTCAGTCTTCTAGACGCTGGCCGTTTTGAAGTCGATGGACCACTCCCTCTTGTCCGTTATCTTTACGGAAAAGAGTTAGAGGTGACCAACCTTCGTTTGGTCATCTCTGGTTTGGACAATGGTTTTCCGCTAGCAGAAATCAAAGAAAGGATGAGACCGATTTATGGACAAACTGACCTATAAGATCGCCGTTGTGGGCAATCGGGACGCCATCCTTCCTTTTCGCCTGATTGGCTTTCAAACCTATCCGGTCACGGAGCCACAAGAAGCGATCAATACCCTGCGAAAACTCAGTCGGGAAAACTTCGGGATTATCTACCTGACAGAGGATATTGCTCAGGCCATTCCAGATACAGTGGCTTTTTACGACCAGCAGCTGACACCGGCTCTGATCCTTATCCCGACCCATAGAGGAACTACGGGACTGGGCCAACAGCGGATTCGTGATAATGTCGAAAAAGCAGTAGGACAGGATATTTTATGAGAACAAATGAATTTGGCCAAGCGATTGGCGATGCACTGCCGGATTTTACACCAGGGCGTCTGCCAGCTATTGAGCGGATCGAAGGTCGCTATACCGTGATCGAGCGCCTCTCAAAAGAAAAACATGGAGCAGATCTTTATCAGGTCTACGGGCCGGACTCTCCAGCAGCGATGTGGACCTTTCTGTTCAAAGGCCCTGCCCGCAATGAAGAGGAGTGGGACCATCTATTAGATGATCTCATGACAGCCCAAGGTCGCTTTTACTATGCGATTGTAGACAAAGATTCAGGCAAGGCTTTGGGAACTTTCTCTCTCATGCGGATCGATCAAGCCAACCGGGTGATCGAAGTCGGAGCAGTGACCTATTCACCAGCGCTCCAAAAGACACGCATGGCTACGGAAGCCCAGTATCTGTTAGCGCGCTACGTGTTTGAAGATTTAGGCTACCGCCGCTATGAGTGGAAATGCGATGCCTTAAACCAAGCATCTCGCAAAGCAGCTGAGCGCTTAGGGTTCACCTATGAAGGCTGTTTCCGTCAGGCTGTTGTTTATAAAGGTCGTACCCGCGATACAGACTGGTTGTCTATCATTGACCAAGAATGGCCAGCTATCAAACAGCGACTAGAAGCCTGGTTGGATCCAAGCAATTTCGATGCCAATGGCCAACAAAAGCAATCTCTAAGAGAGATAGCACAAAAGTAAAACAAAGAAACAAAGGATTCCCAGGAGGAATACATGACTCAAGGAAAAATTATCAAAGTTTCCGGTCCCTTGGTGGTTGCATCAGGGATGCAGGAAGCCAATATTCAAGACATTTGCCGGGTCGGCGATCTTGGTTTGATTGGCGAAATTATTGAGATGCGGCGGGACGAAGCCTCTATCCAAGTATATGAAGAAACGTCTGGAGTCGGTCCAGGAGAACCAGTGGTCACAACCGGAGCTCCCCTTTCTGTTGAATTGGGACCAGGCTTGATCTATCAGATGTTTGACGGGATCCAACGCCCCTTGGAACGCTTCCAAGAAGTGACTGCCAGTGACTTTTTGGTTCGCGGGGTGCAAGTTCCAAATCTAGATCGGGACACCAAATGGGCCTTCGAGCCAAGCGTGACTGAAGGGACAGAAGTGGTCGCTGGAGACATCGTCGGTACGGTTCAGGAGACCAATATGGTGGAACACCGCATCATGGTGCCTTTTGGTGTGAGTGGACGTGTGACCAAGATCGCAGCAGGTTCTTACACAGTGGAAGAGCCAGTCTATGAGATCGAGCAGGCAGATGGCAGTCTCTTTACTGGAACCCTGATGCAAAAATGGCCGGTTCGTCGAGGCCGTCCCTTTGCACAAAAACTCATTCCAGTAGAGCCTTTGGTCACCGGTCAACGGATCATCGATACCTTCTTCCCTGTGACTAAAGGTGGAGCTGCAGCAGTTCCTGGTCCTTTCGGAGCTGGGAAAACAGTTGTGCAACACCAGGTGGCTAAGTTTGCCAATGTAGACATCGTAATTTACGTGGGTTGTGGGGAACGTGGAAATGAAATGACGGACGTTCTGAATGAATTTCCAGAATTGATCGATCCAACGACTGGTCAATCCATCATGCAACGGACTGTTCTGATCGCCAACACTTCGAACATGCCAGTAGCGGCGCGGGAAGCTTCCATCTACACAGGGATTACCATTGCCGAATACTTCCGCGATATGGGCTACTCCGTTGCCATCATGGCGGACTCTACTTCTCGTTGGGCAGAAGCTCTTCGTGAAATGTCTGGTCGTCTAGAAGAAATGCCAGGGGATGAAGGATACCCAGCCTATCTTGGTAGCCGGATTGCTGAATATTACGAGCGTGCAGGTCGGGTTAAGACACTTGGAACCGCTGCGCGTGAAGGTTCGATTACCGCCATCGGTGCCGTTTCCCCTCCAGGTGGAGACATTTCAGAGCCGGTGACCCAAAATACCCTGCGGATCGTCAAGGTCTTCTGGGGACTAGATGCTCAGTTGGCGCAACGCCGCCACTTCCCAGCCATCAACTGGTTGAGTTCTTATTCACTTTACCAAGATGAAGTCGGTCGCTATATCGATCTACATGAACAAATCAGCTGGTCTGAAAAAGTGACCCGCGCTATGAATTTGCTTCAAAAGGAAAGTGAATTGCAAGAAATCGTCCGCTTGGTTGGTCTAGATTCCTTGTCTGAAAAAGACCGCTTGACCATGAATGCGGCTAAGATGATCCGTGAAGACTACCTGCAACAAAATGCCTTTGATGAGGTCGATACCTATACCTCTTTCAGCAAGCAGGTGGCCTTGTTGACCAACATTTTGACCTTTGATCAAGAAAGTCAAAAAGCACTAGAATTGGGAGCTTACTTCACAGAAATCATGGAAGGAACCGTAGCTCTTCGAGACCGTATTGCCCGGAGCAAGTTCATCCATGAGGATCAGTTGGCAACCATTCAAGCCCTGAAAGAAGAAATCGTAGAAACCCTACACCAAATCGTCGCAAAAGGAGGAGTAGACAATGATCGTGATTAAAGAATACCGTACTGTCAGCGAAGTTGTTGGCCCCTTGATGATTGTCGATCAGGTCGAAGGGGTTCACTACAATGAACTAGTAGAAATCAAGCTTCATGATGGAACGACCCGTCAGGGACAAGTTCTCGAAGTCCAAGAAGATAAAGCCATGGTCCAGCTCTTTGAAGGATCTAGCGGGATCAATTTGGAAAAAGCCAAAGTCCGCTTTACCGGACGTCCCCTAGAACTTCCTGTGTCTGAAGACATGGTCGGACGCATCTTTAACGGGATGGGCAAACCCATCGATGGCGGTCCAGAGATTATCCCAGAGAAATACTTGGACATTGATGGACAAGCCATCAACCCTGTTTCACGGGACTATCCAGATGAATTTATCCAGACAGGGATCTCAGCCATTGACCATTTGAATACCTTGGTTCGGGGCCAAAAGCTCCCAGTATTCTCAGGTTCTGGTCTTCCTCACAAGGAGTTGGCGGCTCAAATCGCCCGTCAAGCAACGGTTCTTAATTCTGAAGAAAACTTCGCCGTGGTCTTTGCGGCTATGGGAATCACCTTTGAAGAAGCCGAGTTCTTTATGAACGACCTTCGGGAGACAGGTGCGATTGACCGCTCGGTCCTCTTTATCAACTTAGCTAATGACCCCGCTATCGAGCGGATTGCCACTCCTCGGATCGCCTTGACAGCTGCCGAATATTTGGCCTATGAAAAAGACATGCACGTCTTGGTTATTATGACCGATATGACCAACTACTGTGAAGCCCTTCGGGAAGTATCCGCTGCCCGCCGGGAAGTTCCAGGTCGTCGGGGTTATCCAGGTTATCTCTATACCAACCTCTCAACCCTCTACGAACGTGCAGGACGCTTGGTTGGAAAGAAAGGATCTGTGACCCAAATTCCGATCCTCTCTATGCCAGAAGATGACATCACCCACCCCATCCCTGACTTGACAGGCTATATCACGGAAGGTCAGATTATTCTGTCCCGCGATCTCTACAATAGTGGTTACCGCCCACCGATCAATGTTCTTCCATCCCTTTCTCGTTTGAAAGACAAGGGTTCTGGTGAAGGCAAGACTCGGGAAGACCATGCGGCGACCATGAACCAGCTCTTTGCGGCCTATGCCCAAGGAAAACAAGCCAAAGAACTGGCTGTAGTGCTTGGGGAGTCTGCCTTGTCAGATACCGACAAGCTTTATGTCAAATTTACGGACCGCTTTGAGCAAGAATACATCAACCAAGGCTTTACCACCAATCGGACGATTGAGGAAAGTTTGGATCTCGGTTGGGAACTCTTATCCATCCTTCCACGAACAGAGCTTAAACGGATCAAGGATGAGATGATTGACAAGTATCTGCCAAACAAAGAGGATTAGCCTATGGCACGATTAAATGTAAAACCGACTCGGATGGAGCTTAATATTCTCAAAGAGCGCCTCAAGACAGCAACCCGGGGGCACAAGTTGCTCAAGGACAAGCGGGATGAACTCATGCGCCGCTTTATTGAAGCTGTACGTGAGAATAATCGCCTGCGCCAAAAGGTAGAGGCGGCGCTGGTGGACAATATGCAAGATTTCGTGATGGCCAAGTCACTAGAGAGCGACCTCATGGTGGAAGAAATCTTTGCTGTACCCACTCGAGAAGTGATGCTTCATATTGAGGAAGAAAATGTCATGAGTGTGCGCGTGCCCAAGCTCCATGCCCGTATCGATAATCCATACGGAGATGATGAAGGGGACGTGGTTTATAGCTATCTCGCCTCTAACAGTCAAATGGACAGCACCATTCAAGAAATGGGAGATCTCCTCCCAGATTTGCTCAAATTAGCGGAAATCGAAAAAAGTTGCCAACTCATGGCAGACGAAATTGAGAAAACCCGCCGTCGAGTAAATGGGCTGGAGTATGCGACTATCCCAGACCTCAAAGAAACCATCTACTATATCGAAATGAAACTCGAGGAAGCCGAACGCGCCAACCTCGTCAGAATCATGAAGGTAAAATAAGATACAAAGCCGTTAAGCAACTCAAAGGAAAATAGGGAACAGGACAGAAGCACTGTTGTATAGAATGCTTCGTTGTCCTGCCCCCACAAGGTTGATTAGGATTTTTCCGAGCTCTTAAAGCGAGAGAAAAATCCAATCAGCTACTGTGCCTTTGAAGTTAGTACTATTACAGTTTGCGTTTTTCACCCAGCATTTAGGGCGTGTTCAATTCATAAGATACAAAGAGTTGTAGGCGTGTTCAATTGATAAGATACAAAGCCCGCAAAATCCAATCAGCTACTGTGCCTTTGAAGTTAGTACTATTACAGTTTTACGTTTTTCACACAGCATTTCAGCCGGCCTCAATTACTTAGAAAAGACAAGAACCTCATCAAGGGACCACTCCTAGATGAGGTTTTTTTGCACCCTCTCACTCTTCTTTCACTACCCTATTTTTATGTTACTAGTTTGTAACAATGTGACAAGAAAGACGAAATGTTACAAGAAAAATACAGTTTTGTTAAATAGCCAAAAAGGCCTTTTATTATTTTTAAATTGTGATAAGATAGTATAGTAGTTCATTTGTTCAAGAAAATCTTGAGCAAAAAACAAAGAAAAAAGAGGATAAAAGATGAAATTAAAAGTTAATACGAAAGCCTTGATCGCTTCAACAGTAGCTCTTGCAGTGATTCCATTTACAAAAGCCACTGCAGAAACACTTGAAGATTGGGTAGCTCGCTCAGTAGATGAAATCAAACATGATATCCAACAAAGCGGTGAAAACCAACAAACTTATACCATCAAATATGGTGATACATTGAGTTCGATCGCAGAAGCACTTGGCATCGATGTTCATGTGTTGGCAAACTTGAACAACATCAGCAACATGGACTTGATCTACCCAGGTACTGTTTTGAAAACAACAGTAAATGATCAAAAAGAAGTAACTTCAGTTGAAATCCAAACTCCTCAAGCAGGTGCAACAGATGCAACTGTTGCAAGTGCTGACTTGACAACTAACCAAGTGACAGTTGACGACCAAACAGTCGCTGTCAACGACTTGTCAAAACCAGTAAACGAAGATAACAAAGCTGTTCCAGTTGCTCCAGCAGCGGAAACTCAAGAAGCCCCAGCGGAAGCTCCTGTAGTTGAAGTACCAGCAGCAGAAACACCAGCACAACCAGCTGTTCCAGAAACACCAAACTACGGTGCTCCAGCTGTAAATGTTGAAGTTCAAAATCAAGAAGCAGCCCCAGCTGCTGTCCCTCAATCTGCTCCAGCAGCAGAAACTCCTGCTGAAACAACACCAGCTCCAGCAGAGGAAGCTCCGGCAGCACAACCCGCAGCTGCCCCTGAAGTGCAACCAGTAGTATCAACTCCAGCAAGTGGAAATACGATTCCAACTGATCCAAACCTTCAACCGCAAGCGGAAGCTTTCCGTCAAGAAATTGCTGCGAAATTCGGTATCACAAACATCGGTGGTTACCGTGAAGGGGATCAAGAAGACCATGGTAAAGGGCTTGCAGTAGACGTGATGGTTCCAACAAATTCAGAGCTTGGCGATCAAGTTGCACAGTATGCGATTGATAACATGGACCGTGCAGGTATCTCATATATTATCTGGAAACAACAATTCTACATGCCAGTAAATAACATTTACGGACCAGCTAATACATGGAACCAAATGCCAGACCGTGGTGGAGATACAGCAAACCACAACGACCACGTACATATCTCATTTAACGGATAATAAAACATTGAACTAGGCCTAGAGCCTAGTTCTTTTTTTGTGCACACAAAAAAAGCCGGAAGACGAATCTTCCAGCCGGTCAATGGTTAAAAAATATGATCGACTTTTTCCACCTGATAAAGGGCAATCGCCATGATAATGGTTAAGACCAGTAGCATGATGATAGCCGGTGTCCAAGAGTGGAAGAGAGATTTACTGTAGCCGAAGAGGATGGGACCAAAGGCTGCAAAGACGTAGCCTCCTGTTTGGGCAAGACCGGAAAGTTGAGCTGTTTTTTCAGGTGTGCTGGATTTCATGGAGAAAGCGACCATGAGGTAAGGGAAAAGCGAACTAACGGAACTTCCAATCAGGGCATTTAATACCAACCAGTAGAAGAAGTTGCTGGTCGGGATTAAGAGCATGGCTACCCCCAGAATCCCTGCTCCGACAACAATCGTCAGCATCAAGCGTCGATTGCGATCGGATAACCGTGTCGTTAAACTTGGGATCGTCAAGGAGAATGGGAGACTGATCAAGGTGAACACTGAGGCAAGTAGTCCAGATTCAACCTTTGAAAGGCCAGCTTGAACAGCCATGGTCGGAAGCCAAGTCATACTTGTGTAGAAAAGTAATGACTGCAAGCCTCCAAAAATCATGATAGCCCAGACATATTTATTGGTATACCATTTGTTACTAGCTTCAGTAGTAGCAGCCTTTTTGAGATGGTGGTTGTAGCGAAGGTTAGGAATCCAGATGACCAAAGCAAGAGCGCACAAGGCAGTCAAAAGAGTCACTAGACCTTGCCAAGAAGTGGCTTTGGTAATAGGAACCGCTACAGAAGAGGCGATCGCTGTGGACATCCCCATAGAGGTGATGTAGAGAGTTGTTAGCACACCGAGTTGCTTAGGCCGATTGGCCTGGATCAGACTTGGAAGCAGAACATTGAGAAAGGCAATACTTGCTCCAATTAAGATGGTTCCCAGATAGAGAAAGGGAAGATCGATAATCCGAATGGCAGATCCGATCGTCATTGCGATCAAAACAAGAAAGAAGAGGCGCTCAATCCCTAATTTTTGAGCAAACTGAATCGCAAAAGGTGAGAAAATGGCAAAGGTAAGAAGGGGCAAGCTAGTCAATAATCCCAGAGAGCTCACATCAACCCCCAAACCAGCTGCGATGTCAGACAAGACCGTCGGAAGCGTAGTAAATGGTGTTCGTAAAACAATCCCAAGCATAATGATGCCCGGGACGAATAATATAGAATGTGTTTTTTTCATAAATCCTCCTCAGACAAAAAATTCTCTTCATTATAACATAGATTGAAGAGAAATTGGAGTATCTGTACAAATGAAGGGTTAGGATCGTAGTTTTCTCTCCGCTCAAACTGCGTCAATGTACCTAAGTTCGTCCACGTCTCTATTGTACTTGACTCACTAAAAAATAAGGATCGTAGTTCTCACTGTCGTTCGAACTGCATCAATATCTCTAAATTCGGTTGAACTCTCTGAGTTCACCTTATTAAGTATTATAAGGATCGTAGTTCTCACTGTTGTTCGAACTGCATCAACGTACCTAAACTCGCTGATGCTCGTAAAGGTACATAGAAAAAGCCACCGGTTTTGGTGGCTCTTATAGGGAGATTATTATGAAAAAGTTTAGGATTTTCTATCAAACAAAGTTAGGAGGTCTTTATTTGATGGTTTTATTATAAGGCGGTTTGCTTAAAGAAAACTTAAGAAAAGGCGCTGTGTATGAGAATCGGTCTTAAGGCTGATAAAATGTATTAGCTAGCATCACAAATAAGCTGTGTTTTTATTTATAATAACTTTTTCTTTTTAAAGGATGTAGTTTCCGCTCTGCTTAAACTGTATCAATGTACCTAAGCTCACTAATGTTCGCTAAGGTAATAAGGAACGTAGTTTTCGCTTCGCTCAAACTGCGTCAACGTACCTGAACTCGCTGATGCTCGTAAAGGTACGTAGAAAAAAGCCACCGGTTTTGGTGGCTCTTATAGGGAGATTATTATGAAAAAGTTTAGGATTTTCTATCAAACAAAGTTAGGAGGTCTT
>OCIZ01000126.1_pt1 | contig 20819 bp, 15 predicted proteins | sample 1495841 | NCBI WGS metagenome assembly OCIZ01 (sample SAMN01915229, study PRJEB22387) | human oral metagenome | isolation source: saliva | host: Homo sapiens | place: USA
GCGCGGCCTTCGCGGCGGAAGAAGGAACCGGGGATGCGACCCGCAGCGTACTGACGCTCTTCAACGTCGACGGTCAGCGGGAAGAAGTCGAACTGGTCCTTGGGGTTCTTGCCCACCGTGGTGGCGGACAGAACGGTGGTGGAATCGTCCAGGTAGGCCAGCGCGGAGCCGGCGGCCTGCTTGGCGAGACGGCCGGTCTCGAAGCGCACGGTGCGCTTGCCGAAACGGCCGTTGTCGATAATCGCCTCTGCGGCGATGATGTCGGAGCCTTCCATCATGGGGCGTTTCTCCTTGGTTTGTTGGTGTCGCGCTCCACTTCGGCCTTCGATCGAAGCCCACGGATCAACGCTCCGGAGGCCACTGTCGAAAACCGGCGGCTTGCGCGCGAAAAATAAACGGCGTGCCCGAGGCGGGCGTGTGAAAACCGGCCCGTCTCCGTTATGGGAGGCGGGCCGGCCCAAAATCAGCGGCGCAGGCCGAGACGCTCGATGAGCGAACGGTAACGCTCGATGTCGATGTCAGCCAGGTAACCCAGCAGGCGGCGACGACGGCCGACCAGCAGTAGCAGGCCACGACGGGAGTGGTGGTCGTGCGTGTGGGTCTTGAAGTGCTCGGTCAGATCCTTGATGCGGCGGGTCAGCAGCGCGATCTGCACCTCGGGGGAACCGGTGTCGCCCTCGTGGGTAGCGTACTCGGCGATGATCTGGTCCTTGACGTCCTTGCTCAGCGGCACAGGCTTCTCCTTTGTATTCGTTGCGCGGGGCATCCGGGCGTCTCCCGGATGCTGACAGTCCGCGGCCGGTGTACGGCCTTTCTACAGTAGCACGTCCGAGTTGTCAGTCTCCTCGTGAGCGACGAAGCTAACGATTTGGCCGGTCGGGGGCGAGGTCTCCTCCCCTCCCCCGTTATCTGTCCGCACGCCAGGGCAGGGCCGAGCACCCAGCGAGTGCGTGGATCCGGGGAGGCGTTAGGAGGCGGTGACTGAGTCCGGGTCGACGCGCCCGGCGACGCCGATACCGAGGACGGAAGCCGTCTGACGCAGGTCGTCGTCCATCTGGCGCAACAGGCCGTCGACGTTATCGAAGGACAGCATCGGACGGATACGCGACACGAAAGTGACAGCGATACGTTCGCCGTACAAGTTCAGGTCGGAGCGGCCTAAGACGTGTGCCTCGACGGTGCGCTCCTCGCCGTTGAACTGTGGGTTGGTGCCCACGGAGATGGCGGCAGGCAGGAACTCAGCGGACTGGGTGCCGGGGACAGCACGCACGACCCAGCCAGCGTAGACACCGTCTGCAGGGATGACACCCTCGACCTCTTGCGAGAGGTTCGCGGTGGGGAATCCGAGCGTGCGACCACGCTTGAAGCCGTGACAGACGGTGCCGCGGATACGGTGCAGGTGACCGAGCACGCGGGCGGCACCGGAGACATCGCCTGTAGCCAGAAGTTCGCGCACCCATGAGGAGGACCAGCGGCGTCCCTCGGGTGCCTCGATGTCGGTAACGGTCAGGACATCGAAGCCATAGCGGCGTCCGAGGGCGCGCAGTGTGTCGATCGTTCCGACGTTGCCGCGACCGAAGCGGAAGTCTTCACCGACGACAACCTCGCGGGCACCACAGCGCTCGACCAGAAATTCGTAAACGAACTCGTCGGGTTCGAGGCTGTAGACGCTCTTGTCGTAGTGGGCGACGAGAGTGGCGTCCAGTCCAGCGGCCTCCATTGCGTCGAGGCGGTCACGCAGCGGGGAGATGAGCTGGAGGCCCACCTCGGGCTTATGCACCTGAATCGGGTGCGGGTCGAAGGTGATGGCCACGGCGTCGACGCCGAGCTTGTGTGCACGCTCCACGCAGGTGGCGATGACCTTCTTGTGACCGTTGTGCATGCCGTCGAAGTTACCGATGGTGACGACACTGGCCTCGTTGCCGGGGATGTCGGTCAGGGACTGCCAGACGTTCATTGTCTCTCTTTCTTAAAAAACCAGGACGGTCCGCAGGCGCGCAGCGTCGATGCGCAGCAGGCCGAGGACCTCACCTGATGGCGACGTGGCCGCGATTGGTGGGGTCTCCCCCTCCGAGGCGATCGGCAGCGCATCGCCGACTTGCGCGGCCCACTGCGCGAGTTGCCCGCGCGAACGTCGGGGGGCCTGGCCGTGCACAAAGGCCCCTGCCTCGGCCTCAGTGAGGGGCAGGGCGGGGAACATGGCGAGTGCCGCCCGACCCAGGGGAATCAGGGGCAGAACAGGCTGCTGCCCACCCCCTTCGTCCTCCACGGCGGCGGCGAGTTCATCGAGGGTGAGCGCTCCTTCAAGCGGGAAGTCACCGACGCGCGTCCGCCGCAGCGCGGTGAGGTGAGCACCAACCCCCAGGGCCGCGCCCGCATCGCGCGCGAGGGCCCGTACGTAAGTGCCCGACGAACACTCGACAGCCACGTCGACATCGACGACGCGAACGGGTCCGGGAGCGCATGCGCTCTCCCGGACCACGGCCTCGTCGAGGCAAACCTCAGATACGCGCGGGGCCGTAAGAACCTCCAGGCGCGAGATACGCACCGGGCGCGCCGCCAGCTCGACGTCCTGCCCCGCGCGGGCGAGCGCATACGCTCGTTTGCCGTTCACCTTGATCGCCGACACTGTCGTGGGAACCTGCATGATGTCACCGCGCAGGGGCGCGAGCGCCGCCTCCAGGTCGGACTCGCTGAGGGAGGTGCACCCCACCGCTGACGTGGGGAGTCCCTCGGCATCATCCGTGTTGGTCGCAATGCCGAAACGGATCGTCGCCAGATACTCCTTCGAATGCCCACTCACCCACGTGAGGAGCTTCGTTGCCTTACCAACACCGATGACGAGGACCCCGGTCGCCATGGGGTCCAGCGTGCCGCCGTGGCCCACCTTGCGGGTGTGGCCCAGGCGTCGCACACGCGCAACGACATCGTGGCTGGTAATGCCAGCGGGCTTGTCGATGACGAGCAGGCCGGGGCGCGGGTTATCGGGGCGACGAGCCATGAGCGATTAGGCCCAATCCTTCTCGTCCGCTTCGCCCTCTTCGTCGTCGTGACGGTAGGGGTCCTCCTCGCCCGCGTAGGTCGCGCCCTGCGCGGCGGCGGCAATCGCCTCGTCCTTCGCCTTGGCCTTCGCGAGGGCATCCTCCAAGGCTGCCGCGCTCTCGGGAAGCGCGTCCGGGATGAACTCCAGCGTCGGGGTCAGGCGCAGCCCCAGGACCTTGCCGACGCGTGAGCGAAACAGGCCCTGCGCGGAAGCGAATGCACGCGCGGCCTTCTCACGCTGCTCGTCATCGCCAAGCACCGTGTAGAAAACGGACGCATGCTGCAGGTCGCCCGTCACGCGCACGTCCGTGATCGTCACGAGCTCCAGGCGGGGATCCTTCACATCGCGGCCAATCATCGACGCAACAGTCTGCAGGATTCGCTCCTGCACCTTACGAACGCGTGCCTCGTCAGCCATCGCGCCCTCCTTCCGGGCACTGAAGCCCTTGTCAGAACATTACATGTGCGAAGATCGGGGTCCGAGCATACTCGGACCCCGATACTTCACGCTGCGGAATCAGTCACGAGCCTTCTCGCGCATCTCCCAGGTCTCAATGACATCGCCTTCGGTGATGTCCTTGTAGCCCAGGGTGATACCGCACTCGTAGCCCTCGCGGACCTCGGTGACGTCGTCCTTTTCGCGACGCAGAGAGGCGATCTCGAGGTTGTCGGCCACAACCACACCGTCGCGCACCAGGCGGGCCTTGGTTCCGCGTTTGATCGTGCCGGAGCGGACGATCGAACCGGCGATGTTGCCGAACTTGCCGGAGCGGAAGACCTGGCGGATTTCCGCGGTGCCCAGCTGGACCTCCTCGTAGATCGGCTTGAGCATGCCCTTGAGGGCAGCTTCAATGTCGTCGATCGCCGAGTAGATGACGTTGTAGTACTTGATCTCGACGCCCTCGGCATCCGCCATCTCGGCCACGCGTTCGGCGGGACGGACGTTGAAGCCGATGATGACCGCGTTGTCGACGGTCGCCAGGTTGACGTCGTTCTGCGTGATCGCACCGACACCGCGGTGGATGATACGCAGCGCGACCTCGTCGCCCACGTCGATGCGCAGCAGGGAGTCTTCCAGGGCCTCGACGGCACCGGACACGTCGCCCTTGATGACCAGGTTGAGGGTGTCGACCTCGCCCTCGGCCAGGACCTTGTCGAAGTCCTCCAGGGAGACGCGCTTGCGGCGCTTGGCCAACAGGGCCTGGCGCTCGGCTGCCTCACGCTTGTCGGCGATCTGGCGGGCCGTGCGGTCGTCGTTGGCGACCAGGAACGAGTCGCCGGCGCGCGGGACCGACGTGAGTCCGAGGACCGCGACCGGGGTCGACGGGCCAGCCTCGGAGACGTCGTTGCCGGCGTCGTCGAACATGGCGCGCACGCGACCGTAGGACGAGCCGACCACGAGGGAGTCGCCCACGTGGAGCGTGCCGCGCTGAACCAGCATGGTCGCGACGGCACCGCGTCCCTTGTCCAGGTTGGCTTCGATGGCGACGCCGCGGGCGTCCGTGTTCGGGTTGGCCTCGAGAGTCAGGGCCGCATCGGCCGTCAGCAGGACGGCCTCGAGCAGCTCGCGGATGCCCGTGCGTTGCTTGGCCGAGATGTTCACGAACATGACGTCGCCGCCGTACTCTTCGGCGACCAGGCCGTACTCGGTGAGCTGGGAGCGGATCTTCTCCGGGTTCGCGCTTTCCTTATCGATCTTGTTGACCGCGACGACGATCGGCACGTCGGCCGCCTGCGCGTGGTTGATGGCTTCAACCGTCTGAGGCATGACGCCGTCATCGGCCGCGACCACGAGGATCGCGATATCGGTGACCTGTGCACCACGGGCACGCATGGCCGTGAAGGCCTCGTGACCGGGGGTATCGATGAAGGTGATCGGGCGGCGCGTGCCGTCCTCAGCCGTGACCTTGACCTGGTAGGCACCGATGTGCTGCGTGATGCCGCCATGCTCGGTGTCGACAACGTCCGTGTGACGGATAGCGTCGAGCAGCTTGGTCTTACCGTGGTCGACGTGACCCATGACGGTGACGACCGGCGGGCGCGGTTCCATGTTCTCGGCGTCGTCAAGTTCTTCGGCTTCGAGGTCGATGTCGAAGGACTCAAGCAGCTCACGGTCCTCGTCCTCAGGCGAGACGACCTTGACGTCGTAGCCGAGTTCGGCACCCAGTGCCTCGAAGGTGTCCTGGTCGAGGGACTGGGTGGCGGTCGCCATCTCGCCCAGGGCGAAGAGGACGGTCACGAGCGCTGCGGGATTGACGTCGATCTTCTCGGCGAGGTCGGCCAGGGACGCGCCCTGACGGATGCGGATCTGCGCGCCGTTACCGCGCGGGATCGCGACGCCGCCGATGACTGGCGCGTTCTGCTGCTCGTACTCTTGACGCTTCGCGCGCTTCGACTTGCGTCCGCGCTGCGAGCGGCCACCTCCGCGACCGAATGCGCCCGGCGTGGAGCCGCGACCGCCGCGACCGCCACCGCGAGGACCGAAACCGCCGCCGTTGTTCTGGGCTGCTCCTGCTCCGGCGCCTGCACCGGCACCCGGACGGGCACCGCCGCGACCGCGGCCACCGCCGCGACCACCGCTGCGCTCGGACGTGTTGTTGCCGGTGGCGGCGTTGCGGGCGAAGTTCGCCTGGCCGGGCATCATGCCCGGGTTGGGGCGGTTACCGCCGGGGCGCGGCGCGCCCGGACGCGGTGCGCCGGGACGAGGGCCAGCATTGCCGGAGCCGCCTGGACGTGGGGCGCCGGGACGAGGCCCAGCATTGCCGGAACCACCCGGACGCGGTGCGCCGGGACGAGGCCCAGCGTTGCCAGAACCACCCGGACGGGGCATGCCCTGAGAAGAGGCATACGGGTTATTGCCGGGACGCGGGCCACCGGGACGCGGCGCGCCGGGGCGGGCCGGACGCGGAGCATCACCGCGACGAGGCGCAGGCTTAGGTGCACCACCCTCAGCGGGCTTGCGACCACCGGGCTTCAGTGCCGAACCCTCCGCAGGCTTCTTGCCACGAGGCTTGGGCGCGGTCTCGCTCTTGCGTGCACCGGGCTTGGGAGCACCGGGCTTGGGTCCGGCACCCTTGGGGGCCGGTGCCTTCGGCGTGGGAGCCTTAGGGGTGGGTGCCTTCGGGGTGGGTGCCTTAGGCGCGGGGACGGGGGCCGAGGCCTCCGGGGCCGACGCCTGGGGAGCGGCGGGCTTCTTCGGTGCAGGCTTGGCTGCTCCGGGCTTCGGTGCCTTGGGGGCGGGCTTGGTCTCCGCCTTCTTGCTCTTGTGCGCCGCCGCGAACTTCTCGCGCATCTGCCGCACGACGGGCGGCTCGAGCGAGGACGAGGACGACTTGACGAATTCACCTGCTTCCTTCAGGTGACCCATCAGTTCTTTGCTGGTGATTCCGAGCTCTTTGGCGAGCTCGTGGACACGCAACTTTGCCACATTTCTCCATTCCGGAAGCGTCTCCGGTGTGGAGACGCCTTACTGATATTGCTGGCAGCTCATCGCTGGGTACTCATCGGGTGCCCATCAGCTTCCAACCCGCTTCCATCTTCTCGGCCTTGATGGCGCGTGGCCATCACTGGGTGGTGATCATCTCCTCCACGTCATCCCAGACGGTGTCTGTCACAGCGCCTGTTCGGAAGGCGCGAGCGAGTGCTCGTCTGGTTCGGGCCCGCTGGACGCACCCCGCGTCGGGGTGGATCCACGCTCCTCGACCTGGAAGAGTCGCCGTCGGGTCGAGGTGAATCGCACCGTCGGGCGAACGCACGATCCGCACGAGAGCAGTTCTGTGCGCGCGAGTACCGCATCCGATGCAGGTGCGCTGTGGTCCTGTGGTGGGCTCAGGCGGCAGGGGATACGACACAATCCCCTAGCTTAGTCGAGCTAGGGGATTGTTCATCTCAGTTTCTATGAGCGACTTGTCACGTCGTCGGGAGTGGAGACGCGCGAGGCGATCTCGTCGTCACCGGTTTCTGTGTCGGCGTGGATATCGATGTGATAGTTCGTCAGACGCGCGGCGAGTCGAGCGTTCTGACCTTCCTTGCCAATCGCGAGGGAGAGTTGGAAATCCGGCACGATGGCGGTAGCCGTGCGGTTGTCGACGGAGTGGACGACGACGCGGGTCACGCGGGCCGGCGACAGGGAGTTAGCGACGAAACGCGCGGGGTCGTCGGAGTAGTCGACGATATCGATCTTCTCCCCACCCAGCTCGGCCATGACGGAGCGCACACGCGCCCCCATGGGTCCGATGCAAGCACCCTTGGCATTGATGCCTTCGCGGGTGGCTGCCACGGCGATCTTCGTGCGGTGGCCGGCCTCGCGGGCGATTGCCTTGATCTTGACGAGTCCCTGCTGGATCTCGGGAACCTCGCGTTGGAAGAGACCGGCGACGAGGTTGGGGTGGGTGCGCGACAGGGTGATGCGCGGCCCGCGTTCGGTGCGCTCGACGCCCACGATGTAGGCGCGGATCCGGTCGCCGTGGCGGTAGGTCTCACCGGGAACCTTCTCGCCGTCGGGCAAGACGGCCTCGAAGTCGTCGGAAACCTGAACCATCGTGGGGCGGCCGGGGCGCGGGGCTTGGACGGTGCCGGTGATGATCTGTCCTTCTCGGCCCGCGAAGTCACCGAAGACGCGCTGGTCGTCGGCGTCGCGCAGTCGCTGCATGATGACGGAGCGCGCCGTGGACTGGGCGATGCGCCCGAAGTTCTTCGGGGTGTCATCAAATTCACCAATGGGGTTGCCGTCTTCGTCCTCGTCCATCGCCATGACGGTGACGCGCCCGGTCTTCTTATCGATTTCGATGCGGGCCTGGGAGATCGCACCGGGCAGGTTATGGTACGCCTTGAGCAGTGCCTCTTCGATGGCGTCAACGAGGGTCTCGAGGCTAACGCCCTTCTCGTTTTCCACCATCCGCAGGGCGGTCATATCGATTTCCATGGTCTTCTACTTCCCCGTTCCAAAGTCGACGCGGGAACGCGCCTTCCTCATGTCCTGATAGTCAATGGTAGTGGCTTCGCCGTCAACATCGATCGTTGCACTGGTCTCGCTCGCGTCGATGACGCGACCAGAGACGTAGCCGCCGGCGCGCAGCTTGATACGCACGAGGCGTCCGATTTGCCGCATCCAGTGGCCAACCTTCGTCAGTTCGCGCTCGGCCCCGGGGGTGGAGACCTCCAGCAGGTATTCACCGTCGATCGGATCGGCGGCGTCCAGCGCCTTCGACACGGCGCGGGACACGTCCGCAAGAGTGTCTGAGTCAATACCGTCGGCACCAATCGGGGCTTCGACGACGACCCGCAGGAGCGGCATCGCGTCGGAGCGCGTGCGGGTCACCGAATCCAGTTCGAGCCCCGAGGCTGCGACCACGGGAGCCAACAGCTCCTGAAGCGGTCCGTCAGTCGTGGACGATCCCATATACGCCTATCTTTCTTCTCGCGAACGCGGGTCCATTACCCATCCTACCCGGGGGTGTGGGATGATGCGGGGGTGCGATTCGCAAATCTGACTATGACCACACGCCGTATCCCCGGCCTCGTTGCTGCCGGTACGGCGCTTTTCGCGCTATCCGCGTGTTCCCTGTCCACCCAGTCGACGGCCCTGACGGGCTTTGCCGCAGCTCGTGACCAAGCAGCGCGAACGGAAGCTGCCGCGTCCGCGCGAGCCACGCAGCTCGCCGAACTCGCGACCGAGTGCGCGCCCTGTTCCAGCGCGCTACGTACGGCTGCGTCGTCCTCCGACACTCGTCTCGAGACCCTTGGCGGCCTCTGGGATCCGTGGGGAGGGACGCCTCCCGAAGGCCAGGAGGCTCCCGATCCGGTCTCCGAGGCCCCCACCGATGTGGCTGCGTTCGTGTCATGGATGGCTCGCACAGCCACCCGCGACCTGCAGATCGCTACCGAGGAGGACGCTCAATCCGACAAGGCGCGCACGCTGGCTGCCTCCGCGCTGGGCCGCTATGCCGATGCTGTGTCCATCGCGCGCGCCTACGGGATCGATGTCAACGCGGGCGATAGCCAAGCTTCGGCTGTCAACGACCGCGTGAACACTGTCTCCTCCAAGGGCGTGCAGAGCTGGGATATCGAGTCGTACAACGAGTCCTCGATTTCCTCAACGTTCACTCCGTCGGGCAGTGATCTTGCGTCGTCGAAGGAACTCTCCGACGCCGTCGCCATGTGGGATTGCACGGCTTCCACGCTCCCGAAGGTGCATTCGAACACAGATACCCTGAACGAGACGGACACTTACGACTTGTCGGGTGCTCTGCTGGTCCGTGCTGATATCGCGCTGCAGGCGGGCGCTGCGGATACGCGTACGCCGCGTTGCGAGCTGGATTCCCTGGACACAGCCACACTCGCCTCGAACCTACTCGCCGTCGATACCGCGATGTTCGCTTCCAAGTCCGAGGCAGTGCGTAGCGCTGGCGCAAGTGCCGCGCTCGCTGACATCGAACAGTGGGCCTCCCACACGACGCTACCGGCATTGATCGGCACTCGTTAGAATCATCCACCCGACCGGCTGACAACTCCGAGAATCCAATAAATGCAGGGCCGCTCCCCACCCGGGGAGCGGCCCTGCCGTTATGTCGGCTCAGACGCGAGCGGCGATGTCGTCACCGATCTGGGAGGTTGAGCGTACGAGGGGGCTGCCACTGGCCGCAGCCTCTGCTCGCGCCGCCATGTCGGCGTCGATGGCTGCGCGCACACGTGCCGCCTCGTCTGTGAATCCCATGAAGTCGAGCATGAGCGCGACCGACGAGATGGTCGCGGTCGGGTCGGCCTTCCCCTGCCCCGCGATGTCGGGTGCGGAACCGTGCACAGGCTCGAACATCGAGGGGAACTCACGCGAGGGGTTGAGGTTGCCCGACGCGCTCAGGCCGATGCCGCCGGTGACGGCCCCGGCCTCGTCGGTGAGGATGTCACCGAACAGGTTGTCCGTGACGATCACGTCGAAGCGCGCGGGGTCGGTGACCATGTAGATGGTGGCAGCGTCGATGTGGCAGTAGTCGACGCGCACGTCGGGGTATTCCTCCCCCACCTCGTCGACGATGCGGCGCCACATGTGTCCGGCGTTGACCAGAACGTTGTGCTTGTGGACGAGAGTCAGGTGCTTGTTGCGCGAGGCGGCCGCCTCGAAGGCGTAGCGCACGACGCGCTCGACACCGTAGGCGGTGTTGACGCTGACCTCGGTTGCGATTTCGTGCGGGGTACCGACGCGCACGGCCCCGCCGTTGCCGCAGTAGAGGCCCTCAGTGCCTTCGCGTACCACGACGAAGTCGATGTCGCCGGGGTTAGCCAGGGGGCTGGGCACACCCTCGTAGTACTTGGAGGGACGCAGGTTCACGTAGTGGTCGAGGGCGAAGCGCAGCTTGAGGAGCAGGCCGCGCTCGAGGACGCCGGAGGGAACGGAGGGGTCACCGACCGCACCCAGGAGGATGACGTCGTGGCGCTTAATGGCCTCGAGGTCCTCGTCGGTGAGGGTGTCGCCGGTCGCATGCCAGCGCTGCGCACCCAGATCGAAGTGGGTCGTCGAGTAGTCGACGCCCTTGTCCGCCAGGACGCGGTCCAGGACCTTCAGGCCCTCGGGGACGATTTCCTTGCCGATGCCGTCGCCGGGGATTACTGCGATGTTCAGTGTCATACGTCCATCTTCCCCCGCCCACGCGCGCTCGTCCGCACGGGTCCAACCCGTGGTCTCTTTGCGCCGTGACGTGTCCCATACGGGGCATGAACGAGGCCGGGGCTGGGAGGGCGTTGACGCCCCCCTGGCCCCGGCCATGTCTCGATGTCGGATCAGATCCAGACCCCCGAGGGGGCGAAGTAGTACCAGCGTCCGGCGATGGATGTCCATCCGGTCGCCATTCGGCCGTCGTCACCGAAGTAGTACCAGCTGATGCCGATGTTCTGCCAGCCGGTAACCATCGCGCCCGAGGGTGCCAGGTAGTACCAGCCGTCCGCATGCTGCCAGCCGGTGAGCATGGCGCCGGTGTCGGAGAAGAGGTACCAGGTGTCTCCAATCTGAGTCCATCCGGTTGCCATGGCACCGGTGGAGGGCTCGAGGTAGTACCAGGTGCCTCCGTCGCTGACCCAGCCGTTCACGCGTGCACCGTAGGCGTTGTAGTAGCTCCACACGCCGTCGGTCTTGTCCCAGCCGGTGACCATGTAGCCGTCAGCACCGAAGCGGTAGGTGGCCTCGCCGATGGTGACGGTCTGGTTCATCGCATAGGTGGAGTCCTCCAGCTGCCACTTCCACCCTGAGCCGGTGTTGACCCAGTGCGCGGGGTTGGCTGCGGGTGCAGGTTCAGGCGCGGGCTGCGGGTCCGGTGTGGGCTGCGGGGCAGGTTCGGGCGCGGGTTCGGGCGCGGGCTGCGGGGCAGGTTCGGGCGCGGGCTGCGGGGCGGGAGCGGAATCGTCGCCGGGATCGACCAGGCCAAGGTAGGCGGCATCCACGCGCATGAACTCGATGTTCTTGTAGCCGCCGGACTCGTAGAGGAGGCCCCAGGTGCCGTCAGCGAGGGCGTGAAGGGTCGAGTAAGCCATGTCGCCGCTCTCGAAGACCGTGCCGTCGTTCCAGGTGAAACCGTCGTCGTAGGAGACGCGGATTGTGCCGTTGGCACGAGCACTGGAGGAGTTGGCGTTGGAGAAGAGCAGGACGCGGGCGCGTGCGGACCCCTCTGGGGCGTCCGGGAATGCGCGGATGATGGAGGCGTTGTTCCGCGGGTCCGTCAGGTCCCAGTTGTGGCGGAAGGGACCCCAGGTCTGACCGCCGTCGTAGGAGATAGCCTCCAAGCGTTGGCCTGCGGTGCCCTGCGTGCGCGAGTTGAGGAGCAGGCGACCGTCGGAGAGCTCAACGACCTTGTTCTCGTCCGCGCTGCCCTCGGTGGGAGTGCCGGGTTTCCAGGTCGCTCCGTGGTCGTCGGAGTAGACGGAGACGGCCATGAGAGAGGTGGAGCCGGAGTTGGCGACGGCGTACTGCTGGATGAGGCGTCCGGCGTGGGTGCCGTAGCGCAGCTGGATGCCTTCACCGGAGGACGCAAAGCGGGTGAACCACGCTCCTTCGTATCCGGCGCTCACCTGGTCGGTGATGGTTCGGGGGTTGACCCATGTTTCGCCGTTGTCGTGGGATTCGACGACGTGGGCGTGCAGGATGTTGCGCGCCGTGGGGTCCGTGCCTAGATGGGATTGGAAGAGGCCCGCGTCGTAGGACTTCACTGAGAACATGAAGATCGTGCCGGTGGTGCGGTCGACGACGAAGGAGGGGTCGGAGTATCCGACCTTGGCCGCGCCGGGGGTGCCGGCAAGGGCGGTCTGAATGGGGGTCCAGGACTTACCGCCGTCCTTGGAAATGCGGTAGATGATGGAGTTTGCCTGGGGCGCGTCCTGGCAGGTGTCGGGACGACCGTCCCACGCGGCGATGATCCAGCCGTTGGTGGCGGTGGTCAGCGCGGGGATGCGGTGACAGTTGAAGCCGGCGAGGCCGGGGGACGCGAGGCGAACCTTGTCTCCGATGGCGTAGTCGGTCGGGGTCTCGAGCGGGTCTGGGGCGGCGGGCCGAGTCCCGGCGGCGACGGTAATGGGGTCAGTAGCGGAGACGAAGTTCCCGGCGATGACGTCGGTGCCGTTGCGGTCACGGGTGGCCGCCCATGTGGCGCTGGGCGTAAAGGTCCCGGCCGCGACGTCCTCCTGTGTCACTGTGTGCGTGGCAGAGGTGCAGGACTTGGTGGTGTGAGCGGCCAGGTTGTGCCAGCGGCAGTTGGGCGCTCCGGTCGTGAGAACGCCGGACAGGTTGGAGTCGACCGGGAAGACGGTGAGCGCACTGTCAGTGTTGTTGGTGTAGGTGAAGGTGACGGTCACGACATCACCGACGTACAGGGGGTCGCCGATTGTATCGGTGCGCGTGGCAACGACGTTGATTGCGGCAGACTCTTCGTCGGTTGCCGAGGCCGTGGCGAGCGCCGCGTCGCCGGTGTCACTGTGTGGGGCGGCCAGGGAGGGGGCCGCGAGGCTCACGCATAGCAGCGCGGCTCCCGTGGCTGCCGCGAGGGCTCGCCCGTAGTGGCGGAGGGTCATCGTTGGTCCTTCCAGGGAGGGGTGTCAATGGGCGGCGGCTGAGTTGGAACTCACCCTCCGCAAGATTCATCATACAAATTAGGATGCTAACTAACCACTTATACAAGAAGTGTGTCACACAGTCACCATGCTAATTACCAACAAACCACGCAGGTAGCTGCCCACCCGACGCACCATCACCCGTGCGACACATCCGCAGAAACTAACCGAACATACGCATCTTCAAGCCTGTCAACGCAGGCACGAATGTCATACTCCTCACCCAGCACGCGGTAGCGTGCACCCTCACTCACACGCGCCTGACGCCCCCGCTCAACCCACCTGTCAATCGCGCGGGCGAGCGCTCGAGCATCCCCGGCCTCGTACACACTGTCCCCGCTGAGGGCGAACTGACTGGTCGCCGTCAACGGACCGCACGCAATAACAGGCACGACCCCCAGACGGAGGACCTCCAGAGCACTCAGCCCCTCAACCTCAATCCGCGCCGCGTGCACATAGAGGTCACACCGAGATGCCTCGCGCGCGAGTTCCGGCGCACTCATGAAGGCGAAGCGCACAGGGTGAGTAATGACACCATCGCTCAAGAGGGCCGAGGCCTGGGCGCGCAGAGCACGCTCGGTCGGGCCGCGCCCGGCAAGGGTCAGTTCAATAGAACGCGCATGGGAGCTATCGCGCAGGGCGCGCAGAATGGTCGCCTGGCCTTTTTCCCGAGAGAATCGCCCGACGGCGAGGATACGAACAACAGACGAGTCACCTTCATCGCCACGCGCATCCGCGCCATCGACCCCCTCCCCCAGCGGGACGCCATTCGACAGAAGCAGGAGCGGGGGGCGCAGCGCAAGCGGCTCCAGACGATCCCAGACGGATTGAGACGGGCACTGCACGAGCGAACACCGATTGAAGATGGCACGCTTCCACAGCTCAAGGATCATGCGATTGAGCAGGCACGCCCGATCCAAGTAGATCGAGGCCGTCAGATTCTCGGGGTGAATGTGATAGGTCACCAGAGCGGGCACACCCGCCCGGCGGGCAAGCTGCGCAACGACAGCCTGCAGATAGAACGGCTCTTCGAGATGAACAACGTCGGCCCACTGGAGCGCTCGCTTCACCTGGGCGCGCCGCACGCGCGCAAAGGCGTACCCCTGGGAGGCTATGAGGGATCCCACAACAGGAACAGACATGGAAGGGAGCGGATATTCAGGCACGCCGACACCACAATCATCCCCATCGAGCGGCGGAGCCGAGAGAACGCGCACGTGATGTCCACGCTCCCGAAGCAACGTAATTGTGCGCCGCGCGGAGGCCGCCAGGCCGTTGCCACGGGTATAGAGATCATTGATCACGAACAAAATATTCAGGGACCGTTCACAAGTCCTTCCCCGAGCGACCATAACACCATTCTAAGTCAACCTTGCGGTCAGCATATTTCGGTCGCAGACGTCCCCACGCACACATCGCACGTGAACAGATAAACGAACCCCGACCTCGTCCCCATACGTGGGGACGAGGTCGGGGCTTGACTCTATCCGAATCTGACCGTGAGATCAGCGCGCGGCGCTGCCCTCGGTGTAGTCCGCGTCGGAGTCGGTCCAGCCGAAGGCCTTACGCAGCTTCTGGCCGGTCTTCTCGATCGGGTGGGCCTCTTCCTCGGCGCGCAGCGCCTTGAACTCGAGAGCGCCGTTGTCCTGGTCGGCGATGAACTTACGGGCGAAGGTGCCGTCCTGGATATCGGACAGGATGTCCTTCATGGCCTGCTTCGCGGAGTCATTGATGACGCGCGGGCCGGAGACATAGTCGCCGTACTCAGCGGTGTCGGAGCAGGACCAACGCTGCTTCGTGATGCCACCCTCGTTGATGAGGTCGACGATCTGCTTCATCTCGTGGCAGACCTCGAAGTAGGCGATCTCGGGCTGGTAGCCAGCTTCGACCAGGGTCTCGAAGCCAGCCTGGATCAGGTGGGAGACGCCACCGCACAGCACGGCCTGCTCGCCGAACAGGTCGGTCTCGGTCTCCTCGGTGAAGGTCGTCTTGATGACGCCGGCGCGGGTGCCGCCGATGCCCTTCGCGTAAGACAGAGCCAGCTCCCAGGCTTTGCCGGAAGCGTCCACCTCGACGGCGACGACATCCGGGGTGCCCTTGCCCTGCACGTAGGTCTCGCGGACCTTGTGGCCCGGACCCTTGGGGGCAACCATGATGACATCGTGGCCAGCGGGGACCTCGATGTAGCCGTAGCGGATGTTGAAGCCATGTGCGAAGAGAAGGGCGGAGCCTTCCTTCAGGTTGGGGGCAATCTGCTCGGCGTAGACGTAGCGCTGGACCTGGTCGGGCAGCAGCACGGAAACGACGTCGCCCTCGGCGACGGCCTCGGCCACGTCCTTAACCTCCAGGCCGGCGGCCTCAGCCTTGGCCCAGGAGGACGAACCGGGGCGCAGGCCAACGACCACGTCAACTCCGGAATCCTTCAGGTTCAGCGCGTGCGCGTGACCCTGCGAGCCGTAACCGATGATGGCGACCTTCTTGGACTGGATCAGCGACAGGTCTGCGCCGTCGTCGTAGATGATTTCTGCCATTTTCATTTCTCCTTCAGTTGATCCGTGATCGAGCGCGACCCGCGGCCAATGGCCACGGCACCCGACTGGACGAGTTCGGTGACGCCGTAGGGCTCCAAGGCCCGCAGCAGCGCCTCCAGCTTGGGTAGGGAGCCGATCGATTCGATAACGACCGACTCGGGTTGAACGTCGACGACGTGCGCGCGGAAGAGATCCACGATCTGCAGGACCGAGGTGCGGCGGGTTTCGTCGGCCTGGACCTTCATGAGTAGCAGGCGTCGTTCGACGGAGTCTTCGGGTTCAAGCTCGACGACTTTGAGGACGTTGATGAGCTTGTTGAGTTGCTTCACCACCTGCTCGATGGGCGCGGAGTCTGCGTCCACGATGATGGTCATGCGGGAGATCTCGGGGTGTTCGGTCTCCCCCACGGTCAGCGACTTGATGTTAAAGGCGCGACGGGCGAACAGCGCGGCGACGCGGGTGAGCACGCCAGGCTTGTTTTCGACCAGCACAGCCAGAGTGTGACGGTTCGTCATCAGTCTTCCACCTCCCAGTCGGGCGCCATGCCCTTGGCGTAACGAATCTCATCGTTGGACACGCCCGCGGCGACCATCGGCCAGACCATTGAGTCCTTGGACACGCGGAAGTCGATGAGGACAGGGCGATCATTGATCGACATGGCCCACTCGATGGCCTCGTCCACCTCGTCGATGGAGCGGACCGTGCGTGCGGCCATACCGTACGCCTGGGCCAGCATCTCGAAGTTGGGGATCTGCTCGCCCTCGACGGGGTTAAGCGTGGTGTTCGAGTAGCGCTTGCCGAAGAACAGGGACTGCCACTGGCGCACCATGCCCAGCACCGAGTTGTTAATGAGGGCAACCTTGATTGGGATGTTGTTGATCGTGCAAGTGGCTAGCTCCTGGTTGGTCATCTGGAAGGAGCCATCGCCGTCGATCGCCCACACGACCTTGTCGGGGACACCGACCTGCGCACCCATGGCTGCGGGAATGCAGTAGCCCATGGTGCCCGAGCCGCACGAAGAGATGAAGCTGCGCGGGTTGTCCAGCGTGATGAACTGCGATGCCCACATCTGGTGCTGGCCCACGCCCGTCACGTAGACGGCGTCGGGGCCGACGCGGTCAGACAGCTTCTTCAGGACTGCCTGAGGTGCCATCATGCCGTCGTCAGGTTCCGCCCACCCGATCGGATACTTCGTGCGCAGGCGGTCCAGGTAGCGCCACCATCCGGAGATGTCGGCCTTTCCGTCGGCCGAGGCCTGGGTGATCTCGTCGGTCAGGATCGGCAGGGCGGTCGCCAGGTCAGCAACAATCGGAATGTCAGCGTGGCGGTTCTTCGAGATTTCCGCGGCGTCAATGTCGATATGAACGATGGTCGCACGGGGCGCGAAGGAATCGAGGCGTCCGGTCACACGGTCGTCGAAACGGGCACCGAGGGCCACGATCAGGTCGGCGCGCTGCAGGGCACCGACGGCGGCAACCGTGCCGTGCATGCCGGGCATGCCGAGGTTGTGGCGGTCGGAGTCGGGGAAGGCACCGCGCGCGGTCAGTGTGGTAACGACGGGCGCGTTGGTGGCCTCGACCAGGGCGGAGAGGTCCTCTGTCGCACCGCCGCGGATGACGCCGCCGCCGACATAGAGGACGGGGGCCTGTGCGTCCACAATTGCGCGGGCCGCAGCACGCACCTGCTTCATGTTCGGGCGGTCGGCGACCTTGTAGCCGGGCAGGTCCAGGGCAGGCGGCCACGAGAAATCCATCTCGGAGACCTGGGCGGACTTGGTAATGTCCACGAGGACGGGGCCGGGGCGGCCTGTGCCGGCCACGTGGAAGGCCTCGGCCAGGCGCGCGGGAATGTCCTGAGGGTCCGTCACCAGGAAGGAGTGCTTCGTGATAGGCATCGACGCACCCACGACATCAGCTTCCTGGAATGCGTCAGTGCCGATCAGGGAGGCACCGACCTGACCCGAAATCACGACGATCGGCACGGAGTCCATACAGGCGTCACCCAGGGCGGTCAGCACGTTCGTCGCACCGGGGCCAGATGTCACGAGAGCACAGCCGACCTTGCCGGTGGCAAGCGCGTAGCCTTCGGCCGCGTGTCCCGCGCCCTGCTCGTGTCGAACCAAAATGTGACGAATTGCCGTCGACGCCATCAGCGGGTCATAGGTCGGCAGAATTGCGCCGCCAGGCATACCGAACACGTCGGTCACGCCCAGGGCTTCGAGGCTCGCCACGATAGCCTCGGCTCCGGTCATTCGGGTGGTGGTACTCGCGTCGCTCACCAGTCGTCCTCTCAATCGTTGGGACCGTCTCAAAGAAAAAACCCCGTCAAGTCCGTGCAACAGCGCGGATGCGGGGAAAGGGCGTGCGATCCATCCTCTCGTTACGCGGCAGGCATCGCACGCCCAGGTACGATGACCAGGGCAAGGATTCCAATCTCACGAACGTCGAGCATGTTAATACCGTAACGCGCTACCGCGAGGCGCTCCTGTCTATCTCATTGTGCGGACCCTTATGTCCTCAACGCTATCTAGGACGATGGACTGAGATACACAGCACCTGAAACTGGTTTAATTGACTCGTATCACACACCATCAATTCATGCACGGAGATTACATCGTGGTCAAGATCTTCGAGATACTTCACGAGCAGCCAGTGTTGTTCCTGTTCCTCCTCATCGGAATCGGCATGGCCTTCGGCAAGGTTAAGATCAAAGGCATCGGTCTGGGTGCCGCTGCCGTTCTCTTTTTCGCCATCGTCATGGCCGCATGGGCGCAGTCCTTCGGTATTGAGCTGCAGGTGACCAAGCAGCTGGGCACGCTGGGCCTGACGCTCTTCACGTTCGCGATCGGCATCAACTCTGGCGCTTCCTTCTTCCATAACCTCAAGACAGCTGTCGGCCCGATCCTGACGATGGTGGCTTTCTACGGGATCGCCGCCACGCTGGGCCTGTACGTCGGCAAGGCCATGGGAATGGACGTTCCGCTCATCGCCGGTACTTTCGCAGGCGCGGTCACAAACACCCCGGCACTTGCTGCGGCAGGCGAGGCCAGCGGCGACCCCGCGACGGCGACGGTGGGCTACTCGATCGCGTACCTCTTTGGTGTCATTGGCATGCTCGCCGCCTCTATGGCAGCACTGCACTACGGCCGCAACGACAAGGATGCCCCCTCTCCCCTGTCGAACCGCACAATCCGCGTCGAGCGCGACGATCATCCCTTCGTTGGTGACATCTACGAGAAGCTCGGCGAGAAAGTCTCCTTCTCTCGACTGCGCCGAGGCGAAACAGGGCCGATCACCCGTCCGCAGATGTCCGACACCCTCGATCCGGGTGACCTCGTGACTGTCGTGGGCCCCCGAGAACTCGTCGCCCGCGCCGCCACAGAGCTGGGCCATGCCTCCTCGCACTCTCTCATGCAGGATCGCTCCTACCTAGACTTCCGTCGTATGACGATCTCCAACCCGAAGGTCGCCGGTCGAACGGTCGCGTCGCTCGGCCTTGCCAAGGAATTCTCCGCAACGATCTCACGCGTGCGCCGAGGCGACGTCGACATGGTGGCGGAACCCGGCCTCGTCCTCCAAGAGGGCGACCGCGTCCGCGTCGTCGCCCCGACCTCGAAGATGGCCGAGATCACCAAGTTTTTCGGTGACTCCTCGCACGGTCTCACCGACCTGAATCCGGTCGCCCTGGGCCTGGGCATGGCAATCGGCATCGCGATCGGTGAGTTGCCGATCTTGACCCCGTCCGGCGAGTACTTCTCGATCGGCTCCGCTGCCGGCACGCTCATCATCGGTCTTGTCTTCGGGCGCATTGGCCGCATTGGCCCCATTGCGACGGCGCTGCCCTTCACCACCTGCCAGGTGGTTGCGGAACTCGGCCTGCTCATCTTCCTCGCCCAGGCAGGCGCGAAGGCCGGCGGCCAGATCCTCAACGCTTTCACATCGGGTGCCTGGGTCAACATCTTTATCCTTGGCGCGATCATGACGTCTACAATGGCTATTGGCTTGTACGTCACCATGCGGTGGGTGTTCAAGATGGGCGGCACGAAACTCGCAGGCCTCCTCGGCGGCGCGCAGACGCAGCCCGCGGTCCTGGCCTTTGCGAACGGCCGCACGAACTCCGATCCGCGCGTGGCGCTGGGCTATGCCCTGGTGTACCCGGTCGCGATGGTCGGAAAGATCGTCGTTGCGCAGGTACTGGGCGGCATGTAACCAGACGTTGGCAGCGGGGGACCTCCACACCACCCAATAACCCCGCAGCCGTGCCAGTGGGCGGGGATTCCCCCATCCTCCCCCGCCCGCGCGAATGGGGCTGACCTTCCCTGGTTGGCCCCATTCGTCTACCTAGAAACGCGCGATGAAACCGTCTGAGCCCGTTCCGACCGTGGAACTCACCGCACATACCGGGTGCCGCTCGACGAACGAGGCTGTGGCGCGTTCGTCCTCTGTCTTACTGTCTTACTTCGCATCAGCGCACCGTAGATACAAATGTTTCACGCATATTTCACGCGAGCGTATCGACGTGCTCCACAGCATTTCAGGCACGTCGGCACCTCGGGTATGTTGACGCACAAGCAAAGACACTCCGCGTGCTCGTTATTCGGAGGGCCCTTTCATGCGCGTGCAGGCCCGCTAGTCCGAACGTGGCCCCCTCATCCGCACGCAAGCCCGCTATTTGGAGTGTGGGCGGCCTCGCCCACGTACGGAACAGACGGCCCACGTGCGAAACAGAAAACCCACACGCGTAGTTTCAGAGGTGGAGGATTGCGAAAAATTGGGAGTTGGGCGGGTCTCCAGGTCCGGGTACCAACACGCATCCGGATAGGAAACGAACATGCGGATAGGTTATTAACCTATCCGCATGGGCACAACCTATCCGCGTGTGCACGCCTATGCAGTAGGCCGGAGAGGGGGCGGTAAGAGAGGCGGCGTGGATCGTGCGAGTGTAGGAGTGCAGGCCAAGCGTTATTGCTTAGGGCACAGGTCCTGCAGTGTCTCGACGTATTGAAACCCTCTCTCGTTGCCTGACACTCCTTCAATCGGCGTATAGCTGTATATGACTGCGAGGGCCTCACCTGTTTGGTGAGGCCCTCACGTGTTTGGGTGTGTTGTGGCGGTGTCCTACTCTCCCACAACCTATCGGTTGCAGTACCATTGG
>OCIZ01000129.1_pt1 | contig 20670 bp, 11 predicted proteins | sample 1495841 | NCBI WGS metagenome assembly OCIZ01 (sample SAMN01915229, study PRJEB22387) | human oral metagenome | isolation source: saliva | host: Homo sapiens | place: USA
AGGAGATGCGCTCGAGCGCCTGAGTGTGGGAGGCCTCGTCGATGTCACGGCGCGCGAGCTGCGCGTATCCTTGAACCGATGCGAGCGGCGTACGCAGCTCATGCGAGGCGTCGGCGACGAACTGACGGAGCTTCGCCTCGCTGCGGGCGCGGCGTTCCATGCCATCCTCAACGGCGTCGATCATCGAGTTGAGGGCACCCGCGACGTCCGCGACCTCGACGGGGCCGGCGGTCGCTTCCTCGCTGACCCGCGTCAAGTTCTCCGATTCATCGGCGAGGTCACGGCTCGCGATATCCGCAGCCGCCGCACGCACGACGCCGAGCGGGCGCAGCTCGCGGCGCACCCACGCGCGCCCTGCGAACCCAGCCGCAATCGCGACGACGAGGGACAGACCTATCTCAACCCCGACGAGCATCAGGACCACATCATCAATGCTGTCCATCGGGATGCCAACGAGCACGGTCTTCCCCTCGACCACGCGCGCGGTCACGCGGAACGTTCCCATTCCCTTCAGGCGCACGGTGTGCATACCCCCATCTGCGGGGACAGCAGCCAGAATCGCCAGAGCCGGCGCATTCAGGTAGGTCACTGAAAAGTTTGAGACAACTGCTCCAGCCAACTCCCCATTCTCGCTCACGTACTGGAGAGTGCCCTCGGCAATGCCGGAGCCGCCGAACCCGGGTCCCTTAGGCCCACCGGGAACTAGCGGCCCGGCGGAACGAGGAGCACGGCCGCTCGGCTGCGGGGTCGTGCGGGCACCGTCATCGTCGGAATCGTCGTCAGAATCGTCGTCGGCCTCATCGTCGGAATCATCGTCCGTGTCCACCTCCTCGTCCGGCGCATCCGCGACGTCCAGGCGCTCACCGGCGCGCTGCGAGAGACGATGCAGTTCGGAGTCCATATTGGCCAGCATCCAGGAGCGCATGACCAGCGTGGACGCCACCACCATGACAATGAGCGCGAGCGCGACGCACGCGGCGAGCGCGCGCGACAGCCGCCCGGCCAAGGAAGGACGCCTCGTCACTGGGGTTCCCGCAGGATGTAGCCGGCACCTCGAACCGTGCGAATGAGGGCCGGACGATCCGCGTCAATCTTCTTGCGCAGGTAGGAGATGTAGAGTTCGACGACGTTCACCTGACCGCCGAAGTCGTAGCTCCACACGGCATCCAGGATCTTCTGCTTCGATAGGACAATTCCGACGTTTTCCATCAGATACCGGAGCAATTCGAACTCAGTGTTCGTTAACGTGATCTCTTCCCCGCCGCGACGCACGTCATGGGAGTCCACATCCAGGGTCAAGTCCGCAACCTTCAGCACCGCTGACACCGTCTGCTGGGTGCGTCCCGCGCGGCGCAGCAGAGCCTCCACGCGGGCAGCCACCTCGTCCAAGTCGAAGGGCTTCGTCACGTAGTCGTCCGCGCCAGCGCGCAACCCCCGCACGCGATCAGCGACCGCGTCACGCGCAGTGAGGAAGAGGACCGGCAGCTCCGGATCACGAGCACGCAGACGCTCCAGCGTCTCCAGGCCGTCCATGCGCGGCATCTGCACGTCCAGGATCACGATGTCCGGGTGGAAGCTCGACGCCTTCGCCAGCGCATCCAACCCGTCCTTAGCCGTAGCTGTCTCCCAACCCTCGTGCCGCAGGGCCTGCGCGAGCAAGTCCGCCAGCATCGCTTCGTCGTCAACAACGAGCACACGGGGCACCCCGCCATTCGCCTGGGTCACCATCACGGCCTCCTCGTCTTCTCGCAGCGCGGTACCTGCGATTGTGTCACACGTGCGTCACCGAGAACAGAACACACGTCCTGGGAGGCGACAAACAGCGCAGATCGCGGGCACCGCTACGCTGCGCTCCGTCGCCCGAGACACCGCCCCCCTGCGCGCGGCGTGAGCGTGAGGCAGCCCCGGCCTCGTCGATAACGGATCAGAGGCGGCGACGCCCCTCGAGCGCGCGGCCCAGCGTCACCGAGTCCGCGTACTCCAGGTCGCCGCCCATGGGCAGGCCCATCGCCAGGCGCGAGGTCTCAACGCCCATCGTGGAGAGCATGCGCGCGAGGTAGGCAGCCGTCGCCTCGCCCTCGACGTTCGGGTTGGTCGCCAGGATGACCTCGGTGACCGTCCCGTCGGCGAGGCGGCTCATGAGCGAGGCGATGTTCAGCTGGTCCGGCCCCACCCCGTGGATCGGGTCGATGACGCCTCCGAGGACGTGGTAGCGCCCGCGGAACACGCGCGCGCCCTCGATCGCCTGGATGTCCTTGGGCTCCTGGACGACACAGATCGTGCTGGGGTCGCGGCGCACGTCGCGGCAGATGGAGCACTGGTCCTCTTCCGTGAGATTGCCGCAGATGTCGCAGTGGCGCACGCGCCCACGCACGGCGTTGATCGCGTCAACGAGGCGCGCGACCTCATCGGGCTCCGCGTCCAGGACGTGCATGGCCATGCGCTGCGCGGACTTCGGGCCGATGCCGGGCAGTTGTCCGAACTGGTCGATGAGGTCGGCCAGGGCACCGTCGTACATGTCAGTATCCTCCCTCGGTCATCTTCTCTTCGATGACCCGTCCGCCGAGGATCTCCAGGACCGCTGCCAGGCCGATCATCTGCGAGTGTTCAATGTTTTCGTCGTCGATGCTGGCGCTGTCGTCGTCGGCCGCGTGAGTGCGGGTCGAGGCGACGGTGGCTTCGCGCTGGGCCTTCTCGCGCAGGGCGGCCTCGGCGGCGGCGCGACCGGTGAGGGGTTTACCGGGACCGGGTTGGGCGGGCACGTCGGCGTCGGCAACCTGAGAATCCGTGGCAGCCGGGCGCATCGGCTCGGGCGCGGCTGCCAGCCACGAGGGGGTCTGCGAGGCAGCGGCCTGCTCAGCGGGTTCCTGCGGGGCCTGCGGTGACCAGTCTTGCGACGCCCACCCCGACGCGTCGGCTCCCTGCGCCGCCCATTCCTGCGGGGACGCCTCCTGCTGGGCAGTATCTTGCAGGGTCGGGGTAACGCTGTTCGTCGGTTCCTCCGGCGGCGTCCACTGATCCACGCCATCGTCAAAGGAGACGGGCGCGCCTCCGGGGATCGCAGCCGGGTCGCCCCACCCCGTCGGCGTGGTCGGCGCGTAGGCGTCGGACTCGATGGGTGCATCGTCAAAGACGGGGGACGAGGCCGGGGCCGCGCTGTCAGCCTGCGCGGGTGCGACCGACGCTTCGTCAGCGGGCTCCGGGTCGCCAGGGTAGGTGAAGACCGTGAAGGAGTGCTTGCGTGGCGCGACCGGTGCTGTCGTCGTGGCAGCACCCGGGTGTTCGTCGTGGGCAGGGGCCTGTGCGATGGCTTGGGCGGCCCTTTCGGGCAGCACCAGACGCGCGGGCGCGGCAGGCTTCTCGTGCGTCGACGCACTCTCGTACGAGTCGGACCCACTCAACGTATCGGGCGTGTCCTGCCAGCGTTGTTCTTCTGAACGCGGCGTCGCTCGGCGCAGAGGCATCACCGTCGCGGTCGCCGGCCAGGCCGACTCCTCCGGTGCGCGTTCCGGCGTGCGAGCAGGTTCCGGTGCTCGCGCGGGTTCGGGCCATCCGCCGTCGTTGTCGGGCGCGGGGTCCTCGTGGTATGCCGCCTGCGCGGCGGCCTCGTCAAAAGGGGGCGGCTCCGAGACCCATCCTCCGCGCTGGGACTGACGCGGTTGACCGCCCGAACGCGATGCCTGCGCCGACGGACCCGTCGTTGCCGGGCCACCCGAGGCCTGCCCCACCTGCGCGGACACGGTGACGGTCAGGCCGGTGACCTCGCGGATGGCCTTCTCGACGTCAGCAGCGCGGGGGCCGCGCGAGAATGCGTTGACCATGGCCTCAACGGGAAAGAGCAGCACCACGGCGGAGCCATCCACGGCTCCGAGCTGCGCGTTGCCGCCGACCATCGACCAGGTGACGCGGCTGATAGAGGACAGTCGTTCGACGACCTCGTTCCATCGTCCGCGCAGCATGTCGGCCTCGCGGCCTCCGGGGGCCGGGGAGGCCGAAGTGTCGCGGTGTGCTCGCGCCTGGTCGTGAGCTTCCCGGCGCACCGGTTCGTGGCTGCGCGCGTCGGGTCGCGGCTGGGCGGGGCGCTGCGCGGGGGCCTCGCGGCCTTCGGGGACCTCGGGACGGCCCTGCTGGCGCGTGGCCTGGCCGCCCGAATGCTGCGCCGGAGCACGTTCGCCCTGGCGTGCGCCACCCTGCTGATCGTAGCGCTCGCTGCGCCCCCACTCGTGCTGGTCGCTCGAGGCGTGCTCGCCGCGCTCGCGAGCGGACCGATCATTCGTGGGACGCTCGTTCGCGGGGTACTCAGCTCGATCACCTACGGGGCGCTCACCGCGCCCCCCTGAGGCTCGCTCCCCCGGCGTGTGCTGCGCGGGTTCCTGGGGGGCCTCGGGCGAACGAGGCGCAGGACTCGCGGAACCCCAATCGGGGCCGCTCCCCCACGCGGGCATGCCCTGGGGCGCGGGTGCGGACGAGGCAGGCGACGCGGGCGTCTGCGCGGCGGGGGCCGAGGCCTCGGCGCGCTCCTGCTTCTTCCGGGCCAGGGCCTCGCGTGCCTCGCGAGCGCCGAAACGACCCGAGGAGGCCTCGGACGACGAAGCGGAGGACACCTGGCGCGGCGCTCCCCCACCGGTCATTCCGACCGTGCCCTGGACGGGACCCGGTGCGGGCGCGGCGGTGGGCGCGGGCACGAGGATACGCCCCACAAGGAGCTCGAGCTGGAGGCGGGGCGAGGTCGCGCCCGTCATAGCGCGCAGGGCCTCGTCGGTCAGGTCCGCGGCACGGGAGAGGCCGTGCGGCCCCCAATTCTGTGCCTGCCGCTGCATGCGCTCGAACTGGTCCTGCGGAGTGTCGGCCAAGACGTCGCGCGCGCCGTCGCCTGCGACCGCGATGATGAGCAGATCGCGCAGGCGCTGGAGGAGATCCTCAACGAAGCGGCGCGGATCGTGGCCGGACTCGACCATGCGCTCGACGACACGGAAGGCCGCGGCACCGTCGCCACCCGCAAGCGCGTCGACGGACTGGTCAAGCAGCGCGGAATCCGTGTACCCGAGCAGCGCCACCGCCGTCTGGTAGCTGACCTGGCCGTTGATCGCGCCGGCCATCAGCTGATCGAGCACCGAGAGGGTGTCTCGCACCGAGCCGCCGCCCGCACGCATGACGAGGGTCAGAACGCCTTCTCCCACGCTGATGTGTTCCTCGGCGCACAGGGTCGTCAGATACGGGCCGAGGACGTCCGGCGGGACCAGGCGGAACGGGTAGTGGTGGGTACGCGAGCGGATCGTACCGATGACTCGCTCAGGTTCCGTCGTCGCAAAAACGAACTTGACGTGCTCGGGCGGCTCCTCGACGAGCTTGAGCAACGCGTTGAAGCCCTGGTTCGTGACCATGTGGGCCTCGTCGATGATGAAGATCTTGTAGCGGTCGCGCACCGGCGCGAAGGTGGCGCGTTCACGCAGGTCACGCGCGTCGTCGACGCCGCCGTGCGAGGCCGCATCGATCTCGACGACGTCGAGCGAACCGGGGCCGCCGGTGGCCAGCTCGCGGCAGGATTCGCACTGACCGCACGGGGTATCCGTGGGACCCTGCGCACAGTTCAGACAGCGCGCCAGGATGCGCGCGGACGTTGTCTTGCCGCATCCGCGCGGCCCCGAGAACAGGTACGCGTGTGTCACGCGATTCGCGCGCAGCGCCGCCTTGAGCGGCTCCGTCACGTGCTCCTGCCCGATCACCTGGTCGAAGGTGTCGGGGCGATACCGGCGATACAGTGCTGTGGTCACCCTCCAAGCCTAGTTGGTCCCACCCCCATCTGCGTCCCGCGCCGCGCGTTCCACAGCGTCGAGCCGCTGGTTCCGTCAGCATGATCGACGGGTCCCATCGACGAGGCCGGGGCTCGGTTGCGGGGGCGAGGCCGGCACTCTGCTTGGCGGGGTGACGGTCGGGAGCAAGGTGACGGTCGGGAGCGAAAAGACAAGGGGAGGGGGCGCGGGACCATGTGTTGGTCTCGCGCCCCCTCCCCTGTTCAGGCGTGCACCCCGTGTGGGGTGTGCGCCCGCCTACGGGTTAGGCCTCCTCACGTTCGCGGCGGCGTTTGGTGCCGATGGCCAGTGCACCGGCGAGGGCGGTGAGGGCTGCCATGCCACCGATGATGGTGGCGTCGGTGCCGGTGCGGGCCAGGCCCCGGCTGACGAGCGCCTGGTGAGTGTGGGCGGGGGTGGGGATGAGGGTGAGCGGGAAGTCCACGCTCAGGTTCTCTTCACCTTCTGTCACGCTCACGCTCATCGAGGTGGTGGCGGCGGTGTAACCGGCCGGGACCTCGATGGAGACGGTGTAGGCGCCCGGAACCAGCCCGGTGAACTGGTAGTTACCGTTGGCGTCGGTGGTGGTACGAGCAACCTCCACACCGTTGGCATCGGTGAGAATCACCGTGGCATGAGGCACGCCGGGCTCGCCTTCGTCCGTGCCGTTGCCGTTGGCGTCATCCCACACGCGATCCCCAATGGTGGCGGGAGCAACCAGACCGAAGTCCACGCCCTGCACCGACGCGTCCGTAATCGTCACCGCAGCCTGGGTCTCACCCCGACCCGTGTATGCCTGGGTCGGAATCAAACCAGCCAGATCACCGGCGTTGGGGTCCACGATCACCACGCGGTACGCGCCCGGAGCCAGACCCACAAACTGGTAGGCGCCGTTCTCGTCCGTGGTCGCGGTCATGGGCTTGCCGTCGGCATCGAGCACCGGGGTGCCATCTTCGCCCACGAGCGCAACGGTGACATCCTTGAAGCGCTGTTCGGTCTCACTCTTCGAGTAGGACCCATCCGAGTCACGGTAGACACTGCCACCCAGGTTGAACCCGCCCTTGAACGAGGCCGAGGCCTCGTTATTCGTCGGGTCATCGCCCGCCTGATCCTGATGCGTAATCTTGGCGACGTTGGTGATCAGCGTGCCCGCACCCTCACCAGTGATCGCAACCGTGACCGTCAGGGTCTTGACATCACCCGTGGCCAGGGTCAGGCCAGACAGATCCCACACACCCGAATCGGGATCGTAGGAGCCATCGCCCTGAGCCTTCACGAACGCAACGCCAGAGGGAAGCTGATCAGAGGCCTTGACGCCCGTCGCCGCACCCGGACCATTATTGGTCAAGGTCAGCGTGTAGGTCACTTCCTTGCCCGGAGTGAACTCGAAGGACTCCTGAGCCTCCTCATCCGGATCAGTGATCACCTTGGTGATCGCGGTGTCAGCCGAGATACCAAAGCCCCAATCCTGAGACAGGCTCGAATTCACCTCACCCGTCAACGTCACCGACGCGCTCAGGTTAAACGCCTGGGCCAGCTTGTCCTTATCAGCCTTCACATCCGCAGACACGACCTTCTTGGCCTCCACATCACCAGCAGGCGAGTGCGTCAGCACGTCAAGCAGCGGCTCAGCAGCCAGCAACGACTCGGGGTCAACCGACACCTTGTACTCGCCAGGCAGCAGGTTCTCGAACCGGTACTTACCATCCGCGTCCGTGGTGGTCTCATACGTGCGGGTGATACCACCCGGCCCCGTCCACACCAGCGTCACCTTCACACCAGCCAGCGGCTTGTCAGCAGCATCGAGGGCATCCCCACCACTCTGGTTGACATCCACGAACAGCTGATCACCAATCACGCCGGTACCAACCAGACCGTAATCCACAGTCGCATCGTCCTGCCCCTGGGCAAGACTCACCGACGCACTCGACCCATTGGAATCAAGACCACGGTCATCTCCGGCATCCGAAATCGTTGCCTCGTACCCCGCAGGGTTCGTGAAAGTGACCGTGTAATCGCCGGGCAGCAGGTTCTCGAACACGTACTTACCGTTCGCATCCGTGGTGACAGATGCAACCGGGTTGCCCTCAGCATCCGTCACTGCGGTGCCGTCGGCGCGCGTCAGCGTCACCGTCACGCCCGGCATCGCGGGCTCATCGGCGTCCTGGAGGCCGTCACGGTTGACGTCCATCCACACCTTGTCACCGACAGAGGCGGGCTTGACGAAACCGAAGTTCACGTCGATGACCGCTCCCGTCGCCTCGGCGATGGTCACGTCCGCAGTGGTCTTGTAGCGGCCCGTGTAGGCCTCGGTGGGCTTGGTGCCCGCCAGAGGACCGGACGTCGGGTCGACGACGCTGACGGTGTACTCGCCCAGTGCCAGACCGGGGAAGGAGTACTTGCCATCGGCATCGGTCACTGCCGTGACCGGGTTGCCGTCCTTATCGAGGACGGGGGTGCCGTCCTTCTTGAGGAGGGCAACGGTCACACCCGCGTACGGGGCCTCGGAGTCGCTGGAGCTAAACGACGCATCCGCATCGTTGTAGAGCTTACCCGCGATCGTGTAGCCGGCGGTCAGGTCCGCGGACGAGGTGTTGTCCGTCGTCTTATCACCGATCTGATCCTGCGCCTCAATCGTGGCCGTGTTAGTCACAACCGAACCAGCGGCAGAAGCATCAATCGTGACAGTGATGCGCAGGGTGCGCGTCGCACCCTTCTCGATCACCTCAGCGCTCAGATCCCACGTGCCGGAGGCGGCGTCGTAGGTGCCATCGCCCTGCGCGGACACGAAGGTCACGCCGGAGGGGAGCTTATCCTGCGCGATGACGCCGCTGGCGGGGCTCGGCCCCTCGTTCGTGAGCGTCAGCGTGTAGGTGACGGACGTACCAGGCGTGAAACCACCCACCGGAACCTCAGTCGGCTCCGCGATCGCCTTGACGATTGCCGTGTTCGCGACGCCGGTGAACGCCCAGTCCTGGTCGTTGTTCGTCATCGCGCCGGGGCTCAGCGTCACCTTGGAGGTGAGGGAGAGCTCCTGACCCTCCGAGGCCGTCAGGTTGCCCGAGGGGGCGTGAGTCTGAGCGGTGCACTCGGGGCAGGCGGTGGCCAGGGAGGTCTTGTCGACCGTGACCACATAGTCGCCGGGGGCGAGGTCCTTGAACGAGTAGTGTCCATCGGCGTCCGTGACGGTCGTCAGCGTCTTCTGCACGCCCGCGGGGGTCGTGTAGGTCAGCGTAACGGTCACGCGGCCAGCGGCTTGTCCGGGCCTGCAGGTGCGGAACCGCCGTTGTTGTCGACGTCCCAGAACAGGGTGTCACCGATCGTGCCGTCGGCGACGAGGCCGAAGTCGACGGTCTCATCGTTCTGACCCTCGGTGAGCGTCACGTCACTCTCGGTGCCGTTGGAGTCCTTCTCACCATCCGCAGCTGCGTAGGACGTGGTCGCGGAGTAGCCGGCAGGAACCGTGAAGACAACCTTGTAGTTCTCCTCGCCCGCGTTTGCGACGATCCGATCGACGTTCGGCATGAGGTTCGTGAACTCATATTTGCCGTTGGCATCCGTGGGCACAGGCTCGACCGGGTTGCCGTCCAGGTCGATAACCGGGTTGCCAGCACCGTCCGTCAGGGTGACGGTAACGCCGGGGACACCGGCCTCGTCCGCGTCCTGGATGCCATTCTTGTTCGCGTCGAACCACACGAAGTTACCCACCGAGGCGGGCTTGACGAACGCGAAGTCGACCTTCGTGGCGTTGGGGGCGGCAGTCGTCAGCTCGATCGGGTTCGGCGTGACGAGCTTGCCCTTGCCGGCCTCGCTGCGCTTAGTCGACGAGCCGTAGCCGGAGGTCTGCTTGTAGTCGGACAGGTTCACGTCGGTGCCGTCGACCTTCGCCTCGCCCGGAACGACCTCGACCTTGTACGAGCCCATCGGCAGACGGGTGAAGGTGTAGGTGCCGTTCGCATCGGTCGTGGCGGTGATGTCCGCGCCGGACGCGTCCTTCACCGGGTTGCCGTCGGCGTCGAGCAGACGAACCGTCACACCTTCGAACGGGCTGTCGAGGGTGGGCGAATCGTTGAACCAGGTCGCATCCTTATCGTTGTAGATGGTGCCCGAGATGGTGCCACCCACGGTGAAAGACGCGCTGGCCGTGTTGTTGTCCTTGTTGGAGTCGATCTGATCGAAATCACCCAGGGACGCCGTGTTCGTAATGGTCTTGCCCTCGGTGCCGTTCTGAACCTGCACCAGCACGTACAGCGTCTCGGTGCCACCCACGTAGAGGTTGGTGTTGAGAACGCCGGACTCCATGGCTCGCCAGTCCGTGTCGAGGACCTCGAAGCCGGAATCTGCCTTCACGGTGCCGGTGCACGGGTTCGTCGCACCGTCCTGGCAGATGCGCGTCTCGGAGGAGATGAATTCGACGCCTGCGGGAAGCACTTCCTTGACGGTCATGCCCGAGGCCACGGCCGGACCCTTGTTGTTCAGAGTGATGCGGTAGAGCATGTAGTCGCCCGGCATAATCGGTTCCGTCGAGTCGAGCGTCTCAGGAATGCCGTTGGCGTCGCGAACCGGCTGGTCGCCATTCATCTTGACACGGGACACGGTCTTAGCGACCTCGACGTCGGTGGAGACGTTGATGCCGACCTTGGGGGCCTCATTGGGCTGCAGGTAGGACACCCTGCCGTTCTCCATTGTGCCGCCCGCCATGGCCACGGAGTTCCACGCAACTAGGTTGGCGTTGACAGGAGAGGTCATGGTTGCGACGAACTGGATCTTCTCACCAACTTCCACATTGCGATTCATGACGATGCGGAAGCCCGTGATGGTGGACAGGTCCGCAGGAGCGGCGCCCCAGGCATTGGGGGTACAACCGGCGGGCCCATCGTTCATTGCACCGCCAACGCTCATCACTTCGCCGCGGCAAGGATTATCGACGGTCGTATACTCGACCGTGATGTCCGAGGCAGGCACGGCGCTCACCACAGGATCGTGACCCGTCTTCTCCTTGATCGACTGGAAGGACCAGCTGGTCGAGTTCAGGTGGGGCCGCCACGAGGAGCCACGGGTCTGGGACGCAGCGGGTCCCACACCGACGTCACCCAGGTGCGGCAGAATGTCGTATGCCACGACATTCGTCAGCGCGGCGTTACCGGTGTTAGCGATCGTGAAGCGATAGGCGCCGTCCGCACCCGGGTCGATCTCGGCAATCTGGCCGGCCGGGACGAAGTCTGCGTCCTTGTTACCCTTGACTTCCTTCGCGATGTTCATTGCAGGGGTGGTTGCAACGTTGAATGTCGCATTGGACGAGCACAGGTAGTCCTCAGTGGAGCCATTGCCGTTGACATCGAAGGCGTCTTTCTCTCGACCGCTCATGCAGTAGTTCGCATTGCGAAGGCTCTTGTCTACGGCTGTGTCCTGAGCACCGTTACCAGGCATGTACGTCATTGCCTGGTTCACGGTTTGTCCAGCAGGTGCGGTGCTCTTCACAGTCGTGTTGAAACTCGTGTAAAGCGCTCCCTCGACCGGGTCGGGAACAATCATGCGGAGCAGGGTGCGTCCGGTACCGTTGTAGTTCTTCGTGATCTCGATCTGGACCTTGCTGAGGTCGTACTTGCTTCCATCAGGGTTGGTCAGAGGCGAAACGCCACTGAGGTTAACCTGAGATGCATCGTCGATGTCGAAACCTTCAGGAAGAAGATCCGCGATGGTAAACGGTGTGGGCGTACCGCCTTGCGCAGCCGTGCGAACAGAACCGTTGACACCGAAAGATGCCGTCTTTCCAACGACCACGGGGTTAGTCCTGACAACCTTCACCACTCCAACGCTGGGGAATTCGTCGCGCACGCGCATCCAGGAGCACAGATCGTCACTGGAAGCAAGGACTGCACCGGTTTCCTTATCCGTCAGAGTGCCGGTCGCACAGTTCTGGAAGCGGACGTAGTCCGGAGAAGCAACATAGTTGAAGTACTTCTCGGGCGGAGCGACCGGGTTGTAGTGGCTGGCGAAATCCGCTGGCTCTTCCTTGGGAAGGGTCGAGGAGATCGTGCCTTGGAACCAAAGAGATGCGCTGGTCTGAGGAGCAACATCGCTATCGATGGTGAAACGGGTGATCCATTCACCATCGGGAAGGGTGATGTCCGTCGTCTCGGTGTAGTTGGCGACAACGTGGTTACCCTTGTTGGTCCAGTATTCGAAAGTCCAGCCGCCCTTATCTTCGTAGCCAGACTTGCCGAAGATGTTGAAGCGGTAAGGGCTCACCATGGTGGGCTGGTCGCAGGAGTCACCGGCAGCCTTTGCGTCCTGAGTGGACCATGTGCACGGCAGGGTGTCATCGAAGTGAACGTGTGTCGTCGTATTGCCGGTGTTGATAGCACCAAGTCGCCATTGAGTGAGGCCCTTGCGCACCTGGTACTGGTAGTCGTTACCGACTTTGGAGACACGACCAGCAGGCTTACGCACTGCGAAACCATGTGTGATTTCAGAGCTCTTGGTGAGGATGGTCGTCGGGTCGTTCTGGACTGCAGCTGTGATGGTGGCCTTGTTCGAGACGGTGTCGGCCGTCGTTACCGAACCTTCGGGGTACTTGACGGTAACGAGGGACTCGATGGGATTTTGCCACGCCCACTTGTCATAGGACCAGGTAACAGTGTGGGTCCCTGCATCGTAAACGCCGCCATTGGTGGCGGAAACGAATTCCGCCTGCGCGGGAAGCGGATCGACGACCTTAATATCCTGGACCTGCACGAAGTTGGTGCCGTTGACACCATTCTTTTGTGAGGATCCATTCCAGCGGATACCAACCTTATTGGGGTTGGTTTGGTCGATCTGCTGGTATCCGTAACGCAGCTTATAGGTCGTTTCGCCGCCGACAGCAGGGTAGTTATTCGGGTTTGTCGGACCGCTCTTCTCGATGGCGATATCGGTGTCCGCGGTCCACTTGGTGGTCTGCGAGTCCTCGAGAGAGTCGGCATTGAGAGCCGTGAAGTTCACCTGTTGGGTCGTCGTTGAGTTGTTCGGCGCATCGTTACCGTCGTAGGTCCAGGTGATCTGGATGCGATCGGAAGTGCCGGCAGGAATCGACCGCTGCAGGGGGAAGAGAAGCCGCTTCATCCTCGGGTTTCCGGCAACGGTAGTTTGTTCGGTGCGTAGGACCGTCGAGCCTGTCACTGCGACGGCGGTGTAGAGCTTGTCCGTCAGAGCCGTACCCGCAGGGGTAACGGGTGCAGGGAGCAACACTTCGATGCTTGCGCCTTCACAGGGGGTTGTCACCGAGGAGCACGCGTAGTTGATCGTCGTGATCTGCTTGTCACGAATCGCAAGGGTGGAACTGTCGTTCGTGACCGTCATTGCCAGGGTTGCCGGCTTCGCAGAAGTTGAGCGTGCGCGGCGCGTGCGGGGCTGGTCTTCGGGTGCGACCTCCGCGGCGGGAGCCTCGGAACCGGCGTCGGCATCGGCGGCGTCAGCACCGGCTGTATCGGTATCGGCGGCAGGCGCGGCGGCAGCCTCGGAATCGGACGAGGCCGTGGCACCGTCTTGCGAGGACACGACGTCGGTTGCTTGCGTGCTTTCCTCAGCGGCGCTGGCTCGCAGAGCGAGGGGCGTCAGCGACGTGACGAGAAGCGAGAGGGCTGCCAGGCCGGCAGCCCCTGCAACTCCCACACGGGAGCGGAAAGGGCGCAGTCGGGACATCGACTTCTCCTTCAACTAGCGAAATTTGACAGGACTTGGGTCCCAGCCTAACGACACTGTTGAGTGAACTCCAGGCCTGACAGTTATCGCCTGACACACAATAACATCGGTGTTATTTTCACAATTCCAAGGCGTGACAGTTCCGTTATAACTTCTCTGAACTCTTGGTCAGCGAGAGAAACAACTGGCGCGTATGGCTATTTTCAAATGATCACGAAGGAAAAGAATCGCTGATATTTGAATCGTGACCATAGAAGCACATATCTACCAGTAGATATCTTTTAGTACCAATGCCGAACGTCACGCACGTTATCGACCGGAAGTCATTTTGCAGCCTAGCCCAATGAGCAGCGTACCTGCCCTCTCGGACACACAGTCATATGTTCTGGATATGTGGTAGGGGCACGAGACCATTGTTGGTCTCGTGCCCCTCCCTGGGTTCATCTGGTCCCAGGTGGTATGCCTGTGAGGCGTTCTCGCGCATACGGCGGCGTACGGCGGCAATGTCCAGGCTGCCAGCTGGAACCTCGATACTAACAATGTAGGCCCGCGGGGCACGGAAGCGCCGAGGCAACCACGGCCTCGTCCCCTACGAGGCTTGCTCCGAGGAGAGGTGACCGCCGTCCATCGCGAAGGTGCGGTCGGCATAGCGGCGTGCCTCGGGTTCATGGGTGACAATCAGGACGGCCGCTCCCCCATCGGCTGCCTCGCGCAGGAGGCGCAGGACGGTGGTCGCGTTCTCGGCGTCCAGGCCGGCCGTTGGCTCGTCGGCCAGGACGATGCTCGGGTTCATGAGGAGCGCGCGGGCCACGGCGACGCGGCGCAGCTCGCCGCCGGACAGCTCATTGGGGCGTGCGTCCTCCAGATCGGATAGCCCCACGGCGGCCAGGAGTTCCTCGGCGCGCACCCGCGGTGGCTCGGCCTTGGCATAAAGCACGGAAGGCAGCAGCACGTTCTCGAGCACGCTCAAGCTGCGCAGCGCCGTGTGCCCCTGCGGGATCAGACCGATGCGCTCGTTACGCAAGCGCGAGCGTTCCTCGTCGCGCATCGCGTACAGGTCCGCTTCCCCCAGCCGAACCGTGCCGGCCGTGGGCGGGAGCATGCCGGCGAGCATGGACAGCAGCGTGCTCTTACCGCTGCCCGAATGCCCGGTGATGACGGTCAACTGCCCCGCCTCCAGCGCAAGGTCGAGCGGTGCCACCGCAGTAAAGACACGGCTCCCCTTGCGGGCACGGGGGAAATCCTTCGTGAGGGAGGTCGCTTCAATGAGCATGTCACTCGCCTTCCTTGAGTAGGGCGCTGGCATCCGCCGTATTCAGGGCGCGCAGCGCTATCCACGATGATACGAGGGCGACCAGACCCATCGCGGCCACAGTCCCCGCCGCCAAACTGGTGATCACGGGGAGGGAGGGGATCAGGAACCCCAGGCCGATTGTTTGTCTCACGAGCCCGGAGAAGGAGGTGATGAGAACCCCCGAGACGAGGACGCCCAGGCCCGCGCCGACCGCGTTCACGGCCACGGACTCGGACACGACGATCCGCGCGACCAGGCCCTTATGCGCGCCCAGGGCAATGAGCGTGCCGAACTCGCGTTGACGCTCGACGATCATCAGGACGAAGATCAGGGTGATCATCGCCACGCCCACGCCCCATACGAGCGCCACCAGCACCGTCACCGTGCGCGAGGTCGCCTCCAGCGAGCGCGCGATGCCACTGACCATCGTCATCGAGGTCGTCACGCTCACCCCGGGCACACTCGCCTGGATGTCGGCGGCGACCGCATCGACGTCACGGCCGGGCGCAACCCTCACCATGACCGAAGAGATGATGTGGCCAGTGTCGAGGGTCGTGTACTTGTTGAGGCCCTTGTCCAGGGAGGAATCGATGAGGATGCGCGCGGTATCGAAGTTGGCGTACACCGCGTTATCCAGCGTCGATCCGGTGGTGTCGAATTGGGCGACGACGCGCAGCTTGTTGCCGAACAGCGAGAATTTCTCCGGGTCCGCCACGCCGACGTTCGCGCCGACGATGACCTCCATGTCGCCGAGGTCCAAGGCCCCCACCGTGTCAGAGATCCACGGCTGGATGGTGAAGTCCGTCGCCGGGTCGAATGCGATGACCTGGTAGCGTCCCGAGCAGCACGAGGCGCGGGCGGTGGCCAGGAAAAGCTGGGCGGACGCGGCCTCGACGCCGTCGACGGCGGCGACCTGGTCGCGGGTGGCCTCGTCCATGTAGAAGTAGGAGGGTTCGGCACCCACCAGGAACGCCTGCGGGTCAAAGTCGTCGGCGTCCGCGGGCGTCACCATGATGTCCGCGCCGAGGCGCGACTCAACGGTGCGCAGGCCCCGGTCGATACCCGACACCAGCATGGTCCCGCCGAACATCGCCATCGTCATGAGCATTGAGAAGACCACGAGGGTCCCCGTGCGCACCGGGTAGCCGCGCAGGTTCATCCAGGGCAGTCGCGCGAGCGAAAGCATGTGTGTCCTCCTGTCGTGCGCCTAGATCGGCGCGAGCTTGTTTCCCTGCGCGGCGCGGCTTACCCGCGCCAGCGCGAGGCGGGTTCCGGCCACGCCGAAGGCTACCAGCAGGGCGACGGTCATGAGCGCGAGGGGTGCCGACCTGGCCGGGGTGGTCAGCGCTGCGAGCGCGGGGGCATCACCGAGCAGGGGTAGGGCGGCGGCTCCGACGACGACGCCCGCGAGCGCGCCCGCCGCGTGGACGATGAGGGATTCGGCGGTCATGACGCGGGCGATGGTCGCGCGTGAGGCTCCGATGGATCGCCAGACGAATATTTCGTGGCGACGTTCGTTCATGAGGGTGGCTTGGGCGACCATGAGGGCTGCGAGCAGGATCAGCCAGGCGGCACCGAGGATGCCGAGGAGGACGCTTCGGTGGGCGCTCACGTCCGAGGCCGTGGCTGCGACGGCGACATCGGAGCGCACGGCGGTCACTTTGCGCACGTAGAGGTTGATCCACTCGGTCACTGCGCCGACGTCGCTCGGATTGGTGACCCGCACGAGGGCGACCGTGTAGTCCTGGTCGGGGTTCAGGGAGGCGTAGGCGTCGACGCCGGATTCGGTGGAGGCTGCGATGACCTGGCGTAGCGTGTCCATGGTGACGAAGACGATGGTATCCGTGTCGGTGCCGGTTGCTTCCAGGTGTGCGCCGACCGGCCATTGCTTCCCGAAGAGCGTGACCTGGCCGTCCGGATCCTGGCGCACGGCGGCACCGACCGCGACGGTCCCCGCCGGGGGCGCTGTCCCCTCACCCTCGGCAATCCACGGGGAGATAACGAAGTCGGTCGCCGGGTCGTAACCGACGATCCACAGGGGCGTCCCGTCCGGCTGCGTGTCCGCGATGGCGAGCTGGACGGTGACGGCCGAAATGTCCTCGTTGGCGTCCATGCGCGACAGGGCCGCGCGCGGTTGGTCGCATTGGGCGGGGGTGCCGAGCATGCTCAGCTGCCTCTTATCGACCTGGTTCAGGCAGGTCGTCGGGTAGACGACGAGGTCGGCACCAAGCCTGCGCTCGGCCAGGCTCAGCTGCGCGCGCATGCCGTCGAGCGCCACGAGGCCAACAAACACGCACGCCGCTTGGGCGAGCGCGAGCACCAGGATGATCGCGGCGCGCACCGGGTGCGCCCGGATGTTCTTGACGGGAACGAGGCGCAGCGTGAGGTCACGCGTCATTGCTGACCTCCGCCGACCTCGGCGATATCGATCCACAGAGCGGGGCGCACCCCGTAGAGGACGTCGACGTTCGCGCCGCTGGGCAGCGGAGTGCCCGCGGTATCGACGTATTGCGCGGCGAAGGCGTAGGTGCCCGGCGAGCGCAGCCACCAGTCGGCGGTCCCGTCCTCGCTGACGGCCAGGGGACCCGAGGCCGCGGCCTGGCTGGCGGGTGCCGCACCGATATCGGATCGGTTCGCGCTGCCGCTCAGGTAGACGACGCTCTCCTGCTCGCTCAACGCGAAGACGCGGTCCTGCGTAGGCGCGCCACCCGGAGTCCCCGCGATCGACTGGTCCGCGTTCTCGTTGAGGACGGAGGGGATAATTCCCTGCTGGGCGGGAGTAAAGGCCGAGGCGAAAAAGTCCCCGTTCATCCACGCGCGCAGATCGGAGTCAGCCCACGTGACATCTTGGAAAGGCACGTGGTTGTACTGGCGGGCCTCCAGCACGTCGGCGCTGAGGACCAGGAGGCGATCATCGAAACGCTCGAGCACGATCCACTGAATCGGCTCGGGCCCGTTCGCATCGTTCCCATCCTGCTCGAAGGAACCGAAGTCGATTACGTCCCCCTTGGCTGCCCTCCGGTAGGGCACTGCCGGGTCTTTTTCGACGAGGCACGCCCCGCGATGCGCCGCGTCCGCGTAGCCCCCAAGCCCAACGAAGATAGCGTACGCGCCCGAGGCGTCCCCGGCCTCGGCCAGGCGCACCGCTTCCGCATAACGCTCCCCGCGCTGATGGTTGTAGACCACGAAACCGAGGGTCAACGCGAGGAAAACCGCCGCAAGTGCGACGGCCCCCTTCTTGATGGATGCCTGGGACAGGCGGGCGCGTGTCACCGCTCTAGTGTCAGGCCTGAGAGGCCCGAACCTTTTTGAACGTGTGCACCAGGGCCGCGACGCCGCCACCAGCGACGAGCACACTCATGATGCGCACGAAGGGCTGGAACACCGTGTGGCAGCGCATCGTCTTCATCATGCACAGCGGGCAAATGACGCCGGGGATAAAAAAGACGACGATCGCGCCGATCAACGAGAGTGCCTGGAGGGCCAGGCGCACACCTTTATTCTTGACGAAAGCCGCGGTTCCGAAGAACACGACGAGGCCCGCCGAACTGGCCACAACACTGTTCTGGCACTGGTGACACTGCATCCACGAGCCGTCCGGCCTGGGGTCGCAGGCCGAGAACACGGTAACTCCTCCGGCGAGGAGCAGGGCGCTCAGAGCTGCGGGCACGAGGGGGATGACGACGTCCTTCTTGGACATGGGTTCATTCCTTAGGGGCAAGCAAGCATTGACGAACTTTATAAAAGTATCATAAGCCTCATTTACGCAGGAACACAACGCTTTACCCTCGCACGCGACCCGCGACTCAGACGTTCAAAGAACCCCCACGCACCGACCGCACGCGCCCCCACCAGGCCCCCAAGGACCTAAGATTGAGACATCCCCCACCAGTGAGGTGTCATCATGAAGAGGATTCACATCCGCTTTGCCCGATGCATCGTCGCATCGGTGACCGCGCTCGCATGCGTCGGTCTCTTCCCCCTCGCAGCCGCAGGTGCCGACGACGCCGACGACGCCGCACAATCCGGCCCACAATCAGGCGCACAGTCAGGTGCGAGCGCACCCGCCGCACCAGCCACGCCCGAGGCACCCCCTGCCTCGCCCGAAGCCACCCCCGACCGGGCCACCCCCGCGACGCCCGAGAACACCCCGGCCTCGTCGGACGACGCTCCCCCGACGCCCGACCCGGCGCAGCCCGAACCGGGTGACCCCGCCGAACCCGCGCCGGATAATCCCGCCGAACCCGAACCCCCAGCACCCGTCACCTCCCAGTGGGTGCACCACGCCGAAGGCTGGCGCTACGAGAGTCCCGACGACACATGGCTCAAGGACGGAGTCTTCGAGGTCGGCGGCGTGCGCCACGCCTTCAACGCCGACGGCTTCGTTCCGGTCGGCTGGTACCGCGCGCCCGACGGCACCTGGTACGCATCAACCGAGAACGGCGTGCGCACCGGCTGGTACCGGGACGGCTCGTGGTACCTCCTATCCGACTCCGGAGCCATGGTCACCGGCTGGCAGGTCTCCGGCGGCACCCGGTACTACCTGAACCCGGACGCGGGCGGCGCGATGGCAACGGGCTGGACCAAGGTCGACGGCACCTGGTACCACCTCGATGCCTCCGGCGCGATGAGCACGTCCACGTGGGTATGGGCGGGGGCCTGGTACTACCTAGGCGAATCCGGGACCATAGCCACCGGATGGTTCAAAGTCGGCGGCACCTGGTACTACGCGGACGCCAGCGGTGCCATGCGCACCGGCTGGGTCAGCGACGGCGGCTCCTGGTACTACCTGGGCAGCTCTGGGGCCATGGCCACCGGCTGGCTGCAGCAAGGCGCGAAGTGGTACTACCTGAGGCCGGACTCCGGCGGCGCGATGGCGACCGCCTGGGCGATGGTCAACGGCAGCTGGAACTACTTCGACCGGTGGGACGGCTTCTGGGTGTCCGGCCGCTCCGGCTTCGAGGCCGACTGGAACTACGCGAAGACCCTCTACAGTCCCACGAACTACCTGGTCGTCGTCGACACGAGCGCCCCACACTGCATGACGTTCTACTGGGCGGCGAACTCCTGGCAGCCACTCACCGACATGCCCTGCTCCGTTGGCAAGTCCTCCACCCCGACCGTCACCGGTACCTTCACTATCAAGAACCGAGGCTCCTCCTTCGGGCACGGGTACACGGCGTACTGGTGGACCCAGTTCTACGGCGACTACCTGTTCCACTCGATTCTCTACTACGAGGGCACCATGACCGTGATGGACGGCACCCTCGGCGGGCACGTCTCCCACGGCTGCGTGCGCCTGCGCTACGAGGACGCCAAGTGGCTGCACGACACGATCCCATCGGGGACCTACGTGACGGTCTACTAACGGTCTGCTGACAGCCTACTGACGGTTTACCGATGGCCTACCGCTCAGCACGACGAGGCCGGGGCTAGCCTTCCGGATATCGGGGGCTGTCCCGGCCTCGCCATTGTGGTTTCACCGTGCCATTACGACCCGCCTTACGGCCTCGGCCTCGGCGTCGGCGTTGCTGCTCGTCGCGCCCTTGCGACCCCGAGCACCGTTGTGCCACCTGTTTGCCAGCGCAGCCCGCTTGGCCGTTGCGGCTCCGGCGCACGTAAGCCCTCATCCGCACGTGGACCCGCTATTCCGAGCCTGGCCTTTCTCATCCGCACGTGGACCCGCTATTCCGAACCTGGGCAACCCCGCCCACGTACGGAACAGCGGGTTAACGTGCGCAACAGGCGACCCACATGCGAGACAGCTGGTTGATACGCAGGACACGTTGGAGGCCACGCGTTGTCGCACGCGGATGATCGGTCACAGACCATGGGGCAGCCACACACGCCCAAAGTGCAGACCACCTCGCCGAAAAACGGCAAAAATGGGCTGTTTTGGGT
>OCIZ01000130.1_pt1 | contig 20539 bp, 16 predicted proteins | sample 1495841 | NCBI WGS metagenome assembly OCIZ01 (sample SAMN01915229, study PRJEB22387) | human oral metagenome | isolation source: saliva | host: Homo sapiens | place: USA
GCAACCCTCGCCCGGCGTTGACCACCACCCTCGATAACGTCCTGCGCCTGCAACGACCGCTCGCGCTGTCCATCGTCAAGAAGCTGCGCGAAGCGCACCCCGACGAAACCCCCGCACAGATTCACAAGCGCCTCGACCGCGCCTACCTGCGCGACATCACCGCCATCGGCGGCGTGACCGGCGCATCCGCCTTCGTGCCCGGCGTCGGCACCATTACCTCCATGAGCCTCTCGGCGCTCGCCGTGGGCGGTTACATGGAGCGCACCGCCCTCTACGCCCAGGCCGTCGCCGAGCTGCACGGCGTGCACGTGCACGACCCCGAAACCGCCCGCTCCATGGTCATGGCCATCATGCTCGGCGAGGAGGGCTCGCAGCTCATGAATACCGTGCTGCTACAGACCGGTAAGGCCAGCGGCGTTTCCAACAAGTGGGGCATGCTGCTGGGCAACTCCTCCGGCGGCAAGATGTTCAGCGTCGAGCGCACCATCCGCAACCTGTTCATCCGTCGATTCCTCTTGCGTCAGACCGGCGCGCTACTCGGCCGTGCCCTGCCCTTCGGCGTGGGTGCTGTGGTCGGCGGCGGCGCAAACCTTGCTCTCGGCAAGGACGTCGTGCGCAACACCCGTAACGCCTTCGGCGACGCCCCGGCATACTTCCCCACGGAGCTCATGATTACCCCGCGCGCGCCGCGCGTAAAGTCCGAAGAGGACGAGTCCCCGGAGAGCACCCGCAGCGAACGAGGCCAGATCGTGGATAAGGCCGGTTCGATTCTCAAGGGTGCGGGCAAGATCGCCGGTAAGGCTGCCGGAAAGGTCTTCACCCGCGGCAAGGGCCACGACACTGAGACCGAAAACCGCCCCATGCTCGAGCGCTAAAACCTTCGCTGGTTAGCAGACATAGCAAAGCCCCAACACGCTGAAGACCCCGGATCCCTGAACTCAGGGACCCGGGGTCTTCAACGTTAAGACCGGCGTTCAGCCGATGCTACCGACTACGCGTTCTTCGCGTGATCGAGCAGCTGAGCCGCAATGCCGTTGTAGGTGTGCGGGGTCAGGTTCGACAGACGCTCCTCGGCCTCGGGGGAAAGGCCCAGGGTTGCCACGAACTCCTTGAGGCGAGCCGCATCCACGCGGTGACCGCGAGTCAGCTCCTTCAGACGCTCGTAGGGGTTCTCCATGCCGGGAACACCCGCGATAGCCTCCGCTCGCATCACCATCTGGATTGCCTCGGCCAGGACCTCCCAGTTGGAGTCCAGGTCGGCAGAAATCACGTCGGCCGCGATGTCCAGGCGCTTCAGGCCCTTCACCACGTTCGAGATGGCCAGGACCGAGTGACCGAAGGCCACGCCTATGTTGCGCTGAGCCGAGGAATCGGTCAGGTCGCGCTGCCAGCGGGAGGTCACCAGGGTCGAGCCCAGCGAATCCAGCAGGGCGTTGGAGAGCTCCAGGTTAGCCTCCGCGTTTTCGAAGCGAATCGGGTTCACCTTGTGCGGCATGGTGGACGAACCGGTCGCACCGGCCACCGGAATCTGGCGGAAGAAACCAATCGAAATGTAGCTCCACACGTCGGTGCAGAGGTTGTGCAGCACGCGGTTGAAGTGCGCGATATCCGAGTACAGCTCGGCCTGCCAGTCGTGCGACTCAATCTGGGTGGTCAGCGGGTTCCAGGTCAGGCCCAGGTGCTCAACGAAACCGCGAGAAATCTTCTGCCAATCGGCGGTGGGCACCGAGGCGTAGTGCGCGGCGTAGGTGCCGGTCGCACCGTTAATCTTGCCGAGGAACTCGGTCGCCTTCACATGCTTGACCTGGCGCTTCAGACGGTAGGCGAGCACGCCCATCTCCTTGCCCAGGGTGGTCGGGGTTGCGGGCTGGCCGTGGGTACGCGAGAGCATGGGAACCTCGCGGCCCTCCTCGGCCAGGTTCAGCAGAACCTCAATCAGCTCCTCGGCTGCGGGGATCCACACGTTCTGCACGGCATCCTTGATGCCCAGGGCGTAGGAGAGGTTGTTGATGTCTTCGGAGGTGCAGCCGAAGTGAACCAGCGGCACCAGGTGGTCCAGGCCCAGGCCCTTCAGACGGCGACCGATGTAGTACTCGACGGCCTTCACGTCGTGTACGGTCACGGCCTCAATCTCGGCCAGCTCGGCCACGGATTCGGCGTTGAAATCGGTCACGATGGCGCGCAAGCCCTTCTTCTGCTCCTCGCTCAGCGGGGACAGGCCCGGCAGCACCTTGTGCTCGCACAGGTAGATGAACCACTCGACCTCGACGTGGATGCGGTCGCGGTTCAGGGCGGCCTCGGAGAGGTAGTTCGTCAGGGGTGCGGTGACGGATGCGTAGCGTCCGTCCAGGGGGCCCAGAGCGAGTTCGCCGGTGCCCAAATCGATACGGCCAGAAGGCAGGATGGTGTTATTGGTGTGAGACATAACTCCATTTTCGCATGGATCGCCGGAAAATGCGGGCGGGGTGCGGGGCGGTGGGCGGTTGGAGGGTGCTCTGGATAGTGGTTTGGGCGAAGGCCCCGACTGCGGTCCGGGTGGTGTCGGGGATGGTCCGGGCGGCGCTCGCCGCGGGCGCGCCGACTCCAACGGGTGGGCGCTTTTTCGGTTCCGAAGCGGTTTCGGAGTGGCTTCGAGGCAATCTTTGCGCGGAAATATGACGGCGGCGGAAGCTGTGGATAAAGCATTTTGCGGGTTCTGCAGCTCAAATCCGTGCGGATTTTTCGTTTTGTGGGGTCGCTATCCACAGGTGGCTAAAAGCCGGGGGGAGCAACGCCGGCCCGCCCATAGGCTGGAACCAAAGTCCACCCGCTAAGCCGGTATCCGTAACCGGCTCCTCCGAAAGGACGCGCCGTGCCTACCTTCGTCGATTCCACACCGCCATCTGCGCCTCCGGGAACCCCCAACCCGCCCAGCACCGCGGATATTCTGCGTGCCGCCGGCCATATGGGCATCGGCTCCGCGGCCGGACGCGCGTTCGCCGCCTCGCTCCTCGCGGCAGCCGCCTTGGCCCGCACCAAGGGTGCCGAGCTTTCCGCACGCATGCGCGCCGAAGCCCACGAGATACAGGGGGTCTACGCGCGCACCGGCGAGCTCGGAACAGAGCACTGGGCCTCGGAGGCGGGCCGCGCCTTCCGCAGACAGCTCGAAAGGCACCGCGACAGTATTCGAGACAGGGCACAGATTGCCGAGAACGCGGCGGCCGATATTGCCGCCGCCGCTGAAGAGCTCGCCGCCGAACTGACCGCCAAAGCCCAGGCCGTTACCGCCGCGGCCGGTGCCCTCGACAGCCTTCTCGGGTCCCTCACGGATACCGCCGCCGATATCCTCGACCCCGGAAAACTGGAGGACCTCGTGGCCCGCCACGCGGGGTCCGCGCAACACGAGCTTGATTCCCTCATGCACGTCACCCTCCCCGAGGGGCTCAACGCGCTCGTTACCCGCCAAACCGGCTATTAGACCGCTACTCACTGCTAGTCGTCGCTAGGAGAACCCATCTAGGAGAACCCATGACCAACGCAACGTACGCCCTTCCCATCGAGGGGAGCGGCTCGGCCCCCACAGGGGCGACCATCACCGTCACACTGGAAGAGATGCCCGCCATCGCCGATTCCCTCGCCCACGCCAGCCAGCGCTGCGCTGAACGTCCGGTGCCCATCTCGAGCATTGGCGCAGAGACGATGCTCTTTCTCGGGGTCAACGCGCGCGCCCGTCTGGCCAGCGGCCAGTGCACCATGTTGGCCGCCGGGATGGGCGAAAGCGCCGCCGATCTGGTGGCCACGGCGGTGGCCGTGCGCCTCGCCCACAGCGCCTACCTGCAGGTCGAGAACATGGTAGCCGGCTGGTTCGAATCGCTCGGTATCGCCCAGGACGGTAAGCTCCCTGACGGGCTGACGGTGCGAACCCACATCCGCGGCGCCCTCGCCGGCGACCCCGACGAGGTCCGGTACCTTATCCGGCTGACGCTGCCCGAGCTCGGGTACTATAGCGCATCAATAGCGATGCCCTATTCACCCCTCGTCGCGGCGGTACTTTTCGGAGCGACAGCCTATCTTGACGCCCGACTCAACCCCGAGATTGCCCGCCGGCGAGTGGCTGGACGGCTGTCCAGGATCACCGGAATCCCCGCGAAAATCATTGAGAAATTCATCGGGAGGGCCACCCTATCGTTGAAGAGAGAGAATACGTGGCGGGACGTGGGCAGCACGGCACACAACGTGCGTACCGCTTCGGCTGATGAGTACGGGGTCGCGGCGCACCGGGGAGAGAAAAATCAGCTTTCCGTAGGCTCCAGCTCGGAACGTTTGCAGGCGGCTGCCAAAGCCCAGGACCAGGAATTCGAGCGTTCTCAGCAGGACCCGACGAAGGGCGAACGCGGCGCCGTGATGGTCACCGTCATGTACGAAGAAGGCCACGAGGGTGACCCCGCCTACGCCCTGTACGTGGTGAGTATTCCGGGGACTAACTTTGACTCCTGGGGCGGCTCTCCCATGGACCCTGCGGGTGCTGTGCGTGAAACGTTAGGTGAAGATACCACGAGGAACCCCGCCTATCGGATGGTTCTTCAGGCTTTGCGTGATGCCGGTGCGCCGCAGGGGGCCCGCGTGTACCTGGAAGGGTTCAGCCAGGGAGCCATGATTGCCTACAACATGGCTAATAGTTTCGAGGTCGCCAAAGAAATCAACATCGTCGGTATCTACGCCCAAGGTGCTCCGCTACGAGGTTTGCCCGCCAAACGCCGAGACTTCGCCGTGGACTATGTGGAAGGCGAAGGCGATATTGTTCCGGATAGTGCACGGCGGGAAGAGGGCGGCTGGCGTCCTGACGACCGTGATACAGCAATTACCATCCAGAACCCTGTACACGATGGCGAAAAATACCGAGAAGCTCTAGAGCGTGAGGGGCATAGTAACGCGGTTTTTGGTGGCATGCGTGCGGCGATGGATGGTAAGGAATACGTGCTGGGGGAGCAGAAGGTTACCTCGGGTTCTGCTATGCCGGACGGATACAGCCTAGCTGAGCGAAGGGACGTAACGATCTCACGTATCGGAATCTACTCGCGACAGGCCTACAAATCGGGGGTTAGGTTTGACGAGAAGGGTGTAGACGAAGCGATTGAACATGGAACAGGTGGAATGATCAAGGGCGTTCAGGACGCCAAAGATAAGGGGGAACGGATCCAAAAAGCAGCCCAAGATACGTGGGAGAGCGCCGAACGGCGTCTCCCTCACCCGGGCCCTAAACCGTCGCAGGAGCCGGGGAGCCCGAAGCCGACCTGGCCCGAGATGCCTGCACCGCAGACGCCCAAAACACCTCCCCTGCAGGGATACGACCCGCAGAATGTTCCGTCCGCCATCAACTTGCCGGCGGACCTGAGCGGCCCGGAGCCTGCCCCTATCAAATTGCCCGCTCGAGTCGAGCCGGAGGGTCCACCACCCCCTGCAGATTTGCTCCCGCCGGACCTTCTACCAGAGCCCGCAGGCTCACAGGCAAACATCGGAAAGGTTATTAATCAGCCAACCATCGATGACCTGCCACTCCCTAAAATTGGTTCTGCGTTTGCGGGCACATTCCTCGGGCCCCGACAGGGCGGGGACTACGATGGTGAGGAATCGCTTACCCCCGACCTACCAGAGCTGAAGCCTGTTCCCATGCCCGTGGCGCCGGCCGAGGACATCGACCCGGGGTTCCACACGCCGATTCCTCCCGAGGAGATCGACCCGGGGTTGATACACCCCGCACCGGAGCCTCGGCGCGCCGTCACCGTTGAGCGGGAGCCGGTATTTGCCTAGTGGGGAGCCCGGCCGGTGAGGTGGCGGAGACCGGCATGGGGATGGCTCGTCCTGTCCCCATGCTGGTCTTCACCCCGATAGCGCTGGCTCCGCGGCGCTCGCAGGCACATACTAAAGCTATGAGCCACTCAGAAGAACCCACCAGCATCCCGGTCCGCCCCGTCTTCGACACCCTGCCCAGCTACGCCGCGGGCAAGCCTCCCGTTCCCGTCGAGGGCCTGACCCGGTACAAGCTTTCCTCTAACGAGAACCCGCTGGGCCCCGTGCCCGAGGTGGCGCGCGTGCTGGCCGAATTCGATGCGGTGCACCGCTATCCCGACCCCCTCTCAACCGCCCTGCGCACCGCCCTCGCCGGGCAGCTGGGCGTGGATGCCGAGGATATCGTGACCGGCGCCGGCAGCCTCGGCGCGCTCAACCAGATTCTCAAAACCTTCGCGGGCGTTAACGCCGACGGCGTGCAGGACGAGGTCATCTACGCGTGGCGTTCCTTCGAGGCCTACCCCATTCTGGTTGGCATCATGGGCGCTCGTAGCGTGCAGGTGCCGAACCTGCCCGACGGCGCGCACGACCTGGACGCTATGGCCGCGGCCGTCACCGACCGCACCCGCCTGATTCTGGTGTGCACCCCCAATAACCCGACCGGTCCCGCCGTGACCGAGAGCCAGATTCGCTCCTTCCTCGCGAAGGTGCCGGCTACCGTTCCCGTGGTCATCGACGAGGCCTACTTCGAGTTCTGCGCGGCCTCCTCCATTCCGGAGGGGGAAGAGCCCCCACTGAACGGCCTGGACATCTACCGTGACTACCCGAACGTCATCATTCTGCGCACTTTCTCCAAGGCGCAGGGCCTGGCGGGTTTGCGCGTGGGCTACTCGATTTCGCATCCGCAGATTACCCGCCACCTGCGGGTTGCCGCGACGCCCTTTGCCGTGTCCGCCCTGGCCGAGCGGGCCGCCGTCGCCTCCATCGAGCACCAGGAGGCCGTCATGGCGCGGGTCAGGCACATCGTGGCCGAGCGTGAGCGCGTCACGGCCCGTCTACGCGAACTGGGCTACGAGTTCCCGGGCACCTACGCAAACTTTGTGTGGCTGCCCCTGGGGGAGCGGACCGGTGACTTCGTTGACCTCATGAACCGGAACGCTCTCTCGGTGCGTGCCTTCGGGTCCGAGGGCGTGCGCGTGAGCATCGGCGAGGTCGAGGCAAACGACCGTTTCCTGTCCCTGTGCGAGCTCTTCGCGCAGGAGGGCTAATCTCGCTCAACATCGCTGGATAAGCTTGAATCGCATAGCGGTCCTGAGCGTATGAAAATGAAGGAACCCTCCTATATATTCTGATTATCGAATATATAGGAGGGTTCCTTTGGTCATTAAACGCAATTGGTAGCGCCGCTGGTTTTCGCCTGCTCATATGCTGAATGACGGGGTGCAATACGCGGTGTTCCAGGCGTGTTCCGAGCGTGCACGTTATTGCCGAGAGCCCGAAATAGTAAACTGGTAGGTATATATGCCCAGTCCTGATGGTGCACCGGCCGTAAATCAGCCTCTCAACCCTCCACCTTTCGTGGAGAATGAGGCTTGGTCCCGGTAGCCCGCAGGCGAAGCCATCGTCACGTGTGGAGGTTAGATGCACGAGAACGACAAGTACCCGGGAGTGCCCGAGCGCATCCAGCTCATGGATGAGAACGGCACCGTCCACGAACACCCCACCTTCAGCCGATACGTCAAAGACGTCGATGGTGATACCCTGCGCGAGGCCTACCGCCTCATGTACACCCCCCGCCGCTTCGACGACGAGGCGACCGCCCTGCAGCGCCAGGGCCAGCTCGCCCTGTGGGTTCCTAGCCGAGGCCAGGAGGCCGCGCAGGTCGGCTCCGCACTGGCCTACGCCCCCAACGACTACATCTTCCCCTCCTATCGTGAGCACGCCGTCGCCCTGGCGCGCGGTGTGGATTTCCGCGATCTGATTACCATCTTCCGCGGCACCACCACCCACGGTTGGGACATGAAGGCCCACAACTTCCACACCTACACCAAGGTGCTGGCCGCCCAGACCCTGCACGCCGTCGGCTACGCCATGGGCCTGAACTTCGATGCCGATATCGAGGCTGAAACCGGCAAGCGCCCCACCGGCCAGGGCCAGGCCACCGACCCCGCAACCGACGCGCAGAAGCCCGCCGTCGCGGTCTACTTCGGCGACGGCTCCTCCAGCGAGGGCGACGTTCACGAATCCATGGTCTTTGCGGCCTCCTATGACGCCCCGGTGCTCTTCTTCGTGCAGAACAACCGCTGGGCCATCTCGGTTCCCTTCGAGGTGCAGTCGCGCGTGCCGATTTCGACCCGAGCCGCCGGTTACGGCTTCGAGGGCCTGCGCGTGGACGGCAATGACATCCTGGGCGTGCTCGCGGTGACCCGTTACGCCATGGAGAAGATTCGTGCCGGCGAGGGCCCCGTGCTCATCGAGGCCGAGACCTACCGCCTGGGCCCGCACACCACTGCCGACGACCCCACGAAGTACCGCACCGAGGCCGACCTTGAAGGGCCGCTGCACCGCGACCCCATGATTCGCCTCGAGAAGTACCTGCGCGAGCAGGGCTACGCCGACGATGCCTTCTTCGAGGAGGTTGCCGAGTCTGCCCAGAAGGTCGCATCCGGCGTGCGCGACGCCGTACTTTCCGCCGAGGTGGCAGACTTTGAGCACTTCTTCGACCGCGTCTACGCCCAGGAACACCAGCAGGTTGAGGACGACCGCGAATTCTACCGCACCTACAACGCAGGCTTTGAAGAGGAGTAAAGATGAGCGAAAACATTGAGCGTTTGACCCTCGCCAAGGCCATTACTCGCGGCCTGGAGGATGCCCTGGAGGCTGACCGCACCGTGGTTCTGCTCGGTGAGGATATCGGCAAGCTTGGCGGCGTGTACCGCGTGACCGAGGGCTTGCAGGCCCGCTTCGGCAACCGCCGCGTCATGGATAGCCCGCTGGGGGAGTCCGGCATTATCGGCACCTCCATCGGCATGGCGCTGCGCGGGTACCGCCCCGTTCCCGAGATTCAGTTCGACGGCTTCGTTTTCCCCGCCTTCAACCAAATCACGAGCCAGCTTGCGAAGATTCACAACCGCACCGATAAGCAGTACATCGTGCCGGTGACGATTCGTATTCCCTACGGCGGCGTGATTGGCTCGGTGGAGCACCACTCCGAGTCACCCGAGGCGCTGTTCGCCCACACCGCCGGCCTGCGCATCGTGACCCCCTCGAGCCCGCACGAGGCCTACTGGATGACCCGCAAGGCGATTGAGTGCCCGGATCCGGTCATTATCTTTGAGCCCAAGCGCCGCTACTGGCTCAAGGGGGACGTGGACCTGAACGACACTTCCTTCGACCCGTTTAGCGCCAAGGTCGTGCGCGAGGGTACCGACGCCACGATTGTTGCGTACGGTCCGCTGGTGCCGGTGGCCCTGGCAGCTGCGGAGGCCGCGGTTGAGGATGGCCGCTCGATTGAGGTGATTGACCTGCGCTCGATTTCTCCACTGGATGTGCCGACCGTGGCCGCCTCGGTGGCGAAGACCGGCCGACTGATTATCGCCCACGAGGCTCCCACCTTCGGTGGCATGGGTGGTGAGCTGGCGTCCGCGATTACGGAACGTTGCTTCTACAGCCTGCAGGCCCCGGTGATTCGCGTGGGCGGCTACTACATGCCGTACCCGGTTTCCCGCGTGGAGGAGGAGTACGTGCCGGATATTGACCGCATCCTGGAGGCGGTTGATCGTGCTTTCGATTACTAGGCATTCCCTGATCTGACGTATCAGCGTGTTGCGCTTATTGCGGGTTGCGAGCCCGCACAGAATATTCCATGTAGGGTATATGCCCTAGTGAGAGGTAAATATGTCCCAGATTTTTTCGCTTCCCGACGTGGGCGAAGGCCTGACCGAGGCTGAAATCCTCAGCTGGAAGGTCGCAACCGGCACCGAGGTCGCCATCAACGATGTGCTGGTCGAGATTGAAACCGCCAAGAGCGTTGTCGAACTGCCCTCGCCCTATGCCGGCACCGTCGAAGAACTGATGGTCGCCGAGGGTGAGACCGTCGAGGTGGGTACCCCCATCATCCGCATCTCCGGTGGCGACGGCGCGGCCCCGGCCGCCCCCGCCGCGCCGCAGCAGGAGACCGAATCCGGCACCGCGCTGGTCGGCTCCGGACCCAAGGCGGACGCCGTTAAGCGCCGCGCACGTAAGCGTCCCGCCTCCGCGGCCCAGCCCGCACCTGCCGCCCCCGCATCACCCGCGGCGCCGACAGCCCAGGCACCGGTGGCGCACACCCCCTCCGACCCGGTAAACCGCAACCAGGGCCTGCTCAGCGAGCTGGCTGAGCGCGCCTCCCGCTTTGTGGAGAACACCCCGCTGAACTCGGTGGTGCAGCGTCTGGCACCCGAGCCCGCAGCGGCTCCCGCGCCGACTTTGGCTCCCGAGCAGGTTCCGCACCGCCCTACCCTGGCGGCTCCTCCGGTGCGTTTGGCCGCTAAGGAACTCGGCGTCGACCTGGCCCACGTGACCGCCACCGGTGCCCGCGGCCAGGTGACCAAGCAGGACCTCATGAACTACGTTGCCCACCTCAAGGACGTGCAGCACAGCGGTGCCCGCCAGCCCTTCTGGCAGGGTGCAACCACCCCGGGCGACCGCATCGAGCGCATCCCGGTGCGCGGCGTGCGCAAGGCCACCGCGAAGGCCATGGTCGCCTCGGCCTTCAGCGCCCCGCACGTGTCGATTTTCGTGGACGTGGATGCATCCCGCACCATGGAGTTCGTCAAGCGCCTGAAGAAGTCCCGCCACTTTGAGGGCGTGAAGGTCACCCCGCTGCTGGTTCTGGCCGCCGCGGTGATTTGGGCCGCCGAGCGCAACCCGCAGGTCAACGCAACCTGGACCGACAGCGAGATCCAGATTAAGCACTACATGAATCTGGGTATCGCTGCGGCGACCCCGCGCGGCCTGATGGTTCCGAACATCAAGGATGCCCAGGAGCTTTCCCTGCGCGAGCTTGCGATTGCCCTGAACAACCTGACCACTCGCGCTCGTGAAGGCAAGACCCAGCCGGCAGAGATGGCGAACGGCACCCTGACCATTACGAATATCGGTTCGCTGGGCATTGATACCGGTACCCCGATTATCAACCCGGGTGAGGTTGCGATTGTGGCCTTCGGTACCATCAAGCAGAAGCCGTGGGTGGTTGACGGCGAAGTGATTCCTCGCTGGGTGACGACCCTGGGCGGTTCGTTCGATCACCGCGTGGTGGACGGCGACCTCTCGGCTCGCTTCATGGCCGATGTGGCGGCCATCCTGGAGGAACCGGCCTTGCTGCTGGATCACTAGGCAATAGCCTAAACGGCCCCGAAGGGTCGCTCAACGCGAAGACCTCCGGCGCACATAGCGTGCGCCGGAGGTCTTCGCGTTTTGTATCGGCATCGGTGCGGTGTCCGGTGCTTCGGAGGCTAGTTGTCCTCGCGCTCCACCCGGGTGCTCGGGTACTTATCCACGCGGCGGTGGTATATCTGCCCGCAGGCGCCGCCTATAAGGGCTCCCAGGAAGCTGAGCGCCAGGATGAGCATGATCGCCAGCAGGCCGTTGGAGGTATCCCCGTTCATGAGTCGTTGCATGGAGAACGCGGCGGTGCCGTTCGGGAAGACCTGCGGGGCCAGGTAGGTGGCCAGCGAAGCCACAAGCAGGCCCATGAGGTGCCACAGCCACACCGCAATGCCCTGCTTGGAGCCGGCGAATCGAGCCATGCGTCCGGCGGCGTATCCGCCGACCAGGTAGGCACCAAAGATGAGGACGCTCAGGGCGACCGCCACGGGAACTACGGAGGATTCCCCGGAGAGTAGTCGTCCGATGACGGCGTGGTACTCGAGGGACTGCTCCTGCCCGGTAGAGGTGAGCCAGGCGCCGATGCCCCAGCGGCCGCCGTCCATGAGGGTGATGGCCACGAGCCAGCCGAGCAGGCCCGGGAGCACGTGCATGCGGGAGTACCGTTCCTTCTGCATCTGCAGGGCGGTGGCGGCGGTGAGTACCGGTTCGCCGGGCTGGAGGATGGGCTGGGTGGGTTGGCCCGCGGGGACGGCGAAGCCCCCGTGCTGGGTGGGCTGTTCCGGCGCGCGCGGTGCGGTGTTCTGCGGGGTAACGCTGGGTGCCGTTCCGCGGTCGTTGGCGGTCTGCGCGCCGCGGTGTTCGGACACGCTCGGGGCAGATGCGGCGCTCTGCGCGGGCGCGGAACCCGCGGATGCGCCGCCACCCGAGCTACCTGAGCCGGGGGTGTTGAGCCAGCCGAAGGCGCTTTCCCCGCCGTCCGAGGTGTCCGTGTCATCCTGCGGGCTGGGAGCCGGGATGGGGCTGGGGAAGGCGCGGGTCGCCTCCCCGTCGGTGGTTCGCGACTCGGCGCGGCGTGAGGCGGCCTGCTGCAGGTCCTCGGCGGTCAGCACGACCGTGGGGTCGTCGGAGGAGAAGGCCGCGTCCCACAGATTCTGCTCGCTGGGCGCGGAATTGTCGTTGCCCTTTGCCTGCTGGCTGGCCGCCGGGCGGGACTCCGGCTGCTGGTTGTGTTGTGTATTCATGGCTTCCGATAACGGGGTTCGGGGATCGTCTGGCGACCCGGTGTGTGCGGTGGCTCGCGTTTCGGGCGGGTCTTAGCCTACTCGCTGTGCTCGGAGTGGAAGGCCCGGGCCTCTTCGAGGGATTCGGCGGAGTAGGGGTGGGGGTGTGCGGGTCGTTCGTTCTCGTCGAGGGTGCGAACTACGCGTCCGGGGTTGCCGACCACGACGGAGTTTGCGGGTACGTCCTTGGTGACGACGGTACCCGCACCGATGACGGAGTTCTTGCCGATGGTCACGCCGCCCAGGATGATGGCACCGCCACCGATCCAGACGTTGTCCTCAACGGTGATGGGCTTGCCGCCCTCCCAGTACGCGGCGCGGTCGACGGGGTTGAGCGGGTGGGTGGGGGTGAGGAACTGCACGTTGTTGCCGACGAGCACGGTGGATCCGATGCGAATCGGGCAGACGTCCAGGAATACGCAGTCGAAGTTGAAGAAGGAACCGTCGCCAATGTAGGTGTTCACGCCGTAGTCGAAGCGCGCACCGGGGCGGATGTGGGAGTGCTCGCCCAGGTGGCCGAGGTTTTCGCGGTAGACGTGCATGGCCTGGGCGTGCTCGCCTCGGGCGTAGTGCTCCTCCGCGAGGACGGTGGCGGCGTGGATGCGCTTAGTCTGTGCCGCACATTCGGCGTCGGGCATGTAGGCGGCGCCGGAGACCATGCGGTTGAAGATGTCGCCGTTGGGGCGCTGCGGGGTGTGCATTAGTGGGCTCCTCCCAGAAGGTAGACTAGGGCGATGATGGCCAGACCGATGAGAATGACGACTCCTCCGGCGATGGCGAAGCGCTTGGAAATTTCGCGAAGGAGCTGCTTGAACTGCTCGTCGGTTATGTCTTGCTGTCGCTTACTCATGGTTTAAGTATCCCAGAGTTGCGCCGAGCGCACCCGGGGGAGTGTCGTGAAACTGGCCGCGCCGGGCTCCCTTAGCTGGGAGCCTGCCGTGAAGATGGCCTGGAAGGGCGCTGGAAGTTGAGCCGAGGGGCCGTCGGCGGGCACAATCGAAATCATGACTGAGGCTCAGAAGAACACAAACACGGGGGACGCTGCCCCCGCGCGCGCCGCGGTGTTCGGCGCACCCGCTACCGAATCCGGTGAGAACCCCCTGGCGCATCGCCCCTGGTTGAAGAATTATTCTTCGTGGACTGCCCGCGATATTGAGCTGCCCGAGACCTCGCTGAGCCACCTTATCGATGAGGCGGTGCGTAGCGTCCCGCAGAAGGTCGCCCTGGAGTTCTTTGGCGCGACCACGACCTACGCTGAGCTGGGGGACCAGATTGAGCGTGCTGCGGAGGGTCTGCGCGTTGCGGGTGTGCAGGCGGGTGACCGTGTGGCGCTGATTTTGCCGAACTGCCCTCAGCATATTGCGGCGTTCTATGCGATTTTGCGCCTGGGCGCGATTGTGGTGGAGCATAACCCGCTGTACACGGGGGCCGAGCTGCGCCACATGTTTGAGGATCACGGCGCGAAGGTCGCGATTGTGTGGGACAAGATTGCCTCGCACGTGACCGAGATGCCGGCCGATATCCGCCCCACCCACATTTATTCGGTGAACCTGATTTCGGCGATGCCGCGCCTCATGCGCACCGCGCTGAAGCTACCCGTCAAGAGCGCGCGTGCCTCGCGTGAGAAGCTGACGGGCCCGGCCCCGGGCACGGTGCCATGGTCGCAGCTGCTCAAGAGCGAGCGCATTGATCCCGCGCATCGCCGCCCGACGGCACACGATATTGCGCTGCTGCAGTACACCTCCGGCACGACGGGTCTGCCCAAGGGCGTGATGCTCACGCACCGCAACCTGGAGTCGAACGGCCGCATGGGTGAGGCGTGGATTAACCCGGGCGATGACGAGGTGATTTACTCGGTCCTGCCGCTCTTCCACGCGTACGGTATGACCCTGGGCGTGACGATTGCGTCCCTGTGCCGTGCCCGCCTGGTGCTGTTCCCGACCGTGGACATGGACCTGATTTTGAAGGCGATGAAGAAGACCCGCCCGACGATTCTGCCGGCCGTGCCTCCGGTGTACCGCCGCCTGATGGATGAGGCGAAGAAGCGCGGCGTGTCCCTGGAGGGTATCCGCTACGCGGTGTCGGGCGCGATGAACCTGCCGCCCGAACTGGTGGCCGAGTGGGAGGAAGCCTCCGGCGGTTTCATGGTGGAGGGCTACGGCCTGACCGAGTGTGCCCCGCTGGTCTCCTGTAATCCGCTGAACGACACCCGCCGCGCCGGCTCGATTGGTGTGCCCTTCCCCTCCACCGATATTCGCGTGGTAGATCCGGAGACGGGTGCGGATGTGCCTCTCGGCGAGGAGGGTGAGCTGTGGGTCAGCGGTCCCCAGCGCTTCATGGGTTATTGGAAGCGTGAAGACGAGACCGCGAAGACCATCACCCCCGACGGCTGGTTGCGCACGGGTGATATTGTGCGCCTGGACGAGGACTTCTTCATCCAGATTGTGGACCGCATCAAGGAGGTCATTATCACCGGCGGCTTCAACGTCTCCCCGACCGAGGTGGAGGTCGCCCTCAAGCAGCACGATACGGTTGCGGATGCGGCGGTGGTCGGTATTCCGCTGCCCGGCGGCGGCGAGATGGTCGTGGCCGCGGTGGTTCCCGCCCCCGGCCGGGTGGTGGAGGAGCACACCCTGCGCGAACACTGCTACTCGAAGGTGACTCGCTATAAGGTGCCGCGCCGCATCGTGGTCGTGGACGATTTGCCGCGTTCGATGCTCGGCAAGGTGCTGCGTCGTAAGGTGCGGGAGCAGCTGATTGCCTCGGGCGATTTTGAGCAGTAGTGTCGGTTGGTTTGCCGCCCGCCCGTAACGGGCGGGTACGATGAGCGCCGACTCGGGTTTTAGGCCCGGGCCGGCGCTTTGCGTTGACGCAGACAGACGGCTGGTGGGGGAGCGGAATTGGCAAATAATCATCGTGTGACGAAATATGACGAAATATGACGAGCTTGACATTCTGTGTCTCATGATTGACCCTTAACTTCCACCGCCGCCCCTGTGCGTGCTGTAATTGTCCCATCATCATTCGCATCGGCTTGTCGGCGCTCTATGCCCGTACCCGGTGAAGCACGTCATCATTCAACAGAAAGATTCATAGCCGTGAAGAAGTTTGCCGCTGCTCTTGCAGTCGTCCCCATGATTTTCAGCATGGCCGCTTGCGGTTCCACCTCGAACTCCTCCTCGAAGAAGGTCACCATCGGTGTGGTCGGCTCCGAGAAGTTCAACAAGACCCTGAAGGAAGAAGCCAAGAAGCAGGGCATCGACATCGAGTTCAAGGAGTTCAGCGCATACACCGAGCCGAACCCCGCTCTGGACGCTGGTGACATTGACATGAACCGCTTCCAGCACATCGCCTACCTGTCGAACTACAACGTCAGCGCCAACAAGGACCTGCAGATCGTGGGCCCGACCGTCATCTACCCGATGGCTCTGTTCTCCAAGAAGCACACCAAGCTGGCCGACATCCCCCAGGGTGGCGAGATCGTAATCCCGAACGACACCGTGAACGAGGCACGCGCGCTGAAGCTGCTGAAGACCAACGGTCTGGTCACCTTCAAGAACGCTGACGTAGACGCCCCCACCATCGACGATGTTGACACCGCTAACTCCAAGGTGAAGGTCACTCCCGTCGACGCAACCCAGACCGTGGTTGGCATGGAGTCCGCTGACGGTGCAGTCGTTAACAACGACTTCCTCAAGGACGCAGGCCTGAAGCCCGCGGACGCACTGGCTCAGGACGACCCCAAGACCGACCCCTCGGCCATCAAGTACGTGAACCTCTTCGTCGCCCAGAAGGACAAGGCTGACGACGAGACCTACAAGAAGATCGTTGAAATCTTCCACACCAAGCCCGTCATGGATGCTGTTCAGGAAGAGACCCGTGGCACCGCCGTTGAGGTCAACGTGAGCACCGACGAGCTGCGTCAGTCCCTGGCCAATGAAGAGGCCAAGCTGCGCGCCAAGAAGTAATCTCCTGACAACACGCCTCTCGTAGGCACACGTAAGGCGGTAAGCCCGGGCACCCGATGCGGGTTAGAAGGGCTTACCGTCCTTTGCGTACCGGCGCCAAGTCCCTCGGCGTCCCAACCACGACATTTAACGGATACAAAATACTATGAGTGAACAGCTAGAAGAGGTCGTAGAAGGCCTCCCCCAGCCCATGGTGATTCTGGACGGCGTGTCCAAGGTCTTCGGTAACGGCCCCAAGGCTGTCCCCGCCGTGGACAACGTCTCCCTCACCATCAACCGCGGTGAAATCTTCGCGATTATCGGCTACTCCGGTGCCGGTAAGTCCACCCTGGTGCGCCTCATCAACGGCCTGGAAAAGACCACGAGCGGCACGCTGATCGTGGACGATTTTGAAATCTCCGGCAAGCGCGACTCCGAACTGCGCGAGGCCCGCACGAACATCGGCATGATTTTCCAGCAGTTCAACCTCATGAACTCCCGCACCGTGCTCGGTAACGTTGAGTTCCCCCTCAAGGTGGCCGGTTGGCCCAAGGCCAAGCGCCGCGAACGCGCCCTGGAGATGCTGGAATTCGTGGGTCTGAGCGACCGCGCCGGCCACTACCCGAACCAGCTTTCGGGCGGTCAGAAGCAGCGCGTGGGCATCGCCCGCGCGCTTGCGACCAACCCCTCCCTGCTGCTGGCTGACGAGGCCACCAGCGCCCTGGACCCCGAAACCACCCATGAGGTGCTCGCCCTTCTCAAGCGCGTGAACCGCGACCTGGGTATCACCGTTGTGGTCATTACCCACGAGATGGATGTCGTGGCCAGCATTGCCGACCGCGTGGCGGTCATGGAGTCCGGCCGCGTGGTGGAAGAAGGAACCGTCTACGACGTCTTCTCTAACCCGCAGACCGATGTGGCGAAGCTCTTCGTGGCGACCACCGTCAAGCTGGCCCCCACCGGCCAGGAGGCGGAGGAGCTGCGCGCATCGCACCGTGGCTACCTGGTCAACGTCGAAATCGTGGAGGGCAATCAGGAGCTCGGCAAGGTGCTGTCCTACCTGGGCGCCCGCAACGTCCGTTTCAACATCGTGGGCGGCGGTATCGAGACCCTGCAAGGCAAGGCCTACGGTACCCTCACCCTGGAACTCCTCGGCGAAATCACCAGTATTGACGCCGCCGTTGCCGAACTGAAGACCGTTGCCCGCGTGCAGGAGGTGCGCTAAATGTTTGCTACTACTCTTCCGCTGGCCGCTTCGAAGACCGACTGGGGCGAGTTCCTGCCCGAGAAGCTGATCCCGGCTATCGGCGACACCTTCTACATGGTGTCCATCACCATGCTCTGCGCCGGCCTGGTCGGCCTGATTGTGGGTGCCCTGCTGTACACCACCCGCGCCGGTAATATCTTCCAGAACCGCTTCGTGTACACGGTCCTGAACATTCTGGTGAACATCATTCGCCCGATTCCGTTCATCATCCTGATTGCGGCCCTGGGCCCGCTGACCAGCGCCGTGGTGGGTACCCGCCTGGGCGTGAATGCCGCGGTCTTTGCGATGAGCTTCGGCGCTGCGTTCGCTATCGCCCGCATCGTGGAGCAGAACATGGTCTCCATCGATCCCGGCGTGATTGAGGCGGCCCGCGCTATGGGCGCCTCGAAGCTGACCATCCTGTTCACCGTGATGATTCCCGAGGCGCTCGGCCCGCTGATCCTGGGCTACACCTTCCTCGTCATCGGCGTGGTGGATATGTCTGCAATGGCCGGTTACGTGGGTGCCGGTGGTCTGGGTAAGATCGCGATTGTGGACGGCTACCAGCGCTTCAACGACGAGATCACCTGGGCCGTTGTGGCGATTATTATCATCCTGGTCCAGCTGGTTCAGTTCATCGGTAATGCACTGGCCAAGAAGGTTATGCGCCGATAGGCTCGTGCCGCTATAGGCGCAGCTGATAAGGCATAGAAGACCCCCGGTCTGCTCCTTGAGGAGCGGGCCGGGGGTCTTTCTTTATGCTGCTACGAGGTGGAGGGCGGATGCCGCTTAGTTCTGCGCCGTCTCCAGGTACATATCCGGGGCAGGCTTACCGGTGGGAACGTCGTTGCTGCTGACCCAGGTGCGCACCAGCGAAAAAAGCATACGCATGTAGGAAAGAAGAAGAGAGGTGGGTGAAAGCAGCAGGGGAAGTGAAAACTGTTTACCGCTGTATCTGCGATAAGAACCTAGAAATGTGTAAGGCAGAGGAGCATCTGAAGCGCATTAAGACGACTTAGGATGCAAGTTTGCTGAGGAGAGAGAACGGGCTGGGAGCTTTAGCAGCTAAATACTATAGTTTGTAGTGGTGCAAATTATTATTGAATCGTTACTAAAATAATCTTGACTCCCATTTTGCTGATTGATATCATAAAAGTGTTCCGGTTCACATCAAACTAGAGATATCATCAACAGCTATTGTCGGAGCCGGTATAGAAGGACGTGGAATCGCGTTCTACGCAGATTGGGGTATACCACCACTGAAAGCAAAAATTGAATAAATATCTGAGGTGATTAAGTTGGTCGACACTAGATACATACCGGTACCTGAATTATGGTTCGCAGGTTATTCTTGCTATTATTTTACATCTTCGCATGATTCAATGTTTTATAATGTTGCCAGTATTTTAATTCTTTGTGGAGTTGTCGGGTACTCTGTATATCGTGCAAATAAGAACTACGTAAAACCTGCGGCATCCTTCATAAAATCCGTATTTTTTATGTTGGCTGTGGTAATTTTACAAGTGTATTGGCTTGACCCTTTGGCTCAGGTTGTAGTTCTACTTATGAGTATCCTGTACGCTTTTGTTTTCTATAAGCAACAGCCGAAATAAGCATCCTTGGAGTTCTAAAACACCTAGCATCACGAGAACCTGCCAATGTTCAGGTTCTCGTGATGTTTTGTATTGGTACCGTTTAGTGAGACTTTGGAAAAGTAGCGCTCCGCGAGAGTGCTGATGAGGTCAAAGGGCTACAAGAGCGGGTGCTAGAGAGGCAGCTGATAAGCATAGAAGACCCCCGGTCTGCTCCTTGAGGAGCAGGCCGGGAGTCTTTCTTGATGCTGCCTATCAGGTGAGGCGGTGGCGCGGTGAGGCGGTGAGGCGGTGAGGCGGTGGCGCGGTGAGGCGTCTGCGGTACGTGCTTAGTTCTGCGCTGCCTCAGACTATTGAGCTGCCTCAGGCTGCTGTGTCGCCTCAAGCTTGGCAACCCAGGTGCGGGCCGCCTCCCACAGCTGCGGGTTGCGGAAGGAGTCAAAGCGCCCGTAGCCCTCGGGGGCCTTCGCGGGGTCGGTACCGGCGGGAACGTAAATCATGACCTTGGTGCCGGCATCGCGTGCCGCCTGCGCGCCCGCGGCGGAGTCCTCGAAGGCGAGGGCTTCACGACCTTCAAAGCCGAGGCGGCGCGCCGCCTCCAGGTACATATCGGGTGCCGGCTTGCCCGCGGGAACGTCCTCGCTGCTGACCCAGGTGCGTACCAGGGGAGCGTAGCCGTAGTTCTCCATCTTGACGGTGAGGATACCCGAGGTGGAATTGGAGGCTACGGCCACGGGCATGTGCTCGCTCAAGAAGCCCAGGAACTCCTGCGCACCGTCGATGAGTTCCACTCCGGCGGAGATAATCTGCCGCTCGGTGGTGAGCAGATCCCGGGTGACCTGCGCGTGGTGCTCGGCGTAGGCTGCAGCATCGGCCGCATCGCCCTGTCGGGCCTCGTAGGAGAGGCGGGCGAGCTGCTCGGCAACATCCGCGGCGGAGAGGCCGGTGAGGCGCTCCTCCACCTCCTCGGTGAAGGGAACGCCCCAGCGGGCGAAGAGCTCGCGCTGAACCCGGTTCCACACGGTCTCAGAATCGAGGAGGATGCCGTCGCAGTCGAAGATTGCGCAACGGGGGAACCAATCGGAGGGTACGGTGTGTTCAAACATAATGTCAGTCTCTCACAGGGCCATCGGTGAAGGAAGCGCCAGCCCGGCGCCTGAGAAAATATTCGGGGCCGCGCCTCACCCACGGAACGAAAGACCGGGCGGGGACGGAAGGGCACGCAAAAACCCTCCCGCCGCGTCCGGAGAACGCAACGGGAGGGTAGAGGCCGAGCAGCCTAGAGAGCGGACACCGGCTTATGAGTCACCTGACGCATAAACGGAATGGTCGCCA
>OCIZ01000132.1_pt1 | contig 20527 bp, 18 predicted proteins | sample 1495841 | NCBI WGS metagenome assembly OCIZ01 (sample SAMN01915229, study PRJEB22387) | human oral metagenome | isolation source: saliva | host: Homo sapiens | place: USA
ATTTTAAGAGAGTTATGTAGAGTAGCAAAGAATTTAACTAATCAAGCAATTTATAATGTAAGACAGCATTATTTTCAAGAAAAACAATATTTGCGATATGAAGCGAATTATTATAGAGTAAAGAATTGTGAAAACTATAAATTGTTAAACTCTAATATGGCTCAACAGACCATTAAAGACGTTGATTCAATGTTTAAATCTTTTTTTGCTTTGATTAAATTAGCTAAACAGGGTAAATATAATTTTAGGTATATTAAGTTACCTAAATATTTACCTAAAAATGGTTATGCAAATTTAATCATTGGAATGATTAATATTAAAGATAGTATAATAACACTTCCTGTTTCAAATGCTTTTAAGAAAAAACTTGATAGGAGGCTTAAAGTTCAAATTAAAATTCCTAAGGTGTTAGAAGATAAAAAGATAAAGCAGATTCGGATTATACCTAAATTTAATGCTAGGTTCTTCGAGATTCAGTACATATATGAAGTTCAAGAAGAAAATATACAATTAAATACAAACAATGCACTGGCTATTGATTTAGGAGTTAATAATTTGTGTACATGTGTTACTAACATAGGTAAATCTTTTATTGTAGATGGAAGAAAGTTAAAATCTATTAATCAATTCTTTAATAAACAAAATGCAAGATTACAGTCCATTAAGGATAAACAAAATATTCTTAGACAGACAAAACAACAATTCTTAATTTCTAGAAAGAGGAAGAATAGAGTTGATGATTATATCAATAAGACATGTCGATATATTATTAATTACTGTTTGTCTAATGATATTGGTACTTTAGTAATTGGTTATAATCAATCATTTCAAAGTAAAGTCAACTTAGGGAAGAGAAATAATCAAATTTTTACTCAATTACCTTTTGGTAAAATTAGAGAAAAATTAGAATACTTGTGTAAACGATATAATATTAATTATATTATGCAAGAAGAAAGTTATACATCTAAAGCTAGTTTCTTCGATAATGATGATTTGCCGACATATAACATGGATAATCCTCAAAAATACAAGTTTAATGGGAGTCGTGTTAAGAGGGGTTTATATCAGACTAAAGAAGGTTATTATTTTAATGCAGACTGTAATGGTGCATTAAATATTCTTCGTAAAAGTAGAGCTGTAGACTTGACAGTCTTATGCAGTAGGGGTGAACTGGACACGCCTAAAAGAATAAGGATTTCTTAGGAAATCAAACTTCTTAATAAAATAACTTTATGTTATTTTTAGAATCATGTGAGTTTATTCATTTGAGGTTCAGCTTAGAGTTTTAGTTATAATGTTAGGAGATATAGATGAGCGTTGTTTCACAAAGTCCTTATTATGATAGGTATGATGACGTAAATTCAGAGCATCGGAAAGCTGGGTATACTAGAATTTTAGCTATCCCTGGTAGGGCAGAACAGGCATCTGAGTTTAATGAAATTCAGTCTATTCAAGAGGATTATTTATCACGTATTGGCGATTCCTTATATAAAGATGGGTTTGTCATTAGTGGTTGCGAAGTAAATATAGCTAATAATTTTATTACTATTGGTGCTGGTAGGATTTATTTAGGTGGTTTAATTCGTAATACGGAAGAGGTTAAATTAGCTATCACAGGTGTTGGTAAAGAGAGAGTTGTAGCTACATTAGTTACTAGTGTTGTTACTGCTACGCAAGATAGTTCTTTACGTGACCCTGCCCAAAATGCTGAGAACTACAACCAAGTTGGTGCTAATCGGTTAAAACAAGTTGTAGCTTTCTCAGTTATTAGCGATTCTAGTGCTTTGGGTGATTATTCTGCTGTAGTATACAACTTAAATGACGGAGTTGTAGTAAAAGAGGCTAAAACAGATAACTATTCCATTTTAAATGATGTACTTGCTAAACGTACATATGATGAAAATGGTAACTATAAAGTAGATGGGTTAGACCTACAGTCTGTTACTGAAGATGAGGGTGACAAGATTCGGTTGTATGTGAGTGCTGGTAAGGCTTATATTCGTGGTTATGACGTAACTAAGCCAGCTATGAGTAGTATTTTATTGAATAAATCAAAATCTACTAGGGTAGTTACAAGTGAATCTCACTATTTTAAATCTTCAATTCGTAAATATAAGCTTTCTAATTCACCAGTAGCATCAATTCAAAACTTTACTGCTAGTGTTCTTGTAACAGGCGAACGTAAGTTTAGGGGTAATGTTAAAGGTGGTCAAGAGGCTTTAAATAATACACCTGTACAAAGTATTGTTAGTGTATACACTAACAACGCACAAAATAAGAAAGAAACTGTGTATGTTGCTGGTAGGGATTATTCTTTGTATTCAGACCAAGTGGATTGGTCTTTGACAGGTGATGGTGCTACTGAGCCTGTTCAGGGTACTACATATTATGTAGATTACATCTTCAATTATTCTATGCGTGAGGGTACTGATTTTAGGGTTGAAAATACAGTTGATGGTTCATACATTGTATTGCTAGACAATGGTAGTAAACCTACAGAAAACTCTTTGATGTACTTTACATATAACTTTACACTAGCTAGACGTGATTTAATTTTGTTAGATAGCGATGGTTATTTGAGTGTTATTGAGGGTACACCTGATAGGGTTGAGGATTTAATTATTCCTTATAATGGTTCATCTGCATATTTAGAGTTGGGTTATGTTGACGTATATCCTACTGATGCTTTAGGTACAAGTACAAGTGGCACTAAGTTGTCTAGCGTAACAAATTATGATGGTGTTAGGTTAACACAGGATAACTTGTTATTAATGATGCGTAGGATTAATAAGTTAGAGGATAGCATTGCATCATTAGATATGGAACGTAGTATTGAGGCTGGTGAGGATTTATCAAGTCTATCTGGTTACTTTACTGATAGCTTTGAAAATATCAATAAGTCAGATTTAACATATACAGATACAGCTAGTAGATTATCCTATACAGCTTGTATTGACTTTGATAGAGGTGAGTTGACAACATCTGCCACTATTGGTAGTGTTGATATGACGATTGATGATAGGTCAAGTGATAGTTATGCTACATTTGGTAATATTATTTCTGCACCATATCAAAATGTATTGGCAGTTAGTCAAACATATGCTACAGGTACTATGAATGTTAACCCTTATGCTAGTTATGGGCCGCTTTGTAAGATTGAGTTAGACCCTGCTATCGATAATTGGGTTAACACGAATAAAATTAATGTATTTAATACTGTTGAGGATGTTAAATACGATACAACAACTAAAGTATATAGTCATGGTTATTGGTCTAGAAATGCTACTAAAAATCTTAGAGGTTATATGCGTACTGAACGTAAGGAAACAACAACTAAGGGTGAGGTTACAACTTCTAATAGTGTTTCTGAATCAGTAGCTAAGTCAGTATATGAGTATATGCGTGTTAAGGATGTAAAAGTTAAAGGTTTTGCTTTTGGGCCGAACGCTAGAAATATTAGAGGTTTATTTAATGGTAGACCTATTAGTTTAACTTCTACAGGCACAAGCACAACAGGTACATCTTATGTTGTTGAGGGTAAAACATATACAACAGTTAATGCAGATGGTAATGGTACTGTAACATGTAAATTCACCGTACCAGATAAAACTCCTTGTGGTACTGTAGCTTTTCAAATGCAAGCTACAAATTCTAGTGGTGAGGTTCATACAGGTACCGCTAACTATACCGCTAATGGTACTATCTTAACAACAACTGTTACAAATACAACTGCTGTTACACAACATTATAAAGTGTTGGTTGAGGTTGATAACTTATATGCTAATGACCCTTTGGCACAGTCATTTATTATGGATAATGTATATGATAGGAACTTAGTTAAGTTAGATTTATACTTCGCTAAAAAATCTTCTACAAGACCTGCTGTATTACAAATTCGCAATATGGTTAATGGCTATCCTGGTGAAAAGGTTTATGCTGAGGTAGTAATTGACCCTAAAGATGTTAAAATTCCTACAGATAAGAATGTTCCTGTAGCTACTGAGGTAGTATTGAATCAGCCTGTATATTGTTATGCTAAGCAGTATTATTGTTTTGTAGTACTTTCCGATAGTAACGACTATGAAATGTACGTAGCTAATATGGGGGATAAATTCTTAGGTAAGAATGAGCAATTAGTTGTTAACCCATATGCTACTGGTGTATTATTCAGTTCTTCTAATGCTAGTACATGGACAGCACATCAAGGTACTGATTTGATGTTTAAATTATATCGTACTCAATATACAGGTAATGGTGAGATTGTATTTAATAACGTGCCTTTAACTGATATTACTGGTGTTATGTTGGATGCATCTTATGAAGTTGATAGTGATAGCGATAGTAAAGATGTATCTTCTAGTAGAACAGGTTTGAAATGGTTCTATCGTTTCACTAAAACAGGTGCTGGTGAGGTTCCGTCTGATTGGTTGAGTATTGATACTTTGGTATTTAGGGATTTGCAGTCTTATGCTAGGAATATTGACTTAAAGGCTGAAATTACAACTGATTTTAGTACTTCACCATTTATTGCTAGAGATAGGGTTGCTTTACGTACATTCTTAGATAGTAAACAATCTACATATATTTCTAAATCTATTGATGAGACAAACTTCGCTAACCCTTATCAAGCATTGAAGATTAGTTATCAAGCCGCTTTACCACAAAACACATCTATGGAAGTATTTTATATGGATAAAGAAGATGGTGATTGGGTAAAATTAGCAACTGATAATACTACTGTTAATATTAGTGGTAATACTGTTAAAACTGTATCTTTGGATTCTATTACAAATGTAGATGAGGAGTTTAAACAGTATACATGGAATATTAATAAGATTAATAGTATGGTTACTAATAATACATCTAGGGGTTCTAAGTTCTTCAAGATTAGAATTGACTTAAATACTACACAGGCATTTAATCGTCCTAGAGTTAAAAAGCTTGCTTGTATCTTTAAAGAAAAAGAATATAGGATTTAATCTATAATTTTAGTTTAAGATTTCAAGTATATATAGTATTGATAGTATAGAGATGTGGTTATTGCTACATCTCTATATTTTTATTACATAGGATAGAGTGGGGGTTTAATATGCCTGAAAGAGTACAAAGAATGTTCTGTACGATGTTTAAGAAGACAGAGGAAGAGCAAAAGAATTATGATGCTAGGTTAGAGTTGGCTAAGGCTAAAGAGGATTTAGCAGTAACAACTGATACTTTAAATAAAGCAATGCAGATGATAGAGAGTTTATCTAGTGAGTTATCATCTATACGAGAAGAGTTAAAAGATACAAAAGAGGACAACAAATAATGGGTGTTTTAAGACGATACAATTCTGACAACATTGATTGGAATATTGGTGCGTTATATTCACATGATGATTATATACAAAAGTTATTTATTGTGATGAAAGAGTTGGGTTTAGATAACCCTATAAAGTATGTATTTGGTACTATACCAACTGTTTTAGTTGGTGGTAGGGTTACACCTAAAGATGCATCAATGGAAGATGCTTTTAAGATTATTGATAGATATAATCAGTTAGGTGTTGGTTGTAGGTTGACATTTTCTTCTATGTACGTAACTAAGGATGAATTAAAAGATAGCGTTTCTAATCAACTTATGCAACATTTAGAGGATAACAATCAAAAATATGGTGTTAGAATGAATGGTATTATTTTGACATCTGAGTTGTTAGGTGAATACATCTACAATAATTACAACTCTTTAGAATTAATTTCATCACAAGTTAAGCCGTCTGTTGAAGTTGGGTTAGGTAAGGATAATGTAGATTATTATAATAGGTTGTTTGATTTATTTGATATTGTGGTAGTGAACCCTAATAAATGGAATGATGCTAATTTAATTCATGGGTTAAAGCATATTGATAGGGTTGAGTTTATAACCAATCACAGATGTTTCCCTGATTGTCCAAAGGCTGGTGAGCATTATATTGCTCAGGTAGATTTAAGTAAGAAATTACTGAGTGGTGGGGATTGCTCATTAGAGAAAGATAAATTAGATACAATTAATACATGGTGTTTAGATGTCAGAGAGCGTTTCCCTTTATTGGGTGTGTCAATGTCTGAATCTGAGATTAATTTATTAATAGATAATGGTGTTAAGCACTTTAAGTTAGAGGGAAGAGATAATGATACTTTCTGTTTTTTGAGGGATATTGGAGATTATATTTTCAATAATCAATATTTCTCTAGGATAGCACATAGTATCATGGGAGAGGCTATATAATGTCTACGAGAATAGAATCAGAGAATGGTGAGGAGCTTTGGGGTCCTGATATTTTTGGTAAGTACTCTATTGATAAGATAAAAGTAATTGCTGAAATATTAAAGGGTGTATTCAAAGATAACCCTATTACATTTATCAATCAGTCTAAGGCTGATGATGACGTGTATACAAAAACAGAAAGTAATACTCTTTTTATTTTAAAGAGTGATTTTAATAATATTGCTGGTGATTTAGTAAAATCATTAGCATCTAGCTACTTAAAAGAGTTGACTAGTACACAAGGTGTGGCTAGTGTCACAGATGTTAGGACTTTAGAAAAGGTTTCTAATTACTTAACTAGGGCATGTTTCGGTCAGACCTATACAGAGATTAAAGACTTAGCTAGTATGAGTATCGCTCCATTACCTGATAGGGTACAACAGGTTGAGACTCAGATGGTTTCTGTTGATACAAGAATAAATCATACTATGAATGTTGTGTTTGAGACAAATAGAGATGGTTCTTTTTCTAGTGTTTCAAAGATAGCAACTAAGGAAGAATTGAAGTCTATCAATGATAAAATGGGTAGTGGTAATGTGACAGTTAGGAATTCAAAAAATGTCATTGATGCTGTTAATCGGTTAGATAAGAGCATTGTGGCTTTGGAATCAATTTCTGACTTTGTAAATACATTATCTACTACTGTAAACACATTATCTAGTACAGTTGATAGATTATCCCGCACAGTTGATAGGATAGATACATTAGTTGGTACTGATGCGTTAAGGACAACTAGTAAGACAATTACTGGTGCTATTAATGAGTTAAAGGTATAAGAGAGGTAGTAGTTAGTGGAAATTAAACCTTTTAAGAAAATAAATGGGAATGGTTACTCCTTTAGAGAGATATGGAAGATTTATGATGAACAGTTCAATATTCTTCGAGATATCATACTATCTCTAGGTGATAAGTATCAGGTTGAAAATTTTAGTGGTAGTGATAATAAGGTCATTACATTAAATACACCTTATAATAGTAATCAAGTATTTGTATATTGTAATGGTGTGTTGCAGTGGAAAGATAGGGATTATCGAGAAAATTCACCTACAGAGATTGAGTTGTTATTTGATAGAAAAGCTACGGATGATGTAAGGGTTGTAACAATTAAATCTAATGTTATTAAGAATGATTTACATCAATATTTACAAGATATTAGTTCTGTGGTAGCCAATGCTAAAGAACAGTATGATTCTGCTAGAAATTTAGAATCAAGGCTTATTGAGTTATATTCTTCTTTACAACAAACTTATTCATTGTACACAAATAATTCAACTGCAAGTCTTGTTACTGATTTGACAAGACTAAAAAGTGAGTATGAAAAAGTAAATACAAGTGTTACTGCTCTAGATAAAAAGTTAAAAGACTTAATTGGTAGTAGTGAGTATATCTTAACAACTTTAAATATTGATGAATTAAAAGAGTTGGTAAAGAGTATTAAAGCACAGATAGATGAGGTGTCATCAGAGAAATCATTAGATGTCGTTTACCCTATGTTTGGTGCTAAGCAGAGTGGGGATGATGCTAGTACTTTTGATGTAGGTGATTGTATCTTTGTTGGTATTGATAAAAAGTATTGGTTTATGGTTGATACTTTCTCTAAATCAACAGGTGATGGTGGTTATAATTCAATTAAACGTTCTATGGGTGAGAATGGTATTACTAAGTTTGAATTCTTGTTAATCACTCATTGGCACAAAGACCATTATGGGAATGCAATTCGCTTAATGAATGAGGGTTTAGTTGATAAGGTTTATGTACAAGATGTAACCAAATATCCTAATGGTATTACAGGTGCTTATGGTATGACCCGTGATGCTTTAAAATATGCTTATGACGAGCATAAAAATGTAGCAACAACTAGAAATATTCCATTTAGTTCAGCACCTACAGGTGAGGTTGATTTTCATGGTGCTAAGTTGTTATTCCATAATAATGATACAACAGCTATAGCCAAACATAATTCTAGTTGGGTTAATGAGAATTATAACAATACATCTATTTGTTTATTAGTTTCTTATATTGGTAGGAATTTCTTAACACAGGGTGATGCTGATAAAGAAGTAATGAGAGAGTATATAGATATACTTCCATCTAATATTGACTTGCTAAAGTCTAATCATCACTCAATAGCATCTATGCCATTATCATTTAGAAAGTTGCGTCCTAGGGATGCTGTTATTACCGCTAATCAGTGGCAGTTAGCTTTGTGTACTAAATTCAACTATCAAGCTTATTTATTTGATATGGGTTCAAATGTATATTTCTTAGCTAATCAGAAAGAGGATATACATATTTCTTATAGCTCACTTAGTGACAATATTTCATACAATAAAAAATTAGAGGTTGGTTATCCTGATAATTGTGCATATTTAACAGCTGAGTCTGGTGGTCATATCTTTGTAGATGCTAGTTATAGTGGGAATGATAGTACTGGTGATAAAGATAAGCCATTTAAATATTTAACAGATGCTGTAAGGTATGCTCATATTACTAGCATGGGTGAGATTCGTGTTAATATAGCACCTGGTGATTATACTAGAGACGTTAGAAATTACAATTTTTTAAGTCCTGCTAGTGGTACATCAACAATTCTTAGGCTTGCTGGTCTGAGAGGTAAAGTTTGGTTTGTTAACACAGGTAATAGTGAGGCTATACTACCACCTACATATGTTACGATGTGTGATAATGTTACATTTGATAATATCACATTCAGTATAGGAGATAATTTATACACAAATGATGTTGTTAGTAAATTAAGTTATAGTTTCAATAGTGTTGGAATTTCAGATGCTACAGTTATGTTTAAGGGATGTAAATTCCTTATCACTAATAGTGCTATTGCAAATAAAAGCAATACTTCAACATTTAAAACTATACACATTGATGCTTTTAGGTCTATAGTTACAGTTGATACATGTACATTTAAAGGTAATGCTCAGTATGGTATTCGTTCTTGTGAGGGTTCTACAGTAACTGTTGTTGGTTCAAATACTGTTGATAATCTTGTGAGTATTATGTATTATGCTACTGAGGGTGATATTAATGTTAATGGTGCCGCAACTAAAAACACATCAAGTGAAACAACAGGTGGTGGGCAGGTTAGATTTCAAGACGTAGCCACTACACCAACATATCCTAATACAACGAGAGGTCAGGTTATTGGTACACAACTTGCTACCAAGTATGGTGGAAAACTTGGGTACATTTCTGATGGTACTGGTGGGTATGCATCTATAGACCATTTTAATCGGAGTGGTAATTTAGATAACAAACCTGATTTTGAAGGTCAATTCGCTTATGATAAAACAAATAAACGTTTAGGTTTTGCTTTAGGTTCTTCAAATAAATCAGATTGGTTAGATTTATCCTCTAATAATGGTATTGGTGGTGTTAAAGAGTGGAAACAAGGTGGGACTTATAGTTATGGTGACTTGATAAGTAACTCACAAGGTAATCTATTCTATTATAGAGGTGGGGATATTTCTTATCGTAGTGGTACCTCTGTTGATACTAAGGTTAGTGGCGATTTAAGAGCTATTGAGTCATTAGGTGGAAGATTTGTAAATATTGACCCTAATAATCATGCTCATACATCTTTCGCTATGTTACATAATAAACCTGAAAACTTCCCATTACCAACAACAAATTCTGAGATTAATAAGTTAGGCACATTTATTACATATTATACTAAGAATAATACATTTAAGAATCAGCCTACACAATATGGTCAGTTGATTAATTTACCTATTGGTATAGACGATACTAATGAAAGTATGCAGATATGGATTGAACAGTTCTCTGGTCAGATGTATACAAGAGGTGGTAATCGGGAAAATTCTGTTGCTGATAGAAAATTTTCACCAGTTTATCCTGATGACTTTGGTTTAGTTGATGTTTTACTCTTTGATTGGGTAAAATCTCCTGATGATGCTAAAAATAGAAATTTGAGACTTAGAGCACCTTTCAAAGATTATAAGATAATTACTTTTTGGTTAGTGCCTGATGATGGTTTTGGGTGGTTGGCTCCGTGTTCATTCCATGTTGGTGAGTTAAAATTTGCTGTAGAGGCAGGTAAGAGGTCAAGTCCTAATGTTGGTGGTTATATGCTGAGTTCCAATGGGTTGTTTTGGCAATTAAAACTTGGTGATAGCTTGATAAGTTCAACTAATATTGGCGAAATGTCTTGGTCTGAGAATTGTAAGTTATTGTGTGTTACTGGGTGGCCGAGGGTTCATGATTTTGATTTTTAAGGTAGGTATAGATGTATAAAATTCCGTATAAAATGGTTGAGATAGTTACAGATAGTGGTGAGACTTTAACACTTGAAGATGTGTTAAAGTCATTACCTACTGTGCCTATGTCATTATACACAGGAAATGATGACTTTACTAAAGAGAAGATAGAGGATGTTGTCGACTATCTTAAAGCTAATGGTGGTGGTCAGTTTACTATACCTGAGAATCCACCCATACATAAGTTAACAGTCGATGTACATAGGAATAAGTTTCAAGATTATGTAGTACATTTTATTTACAATGATTACAGATATCCTATTGGTACAGAGAAACGTCCTTATACAGGTGATGCTTGGCAAGCAGGGGATATTATCTATAACTTAGATATCTTAAATTCAGATGATAAATGTACTATGTGGTTCTGTAAAGAGAGTGGTAGTGCTACATCTAGTGGTAAATGGTCGCAACAGTCTATATGGCAATTATCTTCTAGTGAGATTGATGATTTAGTAGTATCTCATGTAGGTTCTTCTATAGGGCCGCTTGTACAGAAAGAGGTAGGTTTACAGGGGCCTGCTATGATGTCTAGTGAGGTTACTAAACAACTTGACGCTAAAGTTCCTAGTAAGGTTGAGTCAGAGGTTACTAAACAGCTTGCTAGTTCAGTTCCAACACAGGTTTCTAGTATTGTAGATGACAGTCTTTCTAGAGAGGTATCTAAGAGGGTTGATACAGTAGTTACACCTATCATTAATAGTAGGTTAAGTAGTACATTATCTGATACAGCTGTTACTAGGATGATTAATGAGAAGGTAGACCCTAAAGTATTATCTATTACTGAGGAAGCTAAGAGAGTTGTAAATACAAAGGTTACAGAAGCAACTTCAACTTTATCTAATACAGTTAATAACTATATAGATGAGGCTAAGAGGAAGCTAGGTGCTATTACTACTGTTACGGCAAAAGACGTAGACGATAAGATTAAAGAATCGTCTAAGGCAATTAACACTAAGATTGATAATATTGTAGATACTAGGTTAGCTAATCTTAGGACTGGTCATAGTGATATTGTGGCTACAGAAGAGTATAAGATGGGTGCTGATGGTGTTGTTGATGATACAGCTAAGTTTGAGCAGTGCGTTAATGATGCTAGGGGTAAAATCTTAATTATTAGTCCTGGTGTATATAAGTTGTCTAAGAACATCTTTATTGGTGAGTGTAAGGATGTTATTGTATTAGGTTCTTTTAATAATAAAGTTCCTTTCATTAAGAATGATGATATGTTTATTACTTCACCTACTAATATTGAATATGTAAGGTCTGTGGAGTTAGATACAAATAAGGTTAATCAGTGTCAGGGTTTTGCTTATAATTCTAATAGAAATGAGTTTGTACTTGCTACTATTAATTCAGACAATACAAATCAAGTATTGTATATTTTAGATGGTGATGATTTAAATACTCAGAAACGTAGAGTAGATTTTAGTGATGTAGAAAAGTTAGGTCATTGTAACACGATGACATATAATAAAGACACTAATACCTTATATGTTTGTAATGGTGATACTAATTCTAATCCATTTAGGATGGCTAAGTTAGATAATAACTATTCTATTACAGGTGTACATACTGATTCTGCACAGGTTAAGAAATATAATTTTGCATATGACCCTATCACTAAGTGTTATTGTTCTATTATGCCTGGCGATAGAACTACAGGAGTTAGACATGTATATATTCTAGATAGCAATTTTGCTGTTATAAAAGAGTTTGATGTTGATTTCTTAACAAAAGACTATAATAACAATGGTGCTATGTTCTATAATGGTACAATTATGTGTGCTAGTTTACATGAAATATTCCAATTTGACGTGTTTGGTAATGTTAAGACTGTAGTTGATATAGATAAGGCTTATGAGATTGAGGACTTTGATATTAAAAATGGTGTAGTATATTTTGCTGTGTTAGAAGGACATAATGTTCATATCTTTAGTGGTATGCACAATAAATTCAACTCTATACACATCAATAATATGAAAGTAAATAGGTTGTTGCTTGCTAACAATTCACCATTGCTTGGTTTAACTGCTGATGGTAAAGAGATAAGCTTGGCTAAGGTTGGCAAATCTGGTTCGTCTGAAATTGGTGATAAATCGACTAATACTATTTTAATTGGTAAAGATGTTAAAACGTGGGATGGTGGTGATGCATCATATTCATTACTATCTACCAAACATTATGGGAGTGCGATTTATTCTAAGAAACAAACAGATGATGCATTTGTTAAGAAGGCTGAGTTAGTTAAGTTGTCTATAGAAGTTAAACCTGACTTTGTTGGTCAGTTAGCTGTGAGTGGTGGTAAGTCTTATATAGCACTTAATAATACAGGCACTGATGGTTGGAAGCCTTTAGGTGGTGCTAGTCCATTAGAAGCTGTTGACAGGATTAAATTTACAAATGGTGCTGAGTTGTGGATTGATTAGATTTTAATTTTAAATTCATAATCATTGTTTGTTATTAAATTATATATAGGTAGTGTTACAAAGGTAGGGGGTAGTTCCATGAAAAGCAATACTTTTTTTAGAGGTACTACCCCTACTCTTGAAATTAGCATGGGTAGGGGTATTAAGGTTGAGAATATAGATAGTTTAATTGTGTATTTCTCACAAGGTATCACCGTACTGAAGAAAAAACTTGAAGATGTAAAAATTAATAAGACGACTAATTTAGTGTATGTATCTCTAAGTGAGTTAGAGACATATATGTTCAGTCCTAGTGTTGTTAATGTACAACTTCGGTATAAGTTACTAAATGATACAAATATTTATAGCACACGGATTTATCCTTTCAGAGTATTAAAACAGATATGTGATGAGGTATTTACAGAATGAATGAGGGTATAATTAAATCTAGTGGTACGTTCAATAAAGTTAGTATCAACTCAAATTATGTTAATATCACTTCACATAATGGGATAAATACTAATAATGGTACATTAGAGACTTCTAATAGAGTTAAGGTTACTAAAGATGAAGTTAAAGATATGCTAAAGGAAAAACAAGATAAGTTAATTGCTGGAAATGGTATCTTATTAAATGAAGAGACAAATGTGATATCAGTTTCAACAGAAAAGATTGTTGTTAATGAGGGTGAGAATATTTCTGATTTAACAGCGTTGTATTTACTGGCTAAGGGTGAAAATTAATGGCAGATTTAAAGGATAATTTACAGAATCTTGCGACTCAGTTGGGTACGGATGTAAAAAATATTAAAGCATCTGTAAAAACTACAGATGATAAAATTGGTACGTTAGGCTCTTTGTCTACGACTAATCAATCTTCAATCGTTGAAGCTATCAACGAGGTTAAAGCTAATATCGTTACTGCTCAGGGTGGTGCTGTAACAGAGCAAGCTGTTGATACAAAGTTACAAGCTAAACAGGATAAGTTAACTGCTGAGGGTAAAATTTCAATTAATAAGGATACTGGCACAGGTTTAACTAAGATTACTGTAGACTTGTCAGATTATGTTGAAAACAGTGCTTTGACAACTAAGTTAGGTGACTACACAACTACAGCAGGTTTAAATACTAAACTAGATACTAAACAAAACAAATTAACAGCTGGCAGTGGTATTACATTAGATGCAGATGGCACTATTAAAGCTAGTGTTGATTTAAGTACTATGGCAACTAAACAAGAGTTAACAGATAAAATTCAAGAGGCTGTTACTAATCTTGTTAATGGTGCTGATGCGACTATGGATACATTTAAGGAAGTTCAAGAAGCATTAAAGAGTGATAAAACAGTTACAACAGCGTTAACTACATCTGTTGCTAACAAATTAGATTATAGTCAAGCACAGTCTTTATCTACGGCTCAAAAACAACAAGCATGTTCTAATTTAGGTATTGGTGACCCTACAGTGGATTTGGTGAGTGTATATACGACAGCACGTGATAGTTAGTGGGTGATTGCTTATGGCTGATACTAATACACAATTAGTGCAGAATATACAGACATTAGCACAAACTGTTGGTAGGGATATCAAAGATATTAAGACAAGGGTAAATTCTATTTCTAGTGGTGGTAGTGGTTCTAATGTTGACACTTCCAGTCTAGCGACTAAAGAGGAATTAAAGGTTGTAGAGGGTAAAATACCTAAAGCTAGTGGTGTTCCAACTCTTGACTTTACTGTAGAAAATAATGGTGATGTGTATGTTGATATTACATATCCTGAGGTAAGTAATACACCAACAAATACACAGACTGGTACTATTGCTTATGGTACTACTAAGATTTTTGATGTTGTGTGGGGTGTTGCAGTTCCTGGTGCAGCAGGTACAGGTAGGGGTTATTTAGAATATAGTCCTATCAGTGGTTTTGGTAAGCTACACTTGGATATCAGGATGACACAGAATAGTGGTAATGGTGGTACTATTGCTACATTACCAGCAAATGCTCCTGTTCCTACAAGGTTGATAGAAACAGCTGTTGATGTTAATAACAATAGTATTTATGTTGAACCTAACTCTAGAAATATTAAGGGTTGGGGTGTTACAGGCAATAATAAGAGGTATATTTTTGATATTGTAGGCTTTTGGAAGGAGATTAAGTAGATGGCAAGAGTTAAAATAGGTAGGATAAAAGTACCTACTCGTGATGATTTAGTTAAGTTCTCTAAGACAGAGCCTACAGGTGAAAATAAACCTTTGTTATGGATACAGCCTACTGATGGTGAAAATGATGTACATCCAGTAGTATCTATTGAATATGATAGTGGTGCTAGGGAATTAGTACTAACTCATTCAAACAATACTAAATCAAGAGTAGATGTTAGTTCTTTAAGTGGTGGTAGTGATATAGGGACTGCAACTATAACTGAATTACCGCCTCTAAAGAATAATGTTCCTTTGTATGGTTTAGATACTGATGGTAGTAAATGGGCATTGATTAAACTATCTAGTGGTAATGGCACTGAGGTAGGTCATAAAGACAAACCTCTAGCTTTTTCAGCCAGTCGTTTAACTTGGTGGGATGGAAATAAATCTCGAACTATTCTATCAACTAAAGAGTTAGATGGTGTTGGTGCTAATAAAGATGGAAAGGTTATCTATAGGAATTCTGAGATTGATAATATGTTTAAAGATGTTTTAGATAAGTTAAAAGATATTAATAGTAAGTTGTAGGAGTGGACTATATGATAGTTGAAGATATTGTTAATGAGTTAGATAAGTTTATTACTAAATACAAAACATTAAAATCTGATAACCAAACTTTACAGACTAGTAATCAGATTTTAGAGTCTGATAAGCAAGCATTAACTCAGTTTAAATCTAATGTTAAGACTGCACTAAGTTCTAAAGGAATTATTAGTAATACTACTGTAGATACAGAGGTAGTAAGTTCTATTAATAGTTATAATCCACCTACAGGTGATAGTTCTAACTATCAGTCATTAATAGATAATTTGAGTATTGCGAATGTGTTTAGGAAGACAAATTCAAGTAGAATTGAGTCTGTTGGTCGTGTAACTGAAACATTTGAGACTAAAGGTGTTAATAATGTAAAGATTTATTCTTTATATACTATCGAGAGTGTTAAAATTGCAGATGGACAATATAAAAATCGTATAACTCAAACTCCAGAATATAGTAGTTATACTTTAACAGCTGATGGTGAAAATTGTGGTGTTATCAATTATAATACTCTAACATTAAGTATACAGCCACAAAAATCTGAAAACATTAATGGTGAGGTTGAGATTAAATATACTGTGAATGGTCAAGAGCATAGTGTTAAAATGGTAGTTCAAGACATTGAAAAACGCTCACTCAATGATAATTTCTATACTCTTAAACAAATCACATTTAGGCTTAATGAAGATAGTGGTAATTTAGGACAACAAGTTAATGTAAATAATACAATGGACAGACCTGTTATGATTGGGTCGAGTATGGTTACAATTAAAACCTATACAGAAAAACCTGAAGTATTTGATACTTTAAATTCCTCGAATTTTGGGGAAGGTCCTAATGCAATAATCAAATTTGGTAAAAAGATAAAAATACCTGTTAAAGTTTTGATGACTTTCTACACAAAAATAGTTGACTTATCCGATGGTCAATATGCAGGTGTTTTAGAACTTGAAAATGATAAATTGTATTTCCACTATACTAAGGATTCTGGTAAATTATATGAAAGATACCTTATCGCAACAACAGAGTATGCGTCTAAAACAGATTCCAATATTGTGAATAATTTTATAGTTTATAATGGGGCGACACTAATTATAAAAAATGATGGTTCTACAATCACTGATGAAGAATTAAACGCACTTGGTGTTTAAAAAGGTAATATAGATGAATGGTGTATTATACGTTCTAGACTCAGAAACAAATACATATAGATTAGTTAGTAGTGTCAACTTAGGCACTAATACTGATGAGTATTTAAATATTATACTTTCTAGATTAGAGAATATCAACAGAGTTTCAGAGCATACAAGTTCTGAAACTCATAATACTGAGAGTCCTGGTGGAGTATAGGTTTATATAAGGATACTTTTAGCATACTAAAGAAATCTTTATGTTTATATTCTTAATTTTTATTTAGTGGGGTAAGTTTGTGTCAGTACAAAGTAAAATCGATGGTGAGTTTTCTGTGTTAGTAGATAATATCAGTAAAATTGCATTGGCTATTGAACGTAAGGGTGTTCATAGTAGTGGTGAGTTGGCTAATTATCATAGTGAAATTGACTCTATTGAGACAGGGAGTGTTTCAGTTATTACAGAGGACAATAAGAGAGAGATTATCCTAGAGTTCGTTAAGAGTTTAGGGTATAATAGTCCTAGTGATATTAAGAGTGCATATGATTTTCTATCTGAAACATTGGGTATTTTTGAAGCAACTTTAGGTAGAACTAGTCTTAAAGAAATGTCAAGGGCTTTGGGTTTAGTTGGGTTTGTTATCTCTAACAGTGTGGACATGTCAAGACTAACTTATAGGTATACTTTATTTGGAGCTGATGATTCTTTGTATACAAGTGATTTTATTCATCCTGAGAATGGTGTAAATTGTGTTATAAAAACACTCCCAGCATATAATGATACTTTAATAGGAAAAGAGGATGAAAGGACTCTTGTTTTATTCTTGACTGATATTCAATCTGTTGGTAACAACTTAAAGAGTTGTAAGGTAGAAGTTTTTGTTAATGGTAATAGTCTTAGGTTTAATAAATATTCTACTTCTAGAAATGATGATACTTTTAATGTTGTTTCTAATGTTTTGGGTGGATATAATCTATATGGTAAACGTATAAAATACTATATGGATTATGATAGCTCTATTGTTGGGGATGTATTGTATAGGAAGTTGAAATATATTTATTCTTTAAATGATGATGAGACTGTTTTAACTACGTATATGGATTCTCCTGAGTTTTATAGGGATAGAGAAATGTACACTGAAGATTTTGGTGTTGTAAACAATGATACTGTAATACCTTCTAGTGTTAAAGTTATTACTTCTGAGGGGTGTCGTGATGTTGGTGGTGTATACCCTAGCATTAAGATGAGTTATGACTATGTAAATTCATTTGTATCTAAGGGGTATACGTATAAGTTCACACCTGCTAATGTTAGACTTGCTACTGAACAGGGTTTTGTAGGTATGGTTGATGCTAAGGAGCCTATTGGTGTTACTTTGTGGACAGGTGAGGTTGTAGTATTCCCTAAAGGTACAAATAAGTATAATCTCAAAACAAAAACATTCGAGACATGGGATGGTCAATCCTATACGCAAGGAGACCATTTATAATAGATAACAATTAAATATACATAAGATATTCATAAAATAGATAGTATTGGTGAGAGGTGTATCTTATGGACTTTAACGGTTTAAAAAATGTTACACCTATCTTCCAAACACTTTTAAATAATGCTAAGAGTGGTATTCCTAAGAAAATTCAAGTTTTCATAGGAATACTTGCTCTCATTTGGCTATTACCGATAGTGTTAGATATAGTGTTTGTTGTTTTAGGTGTATTTTATGATTACAAGCCTGATATGATACTAAAATTTTTACCGAGGTTGGAGCAGTTAATTAGTATACTCACAGGTGTTTCTGCTGTTGCGTGTTTAATGGCGATTATCGGTTTATTTACAGATTCAGATGGTGATGGTATACCTGATTCTGTTGATAAGGATAATAAAACACCAGTAACAAATAATAGTATTCAAGTCAATGTAGGTTCTGATGGGAGTAAATCTCCTAAGTTACCATTACACATTGATAAATAATTTGTTTTGGTAGGTATTGTTTTAGTATGCGTATGCTTTATAGGAGATATTTTATGATTGGTGATTTAAGCAAAGAGTATGAATCTAATGGTGACATTGGTGCTATCTCCACTGGTGAGGGAGATTATGGCGGAAAGTCATATGGTATGTACCAATTAGCTAGTAATGTGGGTTCAGTTGATGATTTTATTGCATGGGGTTTAAATTCTGACTACAGTTGGATTGCAGAAGAGTTAGATAAGTATGCTGTTGGTTCATATGACTTTGACAACGCATGGACATATTTTGCTAATAATGACTATGAGAATTTTTATAACATGCAACATTCATATGCTATACATAAGTATTATGATGTATCAGTTGAGTTGTTAAGGGAACATTTATTTAACATTGAAAATCATAGTGAGACTATGAAAGATGTAATTTTCTCTAGGGCAATTCAGTATGGTACTGGTAACATTGTAGAGATGTTTGAAGATGCTTTAGTGATTATGGGTGAGAAATTAAATCTTGATTTACAAAATCTTTCTTATGTAGATGAGAAACGATTTGATTACGATTTAATCACATCTATTTATGACGTTTGTATGACTACAGAGTGGAATAATTCTGTTTTACGAGATAGTTTAAATCATAGGTTTAGGGAAGAGAAAGCTAAGGCTATTCAAATGTTGTCTGATGAGTTAGGAATCTAGGTGATTCATATGGGTTTTATTGACAAATTGATTGAATGTATTAGAGTTTTATTCTTAGGTAAGAGCATTGATAGCGTTATTAATACTACACAAGATAAGGTAACAGGTGCTGTTAATAATACTGTTGATGAGGTTTCTTCTAAAGTAGATACAAAAGTTGATGATATCACTGATAAAGTAGATAACATTACTAATACAGTAGATGATAAAATTGACGATGTATCTAATAAAGTTGAAGATATTGTTGAGAACTCTAAAAAATTAGGTATTAACATTAGAAAAAAATAGTGTATAATAAGAGTGTATCTTTCTATGGTACACTCTTATTTTTATGCGTGGGGGTTGATTTATGGGACTATTTGATGTTGATGGCATAGGGTTTAAAAATAAAGAAAAACCTAAAAAAGAAAACTCATTTGACATGGGGGTTGATATCTCTAAAGTAGATAATAGTTTAGTTAATACAAATAAGACTAGTGGTAGTGATTTTGATAAAACATTAGTTGGTGAGATAAATCCTTTAGTTAAAGTTGATGTAATAAATCATTACTTTAGGCTTAGTGATTTATTGAAAGAATATGGATGTTACATTGATGGCTCTACTATGTATTGTCCTTTTCATGATGACGATATCACAGGTAAACCGTCTGCTAAGTATCATTCAGATACAGATTTGTTATATTGCTTTTCTGAAAACAAAGTCTACAGTTCTTATCACGCTTTAAAGATTTTATTTGGTAAGGATGTAAATTTAATCTTTAAGAAGATATGGTCTACACTATCTAAGGAAGAGAGATTATCATATATTGGTAAGCATGATGAAAAGGTTAAGGATGTTGTAGTAGAGGATACAGGATGGGAATACTACAATAAAAATGTATTATCTACTTTTAAAGTTGGTAAGGTATCGTATGAGCAGTATAAAAACGCTTTATATAAGGTCTTATCATTAATTCAAGAATAAAATAGTATGAATTTTAAGTAATTTGTAGTTGTAAAGTTACTTAAAATTA
>OCIZ01000141.1_pt1 | contig 20147 bp, 21 predicted proteins | sample 1495841 | NCBI WGS metagenome assembly OCIZ01 (sample SAMN01915229, study PRJEB22387) | human oral metagenome | isolation source: saliva | host: Homo sapiens | place: USA
TACCACTAATATATATATATTAGTTAAATGTGATTCACCGAATAATTTACCTAATTTTTGAATTTGTTTAAATCTGTATTTAATAGTATTCATATTATAATCTCTCCAAACTTTTACTTAAATTACGAATATATTTATTGACATTCGCTAAAGCATCAGCCATAGATCTTAAGAAGAAATATATTGGTTGTCCTCTTCTTAATAGCCTAATGGCTCTTTGTCTCATTCGCTTTCTTTTGTTCATTTAGAATCTCTTTCATTCTATTAGAAATGAATTCTTTATCTTCTTCTGATAAAGTATTAAAAAGAAATCTTACAAAAGAGTCATAATCTTTTCTAAGAATTCTACACTTCTGACGAGTACGGCTGTTTCTATTATTCATTTATATCACCTAATAAAGATGCTACTTTCGGATCATTCAATAATTCTTCTGGAAGATTGATTCCAATCAACTTAAGTTTTTCTATTGATTCACTATTCATTGCTTCAGCCTTATATGCTGTATATATATATACTTAAAGGTTTAAGAGCTTTAGCTTTATTTCTTGGTCTATTATTCATTGTCTTCTCCTTCAGTAATAACTGATAGTATATTAATATTATTAAGATGAACAAGAGCATTATTCATCTTTATAATTTCAGTACAAAATTCTAGAAATGGTTTTCTAAAACATTCCATTTTAGAATTATAACAAGCTAATCTTATTAGATCAGGTAAAGTTGTATTAGCTATAAGATTTTCATTAAGTTGCTTAATTCTATCAGTGAATGTTTTAGTTATAACTATACCTTCATCAGTAATAATACTATCAGCATATAGTTTATAAGCCTTAATAAGATTCCTATATCTACCATTCTTCTTATATAGATAAGTATCTTTTATAAGTAGATCTTTCGATTCCATAATTTTAATGCCTTAAAGATATAATAGTTGTAATAATATTTCCACTTCTCTTATCTATATATGAGAATGTGCATCTCGGGCAATCAGTATATTTATAACCATTTCTACGAATATTATTAATCATAATACCTAAAGCCTTTTTATAATTTTTATATCTATCGTTCATCTTTATACCCATCCTTAGAATAATCTATAACTGCATATCCAGCATCATATTGCTTTTTAACAGATTCCCTAATCTTAAATAAGTCATCAGCTTTCTCTTGTAAAGTATTAAGACTAATCTTAATCTCTCTACACTCAGTAGCATACTTACTAAAGATAGGTTTCTTAGCATTATAAAATCTGGATATAGATCTAAACCCATCATCTACTACTTCAATACATTCCGTGTTAGGATTACGAGTTCGACCTAAAGTTTGTTTAGCTAATATCTCTGACTTAAATGGTTCAGCCAAAATAATAGTAGCTTTTAAATCCCTGATGTCTAATGCGGCACCAGCGGATTTAGTTGTTGAAAGTATAATAGTCTTACTAAGTTGCTCTTGTTTAATCTCTTTAGGAATAACTGAAGTATATACACCGATATCATCTTTAAACTCAGGATAGTTGTCCTCAATCCACGCTTTAACGATATCTATAGCTGATATAGTACCAATATATACAAGTACTTTACCACCTATCTTCATGATCTTATCCATAACTATATACATCATATCATAGAATTGATTATTACAAACTATATAGTTTGTATAAGCATTTCTATTTAATCCGTATACATTATTAGAGCATTCACTTATCTCCTGTGGAGTTGGTCTACTATTAAATCTTAATGCAAGATAAGCCGTATGAGGATCTGTATCTTCATCAAATAGATTTATACTAGGAATATTTCTAAAGTATAATCTATAGATAAAGTTTTCAGTCTCATCTGATCTACCAGGTGTTGCAGTAAGATATAATGTCTTCTTAGTATTAGTATAGAAGTCAATCATACAAATATTATCAAAGTTAAGATGTGCTTCATCATATACTTTTAGATATACTTGTAGTTTCTTGAATAGTTCACTAATCTTATCCCATCCATTATTAGTACCGAAGTTCTGTAATGTGGAATGGGTAACTAAGAATACTTTATATTTAGATATATCAGTGATACCATTTAATATCTTATGAATACCAACTGATCCATTGATTATTAATACTTCTCTATTTTGATCTAGATCTGTATATTCACCAATACAATTTCTCCATTGATCTAGCCAGCCTGTAGTAGATGCAATAACTATAGTTCTAGCTCTCCAATACATTAGAGATGCTATAGTCACATATGTCTTACCTTTACCAGTTGGTAGATTGATTGATAGTTGTCCACTATTTTGATTAGAGTAATATTGACCTTTACCTAAGATGAAGTGTAACGCTTCTTGTTGTACATCATCTCTAGGAAGATATCTAATCTTTATAGGCGGAGTTTCAAAGTAAGGATCACTATTATAATCTCGTACAGGTTCTTCACCATCAAAGAACTTCTTAACGAAATATAAATCTAAACCCCTAGGGAGATAGAGAAGTCTATTAACTTCATCATATGACATCCCTTTATAACTTCTAGTGAAAGTAATTCTATCAAATATAGTAAAATAAGATTCCAGTCTAGGAGCATCTCCTAGACTGTAATCAGTAATTACTATAGATGAATTACGTAAGATTATCTTATTCATCTTCTTCACTCATACTATCATCTTTTAGATATTCATTAATAGATTGCATTAATACACGAGTATAAATACGTGCAATTCTTATATTAGCAAATATATTAATATCATCATCAAAGATAGTATATTTACCAAAATAGCCTTTATTGATTATATTATCTAAAGTTTTCTCTAATGTAGTAAGATCTTTCATAAAATCAGATAGTTTATAATTACTATCAATCTTAATAGGGCTATACCCATTATTGAAAATATCATTAAACAAATAACACGTAGTATGGCACCAAGATATATGTGTATCATCATTTGTAATATGAAGTTCATATGTAAACTCTTTAGGATCAATAAGAGATTTATTTGTTTGGAAGATATGATTCTTCTTAAGTTTATTTTTTATACGAGTAATCGCATTACACATTTTCGTATGCGTAATTTTAATATTCTCTATCTGACTATTCATATCAAATTTCCTCATTCACCAATGCATCAGTAAGCTTACGTTCATTTCGGATATCCTTATTAGTTAAGCTTGGCTGATTCATAAATAATTGTGGCTGTTCTTGGAAGAAGTAATCTATAGTAGACGGAGCTGTCTTATTATAAGAAGATGGATTCTTCAAGATACTAGCCAAGTTTTGGAAGTCTAATGTTTTAGTAATAGAAGGATTTTCATATAATGCCTTAGTAAGTGGAAGTAATACATAAGGTTCATTTACATTATTCCAGTTAGGCTTATCAAAGATATTATATGCACTTCTAATTTGATTAGACAAGATTGTTTCAGTATGAATAGTATGCTTAGACATACCACCATTTAACAATGCTCTCATAAACTCTTGTGCTAAATCATCTTTAGTAAATGATGTAGTTACAGCCGCTTTATCTAAGATATCTTTAATACGGTTAAGAGTTTTAGAGAACTCATTATTCACTATAGGAGTATAGAAAATAGTTTGATCATCTTCTTTAGCTAATACTGCTAATGGGATATTGATTTCACCTTCATCAGTTTGATAGCGTTTCATATTAGTTAATCTAACTAATGCTTCAGAAAGATAGAATTTATCAATCTTATCAATTTCGATTGGGTATTCTTCTTTATGATCAATGATAGCAAACTTATTTACATAATCATTATAGTCGAGAACTGTATTAGTTGTATCATCTACATCATCTTCATTATCTTTAAAGATCTCATCTATATGGAATCTTAGATAGATATCATTATAGTTTCGATCTTCAATTAACGAGATAGTTTCTGCAGAACGAACAAAGTTCTCTACAAACTTAATTGGTAATTCAATATCAGGAATATCTGTTACTAATACGTGTTTAGCTGATAATTGTAGCTGTGTAGTACTAGCCGTAATATCTTCAGATGGATATTTACCTACATCGATATCTCTATTGATGAAGTATAGATCACCATAACAGTATCTACAAATCCCATGACCTTCAGAATGAGACTGACAAGTAATAGGACTTCTAGTATAAATAGTTTTACCAATCAATTGAGTATCAGATTCCTTAATAGGACCCATGTCAAAATCATTTAATTGGTCGAATCTATAATACTTACCAACTAATAAGCTAAGTTCTTTAGCATCCCTAACATCATATCTAATGAAGTTACGAGAAGAGCATTTAAAATGTGGATCTGGATGCAAACGAGTACCTTGGTTGTTTAGACCAATCTTACGTGCCATTGCACCAGAAGAACCTACATTGATTTTAGAAATGATTTGTGCTGTACGACCAGCTGAGGATTCAATAAAGTAATCCATCAAATCAATTACACCGCCATTAATATAACTATTATTAATAACGTGTGGGAATACACTACCATTACCATCTGGTTTAGTACCAATAGAAATAGCATATTCTTTAAGCTGACGAATATTAATACTTTCATTAGCTCTAAATGCATTAGTATAGATATGATCATATCCTAGAATGTCTTTAGACTTCAATACATAATCACGTACTTTACCAATACATTCCATACCATATTCATTAGCTTTCTGTAAGTCTACTTTAGACATATCAGGATGTAATAAATTATAGTATTCTGGAATTGCATTCATCATTAATACATCATCTTGTAAATTGATGCTGTTTACAAATAAGTCTGCAAACTCATCAACTCTAGCAATGTAATACAATGCATCTGCAATCATATTATTCTTAGTCAAGAAATCAATATCTTCAATATGGACTTTGATAAAGAATTCATCAATGTAATTCTTAATAGTCTTAGCAGTGATTTCTCGTTTAAAGAAAATATGTTTTGGTTCAATCTCATCATCGCTCTTGATAATAAGAGACCATAGAATTAGGTTAAGCCAATAGTCTGGAATAGTTAGACCAACTTCATGACCACCAATAATTAAATTGATCTTAGCCTTAGATAGGCTAGGATCGTCTATACCATCTCGTAATATACAGTGAATTGCATCGAAATGGTTAGACCAATTCTCCTTCTTAATTTGTTGATTTACATTTACTGTCATTTCTCCTTTGCTTTTAACGAACTCATTGTAAATCCAATAGTTTTCATAATTGACGATAGTATCAAACATCGAGAACCTCCTGTGATATTACATCAAATATATTATTCTACTACTATAATATATATTCATATGTAAAATTCACTGTAATAAATAAAACCGGTATAGGATCTTTAAGACCCTATACCGAGTGGTTTTATTATTTTTTTGGAGTTGGTAAATGTTTAGAAGATTTAGCAGTTTTGATGTACTCAACTTGAGATTTGCGAGCTACACGAACTGCTTGGTTATTGTATTTTTGAACGATCTTTTTAATCAAAGCACGTTCGATAACACGGTTTTTAACCAATTTAGTCCAGAGTGGATCTTTCTTTTGTTTAGCGATTTGGAATGCAGCCATTTTTACACGGCGAGCCAAGTCGTCATTTTTGCTTAAGCGAACCAAAGTCTTTTTGTTCAATACGGATTTTTCTACCAATAATTGAGCTTCTTCGGATTCAGCGAATGCAATACGTTCATCTTGAGGCAATTTAGAAGCCTCAGCATAAATCATAGCTTCAAGTAAAGCATTAGGGTTGGCAAGATCTTCACCAAGAACACCTTGTCGGTCGTTTTCATTGAAAAACATGTTTTCGTCCTCCTTGGAGATTATTTTATTTAAATATATTTAAAAACGAAAATAACGTTTTATTAACTTAATGTTATTCGTATGAGCTCATATTAGCAAATAAAAGTGCCTAGGACATCATGATAGGAGGAATATAATTATGATAAACTACGAAGAACTTGATAAAATTATAGCTGTATCTAAATATAGAGAGCAAGCTAAAAAGAATTTAATGATTAATTTCCCAACCCTAACTGAGGGTGAAGTTGATACAGCATTAGATATCATTTTATCTAATGCATATACAAAACGTGAATGTATTTTACATAATAACTATACTGAAGAAACAGCTGAAACTGATGTGGCTGGAATCAGTAATTACATATATGAAAAGACTCCAATCATGGTAGCTAATGGATGTCTATTCAAACAATATACAAAAGAGTTAACTCCAATGTATAAATTGATAACTTCATTTACTGATAACCGTTCTAAGTTTAAGAAAGAAATGTTTAAATATGAGAAGGGTACAGAGAAGTTTAATAAATACAATATGCTTCAAATGTTAGCTAAACGTGATAATAATGCCTTATATGGTGTAATTGGTAATTATAGTAGTGCATTGTATAATCTATACGTTGCAACTGGTATTACTAGAACTGGTCGTGCATTGATTAGTCATGCAATTACTTTCTTTGAAAGCTTCTTTACGAATAATGTAAAGTTCCATTCTATTGATGAAGCGATTACATTTATTAATCGTGTAGATTCTGAGAAATCCATTTATCCGTCTACTTTAGTATTAGATAAAGATGTAGAAGTTGAAGATGTATTCTATAAGATTATGGATACATTTGATAGAGATTACTTTGATGATGAAGCAATCAATAAAGCTATGAATATAGTATGGAGTCTATTGATTAACTTATCTCAAGAGACTTTGAATAAACTCTTCTATAAGAATAATGCTTTACAATTCTGTGATAATAAATATATGAAAGATTATATTGTATTGACATTATCTAAACTAGATGAAGCATTCGTAGATCCTAACCATCCACCACAAATTATTAAGGATAATTTAGACCACATGTTTGAAGTCCTTAAAGAATGGTGTTATATGAGATATATTGTAGTAGATAAGATTGATCGTTCTGCTACAATGAAACGTGATATTAGTATCATTACAGATACAGACTCAACTATGCCATGTTTTAATGGTTGGTATACATTCGTTCTTAGAGATGTATTGGGACCAATAGATAAATCTGGTATTAAACTTATGAATCTTCCTGAAGTAGAACCTGAGATGGAAAAAGATAGAGTTTATAATTTTGGAACTGGTGAGATTGAAACTAAGATGATTAATGTAGCTACATCTAGCAATAAAGAACCATTACGTTTCAGTATTATCAATATCTTATCATATATTGCTGGTAGACTATTACGTGAACACTTTGATTTAGTAGCAGAGAATTATAATACTAAATCAGAATTTAAAGAATGTCTTATTGCCATGAAGAATGAGTTCTTATTTGGTAGAGCTTTATTAACTGGTGGTAAGAAAAACTATGCATCTAAACAAGAATTACAAGAAGGTAATCTAGTTCCATCTAATAAGATGCTTGATGTTAAAGGTTTACCAATTAATAAATCTACATTGAAAGCTAAGACTCGTGATGCATTGAAAGATATCTTGTTTAAGAAAATTCTTAATGTAGAAGAAGTAGACCAAATGGATGTATTAAAATCATTAGCTCGTGTAGAATATGATATTAGAAAGTCTATTGAGTCTGGTGAGAAAGAATATTATAAACCAGCTCAAATTAAATCATATGCTAACTATGATAATCCAATGCGTATCCAAGGTATTAAAGGTGCATTAGTATATAATGCGTTAAGAGATGAAGGTACTGAAGCTATTGATTTAACTATCCGTAATGCAATTGATATCATTAAGGTTACAATCAATAACAGTACTCTATTACCTCTAATGGATTCTGATCCAGTGTTATATGAAAAGATTAAGAAGTTCTTAGATGAAAATCAAAATGATTATAAAGGTGAGATTACTAGTATCTCAATTCCAATTGATGCGGAAGTTCCTAAATGGATATTAAAGTTTGTTGACTATAATGATATCATTAATGACAACTTGAAAAACTTCCCATTAGAATCTATTGGTATTACAAAATTTGAAAAAGATAAAGTAAACTATACTAACGTGATTAAATTCTAAGATATATCCCCTATAGAGTTCAACTCTATAGGGGAATTCTTTTATTAAAATTTAACTTTCTCTAATTTAGTTTCTGGCATAGTTAATGTCATAGCATATATAGCTTGAATGGCTTCTTTTGCTGTAGAAATAACTGGGTTACCACCTAGATTGATGAAGTGGATATTAGTCTCTAATTGCTTTTTAAGCTCAGCATTTGCTTCATCAGTGTATACCCCCTTGATGGTTACCATATCACCATCATAGTCACCACCGATGCTATCAAGATACCCATTACAGATATTCATAGTATCGATAAATTTGTTGGAGGTATCAGTTCCAATATCTTCTTTTCTTATTTTTGGATAATAATCATAGGTTATTCCATTAATAGTAACCTTTTCAGTTTCAATAGTAGATGATAATCTAATCTTAGTAGCAAACTCATTATAGAATGTATCGATTGGATACCGTGTAATAAGAATCATTCTATCTTTAATAGCTTCTTCACAAGCTATATAGATTATATCACACCAAGTTATAGGTCTAGCTATCTTTTCTCCATCTGTAATTTCATCAAAGAAGTTTCCCCTGAATACCATATCATAAACTACTTGTTTACCATTTACTTTACATACTAAATCAATTGGTCTAAATCTATCGGAATATCCATGAATAAATCTATCCAATTCTTTTTTTAATACTTCATCAGAAAATTGTAATTGATAATCCTCTATCTCAGCGTATGTAGTATTTCCTTTTTTATCTAATACTAAATATTTACTATTACCGATAAATTCATTTTCAAAGAATCTTCTCATATGAAAGATAACAAATGGGAAAAAGTTTGCAGCTGCAGATGTCATAGGTAATACAGAGTAATCAAAGTCAGCTCTAAGCTCACTCATATTCTCTACATCCAATTTAGGTGCAGACATAACTAGACGGGTCGCATAATCTGTAGTCTTAGATAAGTTAGCACGTCTAATTACACCAAACTTACCTGGTAACCCACCATTAGGATTACTATCAGTACCAGTACCAAACCATTTATAGATTTCGATTAGCCCTTCTTGAAGTCTACCTTCAACGGATTTGCTAATACTAAAACCGTAGTCTTCGGAATCACCAATAGCTGATGCTGATACCATTATATTGATATATAATTTATTAATATCCCCTACAGATATCTTACCACCATCTACTTTAATATCTCTAAAGAATGGTGGGATTACAATAAGTTTATCTGTAAAGAAGTTATTTCTATTAGCATTCAAGAACTTAATATATCTTTCACGTTTAATGGAATCTGTTTCTCTAAATTTAATCTTATCTAGATTCTTTCTTAGGAAATCAATACCATTATCCCCTTTAGGATCTTCTACTATATTACCAGACTTATCTATAGAGTAAGTTCCAATACCATGAATAACAGATTTAATCTTGGAGTCTACTTTACCCCAGATTCTATAAATTAATGGTTGTAGGAATTTCTTCTTTAAACTAATATAAGCAAATGTACTTGCTCTAGATTCTTTAGTTATACCAAAGATTGTATTAGATAATAATCCATCATTAGTTGGATTACTAGATGTATCAAATATAACTGGATTAGTTATTTCGACTAAGTTATTCTTCTTGACAAAATCATCCACATCAAGAAGAGATACTTGGAGATTATCTTGTCTAATTTGGTCTTTTAATAATGCCATATGTACCTCCTTATGAATTATTTATATGTGGAACAAAAAACGAGTTAGTGCATTTATTGCACTAACTCGATTGTGTTTATTATCGCATAGTTACAATAATTTTACATGGATCACCAAAATCTCTAACAATAACTACCACTATAGGATGACTCATACCATTATTACTATTAACTGTAATGGTATTCTTATATTCATCTACTAAGGAGTCAAATAATGTAGAGTCTGTAGTATAAATAATAAATTCAATACGATTCTCATAGATAACATGATCAATCTTTGAATGTAATAAACCATGACCTTTCAATATGCTATATAATAGACTAGATTCGCCAAAGTAGTCTACTATCTGTTTTCTCGTTTGTTCGTAGTCTCCATTGCCGAATTTGCAGAAAAATTCGACGATATCCATTTATATAAATCCCCTTTTAATTAAAGCATTCCTTCAAGAGCATCTTCAAAGCGTGCCATATCTTCCCTAGTCATCGCAGGTGTCTCAGTCTTAGTACCTTGGTCAGGTGGAACTAATCCAGCTTGTGGATGACCTCTATAGGCAGCTTGCATATACTTATATTTTTGCTCTTCATCTTTTTTATGTTTTTCTTTTTCAGCAGCTGCATCGGCAGCTTCTCTACGATCTCTAATAAATTTATATAGAAGCATCAAATCCCCTATAGGCATATTCAATGCTTCTATAATACTTAATCTACCTCGATATTCGTAACAAACATTATCAACTAATTGCATTAGTCGAGCATGTGAATCAACCGATGCCGTGTAAAAACAAGTTCTTGAGCATTCATAGAAATGGCTTCAATTTCTGCACCGCATTTAGGACATGTAGCTGCAGGTACTTGATAAGAAATATTAATATCTTTACTATTTTCTTCTAAGTATTTAGCAATATGAGATTGAAGTTCTTTAAATTCATATGCAGATAACTTAGATAAGATTTTATAAATACCTTGGATACGATATTTATAAGTTTTAACGATATCATTAGGAGCTGTATTGAATTGAATAGGAATCAATTCTTCGTTGTCTTCATCAATTTCATACACTGTAGAGATACAGTGGGAGATATTGATGATACCAGCATATTTTTCACGGAAGCCTTCATTCAATAGACGTTCTTCAAACATGGAGTTGTAAATTTTAGGAATTACAATACCGAATGCATAGTCACCATTAGCTACATAGATTTCTTCTTCAAACGTTGGAGGGAAAGAAGGATCTTTAGCAATGATCTTATTGAAAGTTTCTTTATCAGCTTCTGTTTCAAATTTAACCATATCAATGATAGGTCGTTTTTCAGTATAGAAGTGTTTACATTTAGGGCAACTAAATGGAATGATATTAGAAGTACTGAAGTTAGCATTATATAATGCGAAGAATAAGTGATTCAAGTCTTGATAGTTCAATAACTTCAACCATGCTTCCATATCCATAGTACGACATTCAGGTGCTAGATGTTTATATAGAGTACTGAATACTGTACGAGCTTTACCAATATCATTTGCAGAATCAGTATATGGATTGATTTCATCCATTTCGATTGCAGATAATGGAGTCATAGAGATGGATACACCAGTGGCAAATAATCCCCATTCATAGTATTTACGTTCAACTGGTTTAGATAATACTTTAGTGAATGCTACAGGACGTTTACGTACACGGAATTTACTAATATCAGGTTTACGTTCACCTACTTCGTCTAATTGTTGACGAAGTACACGAGCAAACTCTTCCATATTACGTTGCTGTTGTTTTTCTTCTTTAATACGTTCAGCTTCTTCTTTATCTTCATCAAGACCAAGATCTTCCAATAGTTCATCATCATAGAATAATTCATCTTCATCAGATTCTGCAACTTCTACAGATGGAACTACTGCATCAGATACATCCACTGGTGTAGTATCAATAGCTGGAGTAGTAGTTGCTGCTGTAGCTACATTATTTACAGCATCTGCGGCATTTTCATATTGTTCGAATTCACGTTCAATATCATCTTCAGGAAGAAGATTATTAATGCTAGTAGAAGCTTTGATTTCATCATCAGATAAAACGTGTTCTTCTTCGTCACGACGAATTGCTTCACGATCTTTATCTGTCAATTCAGGATTAAGATCTAGAGATGGATCATATTTAGAAACTACTTGAGGATTTTCTTCACCCATAGCTTTAAGATCTTCATATTCACGACGCATATCATGAATTTCTTTCAATGCAGGTTTGAAACGACGTTCAATAGCACTAGAAATACCATTATCTAATTCATCTATCAATTCATCACGTGCTTCTTGAGTTGCATCTGTTTTACCAGAAGGAACGATAGCACTAAGATCAGCAGATTGTAGATTTGCTTCATCAAATGTAGGTATTACAGGAGTGGTTGGTTGAGTTTCTTCAACTGGTTTTTCTTCAGTAGTAGGAGTAGTTTCTTCTACCACTGGAGTTTCGGAAGCTTTTTCTTCTTCCATTTTTTCTTTCATGAGGTCTGCTAGTTTTACTTGTTCAGACATGGTTCCTCCTAAATTTCATCATTCATCAACATTTTTAAGGTTAATTTATCTCGATCATAGAAATATCTAAATTGATACTGGTCAACTGTCATATCTATAATCATTATATTTTCTCCATTTTTAGAGAAACCTATATTAACTTCGACAGCTACAGTATTATCAAGATAATCCTTTATTTGATCTTTGATAGCCTGACTGAGTTCAATAACTCTATCAGACTGCATATATCTATATTTACTAATTAAACCTAAGCCCATTTCTGGACTATGAGTTATTGTACCTGGCTCTAAAAGCATTAGTCGCATAATTAGAGTACCAAATGCATTAAAATTCTTATATGTAAGTGGAGTTTTATAACTGTCAGTAGATAAAGAATATTCTTTTAATAAAGTAGGAATTTCTTTAGTCTTTGCAGTTATGAAAGTAATATCATCTGCCACGATAATCTCTCCTTTCATATTAATATATTACTACTTAGTTCTAGGGTTTAAAATATACACAAATAGCTATTTTTAACATAGCATTAAATTGATATACACTCATAAGGAGGATACAATGGCAACTGAACGAAGAATAGCTTGTCCATTATGTCGACGTAAAGATTTCAAAGACAAGTTAATCAGACACATAGAAAAAGATCATGAAGATATTATCGGTGATATTTCTGCCGAGCAATTCTTATATGATAAAACTCACCCAGGTTCTGGTAAATGTATCGTATGCGGTAATAAAACAGACTGGAATGAAAAGACTGGTAAATACCATAGAGTATGCTCTAATCCTAGATGTAAAGAGGAATTAAGAGCTAAGTTTAAAAAGAATATGATTAGAGTGCATGGTAAAGTGTCTCTATTAGATGATGCTGCTCATCAAGCTAAGATGTTAGCTCATCGCAGTATTAGTGGCACCTATGTATATAGTGATGGTACTAAGTTTACTTATACTGGATCTTATGAGCATAAAGCTATAGAGTTTATGGATAAAGTTCTTAACTGTAACTCTAAAGATATTATTATGCCTGGTCCAGTTATTGATTATACAGATCAATACGGTAATTCTAGACAATGGATTACGGATATTTACTACGTTCCTTATAATTTGATTATCGAAGTTAAGGACGGTGGAGATAATCCTAACAATCGCCAAATGGACGAATATCGTGCTAAGCAAGTTAGTAAAGAAGCTGAACTTATTAAGCTTGGAGAATATAATTATCTAAGACTAGTAGATAATAAGTTTGTCCAACTCATGGAAGTATTAGCATTACTTAAAGATCAAGAGATTAATGATCCTACTACAACTAATAAAGTTATTAGAATCAATGAATCTGCAATATATGATGATAGGTTCTTTACTATAGATGATACAGATAAATTCAAAGATGATATTGATATTCCTATAGAATATGATATCATTAGACGTCTATCTGACTTAAAAGAATATGCTGCAAGAGAGCATATGGGTGTTGGAGCTATAGGTGGTATTGTAGGAACTATAGATGGTAATATGCTAGTCCAATATACTCCACATAGACATTCATTTAGTGGAGAGAAAGATGGCTTTGGTGTAGTTGATGATAAGAAGTCTACTAAACTTAGAGTTAAATCTGATAATGATGAAACTGAAATAGTAGATAAAGAGCCATTCTTACAAGATAAATTCTATAAGTCTTATAGACATAAACGAGATAGAGTTACTTGGGAGAATGCTATTAATCTATATGAAGAGATTACTGGTAAGGTAATGCTATCTAAAGACCAATTAGAATATGATGATGACTTTACAGAATCTGATTTAGATAGAGATAATAAGTTAACTCTAATGAATGCTATATATAGTATTGAATCTGAGTTATATGATACATCTCTTCCATTATGTGATATCCTAGATGTAAATATAGCTAAGTCTAAGCTAAAAGAATTCCCTGAAGGAACCATGATTATGGAAGATAATAATGGATACTTTGCAGTAGACTTAGAATCTAAAATAAGAACCAAATCATATAAGACCATTCTAGAGATTGAGGCTCCGGCTTTTGTTAAGACTAAAGATATGCTAGAAGAGGATGATGATGCTAGTGATACCAATAATAAGAAGGTAAAAGAAGTTAATGATTCTGGTATGTATAAAGTACTTGATGATAAATATTCTTCTGAAGACCAATTAATGGATGACTGGAATGATTATAATAGCTTATCTGCTGAGATGAAACGTCATAGTGATGATAAGTCTATTGAAATCTATGGTAAATCTAATGTAGAACGATTCAAAGAACTTCGTTCTAAGTATCTTAATTCTGAGATTCCTTATGATGATTTAGCATTAAGTGAATCTGGATTACAATTATCTGATTTAGATAGAGCTAGAGACTATGGTATTGAATTACGTGGTAAGAAACGTGAGACTGAATATCTTAAATCTTGGTCATTAAACTCTGGTATCTTTATAGTCTTACCTTGTGATACTGAAGAGGAATTAGAAAAACAATGGCACGATGTACAATCTATGGATATCTCCTTAATTCGTATATCTGATATGCGTCTTATGGAAGTATTTGGTTGTAATAATGAAACCATGTATAACTTCCTAAAGAGTGTATTTACTAGTAATGGATTTGATGATTACTATTACTTCCCTATAGTTGAATCAGCTATGGAAGATGTACAACCTATTAGAAACTTACCTAATACGATACCATTCTATATCCCACATGAAATCGAAGTATTCAAACGTAATAGTACATTTGGTGATATGCCTAGCAAATGGAAAGATAAAGCTGATGAATGGTTAAGAGACTATAAGAAAATCTATGAAGGTAAATCATATGATAAGAAAACTATTCTAGATTGGATGTCTAATGTAAGATACTTAAGTCTAGAATATGCTAGAACTCAATCAGATGAATTAAAGCAAGCTTTATTAGAATTTGGTTGGAATCCTTATATGGAATTCAATTCAGTTAATATGACTAAAGCATATAATAGAGCTAATACTATATATCATAGAAGTATGACTTCTAAGTTATTACAAGAAAAAAGCATTGGTTTTGAGTTTGATGCTAGGGGTAATTTATTCGTTAAGAACTTCTTAAAGAATAAGAGCTATCAATCTATCTATATGGAATCTCATAGATTACTTATGGAATATGATAGAGCTAAAAATATTGAAGGAATGAAATATGAACTAGCTAAGATGTATTATCTAAATCTTAAGATTAGTGAAGATCTAATTAAACAAGATCGTACTAAGAAAGATAAAGAATTAGTTAAGATTAGAGCTAGAGTATTAAATGATTTCCATAAATATCTTAAAGTAGTACTTAAGAATGACAAACAATTTAACTTCTCTAATTACTATCAACGTAGTGAGTTCTGTGATGACTCCTTTGTTATTACAGCACCAACTCTTAAACATGCAGGTAAATATGCTAAAATAGCTATGAAGGTATTATAATATAATGAGTCCTACTTACTAGATAAGTAGGACTCTTATAATATCATTCATTCATATATTATAATCTTGATCGAAGGAGGTGAATATAAATGGATATGTATAATGTCGGTCAGAAGCTTTGTAAGAAAGATAAGTTCGGACAAATAACAGAGTTATATCGAATAGTATCTCGTAAATACAAAGACTTTTATAAAGTTACTCCTGTAATAGGAGATAAGTTACTTATTGATAAGTACAAAACAGATGAGTATATACCTTTAGAGATACATTGTAAGATGTTTTTCGAAGTATGTACTTTAAAGAATGGGGAGAAAGAATTATGTATTAGTATCTACTGCCCATATGAAGCAATGAATTATCCTTACTATACTAGTCGACTTAATATTGATAATCCTATGGATAATAAGAAGTTTGGCAAGTTTCTATGTAAAGATGAATTCGAAAATGACAGTTCAATGAGACAATATAAACGAGCATACGATCTAATGATGTATGACATTGCACATAAAGACTATGCTTTTAGTGTAGATTTATATCTAAATGATCCATTGAAAAATATTGTATCATTTGTCAAATTAGACCCTAAGGTCTGTGACACTCTTATTTCAATCTGTGACAGTCGTGGATTAGAATATGATAATATAGATCAAGCTATTAAGATAGCTTTACAAAATATTCTATTCATGTACTGGTTCCATTATAACTTCAGAGTAATCAATGTATTATTTGAAGTTAAAAATGGTGCTCAATTACGACCTGGTGACTTATTTGCTCTTGAAGCTATAGTACAAGATCGTATAGTAGATTATACTATCGTTGAATATTATCATGATATCTTATTATATAAGGCTAAAGGTAACTTCTTCTTTATCCAAGATAGAAATGATCGTACTTTTATAGTTAAATATGTTGGTATGGATGATCTACCTGGATTACATGTCTTTTAAATTTAGATATATTGATATATTATAATGGTGAAGTTAGGTGATTAATATTTACTATGATCCTAACAGTAGAATAATTCTTTTTATATTTTAAAGGAGGACATAGCTATGTCAAATCAATTAGTAAATGGAATTCCAAAAGTCGACAGCGGATTCCAATCTTTAAGTGAAGTACTTCAACGTGCTTCTCGTGAAACTCGTCGAGATGAAAAAGGAAACGACAAAGGGGATAAAAAGCGTATTGAGCTTAAAGTTACTCCTGAAGTTTTTGAAAGCGATTACAAAACAAAGACAATTAGTACAAGCGAATTATGTGAACTTCTCACTAATCGTCTTGGTAATGTATTTGCTGATTATGTAGGCTGCCGTGATATCGTATTCACTAATAGCCCACAAATCGGTATAGGATTAGTATTTGAATACAATGGCTCTGATAACGAACACGATACTCGTTTGAAAGCTGTTGAACGTTTCGGTTTCGATAATGTAGGTGAAAATGCATCTACTAAAGAATTGGAAATGGTAGCACGTTATAATGGTGCATCTGATATCCGTTCTTCCGTTAAAAACGGTACTGTTACAGAAACTGCAATGGGTTTCCGTCTTACTAACGATGCAATTGATATCTTAAAAGATACAGTTATTGACTTTGGTAAAGACAATGCAAACCATGATAACTTCCGTAACCAATGCGTATCTTATGCATTAGCATCCGATGGTATTCATAGCAACCTAGTTGTTTATGGTGCTACTATCGAATCTATCTTAGGTTTCATTTATGGTAACCAATATGACTATGTAGTAATCCCTGGTGCTCCAGTAAATACTAATAGCTATTCTGGTCGTTTATTGGAGATTAAACAATTACATCCAGATACAACTAAGAAATTGCTTCGTAAATACGTAAGCCGTCAAGTTGTATCCGATGGATTATTCCGTCCACAAAAATAATTGAATTGTAATATGGCTGGGGATTAACTTCCCCAGTCTATTATTTTTTGGAGGATATAATGGAGTTTAAGTTTAACATTAATCCAGAAGGCATTGATGAAGTCTTTGATGAACGTGGTAATACAGTTCTCAAGATTTCAGAAATGAGCTGGAATGATAGAGCTTATAAGCTCGAATTACGTAAGTGGGTCGTTCAATCTGATGGAACTATGCAACCTAATAAAGGTTTCTCTTTCCTAACAGATCAAGGTCCACATGATTTAACTCATGTCCTATTAGAAAAAGGATATGGGAATAATCAAAAAATTAAGGAAATCATGGAATCCCGTGGTGTCGAATTAGACATCCCTGTAACTGAGAAGGAAGAAAAACAAGATACTCAGGATTTCTATGATCCTGAAGATCTAGTATAGGTGATCAAATGTACAATCATAAACAGTTAGATATCGTATATGATATCAAAAGAAAAATATTAATGCAATCTTATTGGGATAATGAATATATTAAAGTATTCCCAGGATTTTCCTTCTGTGAAGAAGGTAGATATGTTTGGCAACAAGGTAATCTTAGCGATGATGAGGTATTCTTATCTAATTTACGCACATACTATACAAGTGATAAGGATACTATCTTAGGATTCCTTACGGCTCAACAATATAAATTCTTAATGGATAACATTGACCTTTTCCATACTGTTTATCGTATTGGAGACAATTTGGTCGTAAGCTTGATCTAAACACAATATTCATATAATACTTACCCATAGGAGTTGAACTCCTATGGGTATAACTTTTATTTAATAAGGAGACAAAATCATGAAAACATCTAAAATTCTAATGACAGCAATTATCTTAAGTTCTCTAAGTGCAACTGGATTTGCTGTAGACAATACAGCTGGTACTGGTAATGGTATTGCATACGGTACAGGTTCTGTAGCTAATAATACTAAAGATATTGCTATTGGTAAATCTGCCAAGGTAGAAAACTATGTAGGACAAAATGCTAGTATTGCTATTGGTAATAATGCACATGTAGAAAACATGTCTGGTGGTGTAGAAGCATCATTATCTTTTGGTCAAACACCATATAGTGGCAATGATTTCTCTTCTGCACGTATTCCAACAGATGTAAATAGAGCTGGCACTGGTATTGCTATTGGTAATAATACATATGCTCGTACTGGTAGTACTATGGTTGGTAATCATAACTATATTGGTAAAATTGGTGACGTTAATATGAATACTGATACTAATGGTACTCGTGCACAAAACTTAAATGCTTACAGTACAACTATTGGTACTAATAGCTTTAGTAATGGTGCTTTAACTACTAATACAGGTACATTCAATATCATGTCTAGTTCTTATACAGGTGGCAGATTCTCTACACCTTCACAAAACTTTGGTTCTACTATTACTGGTACTTTGAATAGTATTGAATCTAAGACTGCAGCTGGTGTAGGTAGTGGTTGGTTTGCAGATAGAACTTCTGTAGGTGTAGCTAATACTATTAGTGGTGTTGCTAACCGTACTGCTAATACAAATGGTTCTCTAGTATATGGTGCTGGTAATGAAATTACTAACTCTATTACATCTTTAGGAAACGTTGCAAAAGCTACAACTGATGCGGCTGAATTTGCTGGTAAACTACGTGATGTTATTAAGAATAATAATGGTGGCGGTGCTACAATGGCAATCGGTGGTGGTAACAAAGCTGATTGGGTATTACGTACATCCATCATTGGTGTTAATAATACTGTAACTGGTACTAATGGTAATGAAGCAACTGATAACTTCGTAGCAGGTGTTAGTAATACTGTAACTAATGGTACTAATGATATTATCGTTGGCAACAACCGTAATATTAGTGGTAACCATTCTGTTATCTTAGGTAGTATTGATACAACAACTGTAATGGATAATTCAGATGTAGTTGCTGTAGGTCATAATAGTAATGTATTAGTTGATGGTGGTGTAGCTATTGGTTCTGATTCTGTAGCATCTACAGCTAAAGGTCAAATTGGATACAATGCATCTGGAAATACAACTTCCACTTGGAAGTCCACTGCATCTGCTGTATCTGTAGGTGATACTGCTAATAATATTACACGCCAAATTACATCTGTAGCTGCTGGTACACAAGATACTGATGCAGTTAACGTAGCACAATTAAGAAATGTATCTGAAGGATCCATTAACCAAGCTAAATCTTATACAGATTCTCAAGTATCTAAAGTAGGTGCAGCTTCTGCAGCATTAGCAGGATTACATCCATTAGATTTTGATCGTAATGATAAATGGAGTTTCTCTGTTGGTGTTGGTAACTATAAGAATTCTAGTGCAACTGCTATTGGTGCATTCTATCGTCCTAATGAAAATACAATGTTTAACATTGCTACTACATTAGGTGGTTCTGATAATATGATTAGTGCTGGTGCAAACTTTAAGTTTGGTCAAGGTACTAAAAAATTATCTGCTTCTAAACAAGTAGAATTAGAAAAACAAGTTCAAGATCTTACTCAAAAATATAATGAATTGAATGAAAAATATAATGCATTAATGGCTAAGCTAGAATCTAAATAATATAATGATCCCCATAGGAGTTTAACTCCTA
>OCIZ01000143.1_pt1 | contig 20045 bp, 13 predicted proteins | sample 1495841 | NCBI WGS metagenome assembly OCIZ01 (sample SAMN01915229, study PRJEB22387) | human oral metagenome | isolation source: saliva | host: Homo sapiens | place: USA
GCTTCGTGGCGAAGCTAGCGAGAGCGTGCCTCGTTTCAGGCCTATATTGATTAGAAAATTATTTTGATTTTTAAAACTTTTTTTATTTAAGGAATATCTTCGAGAGAATTTCAGGCTTATCCGGTAGCGGAAAAATCATCCAATCCCAATTTTTCTTGTAATATAGGGGTAAAGTGATATAATTATCCTGTGTTTTAGGCAAAAAGTGGGAGGATTATGAGAAAATATATTTCTTTTCTTTTCCTTTTTCTTCTTACCTTCAGCTTATTAAGTTCCTGTAAGACTCCGGAGCCTTTACAGTACAATGTAAACAAAACCCCGGAGCTGAAACAGTACGAATCTGAATTACAAGCGGAATCTTTGTATGAAGAATCCCTGGCACAGGAAAGCTTGTTGGCTAAGGAAAAGGCGGAAGAGGAGGAGAAAGCAAAAGAGGCCTTGATTTGGAAGAAAAAAGATATTCAGAAGGACAGGGTAAAGGTAAAGGGAATTTATATTACAGACCTTACCGCCGGTTCTCCGAAAATGGAGGATATCTTATCGAAAATGAAGGATACAGAGCTGAATGCTTTAGTCATTGATATTAAAAATGATAACGGACAAATCGTATATCAGATGAATAATGGCGGACAGCAGGAGTTCTACAATACGACGAATATCGTCAAAGACTTACCGGCATTGCTAAAAAAATGCCATGATCAGGGACTGTATTTAATTGCTCGTTTAGTTTGTTTTCGCGACCCTGCCATGGGAGAAGTTCATCCGGAATGGATGAATCAGAAGGCGGATGGAAGCTTATTTAAAGATAATAGCGGGATGACCTGGATTAATCCTTATAAAAAAGATTATTGGGATTATATTGCTTCTGTGGCGGAACGTTGTGCTGATGACGGATTTGATGAAATTCAGTTGGATTACGTTCGATTTTGTACGGAGAAGGGTATGAAGGAAGTGCAGTACCCGGAAGAAGCAGAGACCAATAAAACCCAGATTATTACAGAATTTGTACAGTATATGTCAGATCGTTTAGCGAATAAACAAGTCTTTTTTTCTACGGATGTTTTTGGAACCATTATAGGTTCCTATGTGGACAGTACCGCTGTTGGACAGGATTATTCGGATATGGCAGCTTCCGTGGACTATATGTGTCCTATGATTTATCCCTCTCACTATGGAGACGGAAATTTCGGAATAGAACATCCGGATACGGATCCCTACAAAACGATTTACTCTGCTTTAAGGTCATCTCAGAAGGAACTGGCTTTGGTGAAAAGCGGAGACAACTATCAGGCAACGGTTCGTCCCTGGCTACAGGGCTTTACCGCATCCTATCTACAGCATTATATTCCTTATGAAAAGGAACAATTCCGGGCACAAATTCAGGCTGTATACGATAGCGGATATGATGAATGGCTGTTTTGGAATGCGGGAAGTAATTATGATTTTTCCTATTTCTATACCAAGGAAGAGGGAGCATCGGTACAATCCGAAGCTAAGACGGATCAGGAAGGAAATAATGGATAAGAAAAACTTTGATAAAGAGTTTATTATTGAAGAAGAGTTGAAAAAACTCCCGGCAATGCCGGGAGTTTATTTAATGCATGGCGATATGGATGAAGTGATTTACGTTGGAAAAGCGAAAATTCTGAAAAACAGAGTCAAACAATATTTTCAAAAATCAACGAAAAAATCCGTGAAAATTCAACAGATGGTCGCTCAAATCCGACGCTTTGAATATATTGTTGTGGATTCAGAGATAGAGGCTTTGGTGCTGGAATCCAATCTGATTAAAGAATATAAGCCCCGCTATAACACTCTGTTAAAGGATGACAAAGCCTATCCCTATATTCGATTAAGTGTGGAAGAGCCATATCCCAGGCTTTTTGCCTCCCGTAATAAGAAGATTAAGAGTTCAAAATATTACGGCCCCTACGCTTCTATGGAGCGGGTCAATGAGGTGATTGAGCTACTCAGAAAAACCATGCATATTCGGAATTGTAATAAAGTATTTTCGGAGGATAATCCTTTAGCCCGCCCTTGCATTTACTATGATATGGGACAATGCCTGGGACCTTGTGTTTTAAAGCAGACCAAGGAGGAATATAGAGACTCCATTCCGAAACTTACAGAGTTTTTATCCGGAAAAACCGAAGCAACCCTTAAGGAATTGGAAGAGAAGATGTTGGAAGCATCGGATTGTTTGGACTTTGAAAAAGCTATGGAATTTCGAGATTTGATTCAGGCAATTCAAAGTTTACAAAACAAACAAAAGATTACTGCTTTGGACGGTGAGGACAGGGACATTATAGGATTACGAAGAGACCACAGTGACTGTATCGTGCAGATTTTCTTCGTTCGTGACGGAAAAATTATCGGCAGAGATCACCAGTTTTTGCGAATCGACGAAGAACAAAGTGATGGAGAAATCTTAGTCAGCTTTTTACAACAGTTTTATAACGGTACACCTTTTATTCCGAAGGAAATCCATTTACCCGTTGAGCTTCCGGATCAAAAGATTTTGGAAGAATGGTTAAGCTATGTGAAGGGAAAGAAGGTTTATATTCTGGTTCCCAAGCAAGGAGATAAAGAGAAGCTGGTGGAGCTGGCAGGAAAGAATGCAGGCATTTTGATGCTTCGCTATGTAGAAAAATACAGAATGGAGGAAAAGAAGCGAAAAGAAGCTTTGGAGGAACTGAAAAATGCCTGTGGGCTTCCGGATATTCCTAAAAGAATCGAATCCTATGATATTTCCAATACCTCCGGTGCTCTAACGGTAGGCTCCATGGTGGTTTATCAGGAAGGAAAAGAAAAAACCAACGAATATAGAAAATTTAGAATACAAAGTATAGTAGGACAGGATGATTACGGAGCGATGAAGGAGATGCTCACTCGCCGCTTTTCTCACGGCTTAAAGGAACAGGAGGAAAATAAGGCGGGAGATAAAGAAAATCATCTGGGCCGTTTTTCGCAATTTCCCGATTTGATTCTGATGGATGGAGGCAAGGGACAGGTCGGTATTTGTGAATCAGTACTGGATGGTCTGGGGATTTCCATTCCTGTTTGCGGAATGATTAAGGATGAGCATCATCGTACCAGAGCATTGTTGGTTGGAAATCAAGAATACCCCTTATCGGAAAGAAGTGAATGCTTTAAACTTCTTACCAGAATTCAGGATGAGGTACATCGCTTTGCCATTAGCTATCATCGCTCCTTACGAGGAAAAGAGCAGATCCATTCTCTTCTGGAGGATATTCCGGGAATCGGTCCGGTGAGAAGAAAAGCATTGATGAGAAAATTTAGAGACTTGGAAGGCGTGGCTAAAGCCGATTTCGAAGAGCTGCTTTCCTGTCCGGGAATGGATGAAAAAAGCGCCCAATCGGTATTGCATTTTTTTAAGAACAGAAATAGAATGGACGATGAAATGGTCTAAATTAATTCTTACGAAATTGCCAGATATTCCCAATGTTTTAGCGCTTTTTCTTGCTTTTTAGCCAAGCTAAAGAAATAGCAAGGATTTATATCGTATGATAATAAATACTTGTAAAAACCGAATTTTCGCCGTAATATTACTAAAGAATTAACAATCTTTTGTAGAGGAAGGATGAGTAACACTTTATCGTGTCAGGCGATAATAATCCATAATATCAGTAAGTTGAAGAAGGAGATGGGAAAAGTGGTTAAAACAATTTTACTCAGACAGCACATCGGTGCACCTGCTACACCGGTCGTAAAAGTAGGGGATTCCGTTAAAAGAGGAAGCTTGCTTGCCGCACCGGAGAAACTTGGCGCCAATGTGCATTCCAGTGTGGATGGTGTAGTAAAAGAAATTACTGAGGAGGCGGTCATCGTCGAGGCTTCTGAAAAGCAGAGCGATGATTACGTAAAGATTGAGGGCGAGAATACTCTTGATTTGATTAAAGCCGCAGGAATTGTGGGAATGGGCGGTGCAGGATTCCCTACAGCTGTGAAGTTGAATATCGACTTGAAGGGCGGATATATTCTGGTGAATGCAGCGGAGTGTGAACCTTTGCTGGAGCATAACATGAAGCAGATTATGGAACAGCCTGAAAAAACCATGCGGGGTATTGATTACTGTATGAAGGTGACCAATGCTGCTAAGGGTGTAATCGCCATTAAAAAGAAACATGAGGAAGAAATTAAAGTTCTTCTTTCTTTACAGGACAAATTCCCTAATATTTCCATTCATCTACTACCGGATATCTACCCGATGGGAGAAGAAAGAGCTGTTGTTCGTGAGGTTCTTGGTAAATTACTTCCTCCCACTTCCCTTCCTTCAGAAGCTGACTCCGTTGTTATTAACGTAGAGACCTGTCTTCGCATAGCAGAGGCAATTGAGGATAAGAAGCCTTGCTTCTTAAAGAATATTTCCGTTGGCGGAAAGCTAAAGAAGGGAACTAAGACCCAGGTCTTTATGGATGTTCCTGTAGGCACCACCGTAGGTGAGCTTATCGAGATGGCCGGCGGTATTGACGGGGAATACGGAGAAATCGTTTTAGGAGGTCCTTTCACCGGACATGCTGTTGAGTTTTCTACACCGATTACCAAAACCAGCGGTGGAATCCTGGTTACAGAACCCTTTAAGGATTTAAAGGGAGCAAAGATGGGTATTCTTCTTTGTGCCTGTGGTGGAAACCTGGAAAGAATGGAAGATTTGTGCAAGAAGTATAATGCCGTGGTTACGGATGTACAGGCTTGTAAGCAGGCTGAAGATGTTCGAGGAACACTGAAGTGCCAGAACCCCGGAAACTGCCCCGGACAGGCACAGAAGATTTTACACTTCAAGAATGCAGGATGTACCGATGTCATTATCGGAAACTGTAGTGACTGTACCAACACGGTTATGGGATCTGCACCGAAGATGAATCTGAATGTTCATCATCAGACTGATCATATCTTTGAAACCGTGGGTATGGAGCCTATGCGTTACTTAACCAAGTCCAAGGTTGTAGAGCAGCTACCGGTAGATGATAAGGGTCGCCAGCTTCCTTTCCCCAAGGAAGAGGAAAAGACAGAGCAGGCAGTGGAGCAGGAATTCAGCTTTTCTACCATGCTGGATGATGGATTATTCCATATCCATGTGGAGGAAGGCCAAGATATTCATATAGAATTTTCATAAGAAAGGAAGCAAAATATGTCTATTTCAGCAGAGTATGCAGAAGAGCACAAGAGCAGTCCGGCGGTGTTATGCTGTAGGGCTGAGGAGGGAGTAGTTCTCTCCAGCCACAACTTGGAGGATCCTGAAATCTTTGATGATTTGGTAGATCAGGGATTGTTGAAGTTGGATGGTTGTTTAACCATTGGCGATGTTTTAGGGGCTAAGCTTTTAAAGACCTGTGATTCTCTCACACCTCTTACAAAAGATTTAGTAGCGCTTGCCGATAAGCCTGCAGAGGCAGCGAAAGAGGAGGCTCCAGCAGCTTCCGCTGTTGCAGCTCCGGTAGCTCCTGTAGGAGCAGTGGCAGCGACCGGTCTTGGAGGAAGCCTGAAGATTCACATCGGTGAAGGTAAGGGAATCGACATTCAGATTCCTGTAGGTGCTTTAGGCGGCGCATCCGGCGTTCCTGTAGTATCTAATGCAGCACAGGCTGTAGCAGGTAATGCAGGTGTTGCAGCTCCCGGAGCGGTTGCTACAGATGAGGAAGTGGTAGTTCGCAGTCTTACCAGAAAGCACTTCAAGATTACTGAAGTTAAGAGAGGTCCTGAAACCAAGTTAGAGGGTACCGTTCTTACCATTCGCGAAGGCATTGAAAAGGAATGTGTTGATTCTCAGAAGCTTGTAGTGGATCTGAAGATTGATATCATTACTCCAGATCAATATCATACCTACTCCAACACCATCATGGATGTTCAGCCTATCGCAACCAAAGAGGGTGATGATGAAGTTGGAACCGGAACAACCCGTGTATTAGACGGCGTTGTTATGGTGGTTTCCGGAACTGATGAGAATGGTGTTCAGATTGGTGAGTTCGGATCCTCCGAAGGATACCTTGATGAGAATATTATGTGGGGACGTCCCGGTTGTCCTGACAAGGGAGATATCTTCATTAAGACCAATGTAACCATCAAAGAGAAGACTAACATGGAGCGTCCGGGACCATTGGCTGCTCACACAGCAACTGACTTAATCACCGATGAAATTCGTAAGGTATTAAAGAAGGCTGATGAGAGCTTGGTTGTTGATACTGAGACCTTTAACCAGGTAAGAAGACCGGGTAAGAAGAAGGTTGTTATCGTTAAGGAAATCATGGGACAGGGAGCAATGCATGATAACTTACTCCTTCCTGTTGAGCCTGTTGGTGTACTTGGTGCTAAGCCTAACGTTGATATCGGAAACGTTCCGGTAGTAGTTTCTCCATTAGAGATTCTTGATGGATGTATCCATGCATTAACCTGTATCGGACCTGCATCTAAGGAGATGTCTCGTCACTACTGGAGAGAGCCGTTGGTATTAGAGGTTCTTCATGATCATGAAGTGGATTTAACCGGTGTTGTATTGGTTGGATCTCCACAGATTAACGCTGAGAAGTTCTATGTATCCCGTCGTGTAGGTATGACCTTAGAGGCTATCGGACCGGATGGTGCATTTGTAACCACTGAGGGATTCGGAAACAACCACATTGACTTTGCTTCTCACATCGAGCAGATCGGTAAGAGAGGAATCAAGGTTGTAGGAATGTCTTTCTGTGCTAACCAGGGTGCTCTGGTTGTAGGTAACAAGTACATGACCAGCATGGTAGATAACAACAAATCTGAAGGCGGAATTGAGAACGAGATTCTTGCTAACAACACCCTTTGTACTGAGGACGCTATCCGTGCATTAAGCATGTTGAAGGCTGAGATGGCAGGCGAAGAGGTGAAGAAGGCTGAACGTAAGTGGAATCCAAACGTAAAGACCCAGAACATTGAGTTGGTTTCCAATGTTACCGGAAAGCCCATTGAGCTTGTTGAGAATGAAACTTCTCTTCCAATGAGTGATAAGTTCAAAGAGAAGTACATGAACGCATAATTATGGCTAAATACACAGATAAGATTATTTACATGGAAGGCATTATCGTGGAGGTTCATGATGGTGCCGTGGGGATTGACTTAAAAGGTCGTTTGGGCTTTTTAAAAATTCCCATGCGGATGCTCATTTCCGATTATGAAATTAAAGTCGGTCAGGAGGTTGGTTTCAATATGAGTTTTATTGAGCAATTAAGTCCGGATGTAAATGAAAAATACATTAGTAATATTCAAAAGCGCCAAGAGCCGTAGAATAATTACATAAAAAATTTATGAAAGGAGAAAGACATGGGTAATACTGTAGTAAAAGGGATGCAGTCTGAAATCTTCGTACCTGTTACTCCTCCACCTGTATGGGCTCCTGTCACAAAGCCGTTAAAGGATATGGTTATTGCCATTGCAACGGCCGCAGGTGTGCACCATAAAGATGACAAGCGTTTTAACCTGGCTGGTGATTTTACCTTTAGAGTTATCAAGGATACAATGCCTTCTAGCGAACTAATGGTATCACATGGTGGTTACGATAACGGTGACGTTAACAAAGATATCAACTGTATGTTCCCAATTGATCGTCTTCATGAGTTGGCTAAAGATGGTGTAATTAAGGGGGTAGCTCCTGTACACTTCGGATTCATGGGCGGTGGTGGAAACCAGGAAAAGTTCAAAAACGAGACAGGTCCTGAAATTGCCAGACAGCTGAAAGAGGAGGGCGTAGACGCCGTAATCCTCACCGCTGGCTGAGGAACTTGCCATCGTTCTGCCGTGCTTGTGCAGAGAGCTATTGAGGCCGCAGGAATTCCTACAATTATCATTGCTGCGTTACCTCCTGTCGTAAGACAGACCGGTTCCCCCAGAGCAGTTGCTCCTCTCGTTCCGATGGGTGCAAATGCCGGAGAGCCAAACAACAGAGAAATGCAATACAATATCGTAAAGGATACCTTAGAGCAGCTTGAGGAAATCGAGTCTGCCGGTAAGATTGTTCCTTTGCCATATGAATACGTTGCGAAGGTATAATGCCAAGAAATGGAAGCATGATCTTCATGCTTCCATTTTTTTCTAAAATTTCCTTGGAGGATAGAATGAGTGAAGAAAGAGTATTGAGACAGTTAGCGATTAAAGCTTTTCATGTTCGTGCTGTTTCAGAGGGAGAGAAAGTCTCCTTAAAAAAAGAGGAAAATAAAGAATATAGCTTGGTGATTAATCCCAATCGTTTAAAGGACTTCGCTAAGCAGGAAGAGCTGATTGAAGATTGCAGTCTAAAAATCATTCATAAAAATGAAAGACACATTCCCATTAATTCTATTATGGATATAATGCCTATTTCTACCAAAGTATTGGGTAAAATAGGAGAGGGAATTAGCCATACTTTAACCGGAGTGTATGTAATCCTTACGGCTACGGATACGGAAGGAAATTATGTCTCCGCTTTTGGTAATTCCGACGGATTTTTAGATGAGCAGGTGGTATTTGGCCGTGCCGGGACTCCGGGACCTGAGGATATCATCATTCTAATTGATGTGGTATTACAGGCGAAGGCCGGATATTCCAGACCGGGGCCTGATGCTTGCCATAGACTATGTGATCATTTCTGTCAGGAAATTCGCGAAGTATTGAAGAAAACCAATGGTTCCTTCTGTACGGAGCGTCATGATTTTAAGGATGTAGAACGTCCGGGTAAGGATAAAGTGGTTTTGGTGAAGATGGTTTCCGGTCAGGGAGCTATGTATGATACCAGATTTCTTCCGGATGAACCTTCCGGATTTATAGGATCTCATTCAATTATTGATATTACCGGAGCGCCGATGATTATTTCTCCCAATGAGTATCGTGATGGCGCTATTCGAGCTTTATATTAAGAGGAGGAGCTTATGGGAATTGGACCATCAACCAAAGAAACCACCTTGCATCATTTTCGTGACCCTCTGGTAGAAGAGCTTTGCGATGATACTGACTTGGATTTTGTAGGTATTATGATTGCCGGAATTCCACAGGATAACGTTAATAAACTTTTTACCGGTAGTCGTGTAGGTGCTTGGGCGGAAGCCCTTCGTGTAAAAGGGGCAATTGTCAGTGAGGACAGCTGGGGAAACAGCAACGTGGATTTTGCTCAAGCCATTGAAGAAATCGGTAAAAGAGAGATTGCGGTTGTAGGAGTTTCCTTTGTGGGAACCCAGGGTGCCTTTGTGGTTACGAATCAATATATGAACACTATTGTGGACTTTAACAAGAGTGAAGAAGGCATTGAAACCAACGTTGTCGGTGAAAATAATATCGTTGCCCAGGATGCAAAGAAGGCAAAAGCACTTCTGAAGCTGAAAATGAGGACCGTGAAAAGATAAGCAGCTTGGAAAGAATTCCTAAATAGAACCTAGGGATTCTTTCTTTTTTTTGCCTTTTTAAGGCAATCCCTCGATTTTCCTAAGATTATCTTGTATGATAAAAAAGTTAAAGTAAAGATCAAGGTTTAACTTAGATTTGAAATGATGCTTTTGAAAATGTTAGGGAGTGAATAAAACTTATGGAAAGTACGCAGAATCCTGATGTTCAACAATTATCCTATGTAGAAAAGCCTGAGGGAAAAAAAGAATCAAAGCATCTGATTATTGGAACTGCAGGGCATATTGATCATGGAAAAACCGCCTTAATTAAGGCATTAACCGGATATGATGCGGATCGACTGGAAGAAGAAAAAAAGAGAGGTATGACCATTGAGCTGGGCTTTACCTCATTATCTCTTCCGGACGGTCAGAAAATTGGAATCGTTGATACTCCCGGACATGAAAAATTTGTAAAAACCATGGTAGCCGGAGCTGTGGGAATGGATTTGGTTATGGTGGTTATCTCCGCAAAGGAAGGTATTATGCCCCAAACCAGAGAGCATCTCAGCATTCTGTCTCTTCTTGGAATCAAGAATTTTATTATCTGTCTCACTATGATTGATCTTGTTTCTCCGGAAGAAGTGGAACAAAGAAAAATGGAAATTACCGAGTATCTGGAGAAGCAATTTTCTTTTACCGTACCGATTTTTCCCCTTTCTTCTTTTAGCAAAGAAGGGATTCCGGATTTAATAAAATATCTATCTACTTTACATGAATTTATTCAAGGGAAGCCGGAACAAGGAATTTTCAGAATGTTTGTGGATCGGGTGTTTTCCATTGCCGGGGCAGGAACCGTTCTTACCGGAACGGCAATGTCCGGAAGAATAGAGTTAAAAAAAGAGTATGCCCTCTATCCGAAGAATTTACCGGTAAAAGTCAGAAATCTTCAGGTTCATGGCAAAGACAGTGACTTTGCGGTTGGCGGAGAGAGAGTTGCCGTGAATTTATCCTCAATAGATAAGTCTCTTTGTCAAAAAGGAGATGTGCTGGCGGAGAAGGACTTACTTTATCCCAGTTCTTTATTGGATTGCAGAGTTCAAGTAGACAATGCCTTAGAACAATCCATAAAAAACAACAGAAAGCTGGAACTTCTTTTAGGGACAAGACATGTGCTCTGCAAGCTTGTCTGCTTGGAGGGGGAGGAAATCCCCAATAAGAGCTCAGCCTTGGTTCAGTTGCAGTGTGAAGAGCCTGTTGTAGCCTTAAGCGGAGACCGATTTATTCTAAGAGACGAATCCCAAAAGCTAAGCATTGGCGGGGGAAAGGTGATAGATCCTTTGCCAAGGGGGAGGCATAGAAGAGGGCGTTTTCAAACAGAAAGACTGAGAAGCCTGGAAGATGCGGATGAAGGAAGTTTGCTTCAGAATTTTTTTCACAAGAAAAAAGGCATTTTTTTGGCTCTCTCCGCTATTCGAAAAGCATTTCCCGGATATGGCAATATCGAAAATACCTTAAGAGATAAGGAAGAAAAGGGAGAACTTATCAGCATCCTTTTGCAAGGAGAAAAGTATCTGATTCCCGGGGAAGATTTGGAAGAGAAGGAAAAGCAAATTCAGTACTATATGAAGGATTTTTATCAAAGAAATCCTTATAAAATTGGAGAAAAAACATCGGTATTGTACAGTCGTTTTTTTAGCTCTTACAACAGAAACATTTATAAAGCACTTCTGGAATATTGGCGTGAAAAGGAAATTTTCAGAATATCTCATGATATTCTAGCCATAAAAGATTATAAGATGAAAAAGGATGAAAAATACACCAAGATTGCCAATACCCTGATTACTCTGATGCAAAAGGCTAAATTTTCTTTCCCGAAAATTACTGAGCCCTTATGGAGCAAGGAGGAAGAAAAAATCCTGTTGGATATCGTTGCTTGTTTGGAAGAGAAGGGAACCCTGGTGCAACTGGAAGGGGAATATTATACTTTGGGTAATTTATTTTCCAAGTTAAAAGAATTTACTTTGGAAAAATTACAGAGCAAGGGAGAAATCACTGTAGAGGACTTGAGAGAAGAATTTTCCTTATCCAGAAAAAACAGTAAACTATTTTTTAAAGCTTGTGATCGATTGCATATTACCAAGGACAACGGCTTTGAAAGTGCAAGGAAGCCCTATCCTAAGCTTGACGAGACAGAGTAGGGGTTATAAAATGGCATTCGTTATCATAGAAAGTTCGAGGTGAAAAAATGGCTAGATATAATCATGCTGCCGTAGAGAAGAAGTGGCAGGAATTTTGGGAGAAAAATCCCATTAACCCAAAGGACGAGAAGAAAGAAAAATACTATTGCTTAGATATGTTCCCTTATCCCTCCGGTTCCGGACTGCATGTAGGACACTGGAGAGGCTACGTGATTTCCGATGCTTGGTCACGTTATCAGGTCATTAAGGGAAAGTATGTGATTCATCCCATGGGCTGGGATGCCTTCGGCTTGCCTGCTGAAAACTATGCCATTAAGATGGGAATTCATCCTTCTATCACCACAAAGAAAAATGTGGAGAACATTAAGCGACAGTTACAGCAGATTAATGCCATTTACGATTGGGATATGGAAGTGAATACTACTGATCCCAACTTCTATAAGTGGACCCAGTGGATTTTTGTGAAAATGTTTGAGAAGGGACTGGCTTATGAAAAGGAGTTCCCTATTAACTGGTGTCCAAGCTGTAAAACAGGACTTGCCAATGAGGAAGTAGTGGATGGTAAGTGTGAACGTTGCGGTACGGCAGTTACCAAGAAGAATTTAAGACAGTGGATGCTGAAGATTACCGAATATGCAGATCGCTTATTGGATGATTTGCAGGAATTGGATTGGCCTGAAAAGGTTAAGAAGATGCAGGCAGAGTGGATTGGTCGTTCCTACGGAGCGGAGGTGGACTTTGCCTTAGAGGGAAGAGATGATAAGATTACTGTTTTCACCACAAGACCTGACACGCTTTACGGAGCCACCTTCCTTGTTCTTGCCCCGGAACATCCTATGGTGCAGAAGATTTGTTCGGATGCCCAAAGAGAAAAGGTAGAAGCCTATATTTCCATGGCAGCCAATAAGTCCAACGTGGAAAGAATGGCGGTGAATGACAAGGATAAAACCGGAGAGTTTACCGGAGCCTATGCCATTAATCCTTTAAACGGGGAGAAGTGTGCTATTTGGATTTCCGACTATGTATTGGCAGATCACGGAACCGGAGCCATTATGTGTGTACCTGCTCATGATGCCAGAGACTTTGCTTTTGCCAAGAAGTTTGACCTTCCCATTGTTCAGGTTATTTCCAAGGACGGGAAGGAAGAGGTATTGGAAGAGGCATATACAGAAGCCTCCGGTATTATGATTAACTCCGGAGAATGGAATGGAAGAGAGTCCTCCGAATTAAAGGTGGAAGCGGCTAATGAGGTGGAGAAAAGAGGCTTCGGCCGGAAGACCGTAAGCTTTAAGCTCAGAGACTGGGTTTTCTCCAGACAAAGATACTGGGGAGAGCCGATTCCTATCGTACATTGTGAGAAATGCGGAAATGTAGCGGTACCGGTGGAAGAGCTTCCTTTAAAGCTGCCTGAGGTAGAAAACTATGAGCCTACCGGAACGGGAGAATCTCCCTTGGCCGGCATTACTGACTGGGTAAACTGCACTTGTCCAAAGTGTGGAGGTCCGGCAAAGCGGGAGACTAATACAATGCCTCAGTGGGCAGGATCTTCCTGGTATTTCTTGCGTTATGTTGATAATCATGATGACAAGGCTTTGGTCAGCAGAGAGAAGGCTGATAAATATTTGCCGGTGGATATGTATATCGGAGGCGTGGAGCATGCAGTATTACACCTTCTGTATTCCCGTTTCTGGACCAAATTCCTTTATGATATCGGTGTGGTAGGATTTAAGGAGCCCTTTGTAAAGCTCTTTAATCAGGGAATGATTTTAGGACAAAACGGTATTAAGATGTCCAAGTCCATGGGAAATGTAGTTTCTCCCGATGATCTGGTTAGGGATTACGGTTGTGATGCTCTTAGACTTTATGAGCTTTTTGTAGGTCCTCCCGAATTGGATGCGGAATGGGATGACAGAGGAATTGATGGAGTTTATCGTTTCCTGAATCGTTTCTATAATCTTGTGGAAGAATCCAAGGATAAGAATATCAGTCCTACAAAAGAAATGATTCGTGTACGGCATAACTTAATTCATGATATTCAGCTTCGTTTTGACAGCTTCAACTTAAATACTGTTGTTTCCGGCTTTATGGAGTACAATAACAGCCTCTTGGATCTGGCAAAGAAAGAAGGGGGCGTAGATTTGGAAACCCTCCGCAGCTTCTCCGTGCTTTTGGCTCCATTTGCTCCCCATATTGCAGAGGAGTGTTATCATTTGGCCAAGGGAGAAGGCAGTGTATTTGCCGCCGGCTGGCCTGAGTACGATGATAAAGCTATGGAGGCGGATGAAATTAAGCTTCCTTTACAGGTAAACGGAAAAGTAAAGGCGGTACTGGAGGTTCCCAAGGATTTAAGCAAAGAAGAAATTCTTGCTAAGGCTAAGGAATGTTTAGGGGATAAGTTGGACGGCACTCTCGTAAAGGAAGTGTATATTCCCGGAAAAATCGTGAACTTTGTTGTCAAATAACAGAAGAATTTTTCTTACATTTTTGTAAAGCCCTATAGATTTTTTTTAGGATTCTTTTCTATACAAATGAAAAGATTATGGTATGATAAAAAGGTGCTGTGTTTCAGCACCTTTTATTCTTGAAGAATATCGCCTGCAAAATGAGCGGTATCTTCTTATGAGCCGATGGTATAGGCAAAGCCTGTCCTATCCGGATTATCAAAATTAATAGACATATACAAAGGATGGAATATGATAGCCAGCGAAAGAAGATTATCTCAAGGAATCAGTAGAGCAAAGGGCGGTTCAAGAAGCAGAAGTGCCCAGTACAGCTATGGCGATAAAGGGGCACGTAGTGGACGAAGTAATGGTAGAAGCGGTGGACGACGCCCCAAGAACAATGGCCATCTTCCTATCATTATAGCCGCAGTAGCCCTATTCGGAAGTGCAGCTGCAGTCTTTGCTTTAAGCCGGAACGCCGGCTTTTTTCATGAAGCGGAGACCACTGCTACGGAAACGGAGTACATAGATCCCAATGCAATTCATGAGGATTTGTATTTGGATTATTCCGCCTTTAAACCGGGAGCGGAGCTTTTAAATCTAAAGGGAATGACCAAGGAGCAGGTAATTGATTTCTTGAAGAAATCTTACACCTGGCATCTTGTGGTAAAAAACGCCAATCCTAATATTGATTATTTTTCCATGCCGGAATTTCCAAAGGCGGAAGACAATAAAAGCGAAGACGGTATTGATGATCAAGGAACGGAGGAAGTGGTAAAGGTTAAGAATACCCTTTCCGATGTAACCATTCGTCCCAATAAGAGTGACTATGAAATTCCGGATATCTTATCCGACAGCATTACAGATTTTGTAGACCAGATTTATACCAAATATCAGGAAGAGAAGGCTTCGGAAAGCAGTACGGAGGAGAGCTCCACAGAGAAGAAAAAGAAGAAGAAAAAAGCGGAAGAAACCACTGCGGAAAGTTCAACTGCCATTCAGGCGGATTATATTCTGCAGCTTCCAGATTTTAGCGATAAAATTAAAGACTATGTGAATCAGCTTGCGATTGTTTGGAAGATGGCTCCGAAAAATGGAGACATTACCAAGTACAATAAATCTACCGGAGAATTTGAATTTGGCGGCAGCAAGGACGGTTATGCCATTAATGTGGATGCTACCGCACAGGATATTCTGAACGCCCTGAACAATAAAGAATTTTCCTCCGAGATTAGTACTGAGGGAGAGAAGGTTCCCGCATCTACCGCATCCATTAAGGATCAGTATAAGATTATTGCCAGCTTTACCACCAAAACTACTTCCAATGAACTGAGAAATACCAATGTTCGTCTTGCGGCAGAGGCGGTAAACGGTACTGTTCTTCAGCCCGGAGAGGAGTTTTCCTTTAACGGTGTAGTAGGGCAGAGAACTGCAGAAAAGGGCTATAAGGCGGCTGCGGCTTATAATCAGGGAGAAGTTGTAGAAGAGGTAGGAGGAGGAATCTGCCAGATATCTTCCACTCTATACAATGCGGTATTCCGCTCCGGATTAACCACGACCTATCGCAGATCCCACACCTTTGCCCCTAACTATGTAACTCCGGGTACGGATGCTACGGTATCTTGGCCCGGACCGGATTTTAAGTTTGTGAATGATTCCAAGCATGCCATCGGTATTCGTGCCTGGTATTCCAACCAAACCGCTACAGTACAGATCTACGGAATTCCTGTACTTCCCAGCGGAGTGAAGTGGGAATTGGAATCCGAGAAGATTAAAGACCTTCCCGTTCCGGCAGTGCAGGTCATTACTCCACAGCAGGGTAAGGAGAGTAACGGTTCCGCCGGTTCCGAATGGCAGGCCTATAAGATTATTACTAAGGACGGCAAGACTGAGAAGGTAAAAGATCATTATGTCAGCTATAAGGGACATACTCCTAAGAAGTACAGTGCAAATGCTGTAGAAAGCAGTAGTGCAGCGGAAAGCACGGCAGCAAGCAGTGCGGCAAGCACGGAAAGTAAGGCTTCAGAGACCAAGGCACAGGAGAGTAAAACCCAGAGTGCCACAAAGGCTTCTGAGAATCCTGTTGTTTCCAATGACGGACCTGTAGGGAATAACAGTGTTCCCACTACGGAAGCGGATGTTATTTCCGGCGGTCCAGGAACCTAAGGTTTACGGCAGCTTTGAATTTTTTGACAATTGTCAAGGAATTCAAGGCTGCTTTTTTCTTTAAAAAGCGAAAAAATACTTGTGAAAAAAATAGCTATTGTACTAAATCAAAAACGGTAAGCGTTTTCCTTGATTTTAGCATGGGGATAGATTAGTATTCCCTTGTATGATTTCCCTAAAAGGGGAAAGGTAGAGGTTTTGTTTATTTCAGTTTAGGAGGAAACTTATGGCAAGAAAAATGAAGACCATGGACGGTAATCAGGCTGCTGCTCATGCGTCCTATGCGTTCTCAGAGGTCGCTGCGATTTTCCCAATTACTCCTTCTTCCGTTATGCCTGAGCATATGGATGAGTGGGCAACAGAGGGAAGACAGAATATTTTAGGGGAGACTGTTCAGGTTACTGAGATGCAGTCTGAGGCAGGTGCTGCAGGTGCTGTGCATGGTGCTTTAGCTGCCGGCGCTTTAACTACTACATTTACAGCATCTCAGGGTCTTTTATTGATGATTCCTGATATTTATAAGGTTGCCGGAGAGCAGCTTCCCGGTGTATTTGATGTTTCTGCAAGAGCTGTTGCCAGCCACGCCCTTTCCATCTTCGGTGATCACTCCGACGTTATGGCTTGTCGTCAGACCGGTGCCGCTTTACTTTGTGAGTCTTCCGTTCAGGAAGTTATGGACTTAACTCCTGTAGCTCACCTTGCAGCATTAAAGGGACGTATTCCTTTCATCAACTTCTTTGACGGATTCCGTACTTCCCATGAGATTCAGAAGATTGAAGAGTGGGATTACGAAGACTTGAAGGATATGGTGGATTGGGAGTATGTAGATGCATTCCGTCAGAACGCATTAAACCCGAATCACCCTGTAGAGAGAGGTTCCGCTCAGAACCCTGATATTTTCTTCCAGGCAAGAGAGGCTTCCAACCCTTATTATGATGCACTTCCTGCTATCGTTCAGGAGTACATGGACAAGGTTAATAAGAAGATCGGAACCAATTACCAGCTCTTTAACTACTATGGAGCTCCGGATGCAGAGCACGTAATTATTGCTATGGGTTCTGTAAACGAGACCATTGAAGAGACCATCGATTATTTGGCTGAGAAGGAAGGCAGAAAGCTTGGACTTATCAAGGTTAGACTGTATCGTCCATTTGCTGTTGACGCTTTCTTAAAGGCCATTCCAAAGACAGTAAAGACTATTTCCGTATTGGACCGTACAAAGGAGCCTGGATCTATCGGTGAGCCTTTATACTTAGACGTTGTAGCTGCTCTTTCCACCAGCGAATTTAAGAACGTAACCGTTCTTTCCGGACGTTACGGCTTAGGTTCCAAGGATACTACTCCTGCACAGATCGTAGCTGTATACAACAATACCGATAAGAAGAGATTTACCATCGGTATCAACGATGATGTAACTCACCTTTCCTTACAGGAAGGACCATCCATCGTTACCACTCCAAAGGGAACTGTAAACTGTAAGTTCTGGGGACTGGGAGCAGACGGTACTGTTGGTGCGAATAAGAACTCCATCAAGATTATCGGAGATAACACAGATAAGTACGCACAGGCTTACTTTGACTATGACTCCAAGAAGTCCGGCGGTGTTACCATGTCTCACCTTCGTTTTGGAGATCAGCCGATTAAGTCCACATACCTGATTAAGAGAGCTAACTTCGTCGCTTGTCACAATCCTTCCTACATGACCAAGTTCAACATGGTTCAGGAGCTTGTAGACGGCGGAACCTTCTTATTGAACTGTACTTGGTCCAAGGATGAGGTGGAGAATCACATCCCCGGACAGGTTAAGAAGTATATGGCTGACCACAATATCAAGTTCTACATCATCAACGGTGTTAAGATTGGTATTGAGACAGGAATGGGACCAACCCGTATCAACACCATCCTTCAGTCCGCATTCTTTACTTTAACCGGAATCATCCCTAAGGAGCAGGCTAACAAGTTAATGAAGGATGCCGCTCAGAAGACCTACGGTCGTAAGGGTGAGGACGTTGTAAAGAAGAACTGGGCAGCTATCGATGCCGGTGCAAATGCCTTCGAAGAAGTAGAAGTAAAGAAGGAATGGAGCAACTGTGCCGATGAGGGACTTGAGTTCAAGACCAAGACTGCCGGAAGAAAGGATGTTTTGGATTTCGTAAACAATATCCAGAACTATGTTTCCGCACAGGAAGGAAACAATCTTCCCGTTTCCGCATTTGCTGATTATGTAGACGGTTCTACTCCTGTAGGATCTGCTGCTTATGAGAAGCGCGGTATTGCCGTAAACGTTCCTGCATGGAACCCTGATAACTGTATCCAGTGTAACTTCTGTTCTTATGTATGTCCTCACGCAGCAATTCGTGCATTTGCATACACCGAGGATGAGGCAGCTAAGGCTCCGGAAGCAGATCAGCAGAAGGCTATGAACGGAATGCCTAACTACAAGTTCGGTATTAAGGTTTCCGTATTAGACTGTGTTGGTTGCGGATCCTGCGCAAATGTTTGTCCCGGAATGAAGGGCGAGAAGGCTCTTGTAATGTCCCCAATCGAGGATAACCTGGATCGCCAGAAGTACTTCGATTACGCTGTTGAGCTTCCTGAGAAGCAGGAAGTTATTGCGAAGTTTAAGGAGACTACCGTTAAGGGATCTCAGTTTAAGAAGCCACTCTTCGAGTTCTCCGGCGCATGTCCCGGATGTGGAGAGACTCCTTATGCGAAGTTAATTACCCAGCTCTTCGGAGAGAGAATGTACATCAGTAACGCAACCGGATGTTCTTCTATCTGGGGTAACTCTTCTCCATCCACTCCTTACACCGTAAATGCCAAGGGACAGGGTCCTGCATGGGATAACTCTCTCTTTGAGGATAATGCGGAGTTTGGATACGGAATGCTTTTGGCACAGAATGCTATCCGTGACAGATTAAAGAAGCAGGTTGAGAAGCTTGTAGAAGAAAATAAGGATGCCGCTCTTGTAGAGGCAGCTAAGGAATATTTGGATACCTTCTCTGTTGGTGCAACAAACGGAACTGCTACCGATAAGTTAGTAGCTGCTCTTTCCGGAAAGAATGATGCAGTAGCTGTTGACTTGTTAAAGCACAAGGATTTCCTTTCCAAGAAGAGTCAGTGGATCTTCGGTGGAGACGGTTGGGCTTACGATATCGGATTCGGCGGACTTGACCATGTTCTTGCTTCCGGTAAGGACATCAACGTAATGGTATTCGATACCGAGGTTTACTCCAACACAGGTGGACAGTCCTCCAAGTCTACTCCTACCGGTGCAGTTGCACAGTTCGCTGCCGGCGGTAAGGAAACCAAGAAGAAGGATTTGGCAGGAATCGCTATGTCCTACGGTTATGTATATGTAGCACACATTGCTATGGGTGCTGATATGGCCCAGACTGTTAAGGCAATTTCCGAGGCTGAGGCTTATCCGGGACCATCCTTAATCATCGCTTATTCTCCATGTATCAACCATGGTATTAAGAAGGGAATGGCTAAGGCACAGACAGAAGAGAAGCTTGCTGTAGAGGCAGGATACTGGAACAACTTCATTTACAACCCACTTGGCGGAGACAAGAAGTTTACCTTGAATTCCAAGGAGCCAAATTTCGAATCTTACCAGGAATTCTTAAAGGGTGAAGTTCGTTACTTATCTCTTTCCCTGAAGAATCCGGAGCGTGCAAAGGCTTTAGATCTGCAGAACGAGCAGGAAGCTAGAGAGCGTTACGAGAAGCTGAAGAAGATGGTTGATCTGTACAATAACTAATGTACAGAAGGCAAGAAATTTGGCTTTTGCCGAAGAAGCTTGCCGGAAATAAAATCTTGTTTATTGTATACGGCATAGAGGATCGAGTAGGAGGCGGCGACTAACCGCCGTCCTCTCACAGCACTGTACGTACGGT
>OCIZ01000146.1_pt1 | contig 19924 bp, 17 predicted proteins | sample 1495841 | NCBI WGS metagenome assembly OCIZ01 (sample SAMN01915229, study PRJEB22387) | human oral metagenome | isolation source: saliva | host: Homo sapiens | place: USA
GCTTCAGCACCTTAGAGAATCGTTCTCTTTGAGCTAAGGCGAGGCAACGCCGTACCGGTTTAAAGTTAATCCACTATAAACAAACAGGTACGAATTTATGAACAGTGTTTCCCCGCTCAACCGTAAAGCCTCGCTGTGGGCGGTCGGTTTGATGTTGTTCGCTTTGTTTTTCGGTGCGGGCAATCTGATTTTCCCCGCTTATCTCGGACAACAGGCGGGGGAAAGCTGGTTCTCTGCGATGACAGGTTTCCTGTTGACCGGCGCGGGTCTGCCGCTGTTGGGCGTGATTGCCATCGGCTATTCCAGTTCGCGCGACGTGCAGGCGCTGGCTTCAAGGGTTGCCCCTTGGTACGGCGTGGCGTTTGCCGTCGCACTGTATTTGTCCATCGGGCCTTTGTTTGCCATGCCGCGTACGGCGACGGTGTCGTTTGAGATTGCCGTTGCGCCGTTTTTGAATGAAAGCCAAAAAACAGTCGGGCTGGCGGCGTTCAGCGTGGCGTTTTTCGGCGTAGCGTATTGGCTGTCGATGTCGCCGGGCAAACTGGTGGACCGCATCGGTAAAATCCTGACGCCCGTATTGCTTTTGACGATTGCCGTTTTGGTCGGCTACGCCGCGTTGAATCCGATGGGCGTTCCCGCAGCGGCACAAGGCGATTTTGCCCTCCGTCCGTTCATAAAAGGCATTTTGGAAGGCTACGGCACAATGGACGCACTCGCTTCACTGGTGTTCTCCATTATCGTCATTGATGCCGTGCGCGCGATGGGCGTGGACAACCGCTCCGAGCTGCTGCGGACGACCGCCGTTTCAGGCATTGTTGCCGCATCTTGTCTGGCTTTGGTGTACCTCTTCATCGGCTATATGGGCGCGACCAGCGTGGCAGGTTTGGGACTTCAGGAAAACGGCGCGGAAGTGTTGTCGAAAACCGCGAATTTCTACTTCGGCGTCCCCGGAAACATCCTCTTGGGCGTCATCGTCCTGCTCGCCTGCTTGAGTACCGCCGTCGGACTGATTACATCATGTTCCGAATATTTCAACCGCCTGTGTCCCGGCATTCCTTACAAAATGTTCGTCGTCATCAATACGGTCGTGTCTATGGCGTTGGCGAACAAAGGCCTGTCCTCCATCCTGACCTTCTCCATCCCGATGCTGATGCTGCTGTACCCGCTGACCATCGTCATCATCCTGCTGGTCCTCCTGCACAAACTGTTCGGCGGCAGCCGCATCGTCTATTTCTGCACCATGATGGCAACGCTGGCAGTCGGTTTGCTCGATGCCTATAAAGCCGCATTCGGTTTCAGGGAAGAAGTCGCCGCCGACATCAACGGCGCACTGCCGCTTTATAACGTCGGACTGGGTTGGCTGCTGCCCGCAACCGTCGGCTTTATTTTAGGGTGCATCCTGAACGCCGCGATCAAGAAAAAACATAAGGCTTAAATCACAAAACAAAGGTCGTCTGAAATTTTTCAGACGACCTTTTCCATTCAATTCCGGATAAATCCAGAAATTTGATGGATGCCCATTTTCGCAGGCTGCCTGACCTTTATGGTTGGTAACCGCACTTCGGATGCGGACCGGTTAACCGGAAACCACAAAATCCACCGTATGCGCTTCGCTGTAATCGGGGATTTCCAGTTTGTTGATCATACGGTGTATCACATCATTCGGCACGGAATGTTCGCGGTTACGGTTTTGCGACAGCAATTGCGTGTAAGGCACTTCCAAATAAATCAAGTGTACCCGCGCGCCGTAGTCGGCGAACATAGGCAGCCACTTGCTGCGCAGGTCGCGGTTGAGGTTGGTGGCGTTGAAGACAAATGACGTGCGGGCGCGCAGATATTCTTTTGCCTGCTCTTTACCCAAACGCACGGCTTCGGCGGTGTGTTTTGGATCGGCAGGATCGAGTTTGTGCTCGCGGCGGATGTCGTCCAGCGACAGCATGGGCAGATGGGCAAGGTGTTGCCGGATATAGCTGTCTTTGCCGCTGCCCGCTATGGCGCACATGGCGTATACGTCAAAGGTTCGGTCGTCAAACGGTTGGTAATCGGGCATTTCGCTGCGGCCGTTAAGGTAAAGATAGCGGCCGTAATCGCTGGTGAAATTGCGCGCTTTGCCCCAGCAGCCGTTTTCTTCGCACAACTCGCGGAACAAGTCGATGCGCAGCAGGATATCCTGTTGATCGTTGCAGGTGCGGCCCAGAACGTCGGCTTTGGCAAGCATGGCGAGGTGGGCGGTATTGACCTGCAAAGAAGCGGCGATGGCGACGCGTTCCGGATTCGGTTTGTTGATTGCCCACAACGGCAGTCCGTGCAGGCGCACGAGTTTGGCTATCGCTTCGCGCACGGCAAACGGCGCGGCAAGTTCGGTATAAAGCAGGGTGCGGGCGGTGTATTCGCCTTTTTTGGCATGGTTCGGCGACACAATCCGCTCTTTGCCGCCTTGGCTTTCGCGTTTGGTGGTGCTGCGTTTTTCTACGTCGTGCAACATGGCGGCGGCAAACAGGATATGTTGCTCCTGCTCGCCGAGTGCTTGGAATTCGGGAAGTTGCAGCAGGGCTTCGCACACCATTTTGGTATGGACGAATACATCGCCTTCAGCGTGCCATTCAGGATCCTGCGGCACGTTTTTCATATCGGCAAACCAACTGAAGCGATGCTCCAAGGCTTGCCAGTCGGGAAGTTTGCCGGGTGTATAATGGGGGAATGTCCACATGGTAGTCTTTCTTATTATTGGATGATTTGACTTCAGGCCGTCTGAAACTGCCAGCTTTGCCAATGGTATTTATCATAATCGATAAGGCGGGCGGGCTTCCAAGTTTTTGTCCAATGCATATCGGTTTTAACGTGTTTGGCGCGAACAAGTTTAAAGAGGTTGTCAAACTCGTTGGACTGTACGGGCAGGTTACCGTTGTTGGTGGCGAAATCAGCGGCATTGCGGATGACGAAGCCTTCGCTACATGCTTCGCCTGTTTTCGGGTCGTAGCCGCCGAGTTTGCCTGCGGTTTGCACGCTGTCTGTCCATGTTGCACCTAAATTGGCGGTCAGCCATTGCGCCAAAGCGGTGTCTTCGTCGGTGTATTTTTGGGTGAAGTCGGTAAGCGGCTGCACGATGGGAAGTTCGGGGACTGTGGGGAAGTCGAACAGCTGGGCATAGAATTTAACTTCTTCCCACGACAGCCAATGTCCGCCGCGACGGACGGCAAAAAGGTAAAAATAGCTTTCCAACTGCGAATAGGCGATGGAGTGGATACCGTACATGTTTTCGCCGAAAAGTTCGAGGTCACCCAAGTCGTCTTTGATGTGCTGCCAGCGTTGCAGCAGCGGTTTGTCCCACGGATGTTGGGTAGGGGCGGCATGGCTGCGGGCATAAAGACCGTGGGCGGCGAAGCAGTTGTTTTGCCCGTCCAGCTTTTCGGTCAATACCAATTGCGGCAGAGTGGCGAAATGCGCGAGGTAGCCGCGCGGCATAAAGCGGTCGTCTGAGGTGGTGCCCAAGCTGATGGGGGGCGTGCAAGCTGCGGGCGTATTTTTGTGGTTCGGTATTGGCTATCATGATTTGTTCTTGAAATTTATTTTTTAAGTTTTTCGGATGGTTGCTGCGGCTGATTATATTTTTTCTACCGTATCGCTTTGTTTAGACACCAAAAGCTGGTCGACTTTCAGATTTTCGGTGTCGATGATTTCAAATTTGTATCCCGCGTAAACCAAAAAATCGGTGCGTTTCGGGATTTTGCGCAGGGAATACATCATAAAGCCGGCGATGGTTTCGTAGTTTTCCGAATTTGGAAATTCCTCGATGTCCAGCGCGCGCATGACGTCGGCGAGCGGCGTGGCGCCGTCCACCAGCCAGGTATCTTCGGTGCGGCGGATGATTTGCGGCTCTTCTTCGGTATTGACCAGCTCGCCCATGACGATGCTCATCACGTCTTTCAACGTCACCACGCCGACTACCAACGCGTATTCGTTCACCACCACGGCAAAGTCTTCGCCGGAAGTTTTGAAGGTTTCCAAGACATCGTAAAGCGACAGCGTGTCGGGGATGAACAAGGCTTTGCGCAACACGCGCTTGTCGGTCAGACGGACGTCTTTTTCTTTTAAAAACAAGGTCAATAGCGTGTGCGATTCGATGTAGCCGATGACGCGCTCCAAATCGCCGTCGCACACCAAGAATTTGTTGTGCGGTTTTTCCGACATCATTTCCAACACGGTATCGCTGCCGTCGTTTTTATCGAAATAGGCGATGTATTCGCGCGTGCTCATGGTGGAAGTCACCGTGCGCGCCTGCATGTCGAAGATATTTTCAATCAGGTAGTGTTCCTGCTCTTTCAATACACCCGCCTGTGCGCCCGCATCGACGACGGCGTAAATGTCTTCCGAAGTCAGCTGCTCTTGGCGGACGGTGGAAATTTTGAAGAGTTTGAATATCGCGTTCGCCAGTCCGTCAAATGTCCAAACGAAAGGCTTTAGGATAAAAATCAAAAACATCATCGGCCGCACAATGCGCACTGCCACCGCTTCGGGATGGGTCATCGCTATGCGCTTGGGCATCAGGTCGGCAATCAGGATGAAGCTGCCCGTAACCAGCGCGAATGTCAGCAGCGACGCGGCGGTACTGCCCCAACTGCCCGCGTTTGCCAACAAGCTGCCGAAATAAGGGCGCACCGCCGCTTCGCCGACGATACCGGCGAGAATGGCGACGGCGTTCAAACCGATTTGGACGACGGTGATGAAACTGCCCGGCTGCTGCTGCATGTTGAGCACATCCAGCGCGCGAGTGTCGCCACCGTCTTTTGCCATCACTTGCAATTTGATTTTGCGCGCCGAGGCGAGCGCGAGTTCGGAACAGGAAACGAATGCACTGATGACAATCAGCAGGACCAATAACAATAAGGCTTCGAGAATATTCATGAAAAACGGTGTGTGTGGTAAACAGAAGACATTTTAGCATTAAAGGTCGTCTGAACGACGAATCGCCCCTTGTGGTTGGATGGGGCGTCCAACTTTGGGAGCGGTTCAGGTTTCAGACGACCTTTTGTCTTTTGGCTGCGGTTACATAAAAAACGTAGCGGCAAATAACGGGTTTATTTGCCCAGCAGTTCGATGCTGCAAGCTACTTTGCCGACACGCATTTCGGCTGTGCCTGAACAGCCTGCGGGCAGTATGCGACGGAAGGATGCAAGCTGTTTCGGGTCGGGCGTAATTTTCAGGCGCAGGACGGTTTGGGGCAGGTGCAGGCGGCTTAGGGCTTCTTCAGTGCTGATATCGTAGACTTTCTTGAATTGGTCAAATGTATTGTTGCGTTTGTGGTCGAAGACGGTAACGCTGTCGTCTTCGTTGAAACGGTAGGTATTTTCGCCTTTGATGATGATGTCCCTGTCGTAGATGCGGACGATTTGCAAACGGCCGTTTTCATCGTAGCGGTATTGCAGGCCGTGATCGGTGCATCCGTAATGGGATTCGCAGTTTTCGGCCAAAACGTAGGCAAACGAGGTGCTGCTGCCGGCAGTATGAGCCCAGCAAAACTGCAGGCCGTCTTGTCCGGCATCGCAGCCTTTGGGGTTGTCTCGTTTTTGGGCGGCAACTTTCTGCTGCAACTTTTGAAATTCTTCCTCAGACATAAGCGTGTCACCGCGGCGGATTCGTTCACGTTCAATCTGTTTTTGTTGCCTGTTATATTCACGCTGTCGGGCAGCTTCAATGTCGCGCTGCTGCATTTCGTGCAAGATGTGTGGGGGTATGCCTTGGCAGTTTGAGCCGTTGCAGGCGGCGGCATCCTGCGCCCACAGTGCGGCAGCAGATACGGTGGCGATGACGGCAAGTTTCGGGATGATGTTTGCGGAAGTCATGATTTTCCTTTTAATGATTTTGAGGTCAGTTCTCTTGGGATTTAGATTTTCAGACGACCTCTTCAGATTGGGCGACAGATTAGCTTTTCCCTCCAAACCTATGGCTTAACCTTTGGCGGTAAAGCGTTTGTTGACGCGCAGGCGTTCGCCGCGGCCGGCTTTTTTGATTTCCAGCCAGTCGGTGTAGATGGCGTGGATGAGGTGGTTTATGGTTTCAAAGCCGTATTGCTGCGGGTCGGTGCCTTGTGCGGCGAGTTGCTTCGATACGTCGCTCAAACGCGCCCAGCCTTGTTCGTCGGCGTGGGTATCGACTGCCTGCTGTACGGCGGGGATCACGCGGGTAACGGGCAGTTTGCTGCTTTTTGCGGCGGGTTCGGGTTTGGCGGGTGTTGGTTGCGCGGTGTCTGCCGCAGGGCTTGGCGCGGTGTTTTCGTTCTTGGCTGGGTTGGGTTGCTTGCCGCGCGTTTTGCGTTTTGGTGCGGCGTTGGGGTCGTCTGAAACGGTTTCTTCTGCTTGATGGCTTGCCACCGGGTTTTCAGACGACCTCTCTGCCGGCTTGTCGACGGATTTACGGCCGGCGGACTTGGAGTTGGTTGTTGTCGGTGCGGTGTTCGAAGATGTCGAAGGATTTGATGAGGTCGGAGAGTTTGCCGTAGCCGTAAAGCCTTGAGTCGAAATCGGGATTGATTTTGCTGATGTAGCTGCCTATGGGGCCGAGGTTTGCCCAACCGAGGTCGTCGGCGTTTTCGCGCACGGCACGTTTGAGCAGGGACAGCGCGTCAGGGGCGGCGGCGGGGGTGTTTTTGCCGCTGTTCTTCTCTTTTTCTTGGCGTTGTTTTTCGGGACGGAAGATTTCGGTGTAGATGAATTTGTCGCAGGCTTTGCGGAAGGCTTCGGGCGTTTTCTTTTCGCCGAAACCGTACACGGTCAGCCCGCTTTCGCGCAGGCGGCTTGCCAGGCGGGTGAAGTCGGAATCGCTGGATACGATGCAGAAGCCGTCGAAGTTGCCGCTGTATAGCAAATCCATCGCGTCGATAACCAACGCCATATCGGTGGCGTTTTTGCCTTTGGTGTAGGCGAATTGTTGGACGGGGATGATGGCGTGGGGCAGGAGGGCGGCTTTCCATTTGGAAAGGCCGTGGCTCCAGTCGCCGTAGATGCGTTTGACGCTGGCGATGCCGTATTTGGCAACTTCTTCGAGCAGTCGGTCGATGATGTCGGCGGGGGCGTTGTCGGCGTCGATGAGGACGGCGAGTTTTTTGTTGGCCAATGTGGTCATGGGGACTCCGTGGTGTTCATGTCAGTCGAGGTCGTCTGAAAACCGGTTTTCAGACGACCTCGATTTTTAGAGCATATCTTGTATGGCGGCGCGTTCTTCTTCCAGCTCCGCCAGTGTCGCGGCAATGCGTCGGCGGCTGAACTCATCCGACAAATCCAAGCCTTGGACGATGCGGTAGCTGCCTGCGTCGCAAATGACGGGGAAACCGAAAATCAAACCTTCGGGGATGCCGTAAGAGCCGTCGGAAGGGACGCCCATCGTTATCCATTTGCCGCTGCTGCCGAGCAGCCAGTCGCGCAGGTGGTAGATGGCGGCATTCGCGGCGGAGGCGGCGGACGACGAACCGCGCGCGGCGATGATGGCGGCACCGCGTCCGGCGATTTTCGGCATGAAGACTTCGGTGTTCCAATCGGGTTCAGTAATCATGTCTTTGACGGACTCGCCGTTGCTGGTGGCGTAGCGGTAGTCGGCGTACATGGTCGGGCTGTGGTTGCCCCAGACGCACATTCGCTCGATGGAAGGAATCGGGCGGTTGATTTTCTCGGCGACTTGGCTGACGGCGCGGTGGTGGTCGAGGCGCATCAGGGCGGTGAAGTTTTCCGGCGGGATGTCGGGCGCGGACTTCATGGCGATGTAGGCGTTGGTGTTCGCTGGGTTGCCGACGACGAGGACTTTGACGTCGCGATGGGCAACTTTGTTCAACGCCGCGCCTTGTACTTTGAAAATTTCGGCGTTGGCGTGCAGCAGGTCGGCACGTTCCATGCCTTGCGTACGCGGGCGCGCACCGATCAAGAGGGCGATGTCGGCATCTTTGAAGGCGACTTCGGGGTCGTCTGTGGCGAAGATGTCGGCAAGGAGCGGGAAAGCGCAATCCTGCATTTCCATAATCACGCCGCGTAATGCCTGTTGCGCCTGTGGCAGGTCGAGCAGTTGCAGGATAACGGGGTGGTCGCGTCCGAGCATAATGCCGCCGGCGATACGGAACAGGGTCGCATAGGCAATTTGCCCTGCAGCACCGGTAACGGCGATGCGGACGGGAGGCTTGAGTGTCATGTTTTTCCTTTTGAAGTCGTTGTTTTACTTGATTTACGAATTATAACAGCATTGAGTAAGGGAGAATGAAAAGGTCGTCTGAAACTGGGAATAGGATTTCAGACGACCTTTCATGTTGCTGTCTGTCAATTTTCCGCATCGCGGCAGATGTCGATGGCTTCCTGAAGGCTGGAAACGCCGAAGATTTTTAGATTCGGAAACTCTTTTTCGTTGCGCGGCATATTGGCTTTGGGGACGATGGCGCGTTTGAAGCCGAGTTTTTCCGCTTCTTTGAGCCGTTCTTGTCCGCGTGCGACGGGGCGGACTTCGCCGCTGAGGCCGATTTCGCCGAAGGCGACCATTTTTTCAGGCAGCGGGCGGTTGCGGAAGCTGGAGAGCATGGCGAGGATGACGGCGAGGTCGGCGGCGGGTTCGCCGATTTTGACGCCGCCGACGGCGTTGAGGAACACGTCTTGGTCGAAGCAGGCGATGCCGCCGTGGCGGTTGAGGACGGCGAGCAGCATGGCGAGGCGGTTTTGTTCGAGGCCGACCGTGAGGCGTTTGGGGGTGAAACCGTGTGCGTCATCAACCAATGCTTGAATTTCGACCAGAAGCGGGCGGCTGCCTTCCTGCGTGACCAAAACACACGAGCCGGGCGTGTCGTCGCGGTAGCTGGCGAGGAAGATGGCGGACGGGTTGGACACGCCTTTCAAACCGTTTTCGGTCATGGCGAATACGCCCAGCTCGTTTGCCGCGCCGAAGCGGTTTTTGATGGCACGTATCATGCGGTAGTTGGAATGTTGGTCGCCCTCGAAATACAGCACGGTATCGACCATGTGTTCCAGCACGCGCGGGCCGGCAATCGCGCCATCTTTGGTAACGTGTCCGACCAGTATCATGGCGATGCCCATTTGTTTCGCCATGCGCGTCAGTTGGGCGGCGCATTCGCGTACCTGCGACACGGAACCTGGGGCGGAGGTGATTTGGTCGGAATACATGGTTTGGATGGAGTCGATGACGACGACTTCGGGCTGATGCTGTTTCAAGGCCGTCTGAATCGCTTCCATGCGGATTTCGGCAAGCAGGTTCACGCCTTCGGTCGGCAGTTCCAAACGTTGCGCGCGCAGGGCGACTTGTTGGGCGGATTCTTCGCCGGAAACGTACAGCACTTTGCGGCTTTGCGCCATTTTGGCGATGGTTTGCAACAGCAGCGTGGATTTGCCGATGCCGGGGTCGCCGCCGAGCAGGATGACCGCACCATCGACCAAACCGCCGCCCAATACGCGGTCGAGTTCGCCCATGCCCGTCGGATTGCGCGGCACTTCGGTGGCAGTCACGGCGGATAGGGATTGGACGGTTGAGGTATCCGCTGCCCAAGATTGGAAGCGGGCGTTTTTCGGTTCGGGCGCGGCAAGGCTTTCCTGAAGCGTGTTCCACTCGCCGCAATGCGGGCATTTGCCTTGCCATTTCGGGGAAGTGCCGCCGCATTCGGTACATTGGTAGATGGTTTTGGGGGCTTTTGCCATGATGTTTTCCCTATGGGTTTTTTGAAGTGTGAAAAGGTCGTCTGAAAACTGATAGCGTTTTCAGACGACCTTTTTTCAAGGATTCGGACTGAGCTTATTTGCTTTCGTCTTTACCGTCTTTCTTGTCTTTTTTCGGAGCCGGTTTTTTCGCCGCCAAACCTAAAGACTTCTGCCATTCGGCTGGATTTTTGACTAAATCCAAGGCTTTGCGGAGCTGGTCGTCTTTGGCAGGATTAGGAATACGACGGCTGGAGAGGTCTTCGTCTTTCTCTTTGTCCTTGCCTTTTTTGGACTTGGCGTTTTCGTCGGCTTTGGCGGCTTCGTTTGAATCAGGCGTGCTGATTTCGTTGCTGCTGTTGACGTCTTCGCCGCCGAGCGGGTTGCCGATGTGTCCGGCGAGGTCGGCTTCGCGGCTTTCAAAGGCGCGGTCTTTGTCTTTGACTTCAACGTCGGGAACGATGCCTTGCGCTTGAATCGAGCGGTCGTTCGGCGTGTAGTACAGTGCGGTGGTCAGTTTGACTGCGCTGCCGTTGGACAGCGGAATCAGGGTTTGAACCGAGCCTTTGCCGAAACTTTGCGTACCGACGACGACGGCGCGTTTGTGGTCTTGCAGCGCGCCTGCGACGATTTCAGAAGCGGAAGCGGAACCTGAGTTAATCAACACGGTCATCGGGATGGTTTTCAACTCGGCGGGCAGATCTGCCAGCGGGTCTCTGCCGCTCGTGCGGATGTAGTCTTCGGGACGGGCTTTCAATACCATGCCCTCTTTGCCGTCGCGTCCTTTGGTGCTGACGACTTTTGCGTCTGCGGGCAGGAAGGCGGCAGAGACACCGACCGCGCCGTCAAGCAGACCGCCCGGGTCGTCGCGCAGGTCAAGGATGATGCCTTTGAGCGGCGCGCCTTTGTTTGCCTTAATCAGGGCTTTGGCGGCTTCGTTGATGCCCGCTACGGTGCGCTCTTGGAATTGGGATACACGGATGTAGCCGTAGTTCGGCTCAAGCAGGTGGTGGCGGACGCTTTTGACTTTGATGATGGCACGGGTCAGGTTGACGACGATGGGTTTGTCCACGTTTTTGCGTGAAAGGGTCAGGGTGATTTTGGTGCCCGGTTTGCCGCGCATTTTTTTCACGGCTTCGCTGGTGGTCAGGCCGCGTGTGGAGACGTTGTCGATTTTGGCGATGAAGTCGCCGCTTTTCACGCCTGCACGCTCGGCGGGCGTATCTTCAATCGGGGCGATGACTTTGATAAAGCCGTCTTCCTGACCGATTTCCATACCCAAGCCGCCGAATTCGCCGCTGGTGGATTCTTTCATGTCGGCATAGCCTTTTTTATCCATATACTCGGAATGCGGGTCGAGGTCGGATACCATGCCTTTCATCGCGCCTTCAAAGAGGTCGGCATCGGATTTGTCTTGGTAATAATTGGCTTTGATTTGCCCGTAGACTTCCGCCATGTTGCGGATGGATTGTACGGGCAGGGTTTCGTTGTCTTTTTTGTCTTTTTCGGCGGCAAAGCTTTGAACGCTCAAGCTGAGGGCGACACCGCTGAATGCGCCGAGTGTGTAGAGTGCGACTTTTTTCAAAGTGGATGTTGACATTATGAATGGCTTTCTTTTTGTATAGTGGATTAACTTTAAACCAGTACGGCGTTGCCTCGCCTTGCCGTACTATCTGTACTGTCTGCGGCTTCGTCGCCTTGTCCTGATTTAAATTTAATCCACTATATTATTTCATTTCAGACCGTAATGACTGTGAAACGGGGTGGGAAATATTGCTTCAGACGACCTAAATATACATTCGCAAGACTGTATGCGATTTACGCTTGTTAAACAACAGGGTTAGCGTAAAAAATATCTGCGCGGGTGTAAAAGCTTTTGAATATAGGGCCGTCGGGTCGGGTTGTTAAATTTCAGACGAACCTGTGATACGGCAAAAGGTCGTCTGAAAATGTCAAACCGGTTTGCAGGTCAGCTTATCCAGGAGAGCGGGTTCATTGCCTGCCCGTTGTAGCGGACTTCCAAATACAGGCCTTCCATGCCTGAAGGCAGGGTTCCGCTGATGCCCAGGCGGTTGCCTGCGGCTACGGCGTAGCCTTTGGCGACTTCGATTTCGCTCAAACCTGAATAGATGCTGATATAGCCGTCGCCGTGATCGATGACGATGACTTTGCCGAAACCTTGCAATTCATCGGCGTAGGTAACCGTACCGCCGGCGATGCTGCTGACGATTGCCGGAGTCGTTTGGTAGAACACGCCTTTCCAAACTTCACCGTCGCCGCGGTCTTGTCCGAAGAGTCCGGCAAGCGTGCCGCTGACCGGTTTTTTCAGACGACCCTGCATGCGGCTGAAGCTGTTGGCATTGCTGATTCTGACGTAGGAAGGCGCGCGGATGTTCATGTCTTCTGCGGTCAGGTTGGACATGGCGGCGCGTTCGTCGGCGGCTTTTTGCGCGGCAGCAGCGCGGTCTTTGCGCGCTTTTTCAGCGGCGGCAAGACGGGCTTCGGCGGCTTTTTTACGCGCTTCGGCTTCCTGGCGGCGTTGCTCGGCTTTACGCTTTTCCAAGTCTTTCAGCAAGTTGTTCAGGCGTTGTTCGTTTTCTTTGTGGTTGATTTTTTTCTGCGCCTCTTTTGCCATCTGCGCGTTTTGGCGGCGGCTTTCCGCCTGTTCGGCAGTATTGGTTACACCTTGGCGACGCAGCGAGGATTGGATGTTGACCTGAAGTTTTTTCAGGTATGCCAGCTCGTTGTTGATTTTCTGCTCTTGCGCTGCCAGCTCTTTCTGCTGCTTCTCAAGGTCTTTGATGACTTGATCGTTGGCGGTGTTGATATAGCGGGTGTAACGCAGGAAGCGGGTTTTCTGACCCGGCTCGGCATTTTTCAGGAATAGGGCAACGGCGTTGGGTTGGCTGTTTTTATAGTTGCCTGAAACAAAACGGGAAATTTGCGCGCGCGTATTGGAAACCTGAGTTTTCAGGTAGTTCAAATCAGCATTGAGCTTTTGAAACTTGTCCCATGCGTCGCGCTGTTGGCGGTTGATGGCGGATAAGTTGATACGGCTTTGCTGCAACTGTTTCAACGTGGTATTGACGTGAATGATGAAACCTTCGTTGCGGCTGCGCAGCGATTTTTTGCTTTCCAAATCATTGGCGGCGGCGGTTACTGCGGCTTTGAAGTCGTCTGAATCGGCGGCAGCGGTTTTCTTATCGGCTTTGTCCGCTTTTTTCTCGACGGCTTTTCTGTCTTGTTTTGCCGCTGCTTCGTCTTTTTTAGGCAACTCGGCGGCTTCTTTTTTTGCCTTTACATTATTTTTGGCTGCGGGTTTGTCTGCCGCTTTGTCTTTGCCTTTTACAGGCTCGGTTTTTGCGGGAACGGCTTTGCCTGCCTTCTCTTCCGCTTTGGCTTCACCTTTTTTGTTTTTATCGGCTTTATCTTGTTTTTTGGTTTCTTTGTCGTTTCTGCGTTCTTTAGTACGCTCGTTTTTCGCCGCTTCGGCAGCTTCCTTTTTGCTTTTGGCTACGGGCTTGTCATCTGCCTTGTCCTTAGTGTTTTTCGCGGCAGGTTTCGCTTTGTCTTTGGCAGCTTCTTTTTTAGCAGGTTCGGCATCTTTTTTGTCTTTGACGCTTTTTTTGACAGGCGCAGCCTTTTCCTTGGGCGCATCTTTGGCGGCGAAAGAGGGCGAAGCGAAACCGATGAGCAGGGCGAGTAAAAGAGGTTTGTAACGCATGATTGGGTTCTGGATCGTTAAAATAAAGGCAATAGGCGGAATTATATAGTCAGCGGGGTCGTCTGAAAATATTATTTAGGCAATTAAAACGGCGGTCATGCTGTATTGTTTGTCATATTGGATTCAGTATGGACAAGCTGCACGGCAAGGTTTGGCATCATAATATTTAATATGATGCTCTGTTTATTTTTGTTGTAAAACCGACGGCACGAATCGGGCGATGGTATCGCGCAGGACGATGAGTTTGCCGTGGAAGAAATGGGATGAGCCGGCGATGGTGATGACGGGCAAACCTTGCGGTTCCGCCCATGTCCAAGCCTTGCTGATTTCAACGACTTCGTCTTCTGCGCCATGAATCATCAGGGTTTTGGTAATGTCAGGGACGGCTGAAGGCTCGGGACGGTCGGTGTAGTGGTGTACTGCCGCGCCGATAAGCATCAACAAATCCGGTTCGCGCTCTTGGGCGGCGAAGGTGGCGACATAGCCGCCGAAGGAGAAACCTGCCAATGCGAACAGTTCGGCTTCGGGGTGTTGCGCGCGGGCATAGTCGATGACGGCGATACAGTCTTGCGTTTCGCCGCGTCCGTAATCGTGTGTGCCTTCGCTGTTGCCTACGCCGCGCAGGTTCGGCAGGTAGCAGTGGAAACCGAGTTGCGATAAGGCTTTGGCGGCGGTTTGGATGACTTTGTTGGTGTTCGTGCCGCCTTGCAGCGGGTTGGGATGATTGATGACTGCCACGCCGCGTGCAGGTGTTTGCGCAGCGGGCAGGAAGATGGTTTCGAGCAGGCCGACAGGGCCGGCTATTTGGATGATGTCAGGTTTCAACATGGGTTTTCCTTTTTTTGTGTGTGCTGTGAGGGCGGGGTTATTGCTTTATCGGATGTTGCCGTCGTCCAATCTGTATTTGGGTTTTCAGACGACCTGCTCATCTCACAGATAAAAATGTTTGCCGTTGTTGGGGTTGTTTGCTTTCAAATCGTTCAACATCCGTTTGAAATCCAAGCCGTATTGTCCGCTTAACTTTTCCGCGCGCTTTTTCAGCTTGTCGAGGTTTTGCTCTTTCGGACTGCTTTGGAACGCCATCACCGCCATATTGCCGTGGCTTTCGGCGGGCAGTTCCAGCACGCGGCCTTCGAAGACGTTGAGCAGGCGTTCGATGAAACGTTGGTAGCGTTTGTCGCCGCTCCACCAGTTGGTCACGAACACGCCGTCAGGTGAGAGGGCGTGGCGGCAGTCTTGGAAGAAGGGTTCTTCCACCAGCGCGTCGATGATTTGTTCGCCGTCGAAACCGTCCACCAAAATCACGTCGGTATTGTGGCGGAACACTTTGATGTATTCTGCGCCGTCCGCTTCGACGATTTCAAAGTTTTCCCCTTCAAACGGCAGCTCGAACAGGCTGCGCGCGACGGCGATGACCTGCGGGTTGATGTCCACGGCGGTTTGCTTGGTGTCGGGCAGGTAGCTGTCTATCCAGCGCGCGAACGAGCCGCCGCCCAAACCGATTTGGGTGATGTGTTTCGGCGTTTCTTCCGCAAACAGAAGCCAGCCCATCATCGCGCGGCTGTACGACAAAACCAGTTCGGCGGGATGGTCGAGGTTCATCGAGCTTTGGATGGTGTCGCTGCCCAGATGCAACGAGCGGATGTTGCCTTCTTCGGAAATGCCGACTTCGGGCAGGTCGGACTTGGCGGGGCGCAGGCGGCGGTAGGGGTGTCGTGGCATGATGTGGACGGATGGAGGGGAAAGGGGAGTATTTTATCAGAGTGTCGTCTGAAATGCTTTTTGTGCGGTTGTTTTTCAGACGACCTTGCGGTTATATGCCTGAGCGGCTTGGTTTATATATGGGGTAATCATTACGTCTGAAATAAATTTCTTTTTAAATCAGATATTTTTTATAAAAATTTACTTTGTGGGCAGTAAGCTATTGCCAAGTGGGGCAGTTAACGGCATAATTCGGCTTCTTTGCCGGTATAGCTCAGTTGGTAGAGCACCTGACTTGTAATCAGGGGGTCCCGAGTTCGACTCTTGGTGCCGGCACCAGTTTATCGCTGAAGGTGCCGCAAGGTATTTCAGTAAGCCGGTATAGCTCAGTTGGTAGAGCACCTGACTTGTAATCAGGGGGTCCCGAGTTCGACTCTTGGTGCCGGCACCAATCAAACAGCCCGATTGTGGAAGCAGTCGGGCTGTTTTGCGTTTGCCGTTCGGGTGGCAGGGCGGCGGGCATTTCACTATAATAGCCCGTTTTAATCTAAAAGGTCGTCTGAAAAAGGCGGAACACATTCTAATGATTACTGTGAACACACTGCAAAAGATGAAGGCAGAAGGCGAAAAAATCGCCATGCTGACCGCCTATGAATCCAGCTTTGCCGCGTTGATGGATAATGCCGGCGTCGATGTCTTGCTGGTGGGCGATTCCTTGGGCATGACCGTGCAGGGGCGCAAATCCACGCTGCCCGTCAGCCTGCGCGATATGTGTTACCACACTGAAAACGTCGCGCGCGGTACGGAAAACGCGATGATTGTCAGCGACTTGCCTTTTGGTGCGTATCAGCAGAGTAAAGAACAGGCGTTTGCCGCCGCTGCCGAACTGATGGCGGCGGGCGCGCATATGGTCAAACTCGAAGGCGGCGTTTGGATGGCGGAAACTACCGAATTCCTGCAAATGCGCGGCATTCCCGTCTGCGCCCATATCGGCTTGACCCCGCAGTCCGTGTTTGCCTTTGGCGGATACAAAGTGCAGGGGCGGGGCGATAAGGCGGAAGCCTTGTTGGCAGACGCAAAAGCACACGACCAAGCGGGTGCCGCCATCGTATTGATGGAATGCGTACCGGCGGATTTGGCGAAAAAAGTAACCGAAACCGTCTCTTGCCCGACCATCGGCATCGGCGCAGGTGTGGATTGCGACGGACAAGTTTTGGTCATGCACGATATGCTCGGCATTTTTCCGGGCAAAACCGCAAAATTCGTCAAAAACTTCATGCAGGGCAAAGACAGCGTCCAAGCCGCCGTTGAAGCTTATGTCCATGAAGTCAAAGCCAAAACCTTCCCCGCTGCGGAACATTCGTTTGCTTGATACCCTCAACTGAAAAAGGTCGTCTGAAAAGGTTTTCATCGTGAAAACCGAATTTCAGACGACCTTTGTTTGTCTGTGTTCCCAGCGTATAATCGGCGCGTGATTTTCGGGCTGACAAAACATAGCGGCTGAGCGCCGTAATCCCGAAAAAGATAAAGGACATTTTCCACCATGCAAATCATTCATACCATTAAAGAATTACGCGAATGGCGCAAAAACGCAGGCAGCGTTGCCCTTGTGCCGACTATGGGCAATCTGCACGAAGGCCATCTCGCCCTCGTTCGCGAAGCCAAAAAACGCGCCGACAACGTCGTCGTCAGCATATTCGTCAACCGCCTACAATTCGGACAGGGCGAGGATTTCGACAAATACCCGCGCACCTTGCAGCAAGACGCCGACAAACTCGCCAACGAAGGCGTAGCTGTCGTGTTCGCGCCCGACGAAAAAGAGCTGTATCCCAATGTCGAGCAACGTTTCAACGTCGAACCGCCCAACCTCCAAAACGAATTGTGCGGCAAATTCCGCCCCGGTCATTTCCGCGGTGTCGCTACTGTCGTCAGCAAACTGTTCAACATCGTCCAACCCGATACCGCCTGCTTCGGCAAAAAAGACTACCAGCAGTTGGCGATTATCAAAGGCTTTGTCGAAGACCTGAATTTCAATATCGACATCATTCCCGTCGATACCGGCCGCGCTCCCGACGGACTCGCGCTTTCCAGCCGCAACCAATACCTCAGCGAAGCCGAACGCGCCGAAGCCCCGCGTCTGTACCGCGAATTGCAGCGCGTCGCTACCGAACTCAAAAACGGCAATCTCGATTATGTCGGTCTGGAGACAGAAACCGTCCGCCGCCTGACCGAAGCCGGCTGGGTGGTCGATTACGTCGAAATCCGCCATGCCGAGAGCCTAGCTGTCGCACGTACCGGCGACAAAGCCCTCGTCGTCCTCGCCGCCGCCCGCTTGGGAACGACGCGTCTGATTGACAACTTAGAAGTCAGCTTGGCTTGATTGTTGGAATGGAAAAAGGTCGTCTGAAAACCGGTTTGGGTTTCAGACGACCTTTTTGTTTGAGAAGCGTTTTACATCTGCACCAAGCCGTTGACTGTAATGCTGATTTCTTCTGAGCCGGGAGAAGGGGCTTGGATAGCGTTGTTTTCGTCGCTTGCCGAACGCTTGAACATGGCAGCTTCGGCATTCATCATTTTGGCGCGGGCGAAACCGTTGTCTATGGAGCGGTTGCCGATGTGGCCTAAATTGAGTTTGACGATTTTGTAGTTGGAAAAACCGAGCGTTTTCGCTAAGTCTTGCGCGCGGTCTTTGAAGCGCAGGATGGCGGCTTTGCTGACTTGATCAACGGCGGCTTCGCGTTTTTCTTTGGATATGCTGAAGCCGATGCGGTTGAGCGTGGCAGTTTGCAGCGTTTCGTCAATCAGGCGGTTAATTGCGTCAAAGTCTTTGCTTTCGACTTTGAACACGGCTTCTTCTTCCCAGCCTGTTTGGATGCGTTTGCCGTTGTTGTTGTATTCATAGCGCGGGCTGGCGCTGCGGTTGAGGATTTCGGTTTGGAGTTTGTTGTTTTGTACGACTTTGTTGAAGTCGTTGAATTTTTTCTGAAACGCTTTGTTCACCGTAGCGCGGTCTTTGCCTTCGGAAGCAATGCTGAAGTAGGCGGTCATGGTGTCGCGGGTTATTTCGAGATTGGCAGATTCGGCAAATTCGATCATGTTGTAATGAAGGGTGTCGGTTTCGGCTGCGGCGGGCAGGGCGGTTGCGAGCACGAGGGCGGCAAGGATGGGACGTAACATGGATTTTCCTTTTGGTATCGGATGTGGAAACGGATGATATTGGATGATTTGTGTCAGGTCGTCTGAAAGTGCAGCTTCAATGAAGTTGAAAAAAGTCCTGACTTTGCTGCAACAGGTTTCAGACGACCTTTGACGGTGTCAGCCGAAAAAGCCCATTTTGACTTGGATGAGTTTTTCAAGTTCGGGAAGGACGCGGCGGCGGGAGACGAAGAAGATGATATGGTCGCCGTCTTGGACAATGGTGTCGGTGTGGTGCCCCATGATGACTTCGCCTGTTTCGGCACGGACGATGGCGGCGATGTAGCAGTCGCCCGGCCATTTGATGCCGCTGATGCGCCTGCCGACGATGGCGGAGGTGTTTTTGTCGCCGTGGACGACGACTTCGATGGCTTCGGCGGTGCCGCGTCTGAGGGGGTGGACGGCAACGATGTCGCCTCGGCGGATATGGGCGAGAATGGAGCCGATGGTGATGAGGTGCGGCGACACGACGATATCGATTTTGTTGCCTTCGAGCAAATCGACGTAGCTGGAGCGGTTGACAATGGTGACGACGCGTTTTGCGCCGAGGTTTTTCGCCAACAGGCTGGACATGATGTTGTTTTCGTCGTCGTTGGTCAGGGCGCAGAATACGTCGATTTCGTCGATGTATTCTTCGTCCAGCAGCGTTTCGTCGGTGGCGCTGCCTTGCAGGACGAGGGTGTTGTCGAGGTTTTCGGCGAGCCACTCGGCGCGGCGGGGGTTGTGTTCGACGATTTTGATGTCGTATTTGGATTCGAGCTGCTTGGCAAGGCGGTAGCCGATGTTGCCGCCGCCGGCAATCATGATGCGGCGGGTGCGCGCTTCTTTGGGGCGCAGTTCGCGCATGATGATGTTGACGCTGCTGATGTCTGCGGCAAAAAGTACCTCGTCGCCTTCGATAATGACGGTTTGCGGCGTGGGGACGATAAGGCGGTTGTTGCGGTATATGGCGCAGATTTGGCAGTCCGCGCCTTCAGGGAGGTGTTGGTTGATGTCGGCGATTTCGCGGTTGACGAGCAGCCCGCCTTTACGCGCCTGTACGATGACCATGCGGACTTTGTCGCCGGCAAACCTCAATACCTGCAATGCGCTGGTGTAGCTGAGCAGCCCGACGAGCTGTTCGGTAACGAGCTGTTCGGGGCTGATGGTTTCGGTGATGTCGAAGACGGTAAGGCTGCCGTTTTCCGTATCGTCGTTTTCGGGGTAGGGGTATTCCAGATATTCGCTGGAACGCACGCGGGCGATGCGGCTGGGGATATTAAAGAGGTCGGCGGCGATTTTGCAGGCGACGATGTTGGTTTCGTCGCTGCGGGTCAGGGCGAGCAGGAGGTCGGAATCTGCCGCGCCCGCCTGTTCGAGGATAAACGGGGATGCGCCGTTGCCGAGTATGGTTTGGACGTCGAGGCGGCTGCCGATGTGTTGCAGGGCTTTTTCGTCGATGTCGATAACGGTAACGTCGTTGCTGGAAACGGAGGCGAGGTTTTGCGCGACGGTCGAGCCGACCTGTCCGCTGCCGAGGATGAGGATTTTCACGGTTTGGGCGGGTGGTTGGGTAAGGATGATGGGATTGTATAGTATAGTGGATTAAATTTAAATCAGGACAAGGCGACGAAGCCGCAGACAGTAC